>WNGK01001407.1_pt1 | contig 26047 bp, 23 predicted proteins | sample 5400601 | NCBI WGS metagenome assembly WNGK01 (sample SAMN13153376, study PRJNA577476) | soil metagenome | isolation source: 60 cm soil or saprolite under Garry oak tree replicate 1 | place: USA:California | collected 2016-06-15
TTGCCGGCTCAGTGTTGCCCAGCTGTGCAGGTCACAGATGGCGATGGCCAGCGCGTCGGCCGCATCCGCAGGCTGTGGAACCTGTTCCAGGCACAGCAGGCGCGAGACCATGAGCTGCACCTGCTCTTTTTCTGCTCTGCCATAGCCCACCACCGCTGACTTGATCGTGAGCGGCGAGTATTCGGCAACCTCGATCTTGTGAGATGACGCTGCCAGCATTGCCACTCCGCGAACCTGTCCCAGTTTGAGAGCCGATTTTACGTTTAAGGCGTAGAACACATCTTCAATCGCGACACGATCTGGTCGGTGCTGCTGAATGATTCCGCTCAGGCGATCAAAGATCGTAGAGAGTCTGGCGGGCAGAGGGTCGCGAGCTGAAAGCTTGATCCCGCCAAAGCAGACCGGCTCCAACCTATGGCGCGAATCCAGTTCGACTACGCCATAGCCGGTGCATCCTGTGCCGCAATCGATCCCCAGGACACGCATTGCCAACGAGTCTACTAGAACTCAGGCTGCGTTCAGGATCAAAGAAGTTTACTCTCTGAATCCACAGCCATTTCGATTATGCGCATTTGAAATTGTAATTGCCTCAAGTTTTCCGCCCGGCGGACCGAATGGTAATCTAGTCCTTCCGTGGCATGGCGAATACGTGTGTGTTCAAGCCCGTTGAGGTTTGCACAGTATGGTGACATTTCACAGCTCTGTCATTTTGAGCGCAGCAAGATTGTCTGCTTGCGGGCAATCTTGCGGAGTCGAGAAATCCTTCGGCTTCGCTCAGGGCAGGCTCTGCTTGGCTGGCCGCACGGAACAGCAGGTCCCTCGACTGCGGTTCGCCATCCGCAAAGCGGATGACGAACCTCCGCTCGGGATGACAGTGTCACTATATTTCGCAAAGCTCAATAGCGGTCTGTCCACGGGAAATCAATATCTAAGCCAAACAGGAGCAGGCAATGAAAATCGGCATACTAACGGGCGGCGGTGATTGCCCTGGACTGAACGCGGTCATCCGGGCGGCCGTTCGTAAAGGAAGCTTCCACTATGACGACCAGTTCGTCGGATTTCTCGAGGGCTGGCGTGGCCTGGTGGAAGATATGAGTATGCCGCTGGATCTGCATGCGGTGGCGGGGATCCTGCCGCGGGGCGGCACCATTTTGCGCACCTCGCGGACCAATCCTGCCAAGAAGGCTGACGGCTTGGACAAGTGCATGGCCACGTTGAAGAAAAATGGAGTGGAAGCGCTGATCGCCATCGGCGGCGACGACACGCTTTCGGTCGCGACCAAACTGTTCGATAAAGGCGTCAAAGTCGTCGGAGTGCCTAAGACCATTGACAATGATCTCGCAGGAACCGATTTCACCTTTGGATTCGACACGGCAGTAAACGTTGTTACCGAAGCCATTGACCGCGTTCACACTACCGCCGAGGCACACAATCGCGTGATGGTCGTTGAGGTAATGGGAAGGGACGCGGGATGGATTGCAATTTACAGCGGCATCGCCGGTGGCGCCGACGTAATTCTGATTCCGGAACAGCCGTTTGATGCCGACAAAGTCGCAGCCAAGATTCGCATGCGACACGCTCGCGGGCGCTATTTCAGTATCGTGGTGGTTGCCGAGGGCGCAAAGTTTGCTGCGGGAAGCGGCTCGCCCGTCATCCAAGGCGGCGAAAAGGATGAGTTTGGGCACGTGCGTTTGGGGGGGATCGGTAACACTCTGGCTCAGGAGTTGGAGCTGCGCACCGGGTTTGAGACGCGAACGGTTGTGCTCGGTCACATACAGCGCGGCGGGTCGCCGACGGCATTTGATCGCGTCCTGGCGACCCGCTATGGCCTGGGTGCGATCGACATGGTGCATCGCGGCGAGTTCGGCAGAATGGCTGCGCTAAAAGGAAACAAGATCGTTTCCATTCCGCTCGCCGAGGCTACTGCTAAGAACCGGACTGTTGATCAGGAGATGATGGATGCGGCCTTTGGCATCCTGGAAGATGTGGAAAAGGAAGCGGTCGCCGGTTGAGTTCAGTCCACTGCGCTGTTTGAAAAATAACCACAGAGGGCACAGAGGTTTCACAGAGGTTCACAGAGAAATCAACGAAACGTGTTCAGGAGGAGTTAATGCGGACTCTGTTGATCCTGCTTCTCGCGACACTTCCCTCGTCCCTGCTGGCCCAGGGCGCTCCCCCGCAAGGCGCCGCCGACCAACCCTACACGATGGAGTACTACTACAAAGTCCAGTGGGGACATCAGCAGGAGTTCTTGCAGCTCTTCCTGAAGAACCACTTCCCGCTCCTCAAGAAAATAGTGGAAAGCGGCCGCATGCTTTCGGTGAAGATTGAGACTCCCGCCAACCACATGACCGAGGACGCGCGCTGGGATTACCGCGTGACCATCAAATTCAAGAACTCAACCGTCGCGACCACCGCGAATCCGGACGAGGAAACGATCATCAAGCAGCTCTGGCCAGACCAGGAAACCTACAAGCGCGAGGAACAGCGGCGCTTCGAGATTTTGCTGGCGCACTGGGACCTTCCCATAAGCGACGCTACCCCAGCGAACAAGTGACTGCCCGCCCGAAGTGGCGCAAGATTGGCGGAACGCACACCCCTCTGTGACCGCAATCACGGACAGCCGCGCCCCATGCGGCCATCATTAACTTGCTTATTGAAAAGAACCTGCGAGAGGAGGGACTATGAAATTCCTGACTGGAATTTTCCTGCTGGTGTTAGCTCTGCCTCTGTTCGCGCAAAGAAACCTGAACACGGGTGTTCCGAAATATAATCCCGCGGCCGAGACGGTCTTCAAGGGAACGGTCGAAGACATGGTCGACCGCAGATGTCCGGTCAGTGGAGGCATTGGATCGCACATCCTGCTCCGCCTGGAGGACGACACCACGATCGAAGTCCACCTGGCGACCACCGAATTCACCAAGATGATCGAGATGAACCTGCGCAAGGGAGACCGCGTTGAGGTCACAGGATTCAAGACCGAATTCGAAGGTGTGCCAACGATTTTTGCGCGCGCGGTGAAGCGCGGAATCGACGAATACGTGTTTCGCTTTCAGGACGGCAAGCCGGCTTGGTAAGGGCGAGACTCTCTACTGACCCAGAATCAGCGGCAAACCGTTCTTGTTGTTGCCGATTACCACGACCTTGGAGTTCGGGCTCTTGGCGAGATTCTCTGTCGCTTCAATGCCTTTCCACTCCAGCAGTGATGGGGTAATGCCCTGGGCCACGATCTGCTGGAAATCGCGCACCCCGGCGGCCTCAATGCGCTTGCGCTGCGCCTCCTGAGTTTCTTTTTGCAGCCGGAAATTCATGGCCAACGCTTCCTGTTCGGCCTGTTGCTTGGATTCGATCGAGGCTTTCAGTGTGGCGGGCAGTTGGATGTCGCGCAGCAGTACGTTCTCTACCACCAGGCCACGCTGATTGAGCTGCGTGGTGAGCTGGTCGAGGATTTGTTTACCGACCATTTCTCGCTCGCCGGTGTACAAAGCATTCGCGCTGTGCGCGGCCGTGGCTTCGCGAATGGCAGAACGGAGCGTCGGTTCGACCACCCGCGTTTCGTAATCGATCCCGATCTTCTGGAAGACCTCAGCAGCGCGATCAGGATTGAGGTGGTAGATCAGCGAAGTATCGAGGCTCATCATCAGGCCTTCGCTCGACGGCACGCTGGCGGATTCCTTAATGCTCTGCGTCTGGATTGAGAGTACGTTGTTAGTCTTCAGCGGATTGATGACGTGAATTCCTTCACCGAGTGTTTCTCCTGTCACCTTCCCGAATAGTGTGAGTACGCCGACATTTCCAGTCGGCACCCGGGTCACGGAATTGAACAGCACAATTATCAGCACGAGCCCGGCGATGGCTAAACCGATCAGGCGAATCGCGCTTCCACCGTTTGCATCAATCACTCTTCCCCGAGGACTGTCGAAGATGGTCATGGCAGTTCCCTCCCCGAAGTGATTTTAGGGCGTGGCCGACGGCCATGGTAGTGACTGGTGTGGGACTGAGGCGCACATCAGTACGAAGAAATGAGCCAGAAGGCTGCAAGCGATCATCAAAATTCAGATGAACTCCGAGCGTCCGGCTTCGTGGAAGATCCTGGCAGCGTTTGCGATCATTTATCTGGTCTGGGGATCGACCTATCTGGCGATCCGTGTGGGCGTGCGCGAGATGCCGCCATTCTTGATGGCTGGCCTGCGCTTCACCGCCGCAGGCCTGGCGCTGTATGGCTGGATGAGGTTCACTGGAGTTAAGTCCCCGAGCTGGCGCGAGTGGCGCGGCGCAACAATCCTCGGCGCATTGATGTTCCTGATGGACTACGCCTGCCTGTTTTGGGCGGAGCAGCGGGTCCCTTCGGGCGTGGCTGCTGTTATTTTGGCCGCGATTCCCGTCTGCATCACGCTGCTGGAAATTATTTTCTTGCGTACGCAGCGGCTCACGGTCCGGCTGGCGCTGGGGCTTGGGGTCGGGATCATCGGCGTGGCCGTGCTGATGAATCCCACATCCTCATTGGGCGAGGCGCCGCTCGACCGTGGGGGAGCGATTGCGCTGCTCGTAGCGTGTTGCGGATGGTCCATTGGAACCATCGTCAGCCGTCGGCTCGTTTTGCCGGAATCGAAAGCTATGAGCGCAGCCGCTCAAATGCTCTCCGGAGGCGTACAGCTGCTGGCGCTGGCTGCTGTGGCTGGGGAGTTCGCCCATTTCCGCGTACATGATATTTCTGGAACCGCGTGGTTTTCCCTTGTCTATCTGATCATCGCGGGCTCGATCATCAGTTACACAGCCTACGTCTGGCTGCTCCATTATGAGTCGCCAACCAAGGTCGGCACTTACGCCTATGTCAACCCGGTGGTTGCAGTGATAATTGGCGCAGCCTTGGGCGGCGAAACCATTGGCCGCCGGACCGTGCTGGGGACCGCCTTGATCCTGGTCAGCGTTGTAGCGATTACGACCACCAAGGCGAGACAGGTCAGAGCAGTCAACAAATCCGAGAGCTCGCGGGTATCGGTTCGGACTGCGGCGGATTAATGTTGGACTCGAAGATCATTCCTGCAACCGAGCTAATGTCTCCGCAACGAATTTGCAGTTAATGCGGCGCTGAGAACTGCCGCGCTAAAGATCAGGGCCAGAGAACTCAGGCACAGGATGCACCACGCTGCAAGCACGAACTTCTCAACGTAAGTCAGATAGAGTGCAAAGCCCAAACCTCCAACAGTGGATATAAGCAGCAAGAGCGGTGTTTCGGCTTTGTCGCGGTATACCGTCGTCAGAGCCAGGATGAGGAGATAGCCCAGAATTCCAATCAGGGCCACGGGAACGCCGAACACTGTCGAATAAACGCTGCGGTTAACGATGTCGCAGTTGAATGACTCGCCGAAATTGCAGAAAGAAGTCTTGGTGCTGGCAAAGTGGTGATAGAGAGAGATGGATGAGATTGCTGTTCCGGCAACCGCGACGAGAGCGATCGCGAGCATCAGACGCGGGTGCCCAATCCTTCTCGCGCCTTCTACGAGAGGCTGGCTCTTTTCACTCACGGCAGGCTGCATCCCGTCTTTTGGCTCAGCACAGCCAATGGCTGCGTGCCTTCGGTCCGCGATCCGTCCGGAAATTGCCAGGTGGGAAAATTTTTGACTCCGACCTGCTTGCAGACATCGTTAATGATGCGTTGGCTTTCCGGACTGCACTCGACGTAATTTACGTATTGGAAAGCGAAGCCGAACATTTCCTTCTGATCGGCGCAGTGTGGACACCACCAGGCACCATACATCTTTGCGCCTTTAGCTTTCAGACACTGAGCGAAGCTGTCGAGCGTGCTTACCGGCTTGCGAAAATAAAGCAGATAGTATGCGCCCCAGGCAGCGACAACCACGACCAGGGCGACTCCAACCCAAAACCAGCGCGGACCAGACCTCGGAGCCGACCCTTCTTCGCGTTTTTCGCTGAATTTGGACATGCGATTGAATTCTTATACCACGACGTTCAGTACCCCAGGCAACACGTCCAGACTTTGGCAATGTAACGCCAGCACCTCGCCGTCAATCATGGCGTCGACGGGGGCATCGAGGTGAAAATCAACGCGGCGAACTTTGCGGACTTCCGCGAGCGGATGCTGAATGTGGGTTCCGTCGTACAGTCCGGGCAGATTTCGGATCAGCCCTATACGTCCGATTGGGCCCCAGCGCACATATTCGATCAAGCCATCGTCCGGCTCCGCAGTGGGCGCAATCATCATGGTGCCGCCCGTGAACTTGGTGTTGTTGAAGGTCAAAAACAGGCAGGGACGACGGTCAATGGTCTCATCCCCGTCCGCAGTCAGCGGAAACGGGCGGCGCTTAAATCGGGTGAGACAGATGAAGATAGACGCCTGGTATCCAGCTTCTCCCCAACTGCTGAAACGACGCTCGCGCAAGGTAGCAACATCGGCGGAAAACCCGATGCTGAGAATGTTGATGTAGTGCAGCACACCGTCTTTGTGTCGCAACCGCAGGACATCGCATTTTCGCGCGTGGCCTGCGATCAGCGACTCCATCGCAAATTCAACCCCTTTGTCGCTGAAATCGCGAAGAAAAGAATTACCCGTGCCCAACGGAAGAAAAGCCAGGGTTGGCGGTTCTGCTGCATCGCGCAGGGGGAATAGCCCATTCACGATTTCAAATGAGGTGCCGTCACCGCCGACAGAGATGAACTTGCGATAGCCTTGCGCCCAGGCTTGATGGGCAATTTCAGTTGCGTGACTGCGGGCGGAAGTTTCGCGTAACTCGATGTCCAGCCCTGCTAAGCGCAGGCGATCCAGAGCTGGGCCAATTAGCTTGCGGGCCCGTCCGCCACCAGCGGCAGGATTCATGATGGCGAGATATTCAGCGGCCGCCAAGCTCAAAGCTCTTTTACCGCTGAGCGGTCTAGTGAATCGCGAATCTCGAGTGCGAGGTCGTCACGCTTGATCTTCATTGACGCCGTGCGCGGGAAATCTTTGTTCCATACAACGTATCCCGCGATGCGCTTGAAATCCGGCAGATTGCGGTTTCGCGATGCGATGTCTTGCTTGATTGATTCCGTGAAATCCTGGTTTAACTCCGGATGCAGCACCAGAACCAGCATTTCTCTGCTCAGTTCTTTCTTGGACCAGATGAAATTTGCGGCAAACACGCAGTATTCCTTGAGCGCAACTCCATCGAAAACGAACTCAATGTCTTCGGGATAAATATTCTTGCCGCCCTCGGTGACGATCATGTTCTTCTTACGCCCAAACAGTTGCAGATGGCCGGAGCCATCGAGATGTCCCAGATCGCCGGTTCGCAGCCAGCCGTCCACAATGGTTGCCGCTGTGAGTTCCGGATCGTCCACGTAATGCGACATGATGGTCTTGCTCTTGGCCGCCACTTCACCGATGCCGTCAGAATCTGGATTTAGAATGCGAAGCTCAACTCCCGGCAGCGGCTTGCCAACCGTGTCTGCGCGAAAAGGCTTCAAATCGTTCACAGTGAGCACAGTCCCTGCTTCGGTCAGGCCGTACCCGTTCGCCACCGGAATTCCAAGATCGTAAAAGAACTGAAGAGTTGGTGGATCGATGAAAGCGCCGCCGGTGAACATGGCCAGCAATTCTCCTCCGAATGCCTTGTGTATTTGCGGCAGCAGCGTGCGGCTCAGAGGCACGTTGGGTTGATTGCGAGTGAGAAGCTTGTTCGCAGCAACCATTCGATCTAACACAAATCGCTTGATTCCAGACAGAGAGTCAAAATTGGATTTGATTCCACGCTCAAGATTCTTCAGAACCAGCGGCACCAGACTGACATATGTGATCCGATAGCGAACGAAGGCGTCGCGCACGAATTCGGGCCGGAGAGTGCGTAGATGAACTACGCAAGCGCCGCAAACGAATGGCCCAATAAAGCCGACCATAAAATCGATAGCGTGGTTTGTCGGCAGAATGCTCAGGTAGCGGACGCCCGGCCAAAACGGATACCAGGCAGTGAGGGATTTACATTGCTCGAGATAATTTTCGTGGGTTAGTACGCAACCCTTCGGGCGCCCTCCGGTGCCTGAGGAATAGACGATGCAAGCCGCGTCTTCCCTGGCGCGAGGTACAAAATTCGGATCGCCCTTGCGCCGGAATTCTTCCCAGCGATATCCGCCATTGAGTTGGGCGCTAGGAGACGCCTCCGTGACCAGCACAATCTTGAGTTTGTGGTTCTTGAATTCCCCGCTTTGAGCGATGGCGCGCCACAGGTGATATTCCACAATCAAGAACTTTGCCTTCGAGTGGGCCAACAGTTGCAGGTGCTCTTCCGCACTGAGCTTGTAATCCAACGGAACCAGCACCCCTCCGATTTGAAAGACCGCGTAGGCCGAAATCAGCCATTTTGACTGATTGGTCATGATGATGGCGGCGCGGTCTCCGGGATTGAAGTCCGCATCCTGAAGCGCGCGGGCGAGAGGCGTTGCAGTCTGCTTGAAATCGGAATACGTCAGGCGGGTACGTTCGCGGTCGCGATCAGATTCAATCAGGCAGGTTTCGTTGGCGAAGCGATCCAGGGCGTCGCGAAGGGCGCCGCCGAGACAGGTGTATTGGTCGAGATCGAGCATTAAAGAACTATTTCACCACAGAGACACACGGCCACACAGCAAACAAGGCTTTAATCTTTGGATTTCGGCTTCCTGGAGATTCATTCCAGCCAGTTGAAAGCATATTTGAGGGTTCGATTTCTTTGCGACTCTGTGTCTCTGTGGTGAATGCTTTTTTACAGCCTGGCCTGAATTCGCTCGGCTAAGGTTCTGAAATCTGATACTCCCTGCATTTCATAGTCTGGCAATTCGATATTAAAGTGCTGCTCCAGGCGTGTAAGCAGACTGAGCGCCTGCAGGCTGTCGATTCGCAGAGTCTTGAAAAAGTCATCGTCAGGTGACAGGTTCGAGCGCGACACTTTGAATTGCGCTGCGGCAAGATCCAGGATTTCGTCTAAAGTCTCTCGCTGGGCTGGCATGGTTTCGTTGACCTTTAGGGGAGATAGGGTTGAGCGTCTGTGCTTTCCACGAATTTCCTCAGTCCGGCTTCGACCGCGGGCTGCGAAAACAGGTCACAGAACAAATCGATTTCGCGCCTCAGCTCATCATACGGGATCGGCTTAATGAATTTCTTTGCTGCTGCGGACGTGCTGCGGTCAAACTTCGCAAGCTGGGCAGCAGTTGCACGGGCTACACGCAGGGCCTCACCTTCAGCAACCACTTGGCTGACCAGACCGACCTGCTGCGCCTTTGTCGCGTTGAAGCTGCGGCCGGTGAGCAGCAGGTCACGGACCACGGCATTCCCTAGATCGCGCTTCAGGCGTGGGATTCCGCCGAAACCTGGAATCAGCCCTAGGCGCAGCTCGGGAAAGCAAAACCGGGCAGTCTTGTCGGCGATGATCAGATCGCATGTTAATGCCAACTCGAAGCCACCTCCGAAAGCGATTCCGTGCACGGCTGCTATCGTGGTCAGAGGAGACGCGTCAATTGTGTTCATTACGTGATGAATGCGTTCCAGAAATGTCCGCACCCCGGAAACTGCATCTGCCTTGGCCATTTCTTGCGAGCGGCTGTACAACTCGCGCAAGTCGGCTCCGGCGCAGAAGCCACAATCCAGCTCGCTGTAGATGATAAGAGCGTGCGCGTGTTCTTCCAGACTTGGCAAATTGGCTGCGAGATGTTCCAAGTCTTCGAGAGACTGTGAGCCTATTTCGTTGCAGGGAGAACGGTGCAGCGCGACTTCAATGGCGCCGTCCTTGAGTTCCCACGAGAGCGCTTGTCCCTGAAACTGATCCATTTGACTAGTCTTTCCTTCGTGCACCTTCGTGTCCTTTGTGGTTTAAGAGCTTTTAACCACAAAGGACACGAAGTTACACGAAGGAAAATTTCATACGGCTTGCTTCACCGCATGCATCTCTTCAATTTGTGATTTGAACCGTTTCGCGATCAGATCGCGTTTAAACTTGCCATTCGCGGTCAGTAGGCCATTTTCAATCGTAAATGGCTCGGCGCTGACGTGGAATGCACGCACTTGTTTGTAGTGCGGCAGTCCTGCGTTGACGCCGTCCAGCGCGGCTTGCACCTGTTCTGCGCCCACGCTTCCCGTAACGATAGCAGAAAGATAGCTCCGGCCATTGCCGACCAAGACCACCTGCTGCGCTCCCGTCATACGAGTGAGGATTTCTTCCTCAATGCTTTCCGGGGCGACATTGTGGCCAGAGGCAAGAATGATGAGGTTCTTGATGCGGCCGCTAATTTTCCAGTTTCCGTTCGAATCTGCTTCGCCCTGATCTCCGGTATGGAACCAGCCGTCGTGCAGCGCTCTCGCGCTTTCGTCGGAGCGGTTCCAGTATCCGGAGAACACGTTCGCACCACGGACCACGATTTCGCCATTTTCCGCGACTTTCATTTCAATTCCGTTGATTGCAGGTCCTACGCGGCCAGGCTCGACATGGCGCGGATCGTCCATGGTGCAGATCGCTGTCGTCTCGGTGAGCCCGTAAACCTGGAGCACGGGAATACCAAGCATCATAAAGAAGAGCTGAGTATCAACGTTCAGCGGGGCCGATCCGCATATCAGTGCCCGAAGCTGGGGGCCGATCATCTTTTTGCGAATTGCGGGGAACACGAGTGCGTTCGCGAATCGAAGCCATAGAGAATCGGGGACTGTGATGTGCCCTTCGCGTTTGCGCATGTAGGCGGATTTCGCGCGCCGATAAATTGCCAGTGGCAGTCCTCCGGTCTTCCAGAGCTGTTCGTCCACCGCTTTGCGCATTCGCTCCAGTAGCTGCGGAACGTTGAGGAAATAATCCGGTTCTGCGGCGCGCATTTGTTCGGCCAGCTTGCTCAGGTCCGTGTTCATGATGAGGATGTTCCGTCGCAAGAGGCAGGTCAGCACCATGATCCAAGACCCGGCAAAGCAGAATGGAAGGTAGTGGAACGCTTTGTCTTGTCCGGTTTGGCCCTGCATCAGCAGGTCGAGCCGCGCCGAGGTACAAGCGAGCATGTGCGCCACATTGCCAGCAGTCAGCACCACGCCTTTGGCCTCGCCGGAAGTGCCCGAGGTGTAGATGATGGTGACGGGATCGGAATCCGCAGGTGGATGTGGCGCGGGCGCCCCCGCCCGCGAGGCTGCTGGAGGCTGCTCGCTGCGATCAAATACTTCGCTGAACAGAATCTGCGGTGGAGCATCCGGCCAGTTCTGCAAAATTCCATCGCGCAGAGCGTCATCTCCACAACAGATCAGCGATGGTGAGCAATCTTTCATCATCGCGACCAGTTCCGCCGGTGCCTGCCGGGAGTACAGGGGAACAACAATCAGGCCTTCCGCCATGATGGCTAGATCCATTGCTACCCAATGAATGCTGTTGGCAGCGAGTAGGGCGCAGCGGTCGCCTTTGCGGGGTGTACGGGAAGCGAGGAAGGCTCTGGCATGGGCGATCAGGTCTGCGAGTTCGCGGCCGTTTACCGTGATTGCGGCGGAGTCCCGAAGCTCGGTCAGTAACGTCTGACCGGCTGCGGCTTCGAGCTCAGCGAAAATTGTTTCCAGAAAACTCATTGCCATAGCCAACAGGTAGCGGTCGTCCATCCTGCGGGGCAACCCTCGCGAGAGTTGGCGAGCTTCGCTCGCGCCCAGACGAGGCGTCTGGGCCTACACGGGCCAAGCCTCAACTGTACATGCCAACTACCCGGCGCAAACCTGCATCCATGGGCGGCAGGTAACCTTCCCAGCTCCACTGGCCTTTGCGGGTCGGGAACTCCGGATAGCGGCGCTGTACTTCCTCTTCGAAATAGACGCCCATGCGCGCCATCAGCTTCAGATTTCTCACCACCGTGCGGCCGATACCATCTGCGATTTGCTCGCCCTCGGTTGCAAGCTTCTCAAGCGCGGTCAACAGTCTCGGTTCGAGGTCGGGATCGTCGACATTCATGAGCAGGTCGGCGTGGCCGCGGTCGCGCATCAGGTTACGTATGCGCTCATCCATGGTGATGCCTGCAGAGGGCACCAGCGCCGGCATGGATGTCACGATGCCGTGAAAGCGCGACGAGGCCATCATATGACCGGCACGCAGGATGCTTACCATTTGATACATGTCGTAATTCTCAGAGGTGAAAACCGGCACTCCGCCCAGTTTGTCTGAAATGCGATGACAAGCGCGCGCGTCGAGCTGCTCGGTCGCGGCTAAGACGGTGAACACTTGTCGTCGCTGGCGGAACGCGCCTACGGCATTCGTGATGGCGGTGAGATAGCGTTCAAAGGCTTCATCCACATCCGCGCCGGATTTGTGAAAGTAAACTGTGCGGTAATGGCTGTCTTTGTACGCGCCAGTGGCCGCACGCACCGCATACTTCACCAATGACGGCTTCACAGGCCACCAAAAAGGATTGATTGGACAGACGATCAGCACTGGTAGCTTGCCGTCCCAACCGGCATCCTGCAAAACTTTACGGCCGTACTCGGGCGGAAGCGGCTCGAAAGTCCATGCGGTGTCTGCCCCCAGCTCGGTTGGCACTCCCAGCTTGCGGAGCACCGTACGCGATTCTTCGTTGCGCGTGATGATCAACGAATTCCTGCAGTAGCGTGAGCACATTTTCGCCACCGTCGCATCCATGTGGCCAGCTTCAGAGCCGTAACCCACTGCGAGTTTATTCTGCGCGGACGCAGTTCCTAGCGACCCAATAATCATGGTGGTCAGAGCATTCGCAAATTTACTTTTGAAAGCTGAGCCTTCGACTACGACTACGCCATGGTGCTTGGGAATCTCGCCCGCAAGAAATGGCGGGAAAATGTCGGGCAGATGGACCTGTTGGGCGCCCTGAAAATAGCCGCGCGTGAGGTCGAAGTTCTGGCTCATGGCCGCGAACTCGACATTCTCCGGGCCGAGAATATGCCGCAACTGGCGCAGCGTCTCTTCCGGGCGCACATCTGAGCCGGTGTTGCGAGTGCCGTTGTAACCGGCAAACAGCAGTTTTAGTTTCTTGCCCGGCTGCCAGCGTTCTCCCTTGCCGAGGATCCAGCTGGCCTTGGCGCGCTCGATATTGGCGCTCACCCAGGCCTCGAGGATGAAATCCATCATGCCGCGGACCCCCCGACCTTCGCGGGCCACGCCTGGTATGGGTAAGTAAAGTTCGTCTCGCGGCTGAATTTGAGCAGAGGATAACTGTATTGCGAGAAAGGCACCGGCTTACGCCCCAATTCTGACGTCACGCGCGTGTTGTCGAAAACCGTATTGAAGATCAGGTACGGCATGAAGACTTTCATCAGGGCGGCGCCATGGCCGATTGCGTTGTTGCGGTTCGCAAGCAAATTCACAGTTTTTGTGAATGGCTTCTCAAGAAACGACAGATAAATTGGACCCCGCTTGTCCTGGGCAGCGGCCAGCGACGCGGTCAACTGCTTGAACGTCTGCGAATCGCGCCCCGAGGACAGATGATAAATGTCGTGTTGAGTGCTCTCTCTCATGTGCAGCGAAGCGATCGCGTCGGCCACGAAATCCACGTTAACTATGTCCACACGATCGCGCGAACGCAGCGGGAGGATGGGCAGTCCTGCCAGGAAAACAAAAGCCCGCACCATATCGAACTGAGTGGTCTCGGCGCGGCGGCTGTCACCGAGAACAATGCTGGGGCGGAAAATGGTTTTCGGCACATCGGGCAAAAGCTGGCGAATCATATGCTCGCAAAATTTCTTGGTCCGCGCATAGGGATCGTAATCAGACCGGTTCCAATCGATTGCGGCGTCCTCGGTAACAACCTCGTCCTGCCGCTTTCCTGCCACCGCGACCGTGCTCACGTGGCTGAAGCGGCGCAGGCCGTGGTAGTGGTCCACCTGCATTCCGAGCTTGATCACTTCGAGCGTTCCGCGCAGGTTCACGTTCAGGCAGCTCTTCTCTGACTTGCGGTTGAGAGAAGCGGCGCAATGAATGATGGAATCCGTCGTGTGGACCAGGCGGTCATAATCGTCGCGAGAGAGGCCGAACTGTTCAGAGGTCAGGTCTCCGCGAAAAACTCGGATTCGCGTTTGCAGGTACTCGTAAAACAGTTTGAAATCCAAATGAAGCTGCAGTGCCTGCCAAAGACGCTCTTCGGACTCGCGCGGATCACGCGCCCGCACCAATAGATTCAGCGATGCGCCCTGCTCGTTTAGCAGGTTTGCCGCCACGTGGGCGCCAATGTATCCGGTCCCTCCGGTCAGGAAAATCGCCACGTCGCTCCGTTCGTTCCTGTGTTGACGGTTTCAGTGTCTGCGCCGCTCTGCAAGTTGCGCGGCGGGCGCGCCTCCAGGGGACGCCCTTCGATTAAAGGATAAGTCCACTTGCGTAACGCGGGAATGTGGACATTGATCCAGTACTCCCACCAGTCAAGCGCGGAAGTCTCATAGTCGAATAGTTCCTTCTCTTGAGGTACCAAGAAGTAAGAAAGTTTCTCGATGTTTTCCGCAACAAAATCGTGTTCGTTAAGCAGGATGAACGGCTCGAACAGCTCAATCAGCTTTTCCACTTTTTCCAGATTACGATCGGCTCTCGCCAAGGGCATTTTCCTAAGAGGTAGAGGCGCAGCCACTAGTTGAATGGATTTTATGATCGCTCGCTGCGCGGGCGCCGACATCCGCTTGTACCGCTCCTTCGAAACCGAAATCGCGTCAAAGCGCAGTCGTAGCCAGTATTCCATTCCCTCCTGCGCGCGGTAGTGCTTGCGGTGGGCAAGAGACGTCAGTTCGATTGATCGCCGCATATCGCAGGGGTTTGTAACCGAGGTTGCCAGCTGGTATACGGGATCATGCCGGCGCTCAAGTATGGCTGCAGAGATGAGCGTCATTCCCCGGCAGACGGCATCGACCGGAATCACGTCTAGGCGTTTGCGCTCATTCGAAGGCAGTTGCCGGAAAAATGTCCCCAGCAGATACGATAGCGCCGCCGACGTGTTGATTCCTTCATTCCATCCGCGAAAAGGCTGCGCTGTGGAGCTTTCGACAATCGCAGGACGAACGATTGCAATCGGAAGTCCGGCGCCATTTTTAGCAAGCAGCGATTCCGCCAGACTCTTGGTCAGTGTGTAGGTATTAGGCCAGCCCAGTTCTTTGGCATGCCGCCTCCCTGCGTCGGTCAATTCGTTTCGCAGCCAGCGGAAGCGGTTTTTACGAATTTGATTTTCGAGCGCCGCTCCGTGCAGGTCTTTGGCGGCGTGTTCTTTGCCTAAAGCCTGTCGCCGGAGCTCTTCCGTGACTTGCAGGCCTTCCGCACGTGCTTCCGTCTCCTCCACTAGGCGGTGAAGTGCCTGCCATTCGCGTTCAGCGTCAAAATTGGCGGTCCCAGCCGGGGTATAGTCGGGGCGCACCGTTTCACTTACCCGGCCGTCCCGGGCACCTGCGACATAGCACGTTGACAGATGCAGCAGCCCGGCGTGGTCCGACTGCCGAATGAACTCGAGAATACTGACAACCGCATCTACGTTCGTGGTCAGGGCATCGCGCAGATCGGGGTTAAAGTCGGTTAGGCCTGAGCTGTTGATGATCAAATCGAGCTTCTGCCGCAACGCCGATGAGGCCTCAGGATCCAGTCCCAATCCAGGCTGAGTGACATCTCCCTCAACCACCTTCACCCGCTGGGAAATAAATCGCGCAAAATTCTGTCCGTGGCGCTCGTAGAGTGGGTCAAATACTGGCGATTCTTCCAGGAGCTTTTCGAAGCGGCGCTGAGCTGGGTTCGACTTCTGCCGGCGAATCAGGAGATAAATACATCCGATGTCGGGCAGATCCATGAGCGTGTTCACCAACCAGACTTTGCCGATAAAACCCGTGACTCCGATCAGCAGAATGTGTTTGCCACGAAGCGCCGAGCGGACGGAAAGCTGGGCGTCATGACGTTCCCTATCGAAATGGACGATCGGACGTTCGATTTTCGGGACAACTCGTTCAGCAGGGATGGCGGCTTTGGCGAACAGTTCAGCACTGGCGCCTAAATCCCGTGCAAGTTGCTGGACGTCGCGAGTCCCATCCGGCCCCGCGGAGGAGACCCGGGCAAAAATGCCTCGCGGCCGGATGATCGGCTCGATCAGGCGCCCAGTGGCAATTCCGTCGCGGAAATCCAAACGGTTTGCGATGATCCACTTCACGCCGAGATGCTGCGCCAGAGGCCGCATAACGTGCTCCAGACCTTGACTGACCAACACAAGGTCGGCGCCGGAGCTCACCAATTTCTTAAGCTGCGCGACACCATCCGGCTTTAAGCGTGGTTTCAACTTGTACTGGAAGTATTCTTCCCCGAGTGAATCGAGGCGGTCACGACTAATTCCCCGCAGGATCGAATAGACAACACGAGTCGCCAGGCGGCGGTTCACGGCGTAAAGGAAGGGCCGAAGCGCCGCCATGAGCAGAGCCACACCACGGCGCATCCAGCGCTCGGTAAAGGTCTGTGAATTCCAGGTAAAGAACGCCACCGGGCGGACGGTCGTCAGCTCCAGCAGACTGCCTTCGGCGCGCCAGTACACAGACCGGGCGGGGGAATTGGGGTCAGGTTGAACCAAGTTTTTATGAGCGTAAAAGATCAGAGTTCCCCATGACGGGGAGCAAAGTTCTTTATTGTAAAGGATTGGTGCTCATAGGCGAAGAACGTTCCCTGGGCGCACCCACCAGCACCGACAGGAAGCCCGCCAAAGCTAGAAACGCGGAGATGACCAGCATGCCTCCGCGGAAGCCGCCGCCCGCATTTCGCTTGACACCGATGATGTAGGGTCCGAAGAAACCGCCCAGGTTTCCCACAGAGTTGATAAGAGCAATTCCCGCGGCCGCGGCCGTTCCGCTCAACAATGACGTGGCCGTCGCCCAAAACGGCCCCTGCATGGAAAACGTGGCCATCAAAGCCAGACTAATGGCGGCGATACTCGGGACGATTGAATTCGTGTAGGCGCACAACAACAAAGTCACAGCGGCCGCAAACGCCGAACCAGCTAAATGCCAGCGGCGCTCTCCGGTCTTGTCGGAGTGCATGCCGACCAGCACCATGGCGATGGCCGTGGCAACGTAAGGAATCACAGAAATGATCCCGATAGCGAGGTTGCTCACATCCGAAAGGCTGTGGATGAAGTTGGGCATCCACAAAATGATGCCGTAGCCGGACGTGGTCAAGCCGAAGTACACAATCGTCAACAGCCAGATTCGCCAGCTCAAAAACGCCGCCCAAATATCGGCAGCCCCAATCTCGGCGTGCAGTCCTCGCTCTTGTTCGAGCGCCGTGCTCAGCCACAGCGTCTCTTCCGGTTTAAGCCAATCAGCTTCCTGCGGACTGTCCTTAAGCGTGAAGAGGACCACTATGGCCAGCGCGACGGCGGGGAGCCCTTCCAATACGAACAACCACTGCCACCCCGCGATTCCGAAGTGCTGCAATCCGAGGAGGGCGCCTGAAATAGGACCGCCGACAACACCAGCTAGCGGATTTGCGGTCATGAACCAAGCGACCGCGCGTCCCCTCGCGCCGCGTGGAAACCAATTGCGCAGGTAGAGAATCATTCCGGGGAAGAATCCCGCCTCGGCTACTCCCAGCAGAAAGCGCAGGACGTAGAAGCTTCGCGCGGTGGTCACCAGTGCCATGCAGCAGGAGATCACTCCCCATGCCACCATGATCACGGCAATCCATCGACGCGCACCTACTCGCGCCAGCATCAGGTTGCTTGGCAATTGGAAGAAGAAATACCCGGCGAAGAAAATCGCCGCAGCCAGTCCGTACACCGCGTCGCTCAAATGCAACTGCTTTTGCATCTGCAGCGCGGCAAAACCCACGTTAATGCGGTCGAGATAGGCGACTATATAGAGCAGGAAGAGGAACGGAAGCAGCCGCCAAAACAATTTACGGACAGCCCGGTTACCTAGATCAGCGCTCAACTCGGCAGGAACGTTTGTGTCGGACGCAGTAGTCACGTTTGTGCCGGATAAGGATACTCCGGTTCTGACGCCTTCAGCTTCGTAATGATTTCTGAAACAATCTCCTCTGGACGTTTATCAATCGCGACCGTAATTGCATCATCTGGTTCCTCGAGGTCCGCAAGTTGGCTCTTCAGGATCGACTCTGAAGCAAAATGCCCGTGACGTGAACGCAGCCTTTGGCGAATGAGTTCGTAATCGCCCTTCAGGTACACGAAATGCAGTGGCCCGGTGCGAAGCTCGTCGCGATAGCTGCGCTTGAGAGCTGAGCAGGCGAAGACAACGCTCTGCCCTGCAGAATTCCACAGCTCAATTGCATGGTGCATTGCGGCGAGCCAAGGAGCGCGATCTTTATCGTCGAGTGCAATACCGTGCCTGATCTTCTCGATGTTCTCCGGCGAGTGGAAGTCATCCGCATCTGCAAATTGCCAGCCGAGTCTCTGGGCGAGCAGTTTCCCGATGGTAGTCTTCCCTGCTCCCACAACACCCATGAGAATAATGATCAATGGTCGGGACACCGAGCTAGCTTACGACATTGTGCGTGCCGGATGACTGCCGGAAGTGAAACACGAAGCAACGACATGCGCATCGGCGGCATAGGATAACAGCTCGCTATTTGCGTTTTTGGATTAGCGCAGCGTGACCTTTTGCTTGCCTTCGCGGAGGGTTGACTTACGGCCCTTCCAAATCAGTTCACCAGAAACGCCTGCTGGAAGCTCGATTTCGTCCTCGACACCATTCGCGACATGAATGTATTCGACGGTGACAACTCCCTTTGGAATCGGCATTGCTGCCGTAACGTGGTCGAGGCCGCCGAGATGCGGCTCAATGCGAACAGTCCTAAATCCAGGAGTCTTCGGGCGAATGCCGGCAACGACGGTCAGAAAATCGTAGTTGGGGTGGGCGCTCCAGGCGTGAGAGTCGGAGCGCGTCGGCTCGGGCGACTCTGCCCATGTGGTCAGGCCCAAGGACAACATGTCCTTCCACGGGCCCAGGAGTTCGAGATATCGATTTCCCAGACCTGCATGCTCAAGAGCGCGCGCTAAATAGAAGCGGAAATAATATGTGGCAAGCGTCATAGGAGGAACTGTGCCGCTCGCCACAAACCCTGAATCACTGGCTGAAATGATTTTCGCGAGTACGTCCTTCTGCTTTTTCGCTGGGACTACGTCGAGCCAGACGCCAAGAATATTTGCATGCTGGCTGTAGTGCTGCTGTGCAGGAGTGTCGGCTAGCAAGCTGTACTGCTGGTTCCAGCACAGCTTCCACACGGCCAGAGCGGCACGGGTCGCGGCGTGGCGATATTTTCTGGCAGTAATCGGATCACCATGCGCCGCCTCCATTTCCGCGGCATAGCGCAAAGCTTCGACGAACTGCAAAGTGATGATTGCCGATCCGCCATTTTCGTCTTGTGGCGGCATTCCGAAGTCGAAGTCCTTGCCCCAATCCACGAACGACCACCACGGCAGGCGGTCGAGCAAGCCATCGGGACGCTGGCGACGCAGAAACCAGTCGAGCACCGTTCGCGTGCCCGGAAGCTGGGAACGGACAAAATCGGGATCGTCCCGGTACATCCAGAAATCGTGCACCATTCCGACCCATAGCAATGAGAAAGTCGGAATCATCTGGACCAGCGAAGACGGATAACGGCTTTGAGTGAGACCATCAGGGATACGCGAATTGTCGAAGGCCTCAATCGCTTGCCGCGCCAGGCGGTCGTCTCCGGCCACCGTATAGGAGATCAGCGCCTGAATTCGCGTGTCGCCAACGTACTGCAGGCGCTCCCAGTACGGCGTGTCCATGTAAGTGTCGTGCGCATCGAGGCGCGCAGTTCTCCAGCCGACGCCCCAAATGGATGTCAGCGATGAGTCGGCAGAGCGGAAATACGCGCGCTCTGTGAACGGGAATGCCGTGAACCAGGTTCGCAGTTTCTCGATGCGCAAAGGCTCGTCAGCGGTTTGCATGTCGACCTGGAGATAGCGCCATGTTCTCCAAGTCAGCGGCATGAATTCGCATGAAGCGCAGCCTCCCGGCAGGAATTCGTCTGCAACGCCCACAATATGTTTCCCATCGATTTGATTTCGATTTCCCTTTTCCCCTTTTTCATTGACTAGCGCCTCAGCGTAAGTCAGCCGGACAGTCGAACCGAGGCCGCCGCTAACAATCAGCTCCGGATAAGCGGTGGTCAGCTCTCCGTTGTCGAGCAGAATACTGGCGGCTGTGTGCGCAGGAATATTGAACTCCTTCTCTGGGAAGCCGGATGGCATCTCAATTCCCGTTGCTCGCACCACTCGTCCCGCGGGAAGGTTTTTCATCTCCATGAACGGAAGAGGATCAGACACAAGCTGCCAATTGTTGGGAGCATCGTTTTCTCCTCTCTGCGAACCGCGGCCAAGCGTGATGGGCTTGGTCCATGATCCCTTGAGATTGGAATTGCTATTCCACATCCAATCCAAGAGAGCGGCGTCGAGGCGCTCCCCAGGTTCGGCGGCGTAGTAACCCGGTATTTCAGGACGCAAGGTTTGGATTCCTTTCTCTTGCTCCACTTCCCAGCTTGCGTCAGTGTCCGCGATACGTTCAGCGTCGCCTTCGCCATGAACGAGAAGGCCCACGCGGTCGCGCATCTGGGCGATTGCGGCGTGCGTGCTGAAATTCCAGACGGTCGCTGAAAGCACGTTTCTTCCTGCATGCAAGAACGGGCCGATGTCGTAGGTTTCGTATCTCCAATGAGCCAGGTCACTGCGGCTCGGGCCGCTGCCTACTCGCTGCTGATTTACGTAGAAGATGAATTGATTGTCCGCGCTTACGTCCATGCGAAATTCCTGAGGCGATTGAGCAAGGTCAATCACTTTGCGGAAGTGCAACACCACTTCATCTCGCTGAGGTGTGTTTGGAGCGGTGATCCATTGCGCAGTCCAGAGTTTGGCATGAGAGTTAGATGACTGTGCGTTTACGAGGAACGAGTTTGCCAGCACAGTCAGTGTTGCGAGGAAAAGCCTAGTTGGTCTTTTCATGGAAAGATTTACATCTTATCTCGTTAGGTCAATCAAACGCATGAAACCACAGAGGACACTGAGTTACACAGAGGAATACGCGAGACCTCTGCAGCTCAAGCCGATTCAGTGTTCGCGCTGATTCGGCACGACTGGAGATCGTGCCCCTCCCAATTCGGGATCAGCTTTGCGTTTCGTAAGTTCAGGTTGCGGTGGCACCTTCTATACTTAGTGGATGCCCGAGCCCGACCTCCTGCCCGCCCTGCAACAGTACTGGGGCTATAGTTCATTCCGTCCTTTGCAGGAGCAGATCGTGCGCAGTTTGCTCGGTAGGCATGATACCTGCGTTGTCATGCCGACCGGAGGGGGCAAGTCGCTTTGCTATCAACTTCCGGCGCTCGTGCTGGGAAAAACTGCGATTGTTATTTCGCCGCTGATCGCGCTTATGCAGGACCAGTCCGCGCAGCTGGCGCAGATGGGCATCGCTGCCGCCGTGCTGAACAGTTCGCTCGATTCAGCCGAGCAGTCGCGGATCATGATGAAGGCGCGAGCGGGCGAGTACCGGCTGCTCTATCTCTCGCCGGAGCGGTTGGCGCGCGAGGACACCATTGGCTGGCTTCGCGGCGTCGCCGTTTCGTTTTTTGCTATTGATGAGGCGCACTGCATCTCCGAGTGGGGACACGAGTTTCGTCCTGAATATCGCCAGCTGAGCCGCTTGCGGGCGTACTTTCCCGACGTTCCGCTGGCTGCGTTTACTGCGAGCGCCACTCGCCGCGTGCGGCACGACATTTTGCAGCAGCTGCAGCTTTCGGATCCGCACAAGTACATTGCCAGCTTTCACCGAAAGAACCTGCGTTACCTGGTTCGGGAATGCGCTGGATACGAGCAGAACGGGCTGCTGGCGCGGGCACTGGGCAATTATCCCGATAGCAGCGTGATTGTTTATGCGCCCACGATCCGCCGCGTGGAGGACGTTGTCGACTTTCTGGTGGAGGAAGGCATCCCGGCCATCGCCTATCACGGGAAGATGGACGCGGCGACGCGAAGGCAAAACCAGGAGCGTTGGATGTCAGATGAAGTTCGTGTCCTCGTCGGAACCATTGCGTTTGGACTTGGCATAAACAAACCAAGTGTACGCGCGGTAATGCATCTTTCGCTGCCTAAGTCTATCGAGCAGTACTACCAGGAGGCCGGCAGGGCAGGACGCGATGGAGATCCTGCCGACTGCTTGATGCTTTGGCAGAAACGCGACACCGCGCTCCTAGCGCACTTCACAAATCAGATTCAAGATCCCGCAGAGAAAGAACGCTCGTGGCAGCGATACCACCAGATCGTGGACTTTGCGCAATCGCAACACTGCCGGCATCGGCAGGTGTGTTTGCATTTCGGGGAGACGCCAAAATGGATGTCCTGCGAAAGTTGCGACGTGTGCGGCGGCCTACCGGAGTGGCTGGCGGCGCCGAGCAAAATCGGTTTGAGCACAAAGAATCGTGTAGCGGCGGGCGTCCACGCCCGCCCGACCCCGGACGAGGGCGTCCGGGGCTACGCAAAGCCAGGCCACGCAAAGCCAAGCACGGGCGTGGACGCCCGTGCCCACACAACCGCGACCTCTGGCGAAGTCGATCCTGAGTTACGCGAATATTTGCGCGAATGGCGGCGGAGCACAGCGAAGGAGCAAAAGGTTGCGGCGTTCGTCATTATGCACGACTCATCGCTCGATGAACTTTGCCGCAAGCAGCCACGAACCGTAGCCGAGCTGCTGAATGTTTCCGGCTTCGGCGTAAAGAAAGCGGAGATGTATGGGCTCAAAATCATCGAGGCGCTGGCACGATTTCGTGGCGGCGCGCGGGCAAGCGTCCGACTTGAGAAGAAAGAGATGTCGGCCCCGGCGGAGGAAACCATCCGCTTGCTTGCGCAAGGCAAGAGCCTGGAAGAAATCGCCAAGCTTCGTGACCGGCAGCTCGGGTCCGTCACGGACATGGTTGCTGATCTGATCGAGCAAGGACGGCTGGAATTTCAATCGAATTGGGTCGGCGAACCCACGCGCGTGAAGATTGAGGAAGCTTGCCTCAGACTGGGGATCGAACGGCTTCGGCCCATTAAAGATGCGCTGCCGGAAGAAATCACGTATGGCCAAATTCGTTTGGTCGCGGCCCAATTGCGCCGGACAAACATGAATAAGAGCGCGGCTGTCCCGGCGGACTAGCTGGATGCGATCGGAGTACGCTCAGGGAGTCTTCGCAGCCCTGCTCTTTTTAGCTGGCGCAAGCTGTTGTAATCGCGAAAATAGCTCTGGGTGCTCGGTGGTTACGAGTAAAAGCCTTAAACCACAGAGGACACAGAGTTACACAGAGGATCCTTGCCTGGCTTCATACCTGTGATTCCAATCACAACTGGCTGTAGCGGCAATCATGGCCCGATTTCCCCTTTGACCCGAAACTAGACTCAACAAGCTAGGAGATCGCCATGATGACTCTTTATCGCCTCGTTCGCCTCATTGAAAACAACTCCAATGTATTGGCCGCATGCCTTCTGGACCGGGTCCAGAATTCTGAGGCCACACCGGAATACGGTCGCATTCCTGGGGAAGACCTAAAAGAGCGGGTCTACGAAATCTACCGTCATTTGGGCGACTGGCTCATGACCAAAGACGAGCTCGACCTTGAGCAGCGGTACCTGCGCATCGGCGCCCGTCGCGCAAAGCAAGACGTGCCCTTTAGTCAGGTGGCATGGGCGATTGTATTGACGAAGGACAACCTGTGGGAGTTCCTGAAAAGAGAGTCCGAGATCGACCGTCCGGTCGAGGTATTCGGCGAACTGGAGATGCTTCAGTTGCTCGATCACTTCTTCGATCGCGCCATCTACTACGCTGCGATCGGATACGAGAAGGCGCGCACTGGAATTGAAATTGAGAACTTGAGAGCCAGCGCCTAGGGAGACAACAATGTCGTGGGAAGCGGAATACTCGCAGAAAATTCGGACCGCAGATGAGGCGTTGCGCTTCGTCGAATCCGGAATGCGGGTGTACATCCAGCCGGGTTGCGCCGAACCGGAGACGCTAGTTGAAGCGCTGATGCGGCGCGGCCCCGCAGTGCGCGACGTGGAAATCGTGCACATGATGACCATGGGCGCGGCTCCTTACGTTGCGCCCGAGATGGCTGGGCACTTCCGCCACAATGCGGTGTTCATCGGGTCAAATGTACGCGCGGCCATTAACGACGGTCGTGCGGACTATACGCCGATTTATCTCAGCGAAATCGAAGAACTCTTTGAAAGCGGCGCGATGCCGATCGATGTTGCGCTGATCGAAGTCTCGCCGCCGGATTCTCACGGTTTCTGCAGTTTTGGCGTAGGTGTGGATACCACGCTGACCGCGGCCAAGTGTGCCCGCTATGTTGTCGCGCAGGTCAACGACTATATGCCGAGAACCTATGGCGATAGTTTCATTCATGTAAGTGACATAGATGCGGTGGTGGAATCGTCACGGCCGCTATGCGAACTAAAGAAGCCAGTAGTCACTGACATGCATGTAGCAATCGCGCGCAACGTAGCGGGCCTGATCGAAGACGGGGCAGTGCTGCAGACGGGCATTGGGGGCATCCCTGATGCAGTGCTGCCCTTCATTGTGGACCGCAAGGACCTCGGGATACATAGCGAACTGGTTTCCGAGGGCGTGATTCCGCTGATTGAAGCTGGAGTCCTGACCGGAGCGCGGAAGAACTTCAAGCCGGGCAAGATCATTGTCGGGTTCGCTTTGGGAACGAAGAAATTATTCGATTTTGTGGACAACAATCCGATCTTCGAATTCCGCCCCACCGCCTACACCAACAACCCGGCACGGATCGCCTCCAATGACAACATGGTCGCGATCAACTCAGCTTTGCAGGTTGATCTCACGGGCCAGGTTTGCTCGGACTCGATCGGAAACCAGTTCTACAGCGGAATTGGCGGGCAGGTGGACTTCCTGCGCGGCGCTTCGCGTTCCAAAGGAGGCAAGCCGATCATTGCAATCTCTTCGACGGCAAAGGGTGGCACCATCTCGCGCATTGTTCCCATGCTCAGTCCGGGCGCAGGAGTAGTGACGTCGCGCGGCCTGGTACGCTACGTGGTTACGGAGCATGGCGTCGCGTACCTGCACGGAAAATCTATCCGCGAGCGGGCTAAGGCCCTAATTGAAATTGCCGATCCTAAGTTCAGAAATGAATTGTACGAATACTGCGAGAAGACCAAGTGGCTGCAGCGTCCGCAGCCGTGGTCAAACGAAGCGACAGCTTTGTCTCCAGCAGCTAATCACTAAACCAGCTCTGCATCGAATGATCGACAAAAATGATCGATGGAAAGAAGAGGGCTAACGTGAGGAGTCCAGCACACACCGAGATTCTGATTTGCGAAAGACTGAAGAAATTTGGCTATACGCAAAACCGGCATATCAGGCTGTATGGCGAGGAGTTCGAGCTTGTATCCAATCCGTTTCCGGATGGCGATGGTTTTGCAGTTGAAGGCGTCACTCGCGCATCCGGGAAACTGCGAACCATGCGGATCCCGTTATCACTGGTACAAACATTGAGGCGGGAAATTGAGTTGCGCGAGATTGAGGTGCGCGCGCCCGCTGAAATTGCGGCCTAGACTGTACTCCTTCTAGCCCGCGGTAGGTTTATAGTTTCAAGGAGGACGTGTCTCCGTGTGTCTGGCAATTCCTGGCAAGGTTCTCGAGGCTGAAGAGCAGAACGGACTGCGAGTTGGCCGTGTGCAGTTCGGGGGAATCGTTCGCTCGGTGCGCTTGGATTTTGTTCCTGAGGCGGCGGTCGGCGACTACGTGATGGTCCATGTTGGTTTCGCGATCAGCCAGGTGGACGAGACTAAGGCCGAACGCACGTATGAGTTGTTGCGCGAGATGGGCGCGTTGGAAGCGGAACTGCCGCCGGGCGAGGACAGCACAACTCCATGAAGTATCTCGATGAGTATCGTGATGGGCGCATTGCTCGCGCGCTGGCAGCGGAGATTGCGCCGGTTACGACCAAACCGTGGGTACTGATGGAGATCTGTGGCGGGCAAACCCACACCATCATGCGATACGGCCTGGACGAACTGCTGTCACCCAAGATCGAACTGGTGCATGGGCCGGGGTGTCCGGTTTGCG
>WNGK01001409.1_pt1 | contig 26042 bp, 21 predicted proteins | sample 5400601 | NCBI WGS metagenome assembly WNGK01 (sample SAMN13153376, study PRJNA577476) | soil metagenome | isolation source: 60 cm soil or saprolite under Garry oak tree replicate 1 | place: USA:California | collected 2016-06-15
CACGCCACGGCCTGTCGGAAATAATTTGTGATTTCTTGACCGGGACCCTTCGCCAAATGCACCGCACTCAGTTGTTTGAGCCTTGCAACGGCTCCGGGGACTTCCCGAAGAGCGACTGTGGTGACGTAATCGTCTAGCGGATCGTCTATGGATTTTGAAACTGCCGCCAAGAATCGCTCAAGGTCGTAGACAGTATCCGTCGGTTGCCATTTGGATTTTGTGACTGAGGAAGCGGCATTCCGAAGCAGTTTTCGAAATCTGATGTACTCTGCGTGAGACTGTGGGTCAGCTTCTTGCTCTTCCCGAAGAAACGAGCCATCCGGTCCGCCGATGATGTGAACAAGATATTCCCGGTCAAAGAGTTCACCATTTTCCTCAAGCCATTCCAAGAATTCCAAGATGCTTTTAGACAGTGGCATCTAGCTCTCTCTCGGTTTTAAGCCAATAAACATATACAACCAGGCTGGGATGAAACACGCTTAAATTTGCAGAGCCTCAGCCAAACGGTTTGCGACGCTCAGTCTTAGGTGAGCCTACCCTATTCTGCGGTATTTCGAGGTTGGCGGAACAAATTGTCGGACAGAACGCGATCACAACATCATATTCTGGTTTGATCGAGTGAAAATTGCGTTCGGACATGCACGATTCTCGGATTCAAGTCAGCGAGCGCATTGATTTTGGTAAGGTGGTTATCCACAGGCTGGCCATTCTTCACTGTCGGTTGTATCGTACCTGAATGACAATCGCGGCTGCCTTTCTTTGCACAGATGGGGTGCTTTTGTGCGCCGATACAGAGCACACTGGTGGCTATACTTCAAAATCACACCACACAAAGGTAGACAATTTCGAAGTGCCAAATGGAAAGGTATGTTTCGCTCTTTCAGGCAGTTCAGCCTTTGCGTGGTCGGCAATGGAGAAGTGCAAGAAACATCTACAGGCAAACCCAGCTACTGACCTAGTCGCAGGCCTTGAAGAGATTTTGGATTCAGAATACCGGCGTAATGTTCTCACTCACCCTGATTATTTAAACCTCGATTACCAATTTTTAATAGCTATCTGGTCGCCCGGTAAACGTGTCGAACTCTATTCGACAACACGAACCGCTCTTCGAAGAATCAGTAATTTTGAATGCATTGGCATCGGCGCAGAGTTGGCTGCTTATTTGATACGTCCCGGCTTTTCGGCTCCATCACTTAAGAACGCCTTAGGTTTGGCCACGTATGTGTTGGCCTCTGTGAAAGAAGCCGTTACCGGATGTGGGGGCATGTCCCTCTATTCCTTATTTCGTAACGATGGACAAATAGGAATTTTGACATCTATGCATGACGGCCCAACCAAAGATGTCGAAGACTATGCCAAGCAATACGATTTTACGATGAGAAGATTATTGATGTGGATGGCTGATCCCGAAATGGAAGATGCGCATTTCGAACAGAACCTAACTGAAATGGTTAACGAAATTATTCAAAAACGTCGAAACTGGTCCAGAATGCGAAGAGACAGAGAAAGGGAATTTGCCGAATCAAATCCAGAATTAAAACCCAGCCAAGTGAAAACAATGTTTAGCGATATTGCTATGGGTTTTCTTCCGGCCCCCGATCCAAAAGATATGTTGTGATACATACGGCGTGAAAAGCGGCTGTTCCTCCATATGGAGGAACAAAGTCGCTTTGGTGCCTAAAACGCCCTTCCCTCAAAAACTGACTGGTTTACCTGTTCGTTTAATGCAGTCAAAGGTTTTTGACTGAGAACGCGATAGGTTTCTGAAAATTTGTACTCCGTTAATACTCCATTAACAGCCTCAAAAATCGAAAATCTTGAAAACACATGCGTTAGAAAGACCCGTATCAACACTATGGACGCCTATGTGTTTTATTTACAATCTAGGTTCAACTTCCCAAGCTGGACGTCGCGGGTTCGATCCCCGTCTCCCGCTCTTTTTTCAATAACTTAAGTGGCTCATTGTCAGTTTCCCACCTTGAAAGCGCTTCTTAATAATGTAGGAATGATGTCCGACTTTCGCAAGCTCCTTAACAAGAAGAGGTAGCACATTCGTGAATGCCAGCGGGGTGCGCTGGCATTCAGCGTCTTCCGTGGGCGACGAAGCTGGTCAGACGGGCGGGTCAGTTTTGTCGATTCCGAGGATCGACGCACGGAAGCGCTCCCCGTTTCCGCAAGTCGTCACGTAGAATCGGCAGCGGCACGATGACAAGACTCTTTACCGACAAACAAGGGCAGTACTTATCGTTCATCTACTACTACACGAAGGGCGAGCACCAGCGGAAGCCGACATGGAACGATATTTTGGCGTGACACCGCCATCCGTGCACCAAATGGTGCTCACGTTGGAGACAAAGAAGCTGATCGAAAGGATCCTGGCTTGGGGCGATCCATACGGCTACTCGTTGCCACGTGAGGAGTTGCCGGACCTGAAGTGAGTTGACCTCACGTACAGCCGACACGGCCAGTCGCGACATCTTCCTTATCGCCGTGGCCGGTGGAAGAGGAAATGCCGGCCGAGCCGTAATCGGTTTGCCTTGTCTGTCCGAAGATTGTCGACGAATTGTTCCTGTGAAATGGAATCGCAAGGCCGGCGGATGTGACGGCACCATGCCAGGACTGACCCTATCCAGCGGAAATGGCGGTTCCATTGTTGTTGACGAGGGTGAAACAGAGGCACGGTTTCGTCCTGGAGTCGGCCCGAGAGATTCGCGCCCTTTGCCAGATTGCAGCTATGGCAGCTCCACGCCAGGTTTGAAGGATCGTCGTTACCACCGTGCTTAATCGGAATGATGTGTTCCAAGTGAAAGACGAAGGGCTCATCGTCTTCATGGATGCGGCAATACTCGCAGCGTCCGCCTGCCCGTTGTCGAACGAGTTCTCGAGTGGCGGAACCAATCAAGATTTCTTGGAGAGCATGAGTCGCGCCTTCGCCTGCAGAATTGCGACGAGATTGCCCGCCGTAACGTACCGTTCGTATTCCGACTTCTCGGAGGGAGTCAGGGCGCCTTCATTGCACTTTCGAGCCAATTCATCAACACGAGCTTGCGTCTTGGCATCGGCCTTCAGCTTTATTAATTCTTTGGCGGCTTCGGTGTTCAAGCTTCGACTTACAGGTTCCAGCAGGCGTTCGAGCAGAGCGGTTGATCCGTTACGCCTTTTCATGGCGTCAATTATACCAGCGGTTCAATCCCGCATAAGGAATCTGTTACCTGGAACGGAGCCGAATGCTCCGTCAAGCTGGCACGGCAGAGCGATAGCTTGCAGCATCCGCCAGCCCTACCCCCCGCCCTTTCGGTTTTGAGAAGCTCCACAACTCATTCAAGCCGTCGTGAGTCCGTTCTAGCGAACCAAGACAGATTACGCAAATTCGTTATGCCGGAACAAAATCGGAATAGAGCTTGGTAATCGACAGTCATCCGTCGGCGGCCATAGATGTCACGCGGTCGTCGCCGAGAAAATTGAACAGTTGTTGGATACGTGCTTCACTTGTCAATGGAGGTTCATGATGATTCAACCCAGCGAAGCGCACGAACTCTGCTCAAAGTCTGAATGGGCCCTGGTAGAGAGCGGTTTCTCCCCCATGGTTGAAACGTTGTCGCCATCGGATTTGGAATCAAGAATTGATCGTGCCAGCAAGCTTCGGTAACTGAGAAACACGTACGCTCAACAGGGATGCACTTCGAGAGCGCACTGACCGAGAGTTTCAGAGTCGCAAAAAATGAAGTTCTGTCCGCAGTGGCTGTGCGCAGCGAGCAGCAGAAGGGCGTGTCCGGCGAAAGGCGCATTCAGAGTCATGTCGGGTCCGTTACCCGGCGCCGCCAGGCAAAACGGGACATGAAGAATCGCTAAGAGCATCCGGCAACGAAAAGTCGTAAAGTTCCGATGAGGTGTGCCCAGCCTATGCCCGCTAAATCTAAAGCTAAAAAACAGACGAAGTCGAAAACAACCGTCGCAAGCAGGAAGAACGAAACTCCCAAAAGACGGATGGCGAAGAAGGTAAGTCGGAAAAAACCAGCAGCGAAAACGAAGGCGATCGCCCGCAAGACAATTGGCGCGTATCGACCAATACCATCGTTGCTGCAAACAAGGAGGCCATGATGAACAAACCCGTTAAGAGAAACGTCCACGCCCTCGAGCTCAGCCGGAGGGCGCCACTCGCTACCCGCACCGACCTCAGCACTAAAGCGATCAAGGACATCGCCGCGGCGATGAACGGCATCCTGGTGGATGTGTTCGCGCTTTACATCAAGACCAAGAACTTCCATTGGCACATGAGCGGTCCGCACTTCCGCGATTACCACCTGCTGCTGGATGAACAGGCGAGTCAGCTTTATGCGATGACGGACCCGATTGCGGAACGCATCCGCAAGATTGGCGGATCCACGCTGAAGTCCATTGGCGGCATCGCCCGATCGCAGCGCGTCCTGGACAATGACGCCGAGTACGTAGAACCCCTGGACATGCTCGCCGAGCTGCGCGAGGACAACAAGGAGCTCGGGGCGCGCCTTCGCGAAGCGCATAACGTGTGCGATGAGCACCGCGACGTCGCCACCGCCAGCCTCATCGAGGTGTGGATCGATGAAACCGAGCGGCGCACATGGTTCCTGTTCGAGGCGAGTCGAAGATGATGCACGACACGTGACTGGTGATGAAATGAAGGAGGATGGAATGCTGCTCGCAGGTGACATCGGTGGGACAAAAACAGACCTCGCGATCTTTTCGCAGCAAGCCGGGCCGAATTCACCGCTCGTTCAAGGTGAGCTGCATAGCGCCGATTATCCGAGTCTTCAGGCGCTGGTGACAGAGTTTCTTAAGAAGGTACAGATGCCCGTCGAGAGAGCCTGTTTTGATGTCGCCGGACCGGTCATCGACGGGCGCGTGAAGATCACGAACCTGCCCTGGGTAATGGATGAAGCTTCACTTGCGAAAGATCTCAATCTCAAATCCGTCCGTCTAATTAACGACCTGGAAGCAGTCGCCCGGGCGATCCCGCTTCTACGCCCGAGCGATGTGAACACATTGAATGCCGGACAACCGGTTCCGAAGGGAGCCATCGCTGTCGTCGCGCCGGGCACTGGCCTGGGCGAATCATTTCTGACTTGGGATGGATCGAAGTATGTTTCTCACAGCTCCGAAGGCGGGCACGCGGATTTTGCCCCGACGGATGAGCGACAGATCGGCCTGCTCCGATACATGCTTGCGCGCTTCGATCACGTGGGTATCGAGCGTGTCTGTTCAGGAATTGGGATTCCGAACATTTATGAATACCTGCGTGACATCGAACACATGCCGGAAAGTCCCCAAATCACTCAGTTGATCGCCGCCTCGAAAGATCGAACTGCGGCCATCGTTGAGTCCGCCGTGAACCCAGAAAATCCCAGCAAATTATGCGCGGCCACAGTGGACACGTTCATTTCGATTCTGGCGAGTGAGGCGGCCAATCTGGCATTGAAGGTCCTGGCGACCGGCGGCATTTACCTGGCGGGCGGCGTCCCTCTACACATGCTGAGAGTGCTTGAGGGGCCAGGCTTCATGGAATCTTTTAAGCGGAAGGGACGCTTCGTTGAGCTAATGAAACATATTCCGGTTCACATCATCCTCACTCGCGCTGCTTTGGTTGGGGCCGCCGCATACGGGCTGGAGAGTTTTAAGGAGGGATCATAACGATGGACCGCGTGAGCGAAGAACTTCGCATCATTTACCTGGCTAGACACGGTGAGACGGCCTGGAGTCTAACGGGCCAGCACACAGGACTTACCGATTTGCCGCTGACCGAGCGCGGCGAGAGCAATGCCCGAAGACTTCGTGAGCGGCTGAGTGGACTGCCCGCAATTCGCCAAGGCTGGTATCGACGTCGATGCTTTGGCGGCGCAGCTCCAGGATGAAGGAGCCAGGTCGTTTATGAGGTCGTGGAACGACCTACTGGCCGTGATCTCTTCCAAGAGCGCTTTGTTGGCAGAAGCGAAAGGAGCATGAGCATGACCGCACGCATCCAACCTAACATGAAACACACGGCGGTCAAGCGCCAGGCGTGGAAGGCGCTCGAGTCGCACTATAAAAAGGTCTCAACGCTCGATTTGCGACAGCTCTTCGCAGAAGATCCGACGCGCGGTGACCGGATGGCGGTCGAGGCGGTGGGCCTCTACCTGGACTACTCCAAGAATCGCGTGACTGACGAGACCCTCAAGCTCCTGCTTCAGCTAGCCGAGGACTCCGGCCTGCAAGCGCGAATCGACGCGATGTTTCGCGGGGAGAAGATCAATGTCACCGAGAAGCGAGCGGTGTTGCATGTGGCGCTGCGCGCCCCGAAAGGAGCGTCCATTGTCGTAGATGGAGAAGACGTGGTGCCGAAAGTCCATGCGGTGCTCGACAAGATGGCGGATTTCTCAGACCGCGTGCGGAGCGGCGCGTGGAAAGGTCATACCGGAAAACGCATTCGCAACGTCGTTAACATCGGGATTGGTGGCTCTGATCTCGGGCCGGTGATGGCCTACGAGGCGCTCAAAGCGTACAGCGAGCGGGCCATGACGTTCCGGTTTGTTTCCAATATTGATGGCACCGACTTCGCTGAAGCGGTGCGTGATCTCGACCCGCCAGAGACGCTCTTCATCGTCTCTTCGAAAACCTTCACAACTCTGGAGACAATGACCAATGCTCACACCGCCCGCGCCTGGTCGCTCGCCGGGCTCGGCGGTAATCAAGAGTCCGTCGCGAAGCATTTTGTCGCCGTCTCGACGAATGCGGCGGAAGTATCGAAGTTCGGCATGGATACCGCCAATATGTTCGAGTTCTGGGATTGGGTCGGCGGTCGCTACTCCATGGATTCGGCGATCGGCCTTTCGACGATGGTCGCCATTGGCCCGGATCACTTCCGCGCCATGCTGGACGGGTTCCACCGGATGGATGAGCATTTTCGCACCACACCCTTTGAACGTAACCTGCCTGTGCTGATGGGTCTGCTTTCGGTTTGGCATAACGACTTTTTCGGCGCGCAAACTGTTGCTGTCTTGCCCTATGAACAGTACCTGAAGCGATTCCCGGCGTATCTGCAGCAGTTGACGATGGAGAGCAACGGCAAGCATGTCACGCTGGATGGAACCGTGGTCACTCGCCAAACGGGCCCCATCTACTGGGGAGAGCCGGGAACGAATGGGCAGCACTCGTTCTATCAGTTGATACATCAAGGTACCCGGCTGATCCCTTGCGACTTTATCGCATTCGCGAAACCACTCCATCCGCTCGGTCGCCATCACGACATGCTCCTGGCCAATGTGTTCGCTCAGACTGAGGCCCTGGCTTTCGGCAAGACGCCCGGCGAAGTGAAGGCGGAAGGCACGCCGGATTGGCTCGTGCCGCACCGAGTCTTCGAAGGTAATCGGCCATCGAACACGATTCTGGCCGAGCAACTCACGCCGGAAACCCTGGGCAAACTCGTGGCCCTTTACGAGCACTCCGTCTTCACCCAGGCCACGATCTGGAACATTGATTCGTTTGACCAATGGGGTGTCGAACTCGGCAAGGTACTGGCGCAACGCATCATTCCGGAACTTGAGAGCCAGGCAGAGCCGAAGCTTGAGCACGACAGTTCAACGAACAACTTGATCCGTCACTACCGAAGGGTGAAGGAACAATGATGAAAACGGTCAGATGATTGAGCAGCTCCAACCCGGATGTGAATTGGAACTAGATGGTGGAATTGATGAAGCAACCGCTCCGTTGGCAGTCGCTGCCGGAGCGAACGTGCCCGTTTCCGGATCGGCGATCTCTGCCGCAGGCATAGGGGTGTGCGCCGCCATGCAGCGGTTGCGCAGCGCGGCTTGCAGAAGGGGCGGTCTATGACCGCCCAGGATTTTCGGGTTCGACATCATGGGCGGTCATAGACCGCCCCTACAAAGAAGGAGAGCTTATGCAGCTTGGAATGGTAGGGCTCGGCAGAATGGGCGCCAACATGGTGCGACGCCTGATTCGGAATGGCCACAAATGCGTGGTCTTCGACAGATCGCCGAAAGTGGTGAGCCAGTTAGTCGAGGAAAAGGCAGTGGGAGCAGCCTCGCTTGCAGACTTCGTCAAGAGGCTCGAGAAGCCGCGGGTGGTTTGGTTGATGGTTCCCGCAGCAGTCGTGGACGAGACCATTGCCGGCCTTCTACGCCAACTCGACGCGGGTGACATCCTCATCGACGGCGGGAATTCCTATTACGTGGACGACATCCGACGGGCAAAGGAACTGGCATCGAAGCGTATCCATTACGTCGACGTAGGCACGAGCGGCGGCGTATGGGGCTTGGAACGCGGTTACTGCATGATGATTGGGGGTGAAAAGGATGTGGTCCAACGGCTGGACCCAATCTTCTCGACGCTGGCGCCGGGTGTGGGCGGCATACCGCGTACGCCGGGACGCGAGAAGCCTGACGGGACCTCCGCTCAAGGCTACCTGCACTGCGGTCCAAACGGCGCCGGCCATTTCGTGAAGATGGTACACAACGGAATCGAGTACGGAATCATGGCCGCTTATGCTGAGGGGCTAAGCGTGCTGCGTTCCGCCAATGTCGGCAAGCAGCAGGGTGGAGTTGACGCCGAGACCACGCCATTGCGCGATCCCGAGCATTATCAGTACGACCTCGATCTGTCCGATATTACGGAGGTGTGGCGGCGCGGCAGTGTGATCGCATCCTGGTTGCTTGATCTCACGGCGACAGCGCTGCACGAAGATCCGACTCTTTCGAGTTTCGCAGGCCGTGTATCAGACTCGGGCGAGGGCCGCTGGACGATCAAGGCCGCAATCGATGAGGCCGTGCCGGTTCCTGTTCTTACCTCAGCTCTGTTCGAGCGATTCGAGTCACGGGGCGAAGCGCAGTTTGCGGACAAACTCTTGTCCGCCATGCGGTATCAATTCGGTGGACACCTGGAGAAAGCGGCCGAGAACGTCATAGGCTGAAGGGACATATTTATGGGCAATCTGCATTCGGACGCGCTGGTCTTCTTTGGAGCAACGGGCGATCTGGCCTACAAAAAGATTTTCCCGGCGCTGCAAGGCATGGTGAAGCGTGGACACCTGAATGTGCCAGTCATTGGTGTGGCCAAGTCCGGCTGGAATCTCGATCAGTTGCGGGCGCGGGCGCTTGACAGCCTTGAGAAACACGGCGGAGTCGATTCCGCAGCTTTCGAAAAGTTGTGTGGGTTGCTGCGCTACGTTGACGGTGACTACGAGGACCAGGCGCTGTGATGAAGGTTCGAATATTTGCCGATGCCGACTCGGTTGCCCGAGAGGGTGCCGCCGTGGTCGCGGCAGAGGCCAGAGCGGCAATCGCTGCGCGTGGCGGCTTCGTCATGGCGGTGAGCGGCGGCCGCACGCCGTGGGTCATGCTTCGTGCTCTGGCGCGTGAAGACGTTCCCTGGAGAGCTGTACATGTCGTGCAGGTGGATGAGCGGGTCGCACCGGCCGGTGACCCCGAGAGAAACCTGACGCACTTGCGTGAAAGCCTGCTCGGGCAGACCTCGTTGCGGCCTGAGCGGATTCACGCTATGCCAGTGGAAGCGCCCGACCTGGACGTGGCAGCCGCACGATATGCAACGACTCTCCAGCAGATCGCCGGTTCACCGCCGGTGTTAGACCTCGTTCACCTGGGCCTAGGGCCTGACGGGCATACGGCTTCCCTGGTGCCCGGAGATCCGGTCTTGCACGTCGCTGATGCGGACGTCGCACTCACGGCAACCTATCAAGGAAGACGCCGGATGACCCTGACCTATCCGATTCTCAACCGGTCCCGCCAGGTGCTGTGGCTTGTCACTGGTGATGACAAGGCCGAAATGGTTGGTCGCCTATACGCCGGAGATGCTTCGATCCCGGCCGGACGTGTTCACAGGGATCATGCCCTGCTGCTCGCGGATCGAGCGGCCGCAGGCCAGGTGTTCAGTGATTCGAAAGCAAACAAGGAGTGAAATATGCGGATCGGAATCGCAACCGATCACGGTGGATTTTGGCTGGAGGAAGAGCTGATTGTGCGCCTCCGTGCAGCGGGTCATGAGATCGAAGACTTCGGCGCTCATGCTCTGAATTCAGTCGACGATTATCCGGATTTTGTGATCCCGCTCGCGCGATCGGTAGCGGCAGGTGAAGTTGAGCGCGGGGTAGCCGTTTGTGGCAGCGCTTGGGGCGCGTCAACTACGCGCGACCTGCGATCCGCCTCGCTGAATTGCAGCGGAAGTTCGGGTTCCGAACCGGACCAGGTGATCGCGGCTGCAAAGAAGCAACTGGGCAGGTTTTGAGGAGATTTGAAATTGACGAAATGTCCCACTGGTTTTAATCAAGACGAAAGGAAGTTCTATGACTACGGCATTGTCCTCAGATTCCGCCAAGCTCTCCATCTCTTCGGGGTCCCTCTCAGCAGAAGAACTCCGCAAAATGAATGATTACTGGCGCGCGGCGAACTATCTTTCCGCCGGCCAGATTTACCTGTACGCCAATCCGCTGTTGCGCGAGCCCCTGAAACTCGATCACGTCAAACGCCGCCTGTTGGGTCACTGGGGAACGACTCCCGGACTGAATTTCATCTATGTCCATTGCAATCGGGTCATCAAGAAATTCGACCTGAACATGATTTATATCTGCGGGCCAGGGCACGGAGGGCCGGGGATGGTGGCGAATACCTACCTGGAGGGCACGTACACAGAGCTGTACCCAGACATTCAGCAAAATGAAGAAGGCCTGAGAAGGCTCTTCAAGCAATTCTCATTTCCCGGGGGAATTCCCAGTCATGCCGCTCCGGAAACGCCGGGCTCGATTCATGAAGGCGGAGAACTGGGCTATGCGCTGGTGCACGCCTACGGCGCGGTCTTCGACAATCCCGACTTGGTCGCCTGCTGCGTCGTTGGTGATGGCGAGAGCGAGACGGGACCGCTCGCCGCCAGTTGGCATTCCAACAAGTTTCTGAATCCCGCGCGCGATGGGGCTGTGCTTCCCATCCTTCATCTGAACGGCTACAAAATCGCGAATCCCACAGTCCTTGGACGCCTCAGCGATGACCAATTGATTCACCTCTTCACCGGATACGGTTACCAGCCCTACTTTGTCGAAGGACACGAGCCGGAAGCCATGCACCAATCGATGGCGGCGACTCTTGATACCGTGGTCAAAGAGATTCGCCTTATTCAGGAAGATGCCCATGCCAAAGGATCGGCCACGCTTCCCGTTTGGCCCATGATCATTCTGCGCAGCCCGAAAGGTTGGACGGGGCCGAAATTCGTGGACGGCAAACCCGTTGAAGGGACTTGGCGCGCGCACCAGGTGCCGGTGGACGATCTGGAGCGCAAACCGCAACACCTCACGATTCTCGAAGACTGGCTGAAGAGCTACCAGCCCGAAGCGTTGTTCGACGAGACCGGGAGACTGATTCCGGAATTGGCGGAACTGGCTCCGAAAGGCGATCGGCGCATGGGCGCGAATCCTCACGCAAATGGTGGCCTGCTACTGAAGGATCTGGCGATGCCCGATTTCCGAACCTACGCCATAACGATCGCGAAGCCAGGCACGACAATAGCGGAATCCACCAGGGCCCTCGGCGCCTTTTTGCGCGACGTGATGAAGCTGAACCAGCAAGCCGCGAACTTCCGAGTGTTTGGGCCCGACGAGACCGCGTCCAACCGGCTCGATGCTTTGTATCAGGCGACAGATAAAGAATGGATGGAACCGCTGCTGCCCACGGATGAGCACCTGTCGCCAGACGGGCGTGTCATCGAAGTCTTGAGTGAGCACATGTGCCAGGGCTGGCTGGAAGGCTATCTCCTGAGCGGACGCCACGGTTTTTTCTCCTGCTATGAAGGCTTCATCCATATCGTCGACTCGATGTTCAATCAACATGCGAAATGGCTCAAGGTGACCCGCCACATCCCTTGGCGGCGGCCCATCTCCTCGCTTAATTATCTCCTGAGCTCTCACGTCTGGCGTCAGGACCACAACGGCTTCAGCCACCAGGATCCCGGCTTCATTGATCACGTCATGAACAAGAAAGCGGATATCGTCCGCGTCTACCTGCCGCCGGATGCGAACTGTTTGCTGTCTGTGGCGGACCACTGCTTGCGCAGTCGCCATTATGTGAATGTGATCGTGGCCGGCAAGCAGCCGGAATTGCAGTGGCTGGACATGGATGCCGCCATCGAGCACTGCACACAGGGGATCGGCATCTGGTCCTGGGCCAGCACGGACCAGGCCGGCGAGCCGGATGTGGTGATGGCCTGCGCCGGCGATGTCCCCACACTGGAAACGCTGGCTGCGGTCGACCTGCTTCGTCAGCATTTTCCCGATCTCAAGATTCGAGTCATCAACGTAGTGGATCTGATGACACTCCAGCCTTCCAGCGAGCACCCTCACGGTCTCTCGGATCGTGATTTCGATTCAATGTTCCGCACGGACAAGCCGATCATCTTCGCGTATCACGGCTATCCCTGGCTGATTCACCGGCTGACTTATCGCCGAGCCGGTCACAATAATTTACACGTCCGCGGCTATAAGGAAGAGGGCACCACCACGACTCCGTTTGACATGACGGTGCTGAATGACCTTGACCGCTACCATCTCGCGGGCGACGTGGTGGATCGTGTACCGGCATTGCAGCGCGCGGGTGGCCACTTCAAACAGTTCCTGCGCAACAAGCTAGTCGAGCACAAACAGTACGTGCACGAGCATGGCGATGATTTGCCGGAAGTAAAGAACTGGAGCTGGCCGTACTAATGAGCGGCTGCGAATGCAAGCGCAACAGCGCGCAGCCATCAAAAAAATGAGCGGCTGCGAATGCAAGCGCGCGCGGAGCGTGAGCGCGATAGCGCGAAACCTCAAGGGATAGCGCGCAGCCATCAAGAAGATGAAGATCCTCGTGCTCAATTCGGGTTCCAGCAGTCAGAAGACCTGCCTATACGAGATAGGCGAGACCCTCCCGGAGGAACCGCCGGCTTGTTTGTGGGAGGGCAAGATTGAACGGGCTGGAGAGGTCTCGTCGCGTGGTCAGGCGGTTGAGCGGTTACTGGCTACGTTGGGGAGCACCCGGACGCCCGGACTCGCTTCAGTTTCCGACATCGATGTCGTAGGACATCGCATCGTTCATGGTGGACCGCATTTCGAAGATCCGGTGCTCATCACACCGGAAGTGAAATCGGCGATAGCTGGCGCTTCCGCGTTCGCGCCGCTCCACAATCAAGCCGAACTGGAAGGGATGGAACTCGTCGAGAAGCTACTGGGCTCTATTCCCCAGGTAGCGGTTTTTGATACCGGATATCATCGCAAAATGCCGTTGGCTGCGGCCATCTATCCCGGACCCTATGAATGGTTCGAAAAGGGCATTCGCCGCTACGGATTCCACGGCATCAATCATCAGTATTGCGCGGCCCGCGCCGCCCGATTGCTGCACCGCGACTTGAAATCGCTCAGACTAGTGACCTGCCACCTGGGCAACGGATGCTCTCTCGCCGCGACTCGGGAAGGCCTTAGCATCGACACGACGATGGGGTTCACTCCGCTCGAAGGTTTGATGATGGGAACGCGCTCGGGTTCTGTAGATCCCGGAATCCTGACCTACCTGATGCGTCAAGGTCAGCTTAAGGGCCAGGAAATCGATGCAGTGCTGAACCAAAAGTCGGGACTGCTCGGAATCTCAGGCTTGTCGGGCGACATGCGCGAAATTCTCGCTGCCATGAAGGAAGGCCATTCGCGAGCCAAGTTGGCGTTCGACATCTATGTGCACCGTCTACAAGCGGGCATCGGCGCGATGGTGACCGTGTTGGGCGGAATTGATGCGCTCGTGTTCACCGCGGGAGTCGGGGAGAACTCCCCTGAAGTGCGGGCTGCAACTTGCAGTCAACTGGAATTTCTCGGCCTCAAACTCGATCGGGCCGCCAACGCGCAACCTTTTCCCGGCGAGGATGTCGCGACTGCAGATTCGCAGGTCCGTATCCTGGTCATTCGGGCCCAAGAAGATTGGGCCATTGCGCGAGAGTGTTGGAAGCTCACCCATGTAGACGCGGCCGCGCAAAGCTGAGCACACTCTCCTCAATCGCCGTTTTTCGAAATCGAATTTCGGCAGGCACAATTCGGAATCATCGCCAGAACGCAGAAACGCAAGGGAGCGGCGGCCTTGCGACTTGGCCCAGGCTATTCTCGGCTGCACTTCCACGTGCGAAGAGTCTTTGCAAGAAGCTTTCGCTTCCGGAGAGGCTCATACGTTCACGAAAGACTCCGGACTTGTTTGGGCGACACACCAGGTACGGTCGCTTCGACGGTCAATATCTGGCCTGTTCGTGGCCCGTCGGCCATGTGCGCAGGGCCGCGCCACTCCGTTGCCACCATGAACAAAGTTCTCATGTTAGTGCCTCCGAGCGCGCAAGCGAAGCAGCCGCGGTCCAAGTTGATCGTCTGCAGCACCTCACCACCTTCGCGAACGCGTACGCAGCGCTTGTTAGGAACGTCCGCGTACCAGATGCCGTTTTCGGCGTCGAGGCAAATGCCGTCGGGGACGCCTCCGGCAAGGTCGGCCCACACCCGCCGGTTCGACAAGCTGCCGTCAGTCGCGATGTCGAAGGCTGTGAGTCTTTTGCCGTAGGACTCGGCCACGATCAAGGTCGAGTTGTCGGGCGTCACGGCCATGCCATTCGGAAAGGCGATACCGTCGGCCACCTGTCGAACCGACCCATCGGGGGTTACCAAAACGACAATTCCAGGAGCGAACTTCTCACCGGCCAGAAGATCAAAGCCACCACCGTTGATGTAGGCGTTGCCGCGACCATCCACGACAATTTCGTTGAAGCCGAAGTCAGACAGGCCGCTCAGGTCGGCATAGGTCACCAGTGACCCGTCGCGCTCCCTGCGCAGCAGAAGCCTGTCGTGCGTCGAGACAACAAGCAGACGCCCGTCGGGCAGAAAGTCGATACACATTGGAATTGACGGGAACGGGACGTGGATGACGACCTCGCTCTTGCCCTCGAGATCGACGGCAATGATTTCCTGGGCAACCCAATCGGAGAACCATAGACGGTGATCGTGCCAACGTGGCGATTCACCGAAGGCGATGCCGGCCATTAAGGTTTGCAGTTCAGCCATGGAAGAACTCCTACGGTTTTATACACTCATCGGCCTACGCTGAGAACTGAGGCCTTCAGGCCGCCGGCTCGTAGCAGAGGAAGACATTTCCATTCCGGCACCAACAGCTGTTGGATTAACAAACAAATGAAACTCATCAACGGCTGATACGGCGTGTCGGAGCGCGGCGCATCAGGCAACTGCTCATCCAGGGACTGCCGGTACCGCAGGCAGCCGCGAAGAAACTCCGGCCACGTAGGGACAGTCGGAAGCGGGTGGGTCTTCTCGGGTAGGAGGCCCCAAAGCGCTGGGTGATGCCAGCAGAGCGCGTGTCCGGTTGCGTAGCTATTTGTAAAATTCAATCGACGCCTGGCGGAAAAATAGGAAGTTCGCCGGTGCGACCGAAATTGGTCCGTTGATGCCGAAGATGGCAACCTGGAACTTGTCGCCCGCCTTGACCGAATCGGCGAGGACGACCCGATTTGGAATGTTGAAGCCCTGGATCGTGGCCGGGCTGGTGATACCGGCCCGGCGCGGCATCTGCCCATTGATCCAGACTTCCGCATAATCGTCGACATAGGCCGTGAGCACCGCCTTGGCGCCCGCAGTTTCGAAATTGCCAATTTTTGCCGGTATGGTCAGATTGGTGCGGAACCAGAAAAACGACACTTTTCCGCCTCCGCGCCGGTCCATCAGTGCCTTGGCTTCTATCGTCGGCCATGATGAATCATCGAAGCCGGCCTCGCCGGCGTGGGGCGTAATGTCATACGAGGTTTTGTAGGCAGGCATTGCGTTCGGTAGCGCCGAACCTTCGACGATTTTCGCCTCCATCGTCTTCCACCGGCCGCCGAATGCCGCAATGCCTTCCGCAGTCATCAGGTCGACCACATGCGATGGCACGAGCGTCGGCGGGATCTTCGGCTCAGGAGGAGGCGGCGCTTGCGCGACCGCAACGGTCGCAATCATCATGGAAACAACAGTCAGTGCGGCGCTGGCGATCAGCCTGCCCGGATGCTTCTTACGCATATCGTCCTCCTTTTTTTGTGCTCAGGAAGGGTATTCCCTGCATACCGAGTTTTCAAGGAAATGTGATTCATATCCTCATGACGCCCGGAGCCAAGTCCCTCTCCTTATGGGAGAGGGTGCCGCGAAGCGGCGGGTGAGGGTTAACAGAGTGCATTCTTATCGACCCTCACCCGGCCTTCGGCCACCCTCTCCCAGAGGGAGAGGGACGCGCCCTCGAAATAGTGGCCCAAGATTCCGGTGAGAAATGCGGGCCAGGCACCATCCTTTTGTAAGCGGGCGTATAATTCCTCAACCTATTTACAGCAAGTCTAGAGGAGGGTCTGAGAATGATTTCGATTTCCCGGAGTCTAGTGGTTCTTACGTTCGTCACCTGGTCGATGGCTTGGTCTGCATACGGACTCGACGGCACTACAATTTCCGGTACCGTCAAGAACTCCACCGGTGTGCCTTACCGTGGAGCCTTTGTGCGGGTCCGGAACGTGAAAACCACGATGACCTTCAATGTATTATCGGACAGCGAAGGGCGTTATCGGGTGCAGAACGTCCCGCCGGGAGATTATGAAATCCGCGCGGCAGCGATCGGATCTAAAGATGATGTACGAAGCGGCGTGAAACTGGCTGCAAATGGGTCCCAATCGTTCGATTTCACTCTCCAAAAAGGAAAAGTCCGCTGGAGTGACCTGAACACTTACCAAGGGCGGCAGCTACTGCCGAAAACCAAAGACCACGACCTCAGCTACAACGATAAGTTCTTTACAAGCTGTTTCCAGTCCTGCCACTCGTTTCAGAAAACGATGACGTCTACACCTTGGGATGAGAATGGCTGGCGCAGCAGAGTCAAGTACATGCGCGACGTTATTATGGGGGGCGAAGGCGGCGGTGCTATGACTGATAAAGACGGCGAAGATTTCACTTCTTACTTGACGTTCGCCTTCGGACCGAATTCACCCAAACCCCAGTCTCCGGAGGATCTGCCGGAATACCAACGCCTGATCCGCTCTTTCAGCAATGACGCGATGAAGATCGTATACGTTGAATTCGATTTTGCGGGTTCGAAAGGCCTGGGACCTTGGAGTGCCGCCGAAGATAAGGATGGGATGATCTGGAGTCCCTATTATGGCCGTGGCAACGAAGTCACACGACTCAATCCCAACACGGGGGAACTCATCCGTTTTCCGCTTTCATTTAAGAAAACCGCCGGTATTCATTCTGCGATCCCCGCGCCCGACGGTACGATCTGGTTTACGGAAGCGGCGCTGAGCAAGATTGGACATTTGAATCCGTTCACGGAGGAGATCTCCGAATACGAAAATTTGTATCCGGACGGTAAACCCGCAGGCACACATACCATCCGAGTCGATGAAAGCGGAAAGATTGGACTAGCGGCGGAACAACCATTTCCAGCTTTGATCCGAAAACGAAAGAGTTCACGCATTACGGCGTAGCCGGAACTTACGGCAATGTGGTCGGTCAGAACGGGGAGCAATGGTTCACTGTCTTCAGAGAAGGAGATAGCCCGATCGTTCGCGTGAGCAAAGACGGAAAGGTCTCTAGGTTCAATCCTCCTACGAAAGGGAAGCCGCAACGGCTCCAAGTGGATTCCGATGGCATCGTCTGGTTCAGTGAGCGGCGTGGAGGAAAGATCGGGCGTTTTGATCCGAAAACCGAAACGTTCAAGGAATTTCAGTTACCTGGACCGGAACCCAGCCCCTACGCTCTTGGCATCGATCGTAACCACATGATTTGGTATGCGTCACATGAACAGGACACCATCGGCCGCTTGAATCCCAACACCGGCGAAGTTACCGAATATCCTTTTCCTCACTCGGAGATCTCGATGCGTGAGTTCTTTCTCGACTCACAGGGCCGCATGTGGTACGGCTCACCTGCAAACGACAAAATAGGCTACTTCATCCCGCCGGGCGTGAACTGAAAGGCTCTTTCGATATGCAGGTTGTCCTGCGGTGGCCGCGCAACGTCTACGGCCTGATGACCGGCTTCCTTACACGTCGAAACCGGTCATCACAAGGTGAAGCTAAGCTCTATTGCCCTTCGGGGCCGGCCGGGCGTGCACGCGCTGCTGCCGGTCCGACGGTGCGCTCGAAGTCCGCGTTCGAACTCGGATTACCATGAATTGGCACATGCTGGGAAACATCGAGCTTCAGCCGCTTGATGTTGTTGTAGAGCGCTACGGAGTTCGGGCTGACATTGGCAACCGGTGTACCCGCCGCAGGCGGCCCCATGTCGGCGTTGATGAGAAGCTTCGACTTCGGCAGATATACGATCGCCATGTCGCCGGCGTGATTGAAGCCGTCGACATGGTAGCTGATGATCGACTGATCGCCGTCGCTGATCGCATGCCGCTCCCTATATGTCTCGAGCTTCCCAGGTCCGGGACCCGTCGTCGCAAATGGGAATTGTGACAGCCGGTCCGGGCTGAGAGCACGCGGCTGCGGCACAAGCACGACTCTTTCAAAGAAGTCCTTGTTCAGCTCATTCGTGACAATGGTGGCGCCTTCCGCGTAAGCCGCCCGGAGGCCGCCGGAATGATCCCAGTGATGATGCGTGTTGACGACGTACCGAATCTGCTTGCCCGGAATGAGCCGTTTGGTTTCGGCGATCACCGCATTGCTGCGCGCGTCGTCCAACGGCGCTTCGATGATGGCCGCGAAGTCCTTGAACTCGACCGCGACGCTGTTATGTGAGCCGCCGGCGATCAGCCACACGCCATCGGCGAGCTTTGTGGTCTGAATATTGACCCTCGGCGCCGCCGCGGTGCGCACTGCGTCAGGGACCGTTAGGGACGCACTCTCCACGTTGGCCTTCACATCGCTGGCCTGGACGTCCATGAAATTCATGCCGCGCACGAGCGGATGATCGCCCTGGTGCATGTGGATATGGAACGGCGCCTTGATGCCATTGCCGACGTCCTTCCACTCGGTGTAGCGGATCTCCACTTGCATATCGCCCATCACCGGGTTCGGAACCCAGGCGACCACACGCTCCAGCATGTTCTGGTCATTGAACTCGCCCGTCGCCTTGTACTTGCCCATCGTGGTGAAGCCGACGACGCGCAGCGTCCTACCCGCGCCCACGAATTCCCGATCCGTCACGGTCGCATTCGGATCGGCCATCGCCGCCTTGATGAAGCCATGCGGGGTGACCCACATCATGAACTGCCGCACTTCGGCCTGATCGTTCTGAGCCTGCGGCTGGCCTTGCGCATTCAAGGTCCAGGCATAATTGCCGTTGACCAATGTCGTCGAGCGCTGCTCGCCCGTGATCGGAAAGCCGGCGCCACCGCCGCGCGGCGGATTGTTGCCTTGCACGCGTACCATCTCTTCCTTGACCGACTTGTTGCCGTAGTCGATGGTTTGCGACCAGTTCTTCAAGTCGACGCGCGGCCAATCGTCCGCGGTGGTGAAATTCTGGCCGAGATAGCTGATCCGTCCAGTCCCGGTGTACTGGATGGAATTGACTTTGCTCGCGCCGACGGCGTTATCAGCCGCCTGCAGCAAGGCTCTTGCATTCTGGGCGGCTACCGGTCCGACCGCCGGCCCCAGCATGAGAGCCGATACTACAACCAACGTCACGAGTACGTTTCTCATATCGCTCCTCCCGAAATTCAAGACAGTCCCCGATACGCTTCCGACCTCGATCGGCCATGCCGAAAGATCGCAAACTTGCGCTTAGGCTACCACAAGTCGCCGCCGACCTTGCATGCCCAATTGGGGCTCACGGACAAATCATCGCAGCGACGCGCCCCGGCCGGGCGCTGCGAAACCCCACGCGTTTACTGGCAGAGACCAGGCCCAGTTATTCACTAGAAAATGTACTTCAAGCCGAACTGGATCAGCCGAGGCGCCACCGAGGTCCGGCTGACGACGCCAAAGTTTGCCGTCCCAAAATTCGTACCGGGATTGGTGAATTGCGGGTGATTGAGGGCATTGTAGAACTCCACGCGGAAAGCAAATTGTGCGTTCTCCCGGAGGCCGCCGACCGCAGTCGTTTTACCGAAAGAGAAATCCGTATTGAATTGTCCCGGTCCGTTGAGAATACTTTGACCGGAATTTCCGTAACCCGTCGATCCATCGGACCCAATTGCGGGCGCCTTACAGATTGCCGACTTATTAATCCAATTGTACAAACGAGACGCGGTAGTGCCCGAAGTTACCAGATCTTTGTTTGTCGCGCCTGAGCAAAGTGTGATCGTAGCGGGTCCGGCGAAACCATACACGGAGCCCCCGCTGCGGTCGACCAAAGACATCGGCGCTCCACTCTGCACAATAACGACTCCGGAAATCGACCAGCCTCGCAGCAGCTCACCCGTGAATCCGTTCGTCCGGAGGTTAGGCAAATCGTAGGTGAAGTTGGTGATCAAGCGGTGCGTGCGGTCGAAACTCGTACGAGCCCAATCTAGATCGAGGTTCCTCTGGTCGTTGTAAACAGTTGTATTGGTCAAGGCCTTGGAAAACGTGTAGGCAAATTGAGACGTCAAGCCGTGAGAAATCTGCTGCCTGAATGTGGCCTGCATGCTGTGGTACCAGGAAGCCCCGAGATATTGGTGCGCTAACAGGGCCGTCGGTGACTGGCCGACGATGGGGACGCGCAGGTAGGCATTGGCGGAGGTATTCGTGGTGACACAGCCCGATGATAGATCGACACCCAACGTGGCGAAGACCGCCGGAGTTACTCCCAAAGCAGCGGGCGTCGCCGGCAGCCCGCAATTTAGCGGGTGGCTCGGAGTTGCCAGCAGCGGCTGGTTGGAACCATAAAAGAGGAACAGATTGTTTGCGTACGATCCGACATAACCCAGGTCGAGACTGAAATTGTTAGAGATGGCGTACCGCACGTTCAGGTTCCATTGTTGTAGCTTAGGAAGTCGGAAGCTCGGTCCGATAATCCGGTCCCCCAGGTTTGAGGAGGGCGTTCGTAGTGCAAACCCCAGGTTTGTGGGAGGGAATGGCGTTTGTAGTGTGGACGTATTGTTGCTAGCTCCCGAACGACCGATGAGTTGGGCAAGGGGCTGCATATTCGTCGAAGGAGTCCCTTGCGCATTTCCCCTTTCGGGAAGAGGTTGGTAGAACCACCCGTAGCCGCCGCGTACAGCCACGCGGCTCTGCTTGCTTCCGGGTTGCCACGCAAAGCCGAAGCGAGGCGCGAGGCTGTCCAAGGGGGCAGCATTCTCATAGTAACCCTTGTTGGGGCGTACTATCACGCCGGGAGGCGGAGGCCCGAAGGGCTGGCCCGTATAGGGGTTGATTCGGTTCGGATTGTAGTCAGAAGGCACCGTCATCCCTACATACGTGCCGGAAGCGGGTGGAATGGGCACGGTCTGCAACAGCGACGGCCAAGCGTTGCCCAGGTCCTGGTCTTCGCCAAAAGAAGGCGGCAGGTATTCCCAGCGCAAACCAAGATTGAGCGTGAGGCGCGCACGGGCTTTTAAATCTTCCTCGACGAAGGCGGCGGCATGGTTGAACTGCTGCAAAAGCACGACGGCGCCCCTGGGTCCCATACCTTCGTTGGCCTCGATAGATTGAATATTGCTGAGTCCCTGAGGACTGCCATTTTGGGCCGCACTCATTCCCAGCAGGAAATCGGTGAAGTTTTGAAACGCAAGCCGTCCTCGAGCGAGACCAATATTAGAGGATTTCAGATGCTGCGTTAACGCGAAGACCCCGGTGCGAATCGTATGCCTTCCGTGAATCCAAGAAAGAGTATCCGACCAAGAATAAGTTTTGCTGCCGTTCAGCCAGTCGCTGTAGACGTTTCCCGCCTGAAAACCTCCCAGTGATCCCCGCATCGTGAGATCCGGCAACCCCGAGGACAAACCATTAGCAGGAGTCATAGCGACGGAAGTTGCTAAGGCAAGACCGGGCACTGCCGGCTCGGAAAGGCTGTCCGTGAAGGTCATTCGCGCTTCATTGGCCAGATTGGGTGTCAACACCGAAACGAGTTGGTTGCTGGTGGTGTAGTTCGTATCGTGTGTTGTTACCGGGAACCCCGGAGTAGGAGGCGTCTCGGGGGAACGAAGGAAGTCGGATGAGTATGCTCTTTGCGTGTTCGCCTTAGCGTGATAGAGCCTGCCTGTGAGTGTGTGTTTCTTGGAAATCAGGTAGGCCATATTGAAGAGCCCTTGGTCTTCGTCATATGTGGACGGAATACTATAGGAAGAAAACCCCAGGCCCGCATTCACTCCGCTGGAAAGAATCGTTTGCGGTGTGGGGATCAGATAGCTGCCATCGGCCAACTTCAATTGCAGCAGCTTTAGAGCCACAGGATTGATGTTTGAGCCATCACACGCGACCTGCACTCCTCCGGCAAACGTCAAGTACCTGGATTGTGCAGCCTGCGCCTTGTTCGCCGGACAGAACTGCGAACCGATCGTCGCCGCCGAGCGATCGTTGGTGAGTGGGGGAAGAATAACAGTAGATAACGAAGCGGTGGGATCCAGGCCGTTCACCTGCCGTGTTCCCTGGTAGGAGCCAAAGAAAAACAATTTGTCTCTCCGGATCGGCCCGCCGATGGTGCCGCCGAATTGGTTCTGCTTCAGAGTCGCACGGGGTTGCCCGGCTGCGTTCCTGAAAAACGCATTGGCATTGAAAATGTCGTTGCGCAAGAATTCCCAGGCGTCTCCGTGAAACTCGTTCTCGCCGGATCGGGTAACCAGATTGATATTGGGAACCCGCGTTCCATACCCGGCGTCGTATTGCGAGGTCTGAATTTTAAATTCCGAAATTGTATCGGGGTTAGGGACGGTGCTGGCGGAAGCCGCGCCGTCCACGGTGAATGTGCCTGTGGCGGTGTTGCCATTCACATTCACGCTCTGAGAGCCAGTTCCCAGCATCCCGGCATTGTTAACACTGGCAGTGGAGCCAGAAGACATCGAGAGCACTTGCGTTAAGTTGCGGGTGGTCAATGGCACCGCCGTGATGGTCTTGCTGTCCACCAGCGTGCCGCTCGAAGAAGTCGCCGTCTCGCTGAACTCGCACTGGCAGGGAACACGTTCTTCCGATTCGCCCGCCTCGAGCTGAGCGTCAAGGTCGGGTGCCTCCGAGACATTTATGACCACGGACAGCGCTCTGGAGGTCTTGAATCCTTGCGCAGAAAAGTCCACGTTATAGGTGCCGGGAGAAAGCAACGAGAATCCATAGAGCCCCTTCGCGTCGGTCATCGTGGTTTGCGTCTGCCCGGTCGTTGGGTTTAGGAGAGTGACGGTCACGCCCGGAACGACTGCCCCCGTCGGATCTACGACGGTGCCACGTAACGCACCCGTCGTTGCCGATTGCGCCCACAAACAAGAAGAAGCGCTAACGAAAGCGGCGATCAGAAGCGTCCTGAGTATAAGGAACCTGAGTCGCTTCCTAGTGATCACCGGCAAGCTACCGGCAAGTAGCAGCGATTTCGCATTTTTAGATTCACCTCAATGCTCCGAGGCACTTTTAAGTTCCTTTCCGTTATTTGGTTGGATGGCCGGGTAGATGTTTCACATCGAGGTTATTCTCGTTGCAGATGAACTCAAGCAGTTCCGTATTCGTCAACTATCTCGTGCGTCGAAACCTGTAATCGCGGGAGATGCGCATCTCGAGGAGATACGTCACGGCGCCCTGGCCATCTGTGACGAACTTGATCCCCAGCCCATAAAAGCCGGAAAAAGTGGTTTCCGACTGCGCCACAAGCTGTACCTTCTCCCTTCCTTTGAGTTCGGCAAACAGCGCTCCGTCATAGACTGTGATTTCGATAATTGCGGGGTGGGGCCTGTTTCCCCAGAAGTCCAGTTCCTCGTAGGTACCGGCGTATTTCGCCAGGATCTCGGGCGCGACCTTTACTTCGGACTTCTTTCCGTCGGACGTCGTGCCGACCCAGTGCTCGAGGCTGTGGTGGCTCTCGTTGCAGACGGACTCGAGCAACTCGGTATCGGCCATCAACTCCGCGCGGAGTGCCACGGTCCAAGGCCGGGCATACAGCTGCGGATCGTTGAGCGTGATTTCAATTTCCATGTGGCCGAAATCCCGGCGCCGGTAACGTTCGGTCATGCGCAGCGCCTCCGTGTGGGGATGACCATCGTGATCCAGCCACGACCGGTCGTTGAATCCGAAGCTCTCCACCACCAGCGTGTCTCCCTCCCAGCGCCCCACCGAATGCCCCATCCAACTCGGATTCGGGTCGGTCTCCAATGCGCGCCCGTCTATGAAAATCTGACGATAGGTGAGATCTTCGTCCAGCATCAAGATCAGACCTGGGGTCTGAACGATTTTCGCCTTACGCGCGCTGGTGCTGTAGCTCGGACCCCACGGCAGGCACTGGATACCCGGGGAATCTTTCTGCAGGTCTTCCGCGCGCTGTTTGACTAAAGCTTCGGCCCAAGGTTGGATTTCTCCGGGCTTCAGGTCCGCCGCGATGTTGCGCTCATATTTGAGCGAAATCCTTTGCCACAGGCCGGACAGGTCGGGTTTGCCGTCCGCGGTGCGCGGCGTGGGTGCGGTGAGATTCGGCTTGCCGTCCGCGATGCGTGGGATGCCGGGCGTGGGATGATTCACCCACTGCGCCGCGAGCGGCGTAGTCAGCGCAAACAAGATGATCGCGAAGACGAAGGTTTTCATACGTTACCTCCAGTGAAGAACCGATCAGCCGAACGGAATTTTTGGGTAAGCCGGATACTAACACAGCGTTGGCCGTCGACGCGCGTAAAAGGCGCCAATGCGGGATCGCGACCAGCCCGGATTTTCAGCGAAGTCTCCCTCTGGGCTGACATTACCCACAAGTCGTAGACACGGGCGTCTGGGACAACCGGCGGCTTTCTCTTCAGTTGCAGCAGGAACAATCAAGTGAGGCGTTTTTGCTTTTGTTGTGCAAAGCCGGGGCACGACGCCAAATTAATGATCTTGACATTCGATTTGCGCGGAGTAGATCATTCCGTCGGAAACTTGTTTCTTTTCGGAAATTACGCTGTTACGTTGCCGGATGTGGAGAAAGAATATGGATTTTCTCTCATCAAAGCCGGGGTTGGTCTGCATCGCGTCGGCCCTGATTTTCCTTGGAGTATTGGGATCGACGCAGTTCGTTTATCCGCAGGAAGCTCAAAACCGCGGCCGTCAGAACGCCGCCCAGAATACGAGCAGGGAGGAGCAGAAATCCAAGAGCGCTGAGCTCGAGCTTTTGCCCGTACAAGGCAACATCAGCATGCTGGCAGGAGCGGGCGGCAACATTACGGTGCAAGTAGGTAAGGACGGCATCCTGCTGGTCGACACCGGTGTGGCAACGATGAGCGATAAGGTCCTGGAGGCCATCCGGACCTTATCGAAAGGTCAGATCACCTACATTATTAATACCGGCGACAGAACCGATCATGTAGGCGGCAACGAGAACTTCGCCAAGATTGGCCGGCCCTTAGCCATCAACCGAGCCGCGCAGGCGAGCGTTTTTATCGTTGCCTTTAGCACGATTCTGGACAGGATGACCGATCCCAACGGGAAACCTTCCGTACCGGAAAAAGCTTGGCCAAACGACACGTATTCGGTGCCCCAGAAGAACCTTTATTTTAACGGTGAAGCGATCCAGATATTTCATCAACCAGCGACCACGGACGGCAACAGCATCGTGTTTTTTCGGCGCTCGGACGTAGTGAGCACGGGGGATATTTTCGATCCCACGGAATACCCCATCATCGACTTGAAGAACGGAGGGAGTCTTCAGGGAGTGCTCGAGGGACTGAACCGGCTGAGGCAGATGGCGATTCCAGCCGACCATATGGAAGGGGGCACGATGATCGTCCCCGGACATGGAAGGCTTTGTGACGTGGCGGATTTGGATATCTATCAGCAAATGGTCACCATCGTCCGAGACCGCCTTCGGGACATGATCGACAGGGGCATGACTCTCGATCAGGTGAAAGCGGCTAAGCCAACCCGGGACTACGATCCGATCTATGGCAGCAATACGGGGAATT
>WNGK01006532.1_pt1 | contig 26021 bp, 25 predicted proteins | sample 5400601 | NCBI WGS metagenome assembly WNGK01 (sample SAMN13153376, study PRJNA577476) | soil metagenome | isolation source: 60 cm soil or saprolite under Garry oak tree replicate 1 | place: USA:California | collected 2016-06-15
GATCGCGGCGATCTGGTGGAGGCGGCTAATTTTGATGGCGTTCACGTTGATGCCGGCGACATGACACCGAGTGAAGCTCGGCGTCTGCTCGGACCTACGGGGATCGTGGGGACGTTTGGTGGGAGCGAGTCAATTTTGCCGGGGATTCTGAGAGAGCCGGCGGATTATTTTGCCGTGGGTCCCGTATATTCCACTACAACGAAACAGACCACGAAGGCGCCGATTGGGCCTGAAGGGGTGCGCAAGCTGCGCGAGCAGGCCGGTCAGGATGTGGTGCTGGTGGCTGCCGCCGGTATCACGCTGGCAACGGCACCGTTGATTCTTGCAGCGGGAGCCAACACCGTTGCGGTTGCCGCTGCCATCTTTCGCGCCGAAGATCCGGCAGCCGAGTTCCGGCGCTGGGTTGCGGAACTCGGCTGACGCCAGGAGCCGAACTCGGTCGGATTGGCGCATGTGAAGAAAACTAAAGACATTTGTTTCAAAATCGGGTAGAAATCTTGCAAGTGACAACCCAACACACCAGTTCCCGCCTCGAGGCAACCTCACAGATCAATACTCCCTCCAGCGCGACCAAGCTGGTGCAAACGCTTGGCCTTTTCAGTTCCACCGCGCTGGTGATCGGTTCGATGATCGGGTCCGGCATCTTCCTGGTGGACGCCGACATTGCGCGCGTCACCAACTCTCCGGCTCTGTACTTGGGCGCGTGGGTGGTGACGGGCGTACTGACGATCATCGCGGCGCTGAGTTACGGCGAGTTGGCGGCGATGATGCCCAAGGCGGGCGGGCAGTATGTCTACCTGCGCGAGGCGCTGGGGCCGGTGTGGGGGTTCCTGTATGGATGGACGCTTTTCCTTGTGATCCAGACCGGCACCATCGCGGCTGTATGCGTTGCGTTCGGCAAGTTTCTCGGTGTTTTTTATCCCAGCATCTCGACGGCGCACTGGCTGTGGCACATCGCGCACGTGCCGGCAGTGAAAGTGGGCCCGATGGTGCTGGGCAACATGGAGATCGGCGTCAACACGGCCAATCTCACCGGCATCGTGGTCGTGTTTCTGCTGGCCCTTGTGAACGTGTTCGGGGTGAAGCTGGGCGCGCTGATTCAGAATGTGTTCACGTCGGCGAAGGCGTTGTCGCTGGCCGCGCTGGTGCTGCTGGCTTTCACCGTGGGACGCAATGCGACGGCGTGGCAGGCGAACTTCGGAGAGGGCTGGAGCAACTTCTGGCAGAACGCGGGTTGGCATTCGCTGCACCCCGTTCAGGTGGGCGTGGGCGGCCCGATTGTGCTGGTGAACCTGCTGGTGGTGCTGGCGGTGGTGCAGGTGGGCTCGCTGTTCTCTGCCGACGCGTGGAACAACATCAGGAGCAGATCTTCCACTCGGGCGGCGCGCAGTTGATGGCTGCTGCGATCCTTATCTCCACGTTCGGGTGTGCCAACGGACTGACGCTGGCGGGCGCGCGTGTGTACTATGCCATGAGCCAGGATGGGCTGTTTTTCAAAGCTGTGGGCAAGCTGCATCCGAAGTATCACACGCCGGTGGCGGGGCTGATCGTGCAGGCATGCTGGACGGCGGTGCTGTGCCTCTCGGGGTCGTATAGCCAACTGCTGGATTACATCATGTTCGCGGTGCTGGTGTTTTATATCCTGACGATTGTAGGGCTGTTTGTCCTGCGCTTCAAATGGCCGGATGCGCCGCGGCCCTACCGTGCGCTGGGTTACCCGGTGCTGCCCGCCCTGTATATTGCGATGGCTGGATGGATTTGTATCGTACTATTACGGTACAAGCCCCAGTACACTTGGCCTGGCCTTGTGCTGGTCCTGCTGGGAATTCCTGTTTATCTCTTCTGGTCTCGCCGGAAAAAGTAAGACTCATCGCATCTGCCCAAGAAGGAGTAATGCTGCCGCATGGCGAATCTTTTCAAAAAGAAGCCGCTCGACCTGATCATTGCAGAAGCCAAGGCCGAGGGCGACGAGCATCTCGAACGAGCTTTGGGACCGGTCTCCTTAACCGCGTTGGGCGTCGGCGCCGTGATTGGTGCAGGCATCTTCGTCATGTCCGGACTTGGCGCCCATTACGCGGGTCCCGGTCTGATGCTCTCGTTCGTAATCTCCGGATTAGGCTGTGCGTTCGCCGCGCTCTGTTACGCCGAATTTGCCGCCATGATTCCTCTGGCCGGCTCGGCTTATACCTACGCCTACGCCACACTAGGCGAAATTTTCGCGTGGATCATCGGCTGGGACTTGACGCTCGAGTACGCCATGGGCGCCAGCACCGTCAGCTCTGGCTGGTCGAACAACTTTGTGGAATTCCTGAAAATATTCGGCATCAAGATCCCCCTTTGGCTCAGCTACGATCACTGGACAGCGCTTACGCAAGCGTCCATCAGTGTGGCGCGCGACATGGTAGCCAAGGCCCACCCAGAACTGACTGATGGCTCCCAGGGTTTTATGGAAGCGGTTGCGAGTCTGCTGGCTCACCCCACTGCTCAGTTGACCGATGCGGCACATGCGCTGCTCGGCGCTCCTCAACTGTTTGGCGTTGAGATTGGATTCAATTTGCCAGCGTTCCTGATCGCCCTCGTCATCACCTGGATTCTGGTTGTGGGCATCAAGGAGAGCGCAAAGTTCAATGCCGTCATCGTCATCATCAAGGTCTCCGTGGTGCTCTTCATTCTGGCTCTCGGCATTCGCTACGTGCATCCCGGCAACTGGGGACATGACTGGCACACTTTTGCTCCTTTCGGATTCGCGGGCATTGGTGCCGCGGCAGGCTACGTCTTCTTTGCGTATATAGGTTTTGACGCCATTTCAACCACAGCACAAGAGTGTAAGAACCCGCAGCGCGACCTGCCTATCGGCATCATCGCCTCGCTCTTCATCTGCACTTTGCTCTATGTGGGAGTAGCTGCTGTGCTCACCGGCATGGTGCCCTGGCAACTGGTGAATATCCAAGCCCCGCTTACCCACGCATTTCTGGACCACAACATCGGTTGGGCCTCGGACGTCATCACCTGCGGCGCGCTCGCCGGTCTCACTTCGGTGATGCTGGTGATGCTCATCGGCCAGACCCGCGTGCTCTACGCCATGGCCTCCGACGGATTGCTGCCGAAGAAATTCTTTGCCGCCATCCATCCCAAATTTCATACACCCTGGAAAAACACGATCCTGGTTGGGTTGTTGGCTGCGCTGGTCGGCTCCGTTACGCCAATCCAAATGATTGGCATGATGGTCAACATCGGAACCTTGCTGGCTTTTGTAATGGTCTCGGCCTCGGTCATCGTACTGCGCTACACCGCGCCCAATCAGGCGCGTCCATTCCGCACTCCGTTCTCGCCCGTCGTACCGGCGCTGGGTATTCTTTTCAACGGATACCTGATGTATTCGCTGGGCAGGGTGAACTGGTACCGCCTCCTTATCTGGTTGATCATCGGTATGTTCGTTTACTTCTTCTATTCCATCAAGAACAGCAAGGTGCAGAAGTTGGTAGAGGTAGCAAAAGGCGACTAACTCCCACGCGAACGATTCAAGCAAAACGGCCTCCCGCGCGGGAGGCCGTTTTTTGCGTAACCGCAACTCTATATATTTAGGCTGGCGTCTTCGCGCAGAACTCGTCGAAGGCGCGGACGAGCTCACCGGCGATTTGCTGCGCGGTGGCCTGCTCGATGACGTAGCGCTGCATCAGGTAGGCCAGCTTGCCGTCGCGAAGGATGGCGATGGCGGGAGAGGTGGGGGGATTGCCCTCGAAGTAGCTGCGGGCGCGCTCGGTGGCTTCGCGATCCTGGCCGGCGAACACCGTGATCTTGCGGTCGGGCTGGTTGGCGGAGTTGGCGAGAGCCAGGCGCACGCCTGGGCGCATCTTGCCGGCTGCACAGCCGCAGATGGAGTTCACCACCAGAAGGGTGGTGCCGGGCTGAGCCAGGGCTGGACAAGCTCTTCGCGCATCGGGATGACCATTAATTCTGGATACATTTTGCCTCCGGCAAGGAAAGTTGCCTGTTGTTATTCTAAGCCAAAAGCGGTGATGTAGCCTTGACTTGGATGCTCCTGACAGAAAACAAACCGCTTGCGCCGTTTACCACGCTTGGAATCGGCGGCCCGGCACGTTGGTTTGTGGAGGCGACCGGCGAAGAAGACGTGGCCGAAGCTGCGGACTGGGCGCGCGAGCGGCGAATAAAGCTGTTTGTGCTGGGCGGCGGAAGCAACCTGCTGGTGTCTGACAAAGGCTTCGAGGGGCTGGTGCTGCACGTTACTTTGCGCGGAATTTCGGTGTCGGACGCGCCCGGTGGGGCGGCACAGAAGATTTATCGCGCAGCGGCGGGCGAGGACTGGGATGGTTTTGTGGAGCGGACTGTTGAGGAGAACTGCGCGGGGCTCGAGTGTCTGGCGGGGATCCCCGGCACGGTGGGTGGAACGCCGGTGCAGAATGTCGGCGCTTATGGGCAGGAGGTCGCTTCGGCCATTGAGCGGGTGAGGGCGTTCGATCTGGCGGAACGGACGTTTGTGGAGTTTTCGGCAGCGGAGTGCGGGTTTGCGTATCGCCGCAGCCGATTTAACTCGACCGACCGAGACCGCTATGTTGTGACGCGTGTGGATTACCGGCTGACGGAGTGCGGCGCTCCGACGCTGCGCTATGCCGATTTGCAGCGGGCGTTTGGATCCGATGCGCAGCCGAGTCTCGCGGAGGTCGCCGCGGTAGTGCGCCGGGTGAGGCAAACGAAGGGAATGCTGCTGGTGGAGGGCGATCCCGATTGCCGGAGCGCGGGCAGCTTTTTCAAGAACCCGGTGGTCGATGACGAGCAGGTGCGGCAAATCGCGGAGAAGAGCGGAACGGAGCCGCCGCGCTTTCCCGCCGGGCCGGGCGCTGATAACCAGCGCCGCGTCAAGCTACCGGCAGCATGGCTGATCGAGCAGGCCGGCTTCGCGAAAGGCTATGCGCTGGGGGCGGCGGGGATTTCATCGCGCCACACGCTTGCGCTGATCAATCGAGGTGGCGCTACGGCCGGGGAAATGCTCACGTTGGCTACGCTGATCACACAAGCAGTAGAGGAACGTTTTGGCATTCACCTCGAGAGGGAACCGGTGCTCGTGGGGATGAATTCAATGAAGAGCTGAATCGCATCTCGTTCCACAACGTATGCGCCCGGGGTGTGGAGCTGGATGCCGCGGCACGGGAGTATAGGACGTTTTCGGCTGTGGAACTGAACGAGCGAGTTCTGGCTGAGGTTGATTCATTTTGCGGCTCGCACTTCCAGGATGATGCAACGTTGCTGGTGATCGCGGCAAAGTAGAACGCTTCAAAGCTGTATCAATTCATTGACTGGAGCTTTCGAGGCGGTTTACGAGGCGCTCGCGCTCGGCGGAGAGGACCTGCGCGACTGGACCCTGTGCCGTGAGCCTGCCTTCGCGCAGCAATGCGACTTCAGCGCCGGTGGAGAAGGCGTCGGTGGCGTCGTGGGTGGCCAAGATCGTTTGTACGCTGTGCTCACGAAGCCAGTGCTGCAGGCGGTCGAGGAGGGCATCGCTGGCGGCTCCATCGAGCGCCGAAAAGGGCTCGTCGAGCAGCAGCAGGTGCGGCCCGGGGCCTAACGCACGAGCGAGCGCAACGCGCTGGGCTTCTCCTCCGGAGAGGTCGCGGGGACGACGATCGACGAGGTGCGCGGCTCCTGCGAGTTCCAACATTTCTTCAACTCGCGCGGCTCGTTGCTCAGAATCGAGATTGCTGAGCCCATAGCTGTCTGGCGATTTCCAGGCCTGAGCCACAGGCCGCGGGAGGCATCGGCCAGGGGCCGGCCGTCGAGGGCGATGCGGCTGCGGCTGGTACGGTCGATGGCACCGCGGTCCAAGCCTGCGAGCAGGCGCAGCAAGGTGCTTTTGCCCGAGCCCGAGGGGCCGAAGATCACGGTCCAGTCGGAGGCCATGCTGCATTCCACCTGTAGGTGGAAGCTGCCTCGACGCGCGTCGAGCCGGAGTTCAAGCATGGCGGCCTCTGCGAGGCCGGCCGCCTGTATAGATGGCAGCGAGCGCCACCACACTCAGCCCCAGCAGGATGGCGGCAGTGCGGTTGGCGGCGGCGTAGTCGAAGTTCTCTACCTGGTTGTAGAGCACGATGGAAAGGGTGCGTGTGGCTCCGGGGATGTCGCCGCCGAGCATGAGGACGACGCCAAATTCGCCTACGGTGGGAAGAAAGCTGAGCACCATCGCAGCCAGCAGCGAGCGGCGCGTGAGAGGGACGAGGAGACTCATCACCAGCCGCGCCGGGCCGGCGCCCAGAAGACGGCCCGCATCCACGAGAGCGGGGTCGACGGCATCGAATCCCGCGACGATCGGCTGTACAGCAAAGGGGAGGCTGTAGATGACCGATCCGACGACGAGGCCGGAGAATGAGAAGGCCAGCGGGTGGCCAAGAAGAGATGTGAGTGCGCGGCCAATGGCTGTGTGAGGTCCAAGGAGTACCAACAGGAAGAAGCCGAGCACCGTGGGGGGCAGTACGAGCGGAAGAGCGGCGAGAGCCTCGAGGGCGGAAAGCCAGCGGCCGCGTCCCAACACCAGCAGAGCCGCGAGGGGCACGGCAATCGCCAGCAGAATAGCCGTGGTCACGGTTGCGAGTCTGAGCGTGAGAGCGAGGGCTTGCCAGTCCATGATTTCAGAAGAGCGCGATTGGATTGTAGTTCGTTAACCGCCGTCTTTGCCGTTCGCAGCGGCGAATGCGCTCACGACAGGCACCCAGAGTTCACAGGGTACTTAGGATTCTAGTGGACGGGAGTGAGGCCGCTCCTGGCGAGTTGAGCCTGGACAGGCGGCGAGAGCAGGTAGTCGAGAAGCTTGTGCGCAGCGGCTCGCTGCGTTGTCTTGCTGATGATGACCGCGCCTTGTTCGATGGGCGGATAGAGATCGCGCGGAATCACGAAGTACGCTCCGTTAGCCGCGAGCCGGGGCGTGAGGGCCGAGGTGAGCGAGATGAGTCCCGCATCGGCGTTGCCTGAGTCGACGAACTGGGCGGTCTGCGCGATGTTCTCAGCAGTGACCAGGCGCGGCTTGAGTTCCGTGTAGAGTTTGAGGCTGTTGAGCGCGGCCACCGCGGCGCGGCCATAGGGGGCGCGATCAGGATTGGCGATGGCGAGGCGTTTGAGTGCGGGATTGCGGAGCAGATCGAGCGATGGCGCGGGCAGATGCGAATCCCTGCGAGCCCACAGCACCAGCGTTCCCTTTGCATAGGTGATGGGCGTGGATGAGTCGGCTGTGCCCGCTGCGTCTGCGAGACCGGCATCGATTAGCCGCTTGGGATAGGACAGATCGGCAGAGAGAAACACGTCGAAGGGCGCGCCATTCTGGAGCTGCGCGGTGAGCGCGGCCGAGGCCTGGAAGGTGGCCTGGGCATGAATGCCGGTGGATTTCTGAAACTGCTCAAGGATCGGGGGCAGAACCGGTTCGAGATCGGCGGCTGCGGCGACACGCAGGGGTGTCTGTGCCGCAGCGGGCGTAAGGCACAGGATTCCGAGCAGGGCCGCGCGTATTTTGTTCAACATGACTGAAACCTGGAGTTCAAGGATGGGGCAAAATGCGCCTCACGCTGGTAGGCTAACACCAGGCATGAACGACAATCTGCATCAGCTAAGGTGTTTCGGGTGTGGTGCGCGCATCTCCGGCAGCCAGGCGCAGCCGGATTTTCGCTGTGCCGAATGCGGCGATCTGTTTGAGGTGGACTACCCGGGATGGGGCCAGCGCAAAGGGCACGACAGGCCCAATCCGGGGGCGCTCAAATGGCTTTGGCGCGAACGTCGCTGCTCGTCTGAGTCGCTCGATCACTCCGGCGTCTGGCGGTTCCGCGAATTGCTGCCTATTCTCGATAGTTTTGGCAATGCGGTGACGCTGCGCGAGGGCAATACGCCGCTGTATTCGCTGCGGCGAGCCGCGAAGGCATTGGGTATGGATCAGCTCTTCGCCAAGCACCAGGGCATGAATCCGACGGGATCATTCAAAGATACGGGGATGACGGCTGCATTGAGCGTTGCGAAAGAACGCGGGTTCGAATGGGTCGCGTGCGCGTCTACCGGCAACACCTCGGCGGCCATGGCGGCCTATGCCGCTCGCGCCGGCTTGAGAAGCCTGGTGCTGATTCCCGATGGGAAGATCGCATGGGGCAAGTTGTCGCAGGCCATGGATTATGGCGCGCTCACCTGCCAACTGGCGACTGACTTTGACGGGAGGATGCCGAGGATCTCCGTTATCCAGGCGGAAGGGGCGAATCCCCTGGTACGCAGCATTGCAGGCAATCGTGGGACAGCGTTGGAGCCGGTGGAGGCTCATACGCGAGCGACCGCCATCCGCATCGGCAATCCGGCCTCGTGGCGCAAGGCGGTGCAGGTGGTGCAGGACAGCGGCGGCTGGTGCCTCGACGTGAGCGAGGCGGAGATCGCTATCGCCAAAGCCGAACTGGGCGCTGAAGGCCTGGGGTGCGAGCCCGCTTCGGCGGTGACCCTTGCCGGGCTGAAAAAGCTGCGCGCTCAGGGTCAGGTCGCGGCGGGCGAGACAGTGGTGCTGGTCCTGACCGGGCACACGCTCAAGGACGCCGACTACACTATCGATTTCCATCGCGGCACGCTCTTGAAGGATGACGAAGCTGCCGGGTTTGAAGCAGAGATCGGCCGGCTGCGGCGGAACGCGATTTCAGTGGAAGCCACTGCTGCGGCGGTGCTGTCGGCGGTAAAGGGTTTCGCTGGATGAGCGAAGCCTCCGATTCGATTCCGGGCGGCATGCGGCTGCGGCTGCCTGCCACCTCTGCCAACCTCGGTCCGGGATTCGACACGGCGGCGATGGCGCTCGACTTCTATCTTGAAATTGAGGCCGAGGCGTCGCGGGAGTTCTCAATCACGGCAAGCGGCCGCGATGCCGAACGCTGCGCACGGCTGGAAGACAATCTTATTCTCGAGATCTATTGCCGGCTGCTCGAGGAAAATGGGCGGCCGGTGGTTCCCCTCGCGATTCGCATGGTCAACGCGATTCCATTGGGCATGGGTTGCGGCTCTTCGGCGGCAGGCAGACTTGCGGCGATCGCCCTTGCCGTGCATTTTGGCCGCCTGGAATGGGGCAGCGACCGGATTCTGGAAGAGGCGTCTGCGCTGGAAGGGCACCCCGACAACGTGGCTGCCTGCTGGCTGGGTGGGTTTGTAGCGGCGGCCAATGAGGGGCCCAAGGTGCATGTCGCCCGGGTGGTGCCGCCGATGGAGTGGCGAGCTATCGTGGTGCTGCCCACAGAGCCGCTGGCCACGAGCAAGGCCCGTGCGGTGCTTCCTGCCAGCTATACCCGTGCAGATGTTGTGATCAACCTGCAATCGGCAGCCATGCTTGGGCTGGCATTTGCACAGGGCCGCGCCGACTTGCTGCAGGTTGCCATGCGCGATCGCATCCATCAGCCCTATCGCGCCTCCATTTGCCCTCTTTTGCCACCGCTGCTTCCGCTGGCAGGGGGCCACGGCATTCTAGGGGCCGCCCTGAGCGGCGCAGGGCCCGCGGTGCTGGTGGTCGTGGGATCTGAGGCAAGCCTCGAGCCGGCTTCCGCCGCCATTCGAAACGCGGTGTCGGCGCTACCTGAGCCGGAACTGATCGTCTGTCATTTTGAACCGCGCGGAAGCGTTCAATTCTGCGCGTGAACAGGGGAAGCTCTGGCTGTTGGATTAGACCTAGCGGGGGTAAGATATCAGCTATTAACCAGGGTCTAAACTTGCACTTATTAAGGGCAGTATCGAACTGTGTAATACCCCGTTTAGAGTTAGTAATGACCCGTTGGTGCTTACCTTCCCGATTACCTAAGATTGCTTGCTATTCGGCCAAAAAGCCCCTACATTCCAACCGTGGGCAGTTCTGGGGGAGGGCTGCTCTAGCGCCCGTGATTCCTTGAGGGATCCGGGCGCTTTTACTGTATATATGCCACGATTTCCGAGTTAGCGCTGCATGCGTTTCCAGTTACCCTGAATGCCCTTAGATCGTGTGTCCATCCGGATCGAGCCATGGGCCTATGCGACTTTCCGGCATCCTGGCGCATCCCATGAGAGAACGGTTACAGGTACACTGAGTAAGTGCAGTTTGGGTGAGGAGGAACATGGCTGGAGTAGGAGTTTTGGAAGTAAACGATGCGAATTTTGACCAGGAAGTGCTCAATAGCGAGCAACCGGTTCTGGTTGATTTCTGGGCGGGCTGGTGCGGTCCGTGCAAGATGATTGCGCCCTTCGTGGATGGGGTTGCCGCAACTTACGCCGGCAAACTGAAGGTTGCCAAGGTGAATGTGGACCAGAATGGCGCCACCCCGTCGCGTTACGGCATTCGCGGCATCCCGGCGCTCTTGTTTTTCAAGGGCGGCAAGGTGGCCGACCAGATTGTCGGATATGTGCCCCAGAACGTGATCGAAGAGAAGGTTCAGCGACTCCTCACCTAGAGCATTTTCGCTTCACATTTTGACGTTGTGGCATTGTGCAAGGGTGGCTTTTTCTTAAGGAAGAAGCCACTCGGCCTCGCGGTTTCTGTATAGAGCAGCAGAATCGCGCGAAGTTAAGACTGGAAACGATAAAGCCCGGCGTTCGCGCCGGGCTTTATCGTTCGATGGGGGACTCAACTCAACCAGCTTAGAGCCGGATGCTGGAGCAGATCTCAAAAGGGGTTAGCTCAGTGGTACTTGCGCAAAACACCGAGGACTCGGCCCTGGATCGCGACCTGCGCGGCGGGGACGTAGATGGGTTCCATCTCAATGTTGGCGGGTTGCAGGCGGATTAGGTTGCCTTCGGAGTAGAAGCGCTTCAGGGTAGTCTCTGCGCCGTGCACCAGCGCGACCACGATCTCGCCCTGGCGGGCGGTACGGGTCCGCTCTACCAGCACGTAGTCGCCGCTGATGATGTGCTCGTCGCGCATGGAGTCGCCGCGCACCTCGAGGGCAAAGACGTCTCGATTGCCGACTACGTCGTGCAAAGAGATGCTCTCGGAGCTCTCAGATGTCTCGACGGGAAGGCCGGCTGCGATGCGTCCGGCAAGCGGCAGACGGTCGCTTGACCGGTTGCGTGTGCCCGGCGGGAGCACGTCGATGGAGCGGCTGCGATTGTGCACCCGGTCGAGCATCCCCTTTTTCTCGAGATTGGTGATGTGCTTGTGGACGGTGGCCAGGCTTTTCAAGCCCATGCCCCGGGCGATCTCCTCGAATGACGGGGAATAGCCGTTGCGAGTCACAAAGGTTTCGAGGAAATCGAGGATTTCTTTTTGTCTGCGAGTAACAGCCATGGGCGCATTATAGCGAATAAAAAGCGAACCGCAACAAATGTTTTCTGTTTCTTTATTTGGAACCCTGGTGCGCGCGTGCTGGGATGTCGGGAACGCTCGTCGGGAACCTCGCGTTTTCCAAACTCTATCGTTTGCCGCCCAATCGCCGATAACTTCCATTGCAGGACCAGGTGCGAAAGCGGTGTCCAATTTTCTGTGGAGAAGTTCAATTGATCTCGTTGAAGAGGTATCTTGAGGGCGCGCAGTCGGATGTCGGGCAGATCGTCCCGATGGGACGCAGAAAAGGTGACGGGGGGCCCGATCTTGTTTCCTCCCTCCGGCTTGCGTATCGTTCGGCTCTTGGCGCGATGGGACGCTGCGGTCTCGATATCTGTCCGGCGATCGGGGAGGAGCTGCAAAAGAGCCTGGAGATGATTGCGGCCGGCCTTTCGACAGGCATGACTCCTGCATCGGTTGTAGCGGCGGATCAGACTGTTCAAGCTCATCTGCAGGAGTGGGGCAGAAGCACGGCGCGGCACTATCAAAAGACCGCCGATGAAGTGAAGGACATCCTGATCGTGATGGCCCGGACAGCGGAGTCAGTGGGCGACCGCGATAAGAGATGCGCAGAGCAGATCAGCGACGTAACCACGAAGCTGAAGAGCATCGCGAAGCTCGAAGATCTGACGCTTATTCGAAGCTCGCTTGAAAAGAGCGCGTCGGAGTTGAAGAACTCCATCGACCGCATGACGGCGGAAGGTCAGGCCACGCTGGAGAATCTGCAGGCCAAGGTGAATGGCTACCGGGTGAGGCTCGAAGAAGCCGAACAGATTGCGTCGTACGATGCGCTGACCCGGCTTCGCAGCAGGCTTTGGATGGAAGGCCAGATCGAGCAGCGCATCGGCAGCTCAGCGAATTTTTGCGTGGCGATGCTCGATATCGACGGATTTAAGCGGGTGAACGACGAGCACGGGCACGTCATGGGGGACGAACTGCTGAAGCAGTTTGCGGTCGAGCTGCGCTCGGCATGCCGCTCCACCGACATCATTGGGCGCTGGGGAGGAGATGAGTTCGTGGTTCTGCTTGATTGCGCGTTGCCTGAAGCCAAGGCGCAGATCGACCGGCTCACCAAATGGGTATGTGGAAACTACACGCTGGAGGGGAACAAAGGCTCACTGAAGATCCGCATCGATGCATCGATCGGCCTGGCGGAGCACACTCAGTCGGAGACGATGAAAGAACTTTTCGATCGTGCCGATGTGGAGATGTACCGGAGAAAGGTTGAAGGACGCGCCGCAAATCCGGGCACGCGATAAGTCAAACAACCATTCGCAAATCACCATCGAAGGCAAGCGGGCATTCTCTGAAAAGCTGGTCAAGCGCCAATGAGTTAACCGCAGCACCGCGAGATCGCCCGTTACTACACGTACGCGCTCCAACTGATAAAAAATCCATATGGGCGACACGGCTATTGACGCGGTACGCGAAAGCTACGACCGCATTGCGGATGTTTACGCACGCCGGCTCTTCAAAGAGCTTGAAGGTAAGCCGCTGGACCGGCAGCTTCTCGATCGGTTTGCCGCCGCAATGAAAGGGCGGGGCGGGGTGTGCGACATGGGGTGCGGACCGGGTCATGTCTCGCGCTATCTTCATGACGCAGGCGCAAATGTATTTGGATTGGATCTCTCTGAGGGAATGTTGGCACAGGCTCGCGAACTGAACCCCGACATCGTCTTCAGGCAAGGAAACATGTTGTCTCTTGAACTGGCGGATGAATCGCTCGCAGGGATTTCCGCTTTCTATGCCATTGTGAATCTCCAACCGAAGCAACTGCCCGCGGTGTTTCGGGAAATGGCGCGAGTGCTGAAACCGGGCGGGATGCTGTTGCTTGCGTTTCACGCAGGGGATGAGGTGATTGAAGTGAAGGAGTTGTGGGGGCAGCCTGTCTCGATGGCTTTTTTCTACTTTCAGCCAATGACTGTCAAGCAATTCATCGAAGATGCGGGGCTGACGGTTGAAGAGATTATCGAGCGCGGACCTTATGCTCCGGAGATAGAGCACCAGAGCAGAAGGGCGTACATTTTTGCGCGGAAGCCGGTTGAGAGGGGAATAGCTTGCGTGGAATGAAATCGCAGCGGGCATGGACCGCGTGGTCTTATGCGGCGCTTTCATCGTGCACAGGCACCAAAGCAGGCACCTCTTCATTGATGGGGGGCGAAGGTTCGTTGATACCAAAGAACGCCTGGACCTTAACCAGCGCCTGCGCCATGGTTATGGAGATATGTTCATCTTCTCCGCGACTGATGTCCTGGGCCGCCCTGGTCTCGTCGTCGGTGTAGTTCCATATGCCGATCATGATCTTGACATCGGGATGGCGGGCCGGGCCGTCTTGAAGCGAGAGCAGACAGGCGTATGAAGGTTGCCGTAAATTCTGTTCTCAATCGACAAGTGCCGTGATACGCTTTCGGCCGTAAAAACACTGTTAGGTGCCGGCGTTGTGCAAACTCCTTCTGCATCCCCCCGTCTGGCTACCGGATGCACCAGCCTCTCTCCAACGACGGCCAGTTCCGGGCTGAAACTCCCCTGATATGAAACATGGAGGCAATATGGTAGAGGCAACTCTGAACAATCCTGCTCATTCACCCGCAGGCGTCCTGATGCCGTCGCGTGCGGAAATGAAAGTCGTCAACCTTGGCGAGAAGCTCCAGCCGCGGCCGCAAAAAGCAGAAATGAAACGCGCCGGAATTGTGCCAATCGCGCCTCACTCACCTCACGTTGGCCCATCGGCGTCTAAAAATGCGGATGGCTTCCAATTCCCCGCAAACAGCGGGGTAACGGACACGAACGTGGTGAATCACGGCGGGGTGACTGCGCCTGCGGGTATACCGGTACAACTTATCTTCTGGGGTAATAACTGGAACACAGGAGATGCCGGCCTGCGCGACAAGGTGGTGGCGGCAGCCCTGAATTTGATTGGAGGTCCATATTCTTCGGCATTGGGGCAATACGGGTTGGGCGGTCCTTCATTCCGGGGTTCAACGACGGTCACTTCGCCCGCGCCTCCCGCAACATTCGATGACGGTTCGATCGGGGATCTCGTGTGGTCTTGCACCGGAGCCAATATCTTTCCGAAGCCGAATGCACCGGGCGGACGCAACTACTATTGCGTCTTGATGCCGCCGGGGACGACCTACGGACCGGGTGGAGCTCTCGGTGCGCACAGCTTTCCGCAGCACTGGGACTTCCCGTTCGATTTCGAACGGGCATGGGTGGCGTGGATTGGACATAGCGATCTGAATACGATGACACGCGCCTTCGGGCACGAGATGGTTGAGGCCATCAGCGATCCTGAAGGCTCGGCGTGGTATGTCAACTCATCGGGCTCGGAGATTGGCGATCTGTGCAACAGCCGCCAGAGCTTTATCAAAGGCGTCTTTGTTGAGGGCTACTGGGCCAAGATCAGTAATGCCTGTGTGATTCCGCAATGCCCGGAAGTAGTCTCCGCAGTGGTTCGCAGCCCGGACCATCTGGACGTGTTCGCGGTGGGTATCGATGGCAGCACTCAGACAGCGGCCTGGGAATGGGATTTCAGCGACGGCTGGCATGGCTGGTGGCATGTCCGAGGCGGGGTCGCGGCTCCGGGCACATCGACGTTCGGTGTCTCCCGCAGCCCGAACCATCTCGACATCTTTACAGTGGGCACCGACAACGGCGTCTACACCGCTGCGTGGGAGCCTGCTTTCGCGGATGGCTGGCATGGCTGGTGGCGGCTGGGCAGTCTGACGGTCGCGCCGGGAAGCAGTGTTCATGCGGTGTCGCGCAGTCTCGACCATCTTGACGTATTCGCGGTGGGCTCGGATTTTGGCATTTACACCTGCGGGTGGAGTCCGAGCACAGGGTGGTCGGCCTGGCAGCAGATTCGCGGCGGAATGGCGGCCCCCGGAACCTCGGTCTACGGCGTTTCGCGAAGCACCGACCATCTGGACATCTTCGCGGTGGGAACCGATCACGGCATCTACACCGCCGCGTGGGAGCAGGGCTTCAGCGACGGCTGGCATGGATGGTGGCAGGTCAAGGGGGGCGTGGCAGCTCCGGGAACGTCGGTGTTTCCCGTCTGCCGCAGTGCGGATCATCTGGATATCTTCGCGGTGGGGACGGATCACGGTATCTATACCGCGGCTTGGGAACCCGGGTTCGCCGATGGCTGGCATGGATGGTGGAGGGTCCAGGGTGGCGTGGCAGCACCGGGGACCTCGGTCTTTGGAGTTTCGCGCAGCGCGGACCATCTGGATATCTTCGCGGTGGGGACAGACCACGGAATCTATACCGCGGCGTGGGAGCCGGACTTTGCGGACGGTTGGCACGGATGGTGGAGGATCCGGAACGGCGTGGCGGCACCCGGAACTTCAGTCTTCGGTGTTTCGCGCAGTACGGACCATCTGGATATCTTCGCAGTGGGAACGGACCATGGCATTTACACTGCGGCGTGGGAAGCGGGATTCACAGATGGCTGGCATGGCTGGTGGCGCATCCAGAACGGGACAACCGCCTGGGGAATGTAGATTCAAGGGCGGGGCAGTTGTGGCTTGAATTGGCTGACAGGCACGGTTGCCCTTCAACCTTGATATGCCGGATTTGAAAGTGGCTCATAAACTGAGCCACTTTCAGCGGGCTTGGAATATTGAAAACTTCAGCAACGGACAATCTTGGGAGAGTCGATGCCCTTGGTTGCATTCCTGGTGTCGACAACCAACTGCGCCTGCTCGACAATCGCGGGGTAGTCATAGCTGGTGTGGTCGGTGACGATCAGGACGGCATCGTACAAACCCAGATTTTCAAGCGGTGTGTTGGTCATGTTGAGGTCGTAGTGGCGGCCGCGGCCGACGGTAGGGAAATACGGATCGTTATAGGAGACGATCGCGCCCTTCTCGCGCAGCAGCTCGATGACGGTGAGCGAGGGAGATTCACGCAGGTCGTCGATGTCGCGCTTGTAGGCCAGGCCGAGAACAAGTACCTTTGATCCTTTAATGGATTTGCGGTGCTCGTTGAGTGCGGAGGCGGTCTGCTCGAGGACGAAGTAGGGCATTGCGGTGTTCACTTCACCGGCGAGCTCGATGAAGCGGGTGCGGAAGTCGTATTCCTTGGCCTTCCACGATAAGTAGAACGGGTCGATCGGAATGCAGTGACCGCCAAGCCCGGGGCCGGGATAAAACGCCTGGAAACCGAAGGGCTTGGTTTTGGCTGCGTCGATGACTTCGTGAATGTCGATGCCCATACGCATGCAGAGCTGTTTGAGCTCGTTGACCAGCGCAATGTTGACGCAGCGGTAGATGTTTTCGAGCAGCTTGGTCATCTCTGCGACGGCGGGACTGCTGACGCGCACGACGCGGCGAAAGATGGAGCCGTAAAGGGCCGAGGCCAGTTCGACAGCGCCGGAGTCGCAGCCGCCAACAACCTTGGGAATGTCATGGCGGGCAACGGTGTCGTTGCCGGGATCCTCGCGCTCGGGCGAGAAGGCGACGTGAACGCCGGGCTCCGAGCCCGCACGTGCTACCTTGAGACCGTGCGGGTTCCCAGACTCGAGCAAGGGGACGACGACGTCTTCGGTGGTTCCGGGATAGGTTGTGCTCTCGAGCACGATGAGCTGTCCCTCGTGGATGTGAGGCGCGATGGACCGCACGGTTCCCGTGACATAGCTCAGATCAGGCTCGTGATACTCATTGAGCGGCGTGGGAACGCAGATGATGATGGCGTCCATGGCGGCGATCTCGGAGTAGTCAGCGGTTGCGCTGAAGCCCGACCGCTGCGCCTGCTGGATAGCCTCGGGGAGGATTCGCACGATGTAGGATCCACCGGCATTGAGGGTGCTTACCTTGTCGACAGCTACGTCGAAGCCGGTGACGCGAAATTTTTCTTCGCTGAAAAGCAGCGCCAGCGGAAGTCCCACGTAGCCCATTCCCACGATGCCGATGCGGGCCTGGCGGGATTCAACCCTTTGCTTCAGTTCTGCAAGTGTGCTGGTGCCGATGGCGATAGTCATGCCCTCGATTGTAAAACCTGAGCCTTGCGGCCATGATGTCTGGGATCACACCCCCGGCTGATTCAGGGTTGGATAGTATGCTAGGCAGTGCGCTTTGTGAGTTCGGGCGCCCATGAAGGGGAGAAGGATTTTGGCGAAATACCTGGTGACAGGGGCAGCCGGTTTTATTGGACGTTCAGTTGCCGCGGCGTTGTTGGCGCGCGGCGAGGCGGTGCGCGGGGTTGATAACTTCATCACCGGGAAGCGTGCGAACCTGGCTGGCCTTGAAGCAATGGAAATGCTCGAAGGAGACCTGGCCAATCCTGAAGATTGCGCGAAGGCGTGCGAAGGTGTGGAGGTTGTGTTCCACGAGGCAGCGCTGGCTTCAGTTCCGCGTTCGGTGGCCGATCCTGTAGCGACGAATGTGAATTGCGTCGACGCGACGTTGAACCTGCTGGTGGCAGCGCGCGCGGCCGGTGTGAGGCGGGTGGTGTATGCCGGGTCGTCTTCAGCGTACGGGGACACGCCTACGCTGCCGAAGCATGAAGGGATGCTGCCGAATCCGATCTCGCCCTATGCGGTGGCCAAGCTGGCGGGCGAGCAGTACATGCGTGCCTTCACGCGCGTCTACGGACTTGAGACGGTGGTACTGCGCTACTTCAATGTGTTTGGTCCGTACCAGGATCCGACATCGCATTATTCAGGTGTGCTGGCGAAGTTTTGCCGGGGGATGCTGGCCGGCGAGCAGCCCACGATCTACGGCGACGGGGAGCAGAGCCGCGATTTCACGTATATCGACAACGTAGTGCATGCCAACCTGCTGGCCGCTTCCGCTCCGGCGGAGAAGGTTTCTGGGCAGATGATGAACACCGCGACCGGTGCGCGGATTACGTTGAATGAGACGTTTGCGATATTGAGGGAACTGACCGGCTACAGCGGTTCGCCTGCGTATGCTCCATCTCGCGCCGGCGATATTCGCGATTCACTGGCTGACATTCAGCTGGCCGGCGAGTTGCTGGGGTACGAGCCGGTTGTCGATTTCCGCGAAGGGCTGCGAAGAACGGTCGAGTGGTATAAGACGTTTACGGTGGACGAGCCGACCTTGGCAGGTGGGTAAAGTCACTCGACAGCGCCAATCAGGTCTGGACAAAGCCAAACTCAGGTCTCGACAAAACCAAATCGGGTCTTGTCGTGCTCACTTTTTGACGGCGCCGCGACGTTCTTCTTTGTGGGCGGGGAGAAGATGAGATCTCATGTCGTGGAGCCGCTCTCCCCAGGTGAGCTCGACAGGACAGTCAAAGTAGATCTCGCGATTGCGCGCCATCAGAAGCTGAATCGCCTGGATCCTGCCATGATCCTCAACGAACGCGCCGCCTTCGTGGACGAGCTCGTCGGCCAGATAATCGATGGCGTGGCCGAGAATCTCCAAAGCGTGGCCCGCCTGTGAGCTAAGAATGTGCCTGCGCATGAGTGATCCTTGATTGTGGCGCCCGTTCGAGGGAAGAAAGGGAGCAACACCGCTCGTGTGGAGAATACCGTTCATTCACGGAATTCTGCCATGTCCATTTTTTGCTGGATTTGATCTAAGTCATGCAGCGTGTGACGGCGGGTGTCAGAGCTCGGATTTTTTGAGGGGAAATCCTTCAGATTCTCAGGCGTTTAGCGGGAAGGATGATGGTGTGACGTGGCTCACGAAAGATTTTGCATTTAATGGTCGACACTGCTGGGGAATTCTCCGCAAGTGTTGTTGAGTGCTCAAACCGGCGCGGACCGGGCGGAGAGCCTTTGGAACTGAGGTTCCCGCAGATTGATCGACGCCCCCGCGCTTCAGAGAGTTGCTGAACGTTCGGCCAATGACGGGGTGCCGCCACTCAATAGCCGGCACCACTCATCCACATCTCTGCGCGCCGTGGGTCAGACGGTGGTTTTGCACTGGCGCCTTGTTTTGTCGGTTGTGGGCGGGTTACTGCTTGCATGCCTTTTCTACTGCCTTGTCACCCCTAAACAGTACGAAGCCACGGCGCGGGTAGCTCTGCGGCTGGCGCCGGCCATCATGGTGAATCTTGACGGAGCGGATCGTGCGCCATCGGGTTCGCTGGCTTCGGGACAGATGCAATTGGAAACGCTTGCCGGAGTGTTTCGCAGCGACCAACTCGCGTGGAGGGTGATTGTCGAAAAAAAGCTGTATCAGGGCACAGGCTTTGTGAGTGGATTTTCGCAGCGCCACCCGGAATTTCTGCCGGAAGCCCTATCTGCGGAAGCGGAAGCGTCGTTGCTGGAGGAGTTTCACTCGCGCCTGCGCGTCAATACGATACCGCGCACGCTGCTTCTCGAGATCCGGTTTCGGGCGGCGGACGCGGCGCTTTCGTCTGACGTGGTGAACGCGTTGATTCGCGGGTATGAAGAGCAGGAGGCAGACCTGCGCGTTGTGGCCACGACGCGGGCCACAAGCTGGCTCCGAAGCCAGCTTACGGATATCAAGGCGAGGGCAGAGGATGACGATCGCCGGTTGAGCGACTTCCAAAAGCGGCACAACATCCTCATCTCTTCGCAAACACTCTCGAACGGGCTACCGGGCCGCGCCCAGCATTTGCCGGCATTGCAGGCTGTCGATGAACTTGGCAGGGAACTGGTCGAGGCAAGCTCAGAACGCATCCTGCGCGAAGCGGAGTATCGCGCAGCATCGCAAGGCGACCCGGAGCTGGTACTGCAGAGCGTTCCGCGGATGCAGGGGGATAACGGCAATCTGTCGACAAGCGCATTGCGGCAGATGCATGCGCGCCACAGCGAACTGGAGCAGGAGCAGGCGCAGCTGAGCCTGGAACGCGGTCCGAACTTTCCCCGCGTGCTCGAGATCCGGCAGCAATTGCAGGACCTCGACCGGCAGGTGCAAGTGGAAGACACCAAGCTCAAGGAACGGTTTCGCAGCGCATGGCAGACGGCTGTCGACCGCGAGCAGAGAAACCATGCGCCAGGAAGCGGATGCAAGCCACGCACTCTACATGCGCATGCAGGACAAGGTCGAGGAAGCAGGGCTGGCGGCGGGCGTGCACAGCTCAGACCTGTGGGTAGTGGATCGTGCGCATCCGCCGGCGAAGCCCGCTGCTCCGAATCTGCCGCTCTATATGGCAATTACGCTTTTTGCCGGCCTGTGGCTGGCCGTTGGAGCGGCACTCCTGATGGAATCGCTTCGTCCTGCGGCGACCCGCATTTCGGGTGCGCTGCTTGCGGCTTTGCTCGCGGGGATGGCGGCACAGGCGCAGGCACCGACGCCCAGCACCTCGGGACTTCCGACCGGCGTATCGAACATTCCGGCAAGCACGGAGACGAAGAGCACACCCGATCCGAAGAGCGCTCCCGCGGTGTGGCCGGGTGCGGGGAACGCGAGCCAGGGTGGGGTTCCACCTTTGGCACTGAACCTGTCATCCGCGTCCATGGCGGCGCCGATTGCTCCCGGCGATCTGCTCGACATTTCTGAGTTCCATACTCCGGAGTTTCACTCGACCGTGCGCGTTTCGCCGGCGGGCACTGTGACTCTGCCGATGGTGAATGAAGTCAAAGTCGATGGACTGAGCGAAGTGGACGCGGCGCGCGTGATCGCGGCAGAGCTGATTGCGCGAGGAATGCTGCGTCATCCCCAGGTGTTCGTCCTGGTGACCGCCTACGTGGGACAGGATGTGAGCGTACTTGGAGCGGTTGGGCGCCCTGGCGTGTATGCATATACCCAGCATCACAGGCTGCTCGATTTGATTTCAGCGGCGTCGGGGCTTGGACCGGGTGCGGGGAGCCTGGTGAATATTTATCACCGCGACGACCCGAACACGCCTCATCTTGTCACGCTGGACCGAAGCGGCACCGAGGCTAATGGCGACCGCAATCCCGAACTGGCTCCAGGGGACACGGTCGAAGTGATACGAGGCGGATTGATCTACGTAGTGGGCGATGTGATTCGCCCGGGAGGCTTCGCGGTGGATGGCACGCAGGCAACGACGGTGCTGCAAGCATTGTCGCTGGCCTGGGGTCCCTCTCAAAATGCCGCGCTGGGCAAGGCGATTCTTATCCGCGAGCAAAAAGAAGGGCGAACGGTGACTTCGCTCAACCTGAAACGAATGCTTCGCGGCCAGGATCCCGACCTTCCGGTGCGGGAGCGCGACATTCTCTTCGTGCCGGACTCCGCTGCCAAAAATCTGTGGAACCGGACGGTTGAATCGGCCATTCAGTCTGCGGCCGGGGTGAGTATTTACGCGGGAATGGTTTACTCGCAGAGGTTTTAGGCGATGCGAAGAGTGGCGTGGATACTGTTGCTGCTCTTCGCCTTCGCGGTGCCGTGGGAGTACTCCCTCGATGCGGGCGAGCCGGTGGGAAACATTGCGCGTGTTGTTGGACTTTTGCTGTTGCTGGCGATTGTTCCGGCGATCTTGCAGACCGGGCGAGTGCGCAGCCCGGGAGCGATGCAGTGGCTGACGCTGACGTTCTTTCTCTGGATCTGCTGCTCTCTTTTTTGGAGTATCGAGCCGCAAGCCACACTTGCCTGCATTCGCGCTTATTTCCAGGGCATGATTTCAGTTTGGGCGGTGTGGGAACTCGCCGAGACCCCGGCGGACTTGCGAGCGCTGCTGCGTGCATATGTAGCGGGTTCGTGGGTGCTGGCTTTGCTCACGATCGCGGACCTGGCGTCGTCGGGAACGGCCGGCCAGATTCGATTTTCGGCCGATGGGCAGGACCCGAACGATGTAGCGCGTTTTCTCAACCTGGGCTTTCCCATGGCGGCACTGCTGCTGGACGCGGAATCAAAGCGAGCTGAAAGGCTGCTCGCCTTTGGCTACCTGCCCGTGGGCCTGATGGCCGTTCTGCTGACCGCTTCGCGCGGAGGATTCGTTGGGGCAATGGTGGCCCTGCTTGGCTGCGGTTTCGTAGTAGCGCGCAACCATTTGCGCGTGAAGCTTGCGGGAGCATTCGCGCTGCCCGTGTTTACGGTTGCCTTCTGGTTCACTGTTCCTCACGAGACGCTGCAACGCATCGCGACCATTCCCGAACAGTTGAGGAGCGGCGATCTGAACCAGAGGCTGAACATCTGGAATGTGGGATGGCAGGCGTATGTGCATGCTCCATTTTTAGGCATGGGCGCCGGCTCATTCGTCAGCGCTGCGGGGCTGTCTCCTATCGATACCGCGCACAACACGGAGCTCGCAATCGTCGTGGAAGTAGGAGTGTGCGGACTGCTGCTCGCGGCGGCGATTTTGGCGGTGTGTGTTCGCTCAGTGCTTGCAACCGCAGGGCCGGTGCGCATTGCGCTGGGCACCGCGCTGCTGGTTTGGGGAGTGACATCGATGGTGGCCACAGTGCAACAGAATCGCACCACGTGGCTGCTGCTCGCCTTGATTTCGCTGGCGGGGCGTCTCGCGGCGGAAGATTCGAATGCGTTGTCTCGCTGTTTCTCTGGAAATATTGCAGAGACCGCAATTGCGGAATCGGTGGCATAGCATGCGATGTGGCGGCGGTTTGAGATGAGCGAAAGCATTGCTCTCCCACGATTGGGCGGTGTAAACCGGCAGATTTTTCGCGCCGCCGCTGCGCTAGCCGCTGCTGGAGTGGTGGTCAAGTGCGCTGCGACGCTCAAGGAATTCGCAGTGGCCGGAGTGTACGGGCGTTCGGACGCAATGGACGCGTTCCTCGCCGCTTTTCTGATTCCCAACCTGCTGATCAATCTCATCTCGGAGTCGATGAACCAGGCGCTGATCCCCACGCTGATCAGGGTTCGCCTCCAGGAAGGCCACGAGCGAGCGCAGCAGCTGCTCTCAAGCTCCATGGCGAGTATGTGCCTGCTGCTTATGGCTGCTTCAGTTGCGATGGCGGCTTTGGCGCGCGCATTCTTTCCGCTGATCGGTTCAAACTTCTCCTCAGCCAAACTCGACCTCTCAGTGCGGCTTTTTTATGTCCTGCTGCCGGTGGTGCTGCTGAGCGGCATCGCTTCGAACTGCACCGCGGTTCTGAATACATTCGAGCGCTTTGCGGTTCCGGCACTGGCGCCTATCGTTGTGCCGCTGTCGATCGTTGCAGGAACGCTGTTGCTGCATCATGTTTTTGGCATTTGGGCAATTGTCTATTCAACGTTGTTCGGATCAGCCCTGCACGCCGTTCTGGTGGGTGCAATGATGCACCGTCGCGGCTACGGCTTTCGATTGCGCTGGCATGGCGCGAATGACGCGACACGGGAGGTGGCGCATCAGTACGGGCCGGTGCTGCTGAGTTCTGTGGTGGCATCGGGAGGGCTGCTGGTCGACCAGGCGATGGCTGCGATGCTGCCGGCGGGAAGCGTCTCTGCTCTGGTGTTTGCAGGCCGCTTTGTGAGCGTGGTGGTGACGCTGCTGGCGGGGGCGGTGTCATCCGCCGTCGTGCCGTATTTCTCGAGCATGATTGCGATGAAAGACTGGCAAGGATGCCGCAACACATTGCGCACCTGGGTTCGTCTCACAGCGCTGGTATCAGTGCCGATCGCCTTCCTTCTTATCGCGGGATCGCATTTCCTTATCCGCGCCACTCTGCAGCATGGCGTCTTTGGCGCGCAGGATACGGCAGTGGTGACGCCGGTGCTGGCGATGTATGCGATACAGATTCCGTTTTTCGTGGTCAGCCGCGTCTTCTATCGATTTCTTGTAGCGATGCGCAGGACCGACCTGGTTCTCTATTGCGGAGTTCTCAACCTGGTTCTTGACGTTGCATTGAATCTCCTGTTGATGCGCTGGCTTGGGGTTGCCGGGATCGCGCTCTCCACATCACTGTGGAGCATCAGCACGCTGGTCTTTCTGGGTTATTGGACGCGCAAAGTTTTGGAGCGAAGGAGCCAGGGATGATTCCAAAGCCGGCGCAGTATCTTCTTCGCTTTGACGATCTGTGCCCCACGCTAGAAAGGCGTCGTTGGGAACGAATGCGGGCGATCGTAGCCGAGTTTGGAATTCAGCCGATATTGGCGGTGATTCCTGATAATCGAGACGAGGAGTTGGAGTATTCTTCCGCTGACCCGGCATTCTGGGCGCAGATGCGCGAGATGGAAGCCGCGGGAGCTACGATCGCCGTCCACGGTTACCGGCATGTGTGTGAGAGCCACGGTGACAGTCTCATCCCATTGCATCGCTCATCGGAGGCATCACTCATCGGAGTTTGCAGGGGTATCACTCGAGGTGCAGCGCGAGTGGATCGGCGCCGGATTGCAGATCTTGCGCGGCCAAGGATTGAATCCGCGGCTGTGGGTCGCGCCTCGTCACACGTTTGACATGAATACGCTGCGAGCGGTTCGCGACGCGGGGCTCGGCTACATCTCCGACGGTTTGGCAAGAATGCCGTTCACGCGCGGCGGCGTCACGTGGATACCGCAGCAACTGTGGTCGCCGGTTTACAAACGAAAAGGGCTGTGGACCATTTGCATTCACAGCAACAGCGCCGGGGAGTTCAAGGCTTCTGAATTGCGATTGTTCCTGAGGAAGCATGCAGAGCAGTTCACTTCATTTGACCGGGTGGTCGCGAAGTTCGAACCGGGAGCGATTGGGCTGGGCGAGCGGATGTACGAGATGTACGCCATGTGGCGTCTCAAGATGCACCGAAAACGAGTACGCCATCGCAGAAAGTGAGCTACATGCGCGGCGCTCCCTGCTTTGCATTTCGTGCGCGCCGCGGTGTGCGCCGCGAGTGCTTTGCAAGAAGGTCGCAATACAGCCCCTCCCATCGATCGAGGACTGATTCGAGGCTATATCGCTCTTCGATGCGCCGACGCGCGGCCAGTCCCATGGCCCGCAGATCTTGTTGAGGAAGTTGCATGATGCGCATCATGGCCTGTGCCAGGGCCGATGCGTCTCCGGCTGGAGCTTTGAAGCCGTTTTGTCCGTCCTCGACGATCTCGCAGCTTCCGGGAACATCGGTAACAACAGCAGGCAGCGTGCAAGCTCCCGCTTCGAGCAGGCTCATGGGAAGCCCTTCCCAACGCGACGAGAGAACGAAGCCATCGGCAGCCTGCATCCATTGCCTAACGTCGGGTTGAAAGCCGAGAAAGCGGACGCGGTTCTGCAAGCCGAGTTCATCAGAGAGGCTGCGTAGTGCGGGTTCAAGCGCGCCACCGCCCGCGATCAGAAGCTGTGAAGGCTTGGGGATCAGCGCCAGGGCCCGCAGCATGGTTGGGTAGTCCTTCACGTTTTCGAGGCGGCCGGCAGCGAGCCAGACAAAGTCGTTTTCGAGTTGAAGCTCGAGGCGCATGCGGGCGCGGGAGGTTGCATCGGGCTTCCACTCATCGGTATCGACCCCGTTGGGCAGAATTACGAGCCGTGCTCGCGGAACCATTGCAGCCGACTGGTATGCGCAGGCCACGCCGCGACTGACGGCGGTCACGCAATCGGGCAGGAAATCGCTCCACCGATAGCCGACGCGCCGTCCCCATGTGCCCGTGGAGGATGTGTGTACGGTATCGACAATGACCTGAGTTGAGAAGAGCCTCGACCAGCGCGCCATCCAGGCCGCGTGCGGCAGGTGCGCGTGGACAACGTCGGGCGATTGCTGCCGAAGCCAGCGGCGGAAGCGAATCCAGCCTCGGGGGTCGGCCAGGCCCTTGCGCATCTCGAGTGTCAGAAACCCGACGCCGGTGGCGCGAAGTTCGCCGGCCGCTTCGCCCCCGCGGCCCGACAGGGCGATCACGGTCACCTGCCAGCCGCGTTCGAGCATTCCCCTGGCGAGCAGAAGTACCTGCCGCTCGGCGCCAGCCAACCTATCGAT
>WNGK01003135.1_pt1 | contig 26018 bp, 23 predicted proteins | sample 5400601 | NCBI WGS metagenome assembly WNGK01 (sample SAMN13153376, study PRJNA577476) | soil metagenome | isolation source: 60 cm soil or saprolite under Garry oak tree replicate 1 | place: USA:California | collected 2016-06-15
GTTTTATTGACGAAAGCGCCGCTTAAAGCGCCAGAGAATGATGTCGATCCTGCGGCCGGCGCCGTTGTTGTTTTTTGGGGCGTTGTTCGCGAGGTTGAGGATGGGCGCAAGATCGAGGGCATCGATTACGAAGCGCACCAGGCAATGGCCGAGCACCAATTGCAATTAGTGGCGGAGGCCGCGACGGAGAAGTTTCAATTGAAGAAGGTTACGATTCATCATCGGGTCGGTTTCGTGCGCGCTGGCGAGCCATCATTATTTCTTCAAGTCTGGGCGCAGCATCGCGCGACTGCTTTCGAGTCGAGCAAGTGGATTGTGGACGAGCTAAAGAAAAAGGTGCCAATCTGGAAGCGACCGAAATACAAGATCGACCCACCTCCGCCAAGGCTACGGCGCGGCAGGCAGGCGCAACAAGCGGCATGAACTGGGCGAATCGAATCACGTTGAGCAGGCTGGCGCTGACGGTGCTTTTTGTTCTGGCGTTAAACTCCTCCTGGCAATATGCGCGCACGTCTGCCCTTGCGATTTTTCTGGTCGCCGGACTGACCGATTTTATCGATGGAGAAATCGCCCGGCGCTACGGAATCATCACCAATTTTGGGAAGTTAATGGACCCGCTCGTCGATAAAATCATGATGGCGGCGGCGTTTATTTCGTTGGTGCCCTTGAAAGCCGTCCCGGCCTGGGCAGCGACAGCTGTGGTGGCGCGCGATTTTTTGATCACTGGTTTGCGCATGATGGCTACCGCCAAAGGTCAAATCCTTCCCGCCGAGCGTCTCGGCAAACACAAAACATCATGGCAGATCATCACGGTTATTTTTTTCCTCGCGCTGCTTTCGATCGCCGAGCTGCGAGATGGGAGCGCAACCTCGACCTGGTGGCTGCGGGCGTGGGATGAAGCCGGACCGATCCTCGTCTGGATCACCGTGGCACTGACGATTTATTCCGGGCTTGGCTTTGCCTGGCGAAATCGCGAGCTGATTGCGCCGGATCAATAGCGGGCAACGGGAATCGAACCCGCATGGCCAGCTTGGAAGGCTGGAACTTTACCATTAAGCTATGCCCGCGCGGGAGTAAGCTGCCGCGCGGTTACGGCGCTGCCAACTTATTTTTCGAATGCGGCGGCGACTAAAGTGGCATTGTGTCCGCCGAAGCCGAACGAATTATTCAAGACGACGCGCACCGTCTTTTCGCGGGCGACGTTTGGCGTGTAATCGAGGTCACATTCTTCGTCGGGATTTTCCAAATTAATTGTCGGCGGAATCACGGAATCGCGAATGGCTAGCGCGCACGCGGCCATCTCGACTCCACCAGCCCCGCCTAACAAATGTCCGGTCATCGATTTGGTGGAACTAATCGGAACTTTGTAGGCGTATTCGCCGAAGACCTTTTTGATCGCGCGGGTTTCGCAAATGTCACCGATATCGGTCGAGGTGGCATGTGCGTTAATGTAATCGACTTGTTCGGGCGATATCCGCGCATGCTCGAGCGCCATCTGCATGGCGCGCACGGCACCGTCACCATCTGCCGGTGGTGCGGTCATATGATAAGCATCCGCAGAAAGTCCGTAACCGGTGAGTTCGCAGTAAATCTTCGCACCTCGCGCCTTAGCATGTTCGAGTTCTTCCACCACTACGATTCCTGCGCCTTCGCTCATGACAAAGCCGTCGCGGTCGCGGTCGAATGGTCGCGAAGCGCGTTCGGGCTCGTCGTTGCGCGTGCTAAGCGCTTTCATCGCTGAAAATCCGGCGAGACCTATGGCCACGACAGAAGCTTCCGAACCGCCGGCGAGGAAAATATCAGCATCGCCAAATTTGATTATCCGCCATGATTCTCCAATGGCGTTATTTGACGTCGCGCACGCAGTAACGATGCACATATTTGGACCGCGCAGCCCGTATTCCATCGAGATGAGCCCACTTGCCATGTTGCTAATCAACATGGGAATCGTGAACGGAGAATTTCTCGACGGACCTTTTGTGAGCAGGATGTTGTGTTGATCCTGCAGCGTTTTCAGTCCCCCGATACCACTGCTGACAATCACGCCGAAGCGATCTCGTCGCTTTAGTTTTTCGACATCGATTCCGCTGTCGTCGAGTGCCATCCTCGCCGCCGCCATGGCGAGCTGTGTAAAACGATCGGTCCGTCGGATGTCCTTCGGATTTTTGAAGAATGGCTTTGGGTCGAAGTCCCGCACTTCGCCGGCGATCTGGCAATCGTAGCCGGTCGTATCGAACGTCTGAATCCTGCGAATTCCGCTGACGCCATTTTTAAGGTTCGACCAAAACGTCTCCACCTCATTGCCGATGGGCGTGATGGCGCCCAGGCCAGTAATGACAACTCTGCGATTGTTCATAAAAAGAGCGATGAGTGACGAGTGATCAGTGACGGGAACGTTCGCTCGCCACCTTTCACTTTGTTTTCAGCTCGTGCCCATCCCGACGCTTTGCACGGTTTGGAACAGTTTTCCTTCGGTCCTGATCGACGGCGCGATGATAATTTCGGTTTGCTGGAATTCGGCAATGCTCCGAGCGCCGACGTTGCCCATGCAGGTAGTAATCGCACCGATCAGATTTTGGCTGCCATCGTCAACTTCTGCAGGACCGAATAGAATCTGTTTCAGCGAGCCAGTGGCGCCCACTTTAATGCGTGTCCCTCGAGGGAGGTTGGCATGTGGAGTAGCCATGCCCCAGTGGTAGCCGCAGCCAGGCGCTTCTTGCGCCCTGGCAAACGCGCTGCCCACCATCACAGCGTCTGCGCCGCAAGCGAGCGCTTTGCAAACGTCCCCGCCTCTGCTCATTCCGCCATCGGTAATGATCGGCACATAGCGTGACGTTTTTTTGAAGTAGGCATCGCGCGCCGCTGCGCAATCTACGGTTGCGGTCACTTGCGGTACGCCAAGCCCGAGGACGCCGCGAGAAGTGCAAGCGGCTCCTGGCCCGACCCCGACCAAAACCGCCGCCGGCCCGCACTCCATGATTTCGAAGGTCACGTCAAAACCCACCGTGTTTCCGACGATCACCGGGATGCGCATCTCGCGACAAAATTTCTCCAGATCGAGTGATTTGTACTCAGACGAAATGTGACGCACTGTAGAAACAGTGCTTTGCACGACGAACACATCCGCGCCGGCTTCCTCTGCAATCTTTCCGAACTCAGCTGCCCGTTGCGGAATCGAGCTAACCGCAGCGAGCGCGCCGCCGTCCTTGATCTGGCGTATCCGCGCAGCGATCAAATCTTCCTGGATCGGTTCTTGGTAAATTCTTTGCAGCAGCGCTGTGATTTCGGCTTTGTCAGCGTCAACAATTTTTTCCAAAACCTCCTTTGGATTTTTGTAGCGGGTCTGCACGCCTTCGAGATTTAGAACGGCGAGCCCGCCGAGTTTGTTCATGGCAATGGCGAAACGAACGTCGACAACTCCATCCATCGCGCTCGCCAGAATCGGAATCTTCAATACGAGCGGCTTCATCTCTTTACGCGCCAGGCGCCAGGTGATGTCTACTTCATTTGGATTAATCGTGACGCGACCGGGGACGAGCGCGATTTCATCGAAGCCATAGGTCACGCGTGCTTTGCGATTTCGACCGATCCACATTCCCATTTTTTAAATTCTCTCCATCTTAAATCGCTCGTTTAAACTTCCGCAGCGCGGGCACCGGGGAAGCAACGCATCCGTTCGATCCTCGAATTCGAACGCGCAAATCACGCAGCGCAACCGATGCTGTAAAGCCCGGCGTTCTCGCCGCCGGCGATTCCATTCTCCCACTATCCAGAAGAGAAAAACCGCCGCAAGAAAAAGCAGTAAATAAATTGTGACCAGCGCGGCAAGACTGACGCGGATCACGGTGCAGCAGTGTCTGGCGCTGAGGGCCGCGGTCGCGCCACGTCATTGCCCCATTCAACTGTCGCGATTCCCCAAGTAAGAGACCCATCGGGTTTCTCACCCCTTACTGAACCCCGAGAAAAACGGCAGAGGGTAAGATAACGGCGCACTTGTTCGTCCAGGGTTGGGTCGCCCGATGAATTGAGAGGAAAGCAATAGCGAATTTCTCCCATCCTGTTAACGGCGACACGAAAACGGACCGTTTCCGGGGTTTCACCGCTGGATGCGGCAAAACTCGGAGGCGGCAAAGTCGGAGCGCCAAAAGAATCGAGCTCTTTTGAAAACGAAGCAGACGTTGCCGTCGGACCCATGGCAGGTGCAATTTGCCGATAGACAAACGGGACGGGGCCCGGTGGCTGCGAACTGGGTATATGCAGATCGACTACTGGTAATGGAACTTGTTTCAATGCTAGGTCCACCGCCAGATAAGAGGGGATGTGTTCAACCTTGGGTAACGCGCGCAGCCTCGCCTCGGGCGGACGCTGAGTTGTGAAGGCGAGCGCGGGGTCCTCCGCGTCGATCCAGCGGAGCAGCGTTCGACCTTCTTCAGAATCGGAGCTAATTACACTCACGCGGGCTGGCGGCGGCAGCAATGAAACTATCGTCGGATATATGATTTGAAAAACATAGAAGCACAAAGCGTGCGCAATTAAGGAAAGCGCTAGAAAAGTGCTGATCGCTATCTGCCGGCGCCGAGGCGACTCCCAACTGAAGAGAAGTGGTTCGGGGCCAGGCCCAGCCATGGAGGCATTCATCGCGGGGAACTCGTAGCCAGCGCAACGGAGGTAATGCCATGTTCAAGGGCAGCGTTTGTCACCTCGATAACTGTTTCATACGGAGCTAAACGGTCGGCCTTAACGATGATTGAGTGGCCCTCGCGTTTAGCCGCATCCAGTAACGGCCCGAGCTGATCGAGAGTGATTTTTTGTTCCCGGAAATAAATTGCCGGCACTGCGCCGCCGGTGATGCTGATGATTTGCTGATTAATCTGCGGGCCAAGCGTAAAACGCGAGAACGGCATCGAAACGGAAATGCCCGGCTGCAAAATAAAATTCGAACTAAGCAACAGGAAGAAAACCAGCAGGAAAACAACGTCCACTAGCCCAAGAAAGACGAGCCACCCGAAGTTATATTCCTTCGTTCGGCTGAGCTTCATGAGGGTGCCGCAGCCATTTGTCGATCGCCCGAGTTGTCGATCAAGAATCGATACGCGCCTCGGATCGGGCTGTCTCCTCAGGTTGTTGGAAGCTGATGATACCGCCGATCGGCCGATTCTCCGTAAGCATGTGGACGATCTCAATTCCGGCGCGCTCCATGTCATGCATCATGGTATTCACACGCGAAGAGAGATAGCTGTAAGCGACGAAAGTCGGCGTAGCGACGACTAAGCCTGCTGCGGTTGTCAATAAACTTTTGTAAACGCCGCCGGAAAGCTCAGTCACCGTCGCATAACCGCCACTCGAGGCGATCGTGCCGAAGGCGTCGATCATTCCGGCAACTGTCCCAAGCAAACCGAGCAACGGCGCGAGAAAAGCGAGTGTGGCCAGCACCCCGAGGAATCGCTCCAACTTCGGCACCTCGAGTTGGCCCGCTTCCTGCACAATCTCGCGCAATTCCGATCGTGGGGCGTCGTGCCGAATGATAGCGGAATGAATCACGCGCGCGACCGGGCCCGGTGTGCCGGCTGATTCGTGCAGGGCCTCAGCGAAATTGCGGCGGCGGATAAGGTTCGAGAGCCCTTTTAGGAACTCGCCGACGTGGATTGTCGCCCGGTGCAAGTAAAAAAGGCGTTCGGCAAAAACGGCGATCGAAATGATGCTGCAGGCCAAAATCGGCCACATCAGCAAACCGCCTTTTTGGATATAATCAATCACGCCACTTTTCTAGACCTCTTTGCCGAAGGTGGCAAGTCATCAGGGACTGGGATGGCTCGTTTTTAAGCTGCAAAACCCCTGGGTAAAACGCTGCCGCGCTACTTTTTCCGCTTGGGAGTCGGGCTCCCCGTAATTGTGCGACCAACGAGTTTGCCATTTGCATCAAAAACCGAATAACCAGTTTGCTTGCCTGCTGGGTCATAGCTGTAGACGATCTTGTGGAGGAGCGTGCCGTTTTCCGCGCTTTGAGTTTCTTCCTCGAGACGGCCGCTGCCATCATATTTGTACTGGCTCTTAAATCTGAGGCGGCCGTCGGGCCCGAAAACCGCGCCGCTGGAAAAGCGGCCCGCTTCGTCCATATCGTAATGAATTTTCTCGCGGAGTTTGCCATCCTGGTCCGTAGTGATCGCGACGGCTTTGTGCTGCACATCATCGAATTTGTAAACAGTGCGTGAGCCATCCGCTTTCATCGACACGGTGACTCGGACCGCATTATTCTCAGTTGTATCTGGGGATTGACCAAATGGGCTCTGTGCTGCGCACAAGAGCAGGCTGCAGCCGATTGTCGATCGAAGCACGAAAAGCCTCATCCGGGGGAGGAGCCTACGGGGGGAGCGAAACCGGTGCAAATAAGCATTATTTTTTTATTGACCGGCATTACGGAAGGTGGTTAAAAGTGGAGGGAAGTGGGGTATAATGGATCAGATCTCCACTACACATGGATTCCCTTTCCCAAAGTCAACTCTTCTACGCCGGCGAATTTCACCATCTCATCGACGATAAGAATCGCATTACCATCCCTTCACGGTGGCGCCGCGAGGACGCCGAGGAATTTATCATCCTGCCTGAAGCGAATCACCAATTTCTCCTCGTTATGTCATCGGAGGAATTTGCACGCATGAGCACGGCTGTTGAATCCAATCTGACAGTTTCAGCGCACGACCGTCGCATATTTCTCCGTCAACTCCATTCGCGCGCGCAACACGGTGCTGCCGATCGACAAGGCCGGCTCGTTTTGCCAGAGGAGCTTTGCAAGAAGGTTGGACTGAAAGAAGAAGTAGCTTTGGTGGGCGGGCGGGGCCGTTTTGAAATTTGGAATCTGCAACGCTGGAAACGCGCGCATGAAGAAGAAACCGCCACCTACCAGCATGTGGCGAACGTGATCGGTTTGTAAACGAATGATCCGGTCGGAAATATCATGAACACATTGCTGTCTGAGCGGCCTGTCTGGTTCGCGACTGGTCCGCTGATTGTCGAAGAGGAGGCGCACGAAATGGAGGATTTTGTTTATCACCGTCCGGTACTTGCGGAGGAGGTCGTGAAATTGCTCGCCCCCAAACCGGGTTCTCTCGTGGTTGATGGCACCTGCGGCGGGGGGGGGCACACGGAAGCGCTTTTGAGAAGTGGCGCCGACGTGCTGGCATTGGATCAGGATCCTGATGCGGTCCAATATGTGACCAAGCAGCTGGCACAGTTCGGCCAGCGCGTCACCGTGCGTCAGACGAATTTTCGCCACGTGCACAAAGTTCTCGACGAGCTTGGGATCGGCATGATCGGTGGTGCGCTCCTCGATCTGGGTGTCTCCTCCCGGCAACTCGAAAACGCGGAGCGCGGTTTCAGCTTGGCGCGTAACGGCCCGCTCGATATGCGGATGGATCCACGGAACGAGCTTACTGCTGCCACTGTTGTTAACGAATACAGCGCAGAACAACTGACCCGCTTGTTTCGCGAACTCGGGGAGGAGCCGGCTGCGCGTCGTATCGCGAGCTTGATTGTTAAAATGCGGAAGACATCTCCGTTCCGCGAAACCATCCCGCTCGCCCGCGCCATCGAAAAAGTCGTCGGACGGCACGGTCGGCGTCATCCAGCCACGCAAGCTTTTCAGGCCCTGCGCATGGAAGTCAATGACGAGCTTGGCGCACTTCAAGAAGGTCTGCGTGTTTTTACAGCACGACTCGAAACTGGCGGGCGCATTGCCGTCATAACTTTTCATTCTCTGGAAGATCGGATCGTGAAAAACTTCTTTCGCGATCACAGCCGGGAATGGCTCGATCGACCAGAGTGGCCGACGCCGCAACGCAACGCCGAGTACGACCTCAAGGTGATTACTCCAAAACCGGTAGAGCCGGGTGAAGATGAACAACGGGCCAATCCGCGCTCGCGCAGTGCAAAGCTGCGTGTGGCCGAGAAAATTTAAATGAACCATTCTCGTCGAAAAAATCAGAATACAGTGAACGCGGCCTCGCTCGCGCGCTGGATTGTGGTGACTGCTTTTCTCGCGCTTGCCGGATTGAGCTACGTCTATTTGACGCTGCAGCTGTACCATCTTGGTGAGCGCAAAAAGTTGGTCGAGAACGAGCTCCTTAGTCTCCGCACGCAAAATGACGTGGCCAGCGTGCAGATTGCGGCCTTGACCTCTCGCTCTGCCTTACAGCGTCGATTGCGTGCCTCAAGATGAATCCGAATAGCCGGAGGCGTTGTGCACTGGTCTGCTGCTTTTTCATTGCGCTTTTCAGCGCCTTCTCATTTCGTCTTATTTATCTTCAGGTAATTAAGCATGACGAGTACGCCGGACTGGCTGCTGAAAAACACGTTTACAAACAAATCATCTACGCAGAACGCGGCACGATCCTTGACGCCAACAACGAAGTTCTCGCGCACAATGCGCCTGTCGAAACGGCAGTGGCTGATGCCACCCATCTTAACAATCGTGAAGCCGTTGTCGATCTTGTCAGCAATGAACTGGGCATTCCGGCTAAGCAGCTCTCAGAAAAATTAAACACCGAGCGCCGATATATCGTAATCAAGCGCGAAGTGCCGGAATCGCTGGCCGGGGCGCTGCACGCAAAACTTCGCGCCAGAGATTTGCGCGGGATTTATTTCGAGCATGACGCCACGCGTATTTATCCGAATGGCTCCATGCTTTGTCACGTCATCGGATTCACAGATTTCGAACATCATGGCATTCAGGGCGTGGAAGCTTCGATGGAGGAATATCTCCATGGACAGGACGGATATCGCTACGTCGAACGCAATCGCGTCGGCCAGGAGATCGTTCCGTATCGAGGCCAGGAACGCGCGCCGCGCAATGGCTACCAAATCCATCTCACTGTCGATCTAAACTTACAGAACATCGTCGAGAACGAAATCGACGCCGCGATGGATGAGTACCGCCCGCAAAAAGCCACCATTATCTTGATGCGTCCGCAAACGGGCGAAATCCTGGCGATGGCCAATCGACCGAATTTCGACTTAAACCTCCGCTCTGAGGCGAAACCCGAGGAAATGAAAAACCGCGCCATCATCGACATGATGGAACCGGGTTCCACCTTCAAGATCGTGGCCGCAGCCGCAGCGATAAATGAGCACAAGGTCCGGCCGGATTCGACGATCTTTTGCGAAAACGGCCTCTGGAATTTCGGTGGCGCCGCTCTGCACGATCACCGGGCGTTTTCGAATCTCAGCGTCCGCGATATTCTGATTAAATCGAGCAATATTGGCGCAGCCAAGCTCGCCCTCAGCGTTGGCGAGCAAAAGTTTTACGAATACATCCGCCGCTTTGGATTTGGCGAGCGCACCGGAATTGAGCTTCCCGGTGAAATTAACGGAGTCATTCGTCCTCCGAGATCGTGGAGCAAAATCTCGATCACGCGTATTCCGATGGGGCACGAGATTGGCGTCACCCCGTTGCAAATGACCGCGGCAATGGCGACGATTGCGAACGGCGGCAAATTAATCACTCCACGCATCGTAAAATCGATTACGACTTCTGACGGCAAAACGATCAGCTCGCTGTCTCCAGTGGTTTTGCGCCAGGTAGTTTCTCCTGAGACAGCCCGGCAAATCGGCGACGCTCTGCGCGGCGTGGTAACCGATCGCGGTACTGCCGCTGCCGCCGCCGTTCCCGGCTTTACCATTGCCGGTAAGACCGGAACTGCCCAAAAAGTCGATCCACACGGTGGATACGAAAAAGGAAAATACATCGTTTCTTTTAGCGGTTATTTGCCCGCCGAGCATCCGGAGTTCGTTGGCATTGTCGTGCTGGATGACGCCCAAACGAGCAAACCAGAACTGAATTACGGCGGGCTCGTAGCGGGACCGATTTTTTCACGCATCGCCGAGCGGGCTGCCCGTTATCTCGATCTTGAGCCGCATGAGGAAATTCGCAAAGCCATACCCGTGGAGCGAGTTGCCTTAACCCATGCTTCACGTCATTGAACGCCTTAGCCCCGGCATGTTGAACCCTCATGCAGCTCAAAACCCTCCTCGCCGCGATTCCAGTTCGCCAGATCATCGGCACACTTGATCGCCCGGTGGAAAGCATCGCGTATGACTCGCGGCGAGTGCAAAAGAATGGCCTTTTCGTGGCAATGCGGGGCGAAAAAGTGGACGGCCACGACTTCATGGACCAGGCCGTCGAGAAAGGCGCTTCGGTGATTCTGGCCGAGCGCGAAGAAAAGCATCTGCGCGCGACCTGCGTTGTTGTGGAAAACACCCGCACGGCGCTCGCCGATCTTTCCGCAATCTTTTATGGGCGCCCGGCGCAGCGCTTGAAACTGGCAGCGGTCACAGGCACGAACGGAAAAACGACCACCAGCTTTCTCATCAAACACATCTGCGAAAAAGCCGGATTGCGCTGCGGATTGATTGGCACCGTGCGTTATGAAATCGGTGAACGCGTTTTGCCAGCCATTCGCACCACCCCGGAATCGCTTGATCTACAGGAATTACTCGCGCAAATCGCTAACGCTGGCTGTCGGGCGGCAGCAATGGAAGTTTCATCGCACGCGCTCGCTCAGGACCGCACGCGCGGCCTCGAATGGAACGTTGCTGTCTTTACCAATCTCACGCAAGACCATCTCGACTTTCACGGCACAATGGAAAGCTATTTCGAATCCAAAGCGAAGCTCTTCACTCAGCTTGGGCAACAGCGAAACAAAAAGAAACCCGTCACTGTCGTAAACATCGACGACCGCTATGGCCAGCAATTGGTCGACAAGATCGACAAGATCGCCAAGAGCGTTGCGATCGTTACCTATGGAATGAGCGCCCGCGCGGATTTTCGCGCCTCAAATTATCGCGTCGAGTTTAGCGGCACTTCCTATCAACTCGATGCCCGCGGCAAAAGCTATCTGGTGCGCGTCCCATTGATCGGCCGGTTCAATGTGGCGAACTCAGTGGCAGCGCTCGCGGCGGCGAGCGGCTTGGGAGTTGATTTGCGCGCAGCCGTTCTCAGTCTTGGCAAATCGCCCCAAGTACCGGGCCGGTTGGAAATGGTTCCGGCGAAGCGCCAGTTTCAGGTTTTCGTCGATTACGCGCATACACCGGACGCGCTGGCCAATGTGCTTAAAACTTTGCGCGAACTCCAGCCGCAACGCTTGATTGTCGTTTTTGGCTGCGGCGGCGATCGCGACCGGCAAAAGCGTCCGCTGATGGGCGAAATGGTGGAGCGACATGCCGATTATGCGATCATCACTTCCGATAATCCGCGCAAAGAAGATCCGTCTGCGATCATTGCCGCGATCGAAAAAGGTTTTCGCTCGACTCATTTCGAAAAAATTATCGACCGAACGGAAGCCATTAATCGCGCCATCGCACTGGCGCAACCGCGCGACATTGTGTTGATCGCGGGCAAGGGGCACGAAAATTATCAGGAATTCGCGGACCACACCGTCCCGTTCGATGATATTCAAGTCGCGCGACGCGCGATCGAGGACCATCCAGTGGAATTTTAATGAATCGATTGTCGATCTTTCAAACTGCAGAGCTCGCCGAAGCAGCGGTCTCTTCGGGGGACGGAAATACTTTGATCGATAAGATCAGCACAGATTCACGCACGATTAAGCGGGGCGAATTGTTTGTCGCTTTGCGCGGCGAGAATTTCGATGGACACAATTTCGTTGAATCCGTCGCAAAAACCGGCGCGGCTGGCGCGATTGTGGATCTTAATTGGACGGGAAAAATTCCGGCGAATTTCACGCTCATCCGGGTGGAAGATACTTTACGGGCGTACCAGAACCTCGCCGCCAACTACCGAAAATCGCTTCCTCTGAAAGTTCTTGCCATCACCGGAAGCAACGGAAAGACGAGCACGAAAGATTTTGCCGCCGCGGTTCTTGCCCACCGTTTTCGCGTTACAAAAACGCAGGGCAATTTCAATAATCATGTCGGGCTTCCGCGAACAATGTTGGAGGCGACGTCACAGGATGAGGTCGCTGTCTGGGAGATCGGAATGAATCATCCTGGCGAAGTTGCGATGTTGGCGAAGCTGGCCGCACCCGACGCCGCCATCATTACGAACATTGGTGTGGCGCATATCGAATTCATGGGATCGCACGAAGCGATTGCGGCCGAGAAAGGCGCACTCGCCCAAGCGGTCGCTGTCGATGGGACTGTCATCCTAAATGCGGACGATCCGTTTAGTAAAAACATGGCAGCTCGGACCCGAGGCAAAGTTGTTTTTGCCGGCACGACTGAAGGAACAATTCGCGCCGGCGAAATTACGCAGAGTGCGACTGGAACCGATTTCACGATCCTTGAAGGCGCCCATCGCTGCCGCGCCCAATTGCCAGTTCCTGGCTTGCATATGGTGCAAAACGCGTTGCTGGCGGTAGCGGCTGGTCGCATGTTTGGTCTTTCCCTCGAGGACTGTGCCGCCGGCCTAGCCGCAGCTCCGCTCACGAAGGCGCGTTTGCAGATCAAGGAAATTCGCGGCGTGCGGTTTATTGACGACAGCTACAACGCAAATCCTGAGTCCATGAAAGCTGCATTGCACACCCTAGTGCAATTAGATGCGGATGGGAAACGGATCGCTGTGCTCGGCGAAATGCGCGAACTGGGCGAAGAATCTGCGCGCGGTCATCGTGAAGTTGGCGAAACCGCGGCGGAGCTCGGCGTCGATCAACTTATCGCAATTGGTGACATGGCTGCAGCCATCGCGGAAGCCGCGCGCAATGCCGGCCTGCAAAATATTTCCATTGCAAGATCGACAAGCGAAGCCGCCGAATTGCTGGGCGAAATCGCGGTATCTGGCGATTTGGTTTTAGTCAAAGGCAGTCGCTCCGCGCGCACCGAGCGGGTGATCGAGGCTTTCGAAATTCGTCATTCGTCATTCGTCACTTCACCATGATGTACTACCTCCATCGGCTGAGCGATCAGTTCATCGGGTTCAACGTTTTCTTTTATGTCACGTTCCGAGCCATCGCCGCGGCGGTGACGGCTTTTCTGGTCACGCTCGTTTTTGGGAATTTCATCATCCGAAAACTGACCGCACTGAAGCTGGGACAACCGATTCGCGCCGCGGCAGAAGTTCATCGTCTTGCCGAGCTCCATGGCGGGAAGCAGGGGACGCCAACGATGGGCGGCGTACTCATTATCGGAGCCGTATTTGTATCCAGCTTCATCTGGGCGCGTCCCGACAACCGCTTCGTCTGGCTCGCCTTGTTCAGCATGATTTATCTTGGCGCGCTCGGATTCCTTGATGACTACCTCAAGGTCACGAAGAAAAAATCGGAGGGTATCAGCGGGCGCTTCAAGCTTGTTTTCCAAATCGCACTTGCGGGAATTATCACCGCGGTTTTCCTCAGTAGCCCATTGCTCGAGGTGCAGGCGCGATCGCTTTACGTGCCGTTTGTCAAAGCCCCTGTCATCGCCAATATGAGCTGGTTTACCTTCGTCTTTTTTGCGCTCGTCATTGTCGGCTCATCGAACGCGGTCAACCTGACGGATGGGCTCGATGGGCTCGCTATCGGTTGCACAATCACAGTGGCGTTTGGCTACACGCTACTTTCTTATGCGGCTGGAAATTTCCGGATCGCGGAATACTTGCAGGTCCCGTTTTATCCGTTTGCGGGTGAGCTGACGGTTGTTTGTTCCGCATTGGTCGGCGCGGGTCTCGGCTTTCTCTGGTTCAACTGTCACCCGGCCAAAGTTTTCATGGGAGATACCGGATCGCTCGCCATCGGTGGGATGATCGGCGTCGTCGCGATCTGTTGTAAACAGGAACTGCTCTTGATCGTCGTTGGCGGCGTTTTCGTGATCGAAGCGGTCTCTGTGATTTTACAAGTGATAAGTTTCAAACTGACGGGCAGACGAATTTTCGTCATGTCCCCTCTTCATCACCATTTCGAACTGACTGGCTGGAAAGAAAACACGGTCATCGTTCGGTTTTGGATTCTTTCGATCATCTTCACGTTGCTCGGTCTGGCGACATTGAAATTGAGGTAACAATGCGCTACAAAAATCAGAACATCGCCGTTCTCGGTGCAGGCTTGAGCGGATTCGCCGCCGCGCTCTTGCTCAGGTCGGAGGGCGCACACGTGACGGTTCTCGATAGCGCTGAGGAAAAGAATCTCCTCAAGTCCACCATCGATAATCTGCGGTCACAAGACGTCCGCGTGATCTGCGGGGCGTTGGCGGACAAAGACTCGTCCACTTACCAAATGGCTGTCCTAAGTCCGGGCATCGATCCAGCTTCTCGACTCGCGCGCAATTTTTCCTCGCGCAAGATTAACATGATCGGCGAACTCGAACTCGGCTGGCGCTCCTGTGAAGTTCCAGTCATCGCCGTTACCGGTACGAACGGCAAAACGACGACGACTGAATTAGTCGCTCAGATGTTGAATGCTTGCGGCCAGCAGACGATCGCCTGCGGCAATATCGGCAAACCGCTCTCCGAAGTGGCGCGCGAGAACAAACAATTCGACGTGCTCACGGTTGAAGTCAGCTCCTTTCAACTCGAAACCATCCAAAGGTTCCGCCCATCAATTAGTCTCTGGCTCAACTTTGCTCCCGACCATCTCGATCGTTATCGCTCGGTGACCGATTATCGCGCGGCCAAGCTGCGCATTTTTGAAAACCAAACGGCCGACGACGTCGCCATCGTCAATGCAGTGGAGAGATTGCCTGGGATTCGTGCACGCACGATCACGTTCAGCGCTTACGTCGATCAGGCGGATTTTCGCCTCTCTGAAGGGGCGATCATTTATCAAAACGAAGCTGTTCTCCGTTTGTCCGATACAAAACTGCGCGGCTTGCATAATATCGAGAACTTAATGGCGACGCTCGCGGCCGGGATGGCCCGCGGATTGTCATTCCGGGAGATGATGCCGCCGCTTTGCACTTATGAGCCCCGTCCGCATCGTTGCGAATTCGTCCGCGAGATCGGCGGTGTAGCCTATGTAAACGATTCGAAAGCGACAAATCTCGACGCGGTGGAGAAAGCGCTGCGCGCACAAACCAAACCAGTCATTCTCATCGCCGGCGGTAAGGACAAAGGCTTCACGTTCGATCCGCTTCGATCTCTGATAGAAGAAAAGGTTAAATCGACAATCTTGATCGGCGAAATGGCCGAGAGCATCAGGCGGTCCTGGAGCGGCGTGGCCAGCTCCGACATCGCCAACTCCCTCGCCGATGCCGTCGAACGCGCCCACGCAGCCGCCGAGCCCGGCGAAGTTGTCCTTTTTTCCCCCGGTACATCGTCCTTCGACATGTTCAAAAGCTACGCTGATCGCGGTGATCAATTTCGCGCCCTTGTGCAGGCTCTACCCCAGCCGGAACGATGAAAATCCCACAACTCCTCAAACGCAAAAAGCTTCGGGCCGCAACCGCGCGGCGCTCTGTCGGCGCATCTGCCGAAATGGACTACGAAGAGATATCAGAGCCAAACATGAAGCTGTCTCGAGCATTGCTGATCGTGTTGCTTCTTCACGTGGTTGCTGTTTCAGGGATCATCGCATTTAACGCGATTAAGACGCGACAGAGTTCGTTTGTGGCAGTAGCTGCGGTAAATCCGGAAAACAATCCAATCGCAAGCATTCCTCCCACAACCAAGTCGGATGCTTCGAATCGGCGATCTGCGTTCGAGCAAAAGGAAAACGGACTGCGCGAAGAGACGAAAGTGTCACATTCGCCATTGAAATCGGTCGCGAAAGACGAGCATAAAGCCGCCAAGGCGAAGCCAACCGAACACGCCAAGGCGCCGACACACTCGGGAAAAACTTACACAGTGGTAAAGGGTGATAACCCGGTGACAATCGCAAAAAAGCTAAAGGTTTCTTACGGCGATCTGCTTGCGCTCAATCAGATCGAGGATCCACGCAAATTGAAGATCGGACAAAAACTACTTATTCCGAAACCGGCGAAAGCAAAGAAGGCGAACGAATGAATTTTGGGGTCTTACCTAATTCGAAACAACCTGCTGCTGGTGAGGCGTCGACTTAACTCATGCACCGCAAGAGCGCCTATATTCTCTTTCTGGCCGTGTTGGGATTACTCGTCATCGGCATCGTCATGCTTTTCAGCACGAGTGCGTTTGCCCGCGACAGCCACGGAGACGTTTATTTTTTCATCAAGAGGCAGGCAATTTGGTTCGGGATTGGGCTTGTGGTCTGCACCTTCGTTGCGTTGATCGACTACCACTTCTGGCAACGGACATGGTGGCTTTGGTTTGCGCTCGCTCTGGTCACTCTGATACTTTGCTACATTCCGCACCTTGGGATGCGAATCAACGGTTCGCGCCGCTGGGTGGGACTAGGTCAACTTACTTTTCAGCCTTCTGAGTTAGCAAAGCTCACCGCAATCTTTTTCCTCGCCGCCTGGTTTTCGCGGTACGAAAAAGTAGGCAATAACATGACCTACGGATTCCTCATTCCGCTCGCAATTATCAGTTTACTGGCTGGGCTTATTCTCGGTGAAGTCGATCTTGGAACCACGGCTTTGCTCGGAACAACCGCCTTTGTCGTCATGTTCGTCGCCGGAGCCAATCCCCTGTGGCTTGGTATCATATCATTCGTCGGCCTGGGCGCTATTGCGGTTGTTGCAACGCAAATATCGGAAAGAATGGGCCGGCTCTCCGCCTTTATTCATCCACAAAATTTCAAAGAAGATGCCGGTTTGCAGCAGATGCAGGCCCTAATCGCCTGGGGCAGCGGAGGAATGGAAGGACTTGGCCTCGGGAATGGTCGTCAGAAGATGCTCTATCTGCCTTACGCGCATACAGATTTCATTTTTCCGATTATCGGCGAAGAGCTCGGTCTGCGGTTTAGTTTGCTCGTGGTCTTTTTGTTTGTGGTCATCATTGTTTGCGGCATCATGATCGCGCTGCACGCCAAAGACCGATTCGGTTTGCTGCTTGGCTGCGGCGTTGTTTCGCTTCTGGCTTTGCAAGCGGCGGTCAACATTGGCGTGACCACCTCGCTCCTGCCGAACAAAGGTCTACCGTTGCCATTTATCAGTTACGGAGGTTCGAATCTCGTCACTTGTTTGTTCGGGATCGGTTTGTTGCTGAATATCTATCGCCAGGGCATTCTTGAACCACCGGAGAAGAAACGCACGACCGTGCAGGTTCGGATTACACCGCGGATTTAAAACCAAAGATCGACAACCACACCCTTATGAATGCAGTGATCGCATGCGGAGGCACCGGCGGCCATCTTTTCCCCGGCATTGCTGTGGCAGAAGTGCTGCGTGATCGCGGCCACGAAGTCATGCTGTTGATTTCCGAAAAAGAAATTGACGCGCTTGCGCTTTCCGGCCGCACGAATTTCCGGTTTGAGAAATTGCCGACGGTCGGGTTACCCTCGCCATTTTCGCCTGCGATTCTCGGTTTCATTCGCCGCTTCTGCGAGAGCCTATCCCTTTGCCGATCCATCTATCGCAGATTCAAACCGCAGGTTGTCCTTGGCATGGGCGGATTCACTTCCACTGCGCCTGTGCTGGCTGGGCGCATGCGCGGCGTTTCGACCTTCATTCATGAATCAAATGCCGTCCCGGGGAAAGCGAATCGACTGACCGCACGGATGGTGCGCGCGGTCATGCTTGGTTTCAAGGAATGCGCGCCGTTCTTTCCAAGAGCGCACACAGAAGTCACCGGCACGCCAATCCGAACTGAACTGAAACCTCTGGATCGAGAGGTCGCGCGTCAAAAGCTCGGACTCCGGAGTGATTTGGCAACGCTGCTCGTAATGGGTGGGAGCCAGGGTGCCAGCGGAATCAATCAAGCCATCATCAAAGGATTGCCATTTTTGCAGGGCGTCCCGTTGCAGGTGATTCATCTCTCCGGCGCACGTGACGAGCGCCTTGTCGCAGATAATTATCGTCGCGAAAAGGTCCCTGCTTACATCGCCGCTTTTCATCATCGAATGGAGGAAGTTTACAGCGCCGCCGATTTCATCGTGGCACGCGCCGGCGCGGCCAGTCTTGCGGAGTTCGCAGCTTTTTCGCTGCCTGGCATTTTAATTCCATTTCCTTATGCGGCAAACGATCATCAAACGCGCAACGCCGAGATTTATGCACGCGCTGACGCGGCGATCCTTCTTAAGGAATCGGAGATTTCTGGCGAATTCCTTGCACGCAAGATCCGTGAGCTGATCGAGAGTCCGGAGCGAATCCGGGAGATGTCGGCGAATTGTTCGCCGCTCGCACCGAAAAACGCGGCCGGGCTCATGGTCACAACCATGGAGAAATATACGACCCATGAAGCTCGTCTCTGAGCTTGACCTCCAGAAATTGCTCACGCGTGAGCATCATAAGATTCATCTCGTCGGTGTGGCTGGCAGCGGGATGAGCGGTCTCGCCGCACTCTTGCTCGAGCTTGGGCACCAGGTTAGTGGCTCCGACAAAGCCAGCACCATGGAGACGGATCGATTGCAACGGCTCGGTCTTTGTTTTCACCAGAACCATCGTGCGGGCGATGCCAGCGCCGCCGATCTCGTTGTCTTTTCCTCTGCGATCAAGATCGACAATCCAATTCTCGTGAGCGCACATGATTCAGGAAAGCCGGCCGTGCGTCGCGCCGAAGCCCTCGCCGCCATCATGCAGGGCAAGCGCGGGATCATTATTGCAGGAATGCATGGAAAAACGACCACCTCCGCGATGACAGCGCACGTTCTGCGCGAAGCCGGGCTCCATCCGTCGTATTACGTCGGTGCAGAAATTCCGATTCTCGGAAGCAATGCGCATTGGGATCCACGTGGCGAATATTTTGTTGCGGAAGGCGACGAAAGCGATGGGACGCTGCGTTGCTTTCACCCTGAGCATGTCCTCATTTTGAACATTGAAGAGGAGCACCTTGATTTCTATGTCGATCTTGCTGCGATCGAAAAAGTTTTCGCTCAGCTTATCCAGCAAACCACCGGTACAGTCTTCTTCAACGCCGATGATGTAAACACGGCGCGATTGTGCGCGCAGCGAAAATCCGCAGTCTCCTACGGTTTTTCCGAAAACGCCCACTATCGCGGCACCGACATCGAATTGCGCGATTTTGCATCGGTTTTTTGTGTTTATTTTCGGGGCAAACAACTGGGCGAAGCGGTGCTGAATGTTCCCGGACGACATAACGTCCACAATGCTATTGGTGTCATCGCACTGGCGAACGAACTGGGGGTCCCTTTCGAGAAAATTGCAGCTTCCCTTCATAAATTCGAACATGCCCGGCGCCGGTTTGAAATAAAGTACGCCAGCGATCGTTTTTTGCTCGTCGATGATTACGCGCATCATCCCACCGAAATTCGCGCCACGCTTAAGGCGGCGAAGTCGACCCGCCACAAACGCGTATTGACGATGTTCCAGCCGCATCGCTTTTCGCGAACCAAAGCGCTCTGTTGTAAATTCGGAGGCGCCTTTGATGATGCAGACCGTGTTGTTGTTACCGACATTTATGCCGCAAGCGAAGAGCCAATTCCTGAAATCAGTGGTCAAACTATCGCCGCCGAAATTGCACGCCACGGACATCGTGGCGTGAGTTATCAACCGCGTCTCGAATGGGTCCATCGCGATGTCGGGAACATGCTGGACTCCGGCGACCTCATTTTGAGCATGGGCGCGGGCAACATTCACGAGCAGATATCGATCCTGGCCGCCGACCTTGTAATCGCGGAGAAATTGAAAGCGATCGTCGGTGAAGAGGGTCACGTGCGACTTTACGAGCCGCTCTCAAAACACACGACTTTGCGCGTGGGCGGTCCGGCGCAATTCTGGGTTGAGCCGCGCAATGAGAACGTGTTTGCGGAATTGATCCGCTTTTGCTGCTACGAAAGTCTTTCGCTTTTCGTCATTGGCCGCGGCTCAAATTTGCTCGTCCGCGACGGTGGTATTCTCGGCGTCGTAGTTCATCCCTGCGGAGGGGAATTCGACAAGGTTGAGGTTGATGGTAACCAAATCACAGCGGGTGTCGGCGCGAAATTGAAGGAGGTCGCCTACGCGGGTAAAGCGGCTGGAATTGGTGGGCTGGAGTGGATGGAGGGTATTCCCGGCGCAGTCGGCGGCGGGTTACGTATGAATGCCGGCGCGATGGGCTCACAAACTTTTGAGACCGTTGTCCGCGTTCGTTATCTCGATTCGGAAGGAAATCCGCACACGAAAAGTCGGCACGAACTGGAGGTGCACTATCGGAATTTTCCTTTGCTCGAAAACAATTTTGCCGTCTCCGCTGTCTTTCGGGGCCAACCTGCGCCGGCCGATGAGATCGCGCTAAAGTTACACGCATCGCAGGAAAAACGCCGGACCTCGCAGCCAATCGCAAAAAGCGCCGGCTGCATTTTTAAAAATCCGCAGAATTGTTCAGCAGGAAAACTCATTGAAGAACTGGGGTTGAAAAATTGTGGCGTTGGAAAAGCGCGCGTCTCGGAAGTGCACGGCAATTTCATCGTTAATGACGGCGGGGCGACGGCCGCTGAAATGCTTGAGTTGATCGAGAAGATCAAAAGCGTGGCGCGGACGCAACGTGGGATCGAGCTGGAGACGGAAGTGCAAATCGTAGGAGAGCCGGCATGAAGAAAAGTGACTCTATTCCCCAAAAAATCGCGGTGCTCATGGGCGGGCCCGGTTCCGAGCGCGAGGTCTCGCTTGCTACGGCACGCGGCGTTTCGAAGGCATTGCGTTTGCTAGGCGCGGAAGTCCTGGATGTTGATGTCCGGGACCAAGATTTTCACCTACCCGATGATGTTGATCTTGCGTTTCTTACGATTCACGGAACTTTCGGCGAGGACGGGTCCCTCCAAAAAATTCTCGAGGATCGCGGTATCCCTTTCACTGGGGACGGCGTAGAAGAAAGCCGAACTGCCTTCGACAAGATTCGCTCCAAAGAAAAATTTCGGACGCACGGAGTAACAACCCCATTATGGGAGGTGATTCGGCCCGGCCAGCGGCCAAAGATTCCGCTGCCGATGGTAGTCAAGCCGCCACGTGAGGGATCGACTGTTGGCGTGATCATTGTAAAGAGTGAACGCGAGCTCGACTTGGCGATCGCTGAAGCGGCGAAGTACGATCGCGAATTGCTGGTTGAAGAATTTATTGCCGGTCGCGAGTTGACCGTTGGAATACTGGGCGATCAAGCGCTGCCTATTCTGGAGATTATTCCCAAAGGCGGCTTTTACGATTTCACAAATAAGTATCCCTTCTTAAATCCACAGGCGGGCGGGGGAGCCGAACATGTGTGTCCGGCAAAGATCGACAGGAAAAAAACAAAGGAGATTCAGGAGCTCGCTTTGCGTGCACATCGGTCGCTCGGTTTGCAGGTTTATTCGCGCGTCGATGTTCTCTTACCGAAAGATGGCGCCGCCACGGTGCTGGAACTGAACACCATCCCCGGCATGACGGAAGCGAGTCTGCTGCCGGAAGCGGCGGCCGCCGCAGGAATAAGTTATGTCGATCTTTGTACGCGTATCATCGAACTCTCGCGCGCCAGGTCGGAGCGTTCAGCGAAATGAAAACTACTAAACGACGTTCACAGCGTGGCAATCGGCGCGTGTCCAATTTGCGGCAGCGACGCCAACAGCATTTATTGGATGTTAAAGTTCGCTCACGCAGAGCTACCCAGCATCGCACTCGAAGAGTTCTGGCTGTTATCTCCAGACTGACGTTGCTGGCTGGGCTTTGCGCTGTCATTTACCTTGGTGCACGCGAAGGCGCAAAACGCTTTTTCTTCGAAAATGCTGACTATCAGGTGCGCACAATCGAGCTCCAGACGGACGGTACCTTGCAGCGCGAGCAGATCCTGAAAGTGGCCGATCTACACGAAGGTGAAAACATTTTCAGTGTGAACCTGGGGCGCGTGCGCGATAGCGTGCAGCGACTTCCACAAGTCGATGAAGCGGAGGTGGTGCGCAAATTACCAGGGGAGATCGATATTCGTGTGGTCGAGCGAAAGCCGGTTGCATGGATTACAGGCGACAAACAAATTTCCGATCCATTTGTGTCAGATGCCGCTTTTCTTGTGGACGCGCGAGGTGTTTTGATGAAAGAAAAGAAGTTGTTGCCAGAATATCTGGGATTGCCGCTCATTTCAGGATGCTCGAGCGAATCGCTCGAGGCAGGCAAGGTCGTCGAATCGCTCGAAGCAAAAACGGCGCTGGAGTTGCTGCGTTTGAGCACGCGCAGCTTTATGCAAACGCGGTTTCTGATTCGCGAGATTGATGTTTCCAAAAGTTATTGCCTGCTCGTGACCGACAAAAATCATGCGCGCGTCACGCTTGCATTAAACGATCTCGAGGCACAATTGCAACGTCTCGAACAATTTCTTGTTTATTGTGATGACTCAAAGCAGGAGCTCGAGACGGTGAACTTGCTGGTCCAGCGAAACATTCCGGTGACGTTCGCGAAACCACCGGCCGCCGTCATCAATGATACGATTGATCCCTCTGTGGAACCGCGCATTTTGAAAGCGATCCCAGTGTATCAACCGGCAAAGCCCGTGCCGCCGCCGGCGAAAGCACGCACGAGTCCGACGCCGATCCCCAAGCCAGGTGCTATCTCGCGACAAAGGAAAGGCTAATAACGATGGCAAGCAGCAATTTGATAATTGGTCTTGAGATTGGTACCTCGAAAATTTGCGTTGTCGTTGGAGAAAGCCGGCCCGATGGCGCGATCAAGATCCTCGGAGTTGGCCAGACGCCGTCACGTGGCGTGCGCAAAGGCGAGATCGTTGATTTTGAAACAGCGATGAAATGCGTGCACGAAGCGGTAGTCGATGCCGAGCAAAAAAGCGACGTTATGATCCGGAGTGTTTACGTCGCCGTTGCTGGGTCGCATCTTCAAAGTTTCAATAATCGCGGCAGTGTAATGCTGCCCGAAGACCGCGATGAGATTGACGAGCAAGACGTTGAGGATGTGAAAATTAACGCGCGTGAGGTGAGCATCCCTGCGCAAAACGCTTTCCTCCATTCCATTATCCAGCATTACCATGTCGATGGACAAAATGGCGTGCTTAATCCAGTGGGGATGCTTGGGCAAAAATTGGAAGCCGATTTTCACATCATCCACGGGGTGCGCACGCGCATTCAGAATACTATTCGGTGCGTGAAAGAGTTACCGCTCGACGTCGAGGACGTGGTATTCGGCGCGCTGGCTTCGGCGCAGGTGGTCCTGACGCAGCACCAAAAAGACCTTGGCGCGCTGGTGATTGATATCGGCGGCGGGACGATGGATTATATTTTGTATGCTGATGGCGCGGTTAAACAAAGCGGTTGCCTCGCGGTCGGCGGTGACCATATCACGAATGACATTTCGATGGGGCTGCGCATCCCTATGGCGCGCGCTGAGAAATTAAAAATCGAAGAAGGCAACTGCGTTCTTGGAAATTGTCTTCCCGGCGAAACTATTTTATTAAAAGACGATTCGGGTTTTGCCGGGAAGGAGATCGAGCGCGAAACGCTGAATACGATCATAAATTTGCGGCTACGGGAGATCTTTGAACTCCTTAAACGCAGACTCGAAGAAGAGTCATTCATCAATTATCTCGGTGCCGGCATTTTCATTACCGGTGGATGCAGTCTTCTCAGCGGCATCGATCATCTCGCGGAGGAAATTTTCGAAATGCCTGCGCACGTCGCGCACGCACAGACTGCATCGGGATTAACTTCAGCGGTGGAGAACCCGCAGTTTTCGACTGCGATTGGTTTGATCAAATATGCGCAAGCTGTGCAACCAGATCGGCCGCGACGACGATTTGGAGGAATCCTCGGCAAATTCTTTAGCGGAATGAGATGAACAAGCGCCACGTTTCCAAAATTGTGTTGTCCAGCGGAGTCGAGACATCTCTTGCCGTTAATAATAAGAGATTTCTCGGTCCGAGCCGGACTGGCATATCGCTCGGAATGACAGAAGCGGAGAATCCGGTGATAAGATCGGCATAGGCACAACGAGATGATTCAGCTCAGGAAAAATTACAGTTTGCCCGAACGCGAAGAGGAATTTGTTCCGATCAAGATTGTAAGCATTGGCGGTGCTGGTTTGAGCGTGCTCGATCGGATCATACTCGATGGTTTGGAGAGGGCCGACGTGGTCGCGATTAACACCGATGTTCAGTCACTGGCTAGTTCTGTGGCTCCCCACAAAGTGCAACTCGGTCGCATGGCGACGCGTGGTCTGGGCACAGGCGGCGACCCGGAGCTGGGCTACCAAGCAGCGGTGGAATCGGCTGAGGAAATCCGCGAGGCGCTGGCAGGCGCGAGGATGATTTTTATTTGCGCAGGGCTCGGTGGCGGCACTGGCTCCGGCGCTGCGCCATATGTCGCGCAGCTTGCCCGTGAAGCCGGTTCGCTTGTTGTCGCGTTTGCCACTCTTCCATTTGGTTTCGAAGGCAAACGCCGCAGCGCACAAGCGCAGGAGGCACTCGGTCGGCTCAACGAGATCGCCAACGCAGTAATCTGCTTCGAGAACGATCAGATGGGGGACATCGTTGCGCCAAAAGCAGGAATCCATCAGGCATTTGCGGCGGCGGACATCACGATCAGTCAAAGCGTTCGTTCCATTGTAAATCTGATCCAGCGACCCGGGCTTATCCGCATCGGATTCGATGATTTGCTTGCGGCGTTGCGCAGCCGCAATGGCCGTTGCTTGTTTGGTTTCGGTGACTCCGATTCGGACAATCGCGCACATGACGCTCTCGCGCAGGCGCTCAAAAATCCGCTGATGGATCGTGGCCGCATGCTGGGAGACGCGACCCGTGTGTTGGTTCAAGTGGCAGGCGGACCCAGCATGACGTTATCCGAGGTAGAAATCCTGATGCAGGAACTTGGTCGTCATGTGAACGAGGAGACGCAGATTCTGTTCGGCACGGCAGTCGATGGCCGAATGGGGGATCGCCTGAGCGTCACAATCATCAGTTCATTCACGGCCGATAAGGATTCTATTCCGGAGCAGATTCCACCGGCGCAGAGCAGCGCGCCCGCGATGCCGCCCGTCTGGGCGCAACCTCAGGACGCTTCGCCGAAGATTGAAATCGAGCCGGAAGCAGCTCCGATGGAAACTTCCCAGTCTGCGGAGACGATTCCGGTTGAGCAACCGGCGCCGGTTGAAACTGCGCTACAGCAGCCATCTATGCCGCACAAACCTGAACCGCGCTTGAGTGCGCCGCAGACGAACCCGGAGCCAATGAAAGGAGGGAAACTGTCGCCGGAAAAAAGTGTGCAGGCGAAACAGGAAGTCTTGCAATTCGAGCCGGTCACGCGAGGTCGCTTCGAAAAGAGCGAACCGACTATCGTGGAGGGCGAGGACCTCGATGTCCCGACCTATCTGCGGAAGAAAATCAAGGTGAAATAGCTAGGGATGACGCGCCCGCACCATCTCGCTCGCAGTGTGGGACAGCGCGATGTCCCTACTTCTTCATCAATTCCAGCACCGCGCTCGTCATTCCGATAATACCCGTGCGAATCGTGGGTTCGGGAACAGGTGCGAACTTGCTGGAATGTAAACTCGGCAGGGGTGTGCCGGTTTTTTTTGACTCGGCCGCTTTTGCCGGATCGACTGCTCCGACAACGAACATGAGTGCTGGGATAGAATGATCCGGCAGGCTGTATTCGCAGAAATCTTCGGCGCCCATACTTGGATCTTTCGGCACAACGTCGTCATTGCCTAACGACGCTTTCAGCGCCACAGTCACGCGCTTGGTCAGCTCTGGATTGTTATAGGTTGCTGGGCTGAATTCATCCTGGAGCACGTGCACCTCCGGCAACTTGTCCGGCGGAATACCAAAGGCAGTCGCGCAATCTTTGGCGATCCGTGCGATGGCAGCGAGCACCTTTTCGCGCACTTCCTTCTTATACGTACGCACCGTTAGCTGCATCTTTACTTCGTCTGGAATAATGTTGTGCTTTGTCCCACCATGAATCGAACCGACTGTGATTACGACCGGATCGATTGGGTTATTCTCGCGCGATGCGATCGTCTGCCAGGCATTGATGATCTCCGCCGAGAGCACAATTGGATCCTTCGTCTTGTGCGGATAAGCGCCATGTCCGCCGATGCCGTGCACGGTTACATCG
>WNGK01003427.1_pt1 | contig 26015 bp, 15 predicted proteins | sample 5400601 | NCBI WGS metagenome assembly WNGK01 (sample SAMN13153376, study PRJNA577476) | soil metagenome | isolation source: 60 cm soil or saprolite under Garry oak tree replicate 1 | place: USA:California | collected 2016-06-15
CCAGCAGCTCTGCGTTCCGGGCAGCCAGCTCCTCATACGACGGCTGATCCGGACCCGGCACCCCCGAACCAAACCATGATCACAAACCGGACGCCAGCACCGACACGCCGCAGATCAACTGGGGGCCTGACTGGTTACCGTCCCAGGGCGACGTTCCGCAAACCCCGTGGCGTTGAGGTGGGCGCTCACCGACGGCTCAGCGACCAGGATGCCCGCGGGCCGCTGCGTGGCGGTGGCAGCACCACCATCGCGGTCACCGTCATCTGACTGAGGCGTGGATTCTGGCGGCCGAGGTCCGCACCGGGAATGGGAACGTGGTACGAACGAATGTGCCAATGACGATGCAGGAAGCGATACCGGAGGCTGGAAGCCTGGTCGAGGTTCGCGGGCAGCGGTGGGTGGTAAGCGACGCGGTGCCTGGCGGGCAGGCTAGCACCCTGCTTTTACTGCAGAGCGTGGAGGACGGCAGGTATGGCGAGAGCCTGCCTGTCATCTGGGAGGTCGAGCCGGGCCGCCGGGTCCTGCCAGGGGGGTCTCTGCCTGAGGTCACGAGTGCCGGTTTCGACCCACCTGAGCGGCTGGCGGCCTTCCTTGATGCGGTGCGTTGGTCTGCGGTGACCTCTGCGGACGTGAAGACCTTGCAGGCGCCGCTGCGTTCGGGCGTTGTTGTTGAGGAGTACCAGCTTGAGCCGGTCGCGCGGGCGATCGAGGCGCCGCGGGTGAATCTGCTGCTGGCTGACGATGTCGGTCTCGGGAAGACGATCGAGGCTGGGCTGGTTGCGCTGGAATTGCTGCTCCGGCACCGGGCGAAGCGGATCATGATTGTCTGCCCGCCAGGCCTGATGGTGAAATGGCAGGATGAGATGGCCGAGAAGTTCGGCCTGTCCTTCACGATCGTCGACTCGGCTCAGCTCAACGCGCTGCGGCGCAGTCACGGCAGCGCCGCCAACCCGTTCCGCGTGTACCCACTGACGATTGTCAGCCTGAGCTGGCTGCGCGGTGCCAAGGCCGAACGGCTGTTGCAGGAGGTACTCGATCCCGATGGCGAGAAGCGGGCCTTCGATCTGCTCATCCTGGACGAGGCGCACCATGTCGCGCCGGCCGCGCCGAAGCAGCGTTACGCGTGGGACTCCCAGCAGACCAAGCTGATCCGCTGGCTGGCACCGCATTTCGAGCATCGGCTGTTCCTATCGGCGACGCCGCACAACGGCTACCCGGAGTCGTTCACCGCGCTGCTGGAGATCATCGACGATCAGCGGTTCGCCCGCGGTGTCGATCCCGATCCGGTGGCGCAGAAGGAAACGATCGTCCGCCGGATGAAGAGTCAGATCACCGAGAAGGACGGGGTCACACCGAGGTTCGAGAAACGGGACGCCATGGCCATCACCGTCATTTACCCGGACATCGAACGGGAGGCTCATGCGCTGCTGACGGAGTTCGCGGCGCTGCGCCGCCGGCGCCTCACCACCCGGACGGGGCGTGCTTCGGTCGACCTGGTCACCTTGCTGCTGAAGAAGCGGCTGTTCTCGTCACCCCGGGCTTTCGCCCACACGGTTGGCGTCTACCTGGAAACCATCCAGTCCAGAACGAGGGCGACCGCGGCGGCCACAGTTAAGGACGACGAGGTTCCGGAGTGGATAGAGGGATTCCTTGACGGGGTCGCGGCTTATGACGATGAGCAGCTCGCCGAGGCCGAAGACGATGCGGCAGCCCGGTCTGGCCGTATCCAATCCGAGCTCGCCGATACGTCGCAGCAGGAAATCGCCCTCCTTAAGCGAATGGAAGCATGGGCGGCCCGCTATGAGACCATGCCCGACGCCAAGGCAAAAGAACTCATCACGTACTTGAAAGGAGTCTGCCTGCCCGGCGGCGAACACTGGACGAACGAAAGGGTCGTGGTGTTCACCGAGTACCGCGACACCCAGATCTGGCTGAAGGAGCTGCTGGCCCAGGAAGGCCTGTCGGGCGACCGGGTCAAGCTGCTGTACGGCGGGATGGACGCCTGGCACCGGGAGCAGCTCCGCCTGGCGTTCCAGGAACCGCCGGACCGCAGCAAGGTCCGGATCCTGCTGGCCACCGACGCGGCCAGCGAGGGCATCGACCTGCATGAGCACTGCCACCGGCTGATCAACTATGACATCCCGTTCAACCCCAACAAGCTGGAGCAGCGGATCGGCCGCATCGACCGGTACGGCCAGCCGCATGTCCCGCAGGTGCGGCATTTCGTCGGCAAGGGCTGGGAACAGGCAACTGACTCCTACGAGGCTGACCTGGAGTTTCTCGCCCGGGTCGCGGCCAAGGTGGCCAGGATGGAAGAGGATCTCGGCAGCGTCAACGCAGTCCTCGCTGAAGCCGTACAGCGGCGGATACTCGGTGAGATCACCGACTACGACGTCGAGCACGCGGCACCCGTCAAGCAAGCGGGCAGGAGAGCCGCGGGCAACCTCGCCGTGGAAGCCGACGTGTCTGAGCAGGTGAAGCGGCTCCGCCGTGACCTGGACATCACCGTTGATGAGCTACGGATCACACCGGATCACCTCAAGCGGCTCGTGGACACCGCCCTGGAGCTTGATGGCGAGCAGCCGCTGAAGCCGTTCTTCGATGAACGGCAATTCGCGGAGGATCTTTACGAGGTCCCGGCGCTGACGAAGTCCTGGGCGCGGGCGACCGAGGGCTTGCTGGAGAAACTAGAGCGTGAGGGTGAAGAGCCACGGCGGCGTCCCATCACGTTCAACCCGCAAACGGCGAAAGGCCGGCGCGATGTGGTGCTGGCCCACCTCGGCCACCCACTAGCCGACATGTCAGCGCGGCTGCTCCGGGCGGCCGTATGGAGCGGCCACACCGGACTGCACCGGGTGACCGCCATCGTGAGCGATGACCGGGGCCTTGAGCACACCCTGGTAGGCGCGTACTCCCGTTTCGTGCTCGTCGGCGCCGACGGCATCCGGCTGCACGAAGAGATCCTCTACGCCGGCGGCTGGCTACCCGAGACAGGAAGGTTCCGCCGCCTGGAGAACCTGACCGTGCTCGGCGGCATCCTTGACCGGGCGCTCACCGCCGGCATGCCTTCCTCCCCGGTCATCCAGGCCAGGCTGGCGGCGCAGTGGCCCCGGGCACGGGACGCGCTGCTCGCCGCGATCGACCGGCGTACCGACGAACGGATCAGGTCGCTGCATACCAAGCTCGCCGGTCGTCAGGACGACGAGCGCCGCCGGATCATCACCGGCGCCGAGCGGTTCGCAGCCAGCCTGCGCAAGGCACTGGCCGAGAGCGGGGTTGAGGAAGGGGCACTGTTCAACCGCGTCGAGGGACGCGGTGACGAGCGGGAGATCGCCCAGTTCCGCCGTGACCGCCAGTCCTGGCAGGACCGGCTGACCCGCCTGGAAGCCGAACGGGATCGCGAGCTGAAAAACGTCGCCGACCGCTACCGCGATATCAGGCCGCACAGCTTCCCCGTGGCAGTGATCTTCGTGGTGCCGCGTCGTGAGGCAGTCCGATGAGTCCCCGGCGCGCCGGTCAGAGGTCAGTGAAGCAGTACCCCCACCACGGGGTCACTGGCAAGGACCGCAGGCAGGTGCACATCGACTGGCTGAAGCTAATCGAGGCCAGTGGGCCGTTCCTGTCCGTTCCCGTCCTTACCGCAGAATGGCCGGACCTGGAGCCGCTGGAGACGCACGCCAGAGACCGGCTTCGGCAGAAGCACCGTCAGTGGCAGGAAGATCCTTCCGCGAACAGAGACCGCTGGATCGCCTTTGTCCTCGGCGAGCTGCTTGGCTGGAACGGCGCGGTCCAGCGGGATGACCTCGGCCACCTCGCCCTGGACGTGCCTGAGCACGAGACCACCCTCGTCCCCTCGTTCACGCTCGCAGACCCCGGCACTGGGGAGGTCAGGCTGCTCGGCCTGGTAGGCGACTGCTCTCCGGTCGCGCGGGTCAAGGGCTCCGACTGGCCGGCCACCCCGGTCGACCGACTCGCCCAGTTGTGCCGCCACCACGGCGTCGAGCTGGGCCTGGCCACCGACGGCCGGTGGTGGGCGCTGGTGTGGGCACCGGCCGGCGGGGTCACCACCGTGGCCGTTTTCGACGCGATCGCCTGGCCAGATACCTCCGAACGGGATCTCGTGCGGGCCTTTCTTTCCCTGCTTGAGCGTCGACGGTTCTTCGCGGTTCCCCTGGAACGGCAGCTCCCGGCGTTGCTGCGGGAGAGCCTGAATAACCAGGAGGAGATCACTGACCGGCTGGGCGTGCAGATCCGCCAGGCTGTCGAGCTGCTGGTCGCTTCCTTCGGCCGGGCGGACGCGGCAGCCCGTGACCGGGGTCAGGCAGGGCTGGCCGGTGTCAGCGCGTACGAGGTGTACCGCGGCGCGGTCGCGGTGATGATGCGGATCGTCTTCGTGCTGTTTGCCGAGGAGAGCGGCCTGCTGCCGGGCGACAACGAGCTGTACGCCCGAGCGTATTCGGCAGGCGGCCTGTACACCGAGCTGGAGCAGCGGGTCGCCGACGCGCGCGGCAACGAGGGCGAGCTTGAGCACACCCACCTGGCCTGGCATCGGCTGCTCGCGCTGTTCACCGTCGCCTACCGGGGCATCGACCATCCGGAACTCGACCTGATCGCGCACGACGGCTCACTATTTGACCCGGACGGCCACGCTTGGCTGGAAGGCCGGATGGCAGGCATCGCCACACCGGGAGTCCCGCTGGCGGTCGACGACAGGACTGTGCTGCACATGCTCCGCGCGGTGCAGACCGTCACCATCGGCGGGGAACTGCGCACGGTCTCGTTCCGCACCCTGACCGTGGAGCAGATCGGCTACGTCTACGAGGGCCTGCTTTCCTTCGAGGGCTTCCGCGCGGCGGACGTGGTCGTCGGGCTGATCGGTAAGGACGGCCGCGAGGACGAGGTCCCGCTGGCTGCGCTGGAAGACCTCGCCGCCGCCTACCCGGCCACCGACGCGCTCGCCGCCCACCTCGCCGTCACCTACAAAGACTCGGGCATCGGCTCCCCGCGAGCCCTGGCCGCGAAGCTCGCGCCGCTCACCGCGGACGAGAAGGCACAGGCTGAGGCCCGGCTGTACGCGGTCACCCACGACCATGACCTGGTCCAGCGGCTGCTGCCGTTTTACCGGATCATCCGCCAGGACCTGCGCGGCGACCCCGTCATGATCCTTCCTGGCGCGCTCTACGTCACCGAATCCGCGCTGCGGGCCAGCACCGGCACCCACTACACGCCCAGGTTCCTTGCCGAGCAGGTCGCCGAAGGCGCGCTGGAACCGCTCGTCTATTTCCCGGGCCCGCTGCAGACCGCTGACCGCTCGGCCTGGAAGCTCCGGTCGTCCGAGGAGATCCTGGCCCTCAAGGTTGCCGACATAGCGATGGGCTCCGGTGCGTTCCTTGTTGCGGCCTGCCGCTACCTCGCCGGCAAGCTAATCGAAGCCTGGTCCGCCGAAGGCGACCTCCCCGCCTTGCAGCACCTAGCCGGCGCAGCGACCGAAGCCTTCGCGCTGGACTCCCTGGCCGACCCGGTGGTGATCGAGGCTCGCCGGCAGGTCATCGAGCACTGCCTGTACGGCGTGGACATCAACCCGATGGCCGTCGAGATGGCAAAGCTGTCGCTATGGCTGGTCTCGATGGACCACCGCCGCCCGTTCACCTTCCTCGACGACCGGCTCGTCTGCGGCGACTCCCTGCTCGGTATCACTTCTGCCGAGCAGCTTGAATGGATGCATTTCGACCCCCGCGAGGGCCGCAAGATCCACGAGGGCACGTTGCTTGACTTCACCGCGGGGGTACGCAACCTGCTGGCCGAAGTCGCCGCCGAGCGCATCGGCCTAGTGGACATCGCCGACAATGACATTCAGGCGCTGAACAAGAAGCGCCAGATCCTCGCCGACGTTCACGCCAGAACCGAGCAATTGGCACGCTACGCCGACCTGATCGCCGGCGCGGCCCTGGCCGGTGCGCGGCGGAGCAATCTTTGGATGGCTGCCGCCGAGACAGCCAGCAGGGCAGCTACCCAGGGCGCCATCGAGGACGCGGTGACCCAGGCGCGCGCGTGGCTCGCCACCGACCAGCCAGACGGTTCCTTCGACCGGAAGCCGCTGCACTGGCCACTGGTGTTCCCTGAGGTCTTCAACGCCGTCCGCCCAGGCTTCGACGCCATCATCGGCAACCCGCCGTTCCTGGGTGGCTTCAAGATCAGGGATTCCGTAGGTCAGGCATATAAAGACCTAATCCTGACCTGGATCGGACACGGTGTCAGAGGGAACCGAGGGGCCGCTGACCTGATTGCTTACTTTACCCTCCGGGCGCATTCTCTTCTGACTGAAGCTGGTCAGACTGGCTTGGTGGCAACTAATAGTATTGCTCAAGGCGATGCCCGAACTGTCGGCCTTGATCAGATCGTTGCTTCTGGCGTAATGATTCGTCAGGCTGTAAAGAGCGAGCCGTGGCCATCGAGAAGCGCAACGCTGGAATACGCGGCTATATGGACAAGTCGGGCGGCGCTTGGGCCTGAGGCCCAACGAGTAGCGGACGGTGTCGTGGTCCACGGCATCACCACTTCACTTGATCCCTCTTCCAGGGTAGTTGGTAGACCGCATGCCTTGCAGCAATCTACGGTGCCTGCTCTTCAAGGAATGGCCATTATTGGTGATGGATTCCTGGTAGATCCGGAGCGGGCAAGCGAGTTGAATGGTGCGAGTCCTCGCAACCGAGATGTCCTATTCCCGTATCTCAACGGCAAGGATGTTAATACACGGCCAGATAGTTCCGCCAGTCGCTGGGCAATTAACTTTCATAACTGGGATGAAGCGAGGGCAAAATCTTATCCTGAATGCTATGAACAAGTTGACCGCCTAGTCAGGCCTGGACGGGCTAGCAATAAGGTAAAGAGTCGCCGCGAGAAGTGGTGGTTGTATTCGGAATATCGGCGGCGCCTGGTTGAATCAACTGCCGCGTTGGATCAGGTTATAGTAATGGCCATTATCAGCAAAACAGTGATGCCGGTCATAGTCCCGACTGGCCAGGTGTTCGCGCACAAGCTCGTCGTCTTCCCGACCGACAACACCGCGAGGCTGGCCCTTCTGTCGAGCGCGCCACACTATTGGTGGGCTATCACCCACAGTTCGACTATGAAGGCGGACCTGAACTATTCGCTCGCTGATGCGTTCGCTACTCTCGTCTGGCCAGAACTAACGAATGACATGCGAGACCTAGGTAACCGCCTCGTCTTCTTCCGGCGGGACCTGATGCTGGCCAGGCAGGCGGGGCTGACCGATACATACAACCTCGTACATAATCAGCACTGCATGGACGCTGACATCGCCGAGCTGCGGGAGATTCACCGCGAAATCGATATAGCCGTCGTTCGGGCATACGGTTGGGGTGATCTGGTGGCCGCCGGACTGGATCACGGGTTTCATGACACGCGGCAGGGGACCCGGTACACGATCGGCGCGGCGGCGCGGCAGGAGATCCTGGACCGGCTGCTGGAGCTAAACCATGACCGATATGCCGAGGAGCAAAGAGCAGGACTACACGACAGAGGCACGCGGAAGCGAGCCGTCCAGGATGCTGAGGGAGACACGCTGTTCTGACCTTCGTGCCCGGAACTGCAGGACGCGAGCAGGAGCGTCGGCTAGTGCCGTTACGGTGTGTACGCCGACGAACAGGTGGCGTAGCCACGAGGAAGGCGGGCGATGACGGAGCCGACCCGCGGCGAGATGCCAGCCCAGGAGCAGGCCGAGCTGCTGTCGCCGCTGGACGAGGGGCAGGAGTTCGCGGAAGCATCGTCGTACCAGATACGGGATGAGCTGGCCGGGCTGATTGAGCGGGATCTGCTGGGGCCGTGGGATGGGGAGCGTGAGGCGTTCCCGCCTCGGTCGGCAGGGCCGTGCGAGCGGTACCTGGTAGGTCGGCTCGGGCCGCGGCACGACCCGCGGTCGTCGCAGGCTTCGGCCGGGGACGCGGTGGACACCGAAATTTCGGCTGGCGGAGATGCTGCCGACGGGGAGTTGCCGGACCTCCTGACGATGCAGAACGCGGGCCGGATGTGGGCGTCGTCGATGGGCCTGTCGTTCGTCGTCGCGTCCGGTGTAGACGAGCTGTCCGTAAGCGCCTTCTGGGGGCGGTACGGCAAGTCGGAGGTGCTCGATGAGGCCGGTAACCCGCGGCGGATCTGGAGCCGGGAGCCGGTCGCGTTCACCAAGCTGGTCCGGCTGGACAGCGCCTCGCAGCGGATTCCGCTGACCGGGACGGATCCCCGGGTGCCTGGGGTGTACCTGGCCGTCGAGGTTCGGCCGCGCACTGGCGGCGCGGATTCAAATGCCCGCGTGGTTGAGCTTGTCCTGGTGAATGCGCAGCAGGAGCCGGCGGCGAATAAGGACACGGCGTGGTTGTTCCAGCCAGGGCTGGCCGTCAGCGCCGCGCGTCCGGTGGCAACGGAGGCGTCTGAGCCCGGCCCTGACGTTTCCGTCGACACATCGGCCCCAGCAGTGTTCTGCCCTATCGATGATCCGCTTGAGGACCTGGCTGCGCTGGATGCCGACCCGGAGGAGCGGCACTTGAGGCTGCTGTACTGCAACGAGTTGCGTCACGCCGTCGGACGAAACGTGGCGGTGCGCGCGCAGGTGCGGGAAGGTGAGCGGCAGGCGTACGGGCTGGCGACTACCTGGCTGCCCACGTATGACGTGCCCATTACGATCGCGCCGCCAGCCGGACCGGGATCGCACCTGGCCGGGGTCGAGCTGTCAATGGATGAGCTGGCCAAGGCGGCGGCCGGCCAGCTCGCGGCGGGGCTGGGGCCGCTGGCGGCAGGATATGAAGCATGGCTGGATGAGCAGGAGGCCACCATCCCTGGGCTGCCGGATGCATTGCGGGAGGCCGCCGGGGCGGCGGTCTTCACCGCGCGGCAGCGCGCGGGCAGGATCCGGGCAGGGATCGACCTGCTCACCTCGCCGGCCGCCTCTGGCCACGAGCCGGCGCTGGAGGCGTTCCGGTTCGCCAACCAGGCGATGGCGCTTCAGCGGCGGCATACCACTCTTGCCGCGCTGCGGGAAACGGGCGGCCTTACCTACGCGGAGGCCATGGCGGAAGTTGAGCGCCGGGGCCCGGCTGCGGCGTCGTGGTGGCCTTTCCAGCTCGCGTTCATCCTGCTGAACTTGCCAGCGCTGACCGATCCCGCGCACCCTGACCGTGCCCAGCCCGCCCAGCCGCTGGGTGCCCCTGGGCACAACGGGCTTGTGGATTTGCTGTTCTTCCCGACCGGAGGCGGGAAAACGGAGGCGTATCTCGGCCTGGCGGCCTACACGTTCGCGATCAGGCGGCTGCAAGGCATTGTCGGTACGGGGGCCGGTGCGCGCACGGGCGAGGCAGGGGTGGCAGTCCTCATGCGCTACACGCTGCGGCTGCTCACCGCACAGCAGTTCCAGCGTGCAGCAGCGCTGGTCTGCGCAGCGGAGAAGCTACGCCGGGACGCCGCCGCCGCCGGGGACGCACGGTGGGGCGCCGAGCCGTACCGGATCGGGCTGTGGGTCGGCGGCACGGTATCGCCAAACTGGTATGAGGACGCCGCTGAACAGGTCGCGGACGTGCGCGAATCCGGCGGGGCCAAGCGCACCGGGGTGCTCCAGACCCTGGCCTGCCCGTGGTGCGGAACGAAGCTGCTGGCGCACCGGGATTTGCGCGCAGACGATGACCGCAGGCGGATCCTGCTGTACTGCCCTGCCGGTGAGGGACCGGACGCGTGCCCGTTCTCAGAGATGAACGCGCCAGGCGAAGGGCTGCCGATCCTGACCGTCGATGAGGAGATCTACCGGTATGAGCCCAGCCTGCTGATCGCCACCGTAGACAAGCTCGCGCAGCTTTCCTGGCGCGGCTACGCGGGAATGCTGTTCGGCCGGGTGAATTCACGATGCCCACGGCACGGCTACCGGCATGATGATCTTGATAGCAGGACGGGATGCGGTCAGCGGCACAACGCCACCAGATCGGGACTCCCCCCAGTGACCAGCCAGCCGGTAACCCGGCTCCGGCCGCCAGACCTGATCATCCAGGACGAGCTGCACCTGATCTCCGGGGCGCTCGGCACAACCGTGGGGTTGTTCGAGGCTGCTGTCGACGAACTGTGCACCTGGCATGCGGACGGGGTCCTGACAGGACCGAAGATCGTCGCGTCGACCGCGACCACCAAGCGCGCCCGGGAGCAGGTACGCGCCGTCTTCGGACGGGAGCTGGCAGTGTTCCCGCCGCTGCTGCTCGACATCTCCGACACGTTCTTCTCCCGGCAGGTGCCAGTAACTCGGGAGACGCCCGGGAGGCGTTACATCGGGATCTGCGCACACGGGGTGCGGCTCAAGTCGGCCGAGATCCGGCTGGCAGAGATCCTGCTGATTGCCGGGCAGACGATGTTCGATTCCTACGGCCCGGCGGCGGACCCTTACATGACCGTGGTCGGCTATTTCAACGCCACCAGGGAACTCGCCGGCATGCGACGGTATCTCGATGATGACGTGACCACCCGGGTTCGGTCCCACGGGCGCCCACGCGGCCTCGCCGACCGGATCGCCTCGTCGGCCGGCATGCTCGCGATCGAGGAACTCACCTCACGGATCTCCTCCGCGGAGATCAGCAATGTGCTCAAACGGCTGGAAGCCGGTTTCTCTGCCGACCTGGACACATCGGCGCGGCGGCGGGCCATCCTCGCGGAAATGGCCGACGCACTGAAGAACAAGCGGGATCGGCACCCGCTCGCCGAGCGCGCCTTCGAGCGGCTGCGCACCGGCCGTGTCCCGGTGGACGTCGTGCTGGCGACCTCGATGCTGCAGGTGGGCGTGGACGTGCCGCGGTTCGGGCTGATGGTGATCACCGGGCAGCCGAAGAACACCGCCGAGTACATCCAGGCATCATCCCGGGTCGGCCGGGATGCTGCCCGGCCCGGCCTCGTCGTGACGCTGTATAACTGGTCACGGCCTAGGGACCTGGCGCACTACGAGGATTTCGAGCACTACCACGCGACGTTTTACCGTCAGGTCGAGGCGCTGTCCGTGACCCCGTACACCCGGCGGGCACTGGACCGCGGAACCGCGGCCAGCTTCGTCGCCGCGGTGCGGAACACCGAAGACACGTACTCACGCGACGCCGACGCCCAGGACGTGCCGCTCGACGGTCCCATCGTCCAGCACGTGATCGAACGGTTCCTTGACCGCGCAGGCAGGGCCGGCGGCCAGCGCGGCCGGGAGTACCTGGGCGAGCGGATCGGCGCGCTCAGCGACAGGTGGGAACTTGCCAAGACCGGTTCCGGTTCCGCCCGGCTCGGCTACCGTGACCGGCCCGGCAACCAGCCGTTGCGCGGCCTGCTTGACGTAGCCAGCGGCGGGGGGTGGACGGAGCTGACCGTCCCCATGTCAATGCGCGAAACCGAGAATGAGATCAACCTGCTGGTTGCAGGCGCCGGATTGTTCGAGCCCGTGCTCGGGCAGCCCACGTGGTCCTTCGGTGCCCGCCCCGATGACCCGGACGGGCAGACCGCAGACGAATCTGAAGACATCCCGGATGCAGACGAGCTGGGCGAGTCGGCGTTCGACTCCACCGGAAGAGGCCGCTGATGCCGCCAAGGGCACAGCACCGGCGGAGAGTCGGCACAGTGCGCCCGAGCCACCTGATGTTCACCGGCGGCGTCGGCGCGCTCATCGACCTGCCGAACTTCCCCGTGCTCGTCCGCGGCCTGGATGACTGGCGCTACGACACAGTGCCCGAGTGGACACCGCTCGCCGAGCCCCGGCTGCTGGCTGCGATCGGAAGGCTGCTCAACGCCCCGGTCGCGCAGCTCCGCCCGCCTCCGTGGCTGGACGGGTTCGACGTCGACCCCAACGGCCAGCCGGGCCGGGTCGGCGTTCCCGTCATCGCGTTCCCGCAGTGGCTGCGCTGCACGGCGTGCAGCCGGCTGGCCTCCCTCGACTCGGGCATCTGGGGGTTCGCCAACGAGAAGGCACGGCGCCCTGATGAGGCCAAGTTCTTTCACGAGGACTGTCCGCGCCGCCGGAGACGGCCGCTGGCGGTCGCCGCGCGGTTCGTGCTGGCCTGCGTCAACGGCCATCTCGATGACTTCCCGTACGTCGGCTTCGTGCACCGGGGCGGTGCGTGCCCCGAGGTCAGCCATCCTCAGCTGCGGATGGCCGACTACGGCGGCAATCAGGGCGCGAACGTGGACATCCGTTGCCTGAACTGCCCGGCGAGGCGGAACATCCGCCAAGCCATGGGCCGTCGCGGCGAAGAATCGCTCCCAGGCTGCCGGGGCCGTCACCCGCACCTGGGCACTTTCGAGGAGTGCCGCCAGCAGCCGATGGTGATCGTCGTCGGCGCTTCCAACCAGTGGTTCGCCCAGACCCTGTCCGCGCTCGCCGTCCCGCAGATTGGAGCTAGCGCGCTACAGGCGAAGGTGGAGCAGCTCTGGGAATACCTGCAGCATGTGAACGGCCCGGATGTGCTCGGCGCCTACTGGATACTGCCGCAGTTCCAGATCCTGCACCGCTGGGCCAGGGAAGAGGTGCTTGACGCCATCGCGCAGCACCGCAAGGAACTGGAAGCCGGACCCGGCCAGGATGCGGGGGCATACCCCGACTTGCGCACGCCGGAGTGGGAGGTCTTCACCTCACCTGTCCCGCCTGAGCCGACCGACGACTTCACGGTGCGCCGTGACCCGTCCGGCGTTCCGCGCCCGCTGGCTGGCTTCCTCGCCGACGTCGTGCAGGCCGAGCGGTTGCGGGAAGTACGGGCGCTCGCCGGGTTTACCCGGCTGGACGCGCCTGATCCGGAAGATCCCGACCTGGTGACGCGGGCGCCCCTGGCCCGGGACCGTCCGACCTGGGTGCCGGCCAGCGAGGTACGCGGCGAGGGCATCTTCCTGCGGGTCGATGAGCAGCTGATAGCTACATGGCAAGAGCGCATCCGCGAATCCGACGTGGTCCGAGAGCACAGGGACGCCTTCATCCGGTTCCGTACCAACCGCTACTCCGACCGGCTGCCCGCCGACTTTGATCCGCTGCGCGGCTGGCCCGAACCCCGGTACATCGCCCTGCATACCCTCTCGCACCTGCTGATTCGTGCTATCGCTCTGGAATGCGGCTACAGCTCAGCCAGCCTGTCCGAGCGGATTTACTTCGGTCCGGACCGGGCCGGAATCCTCATCTACACCGCGGTTCCCGACGCTGAAGGCACACTCGGCGGGCTGGTCTCGCTCGCCGAGCCGGAGCCGCTGACCCGGATCATGCGGCGCGCGCTGCACGACGCGCGCAGATGCTCGTCTGACCCGCTGTGTGCCGAGCGGCTGCCCAAGGCGCCTGCGGACTTCCTGCACGGCGCGGCATGTCATGCGTGCCTGTTCGTGTCCGAGACCACGTGCGAGCGCGGCAACCGGTTCCTCGACCGCCGCTTCATTGTCCCGATCGACGATCCGTCTCTCGTTCTCGTGCCGGACATCGGCTAACCCGGTCATGACGTGGGACGCTCTCGAAGGAGCCGGCGAGGACATCCTGAGGCAGCTCGGCCCGCAGGCAGTGCGCACTGTCATCGAGCACGCCGCCACGGCCTGGCCCCGCGAGGCGATCCTGGGTGCCACGCCGGGGGCGGGGGCACTGCTCGACGCGCTGTCCGGTGTGGACCGTTCCGCGGCACTAGCCTACCTCTCCGGCCTCGCCGCCGGATACGAGCAGCGTGCCAGCGAGGTCACCGTGGAAACGGTGTGGAGCGGGCCAGGCTCACACCACGTGCCAGTTCGGGCCACAGCCGCCGTCCTGGCCGACATCGTGCGTGAAGCCCGGCACGAGCTGCTTCTGATGACCTACTCCGCGAAGCCGCATCAGCCGTTGATCGAGGCCCTCCGTGCGGTAATCGGGCGCGCTGTCGCCGTCAGCGTGGTCGTCGAGACGCTCCAGGGCGCAGGCAGCGCCCTGTCCGGCGAAGAGCCCTATCACGCTTTCACCAGCATCAAGGGCATAGAGCTATGGCACTGGCCCACGGCGCGGAGGACCGAGCCGGGGGCGAAGATGCATGCCAAGCTCGCTGTTGCCGACCGGCGCGTCCTCCTGATCACCAGCGCCAACCTCACCCAGTCCGGCGTCGGTAAGAATATTGAGGCGGGGCTCCTCATCCGCGGTGGTGCTGCCCCCCAGCGAGTAGCCGAGCATGTTGATGCCTTGCGTGCCAGCGGCGACCTTGGACGGCTGAACTGAGCGCGCTGCATGCAAGCGACTTGGACTAAATCCGAGTTCCAATCACTGAATCCACGCGCGCATTCTGGGCTCGGCGTCCGGCGGCGTGGCTCTCGGCTGGGTCAGCCTGCGCCGCTTCGTCGGTTCCCGCAACCGGCCTCTCGCTGCGCTCGCCCGGGGCGGTCAGAGATCTTTCCCGGGACGCGGGCGTTCTTGGTGCCGGCTTCGCCGGCGCTGTGCTTGCACCCGCCGGTAAACATCTTGCCCGCCCGGGCCGCCCGGTGATGCGGGCCCCTTCCTGCGCAGCGCCTGCCGCCTGACCGCCGGGAGGCCACTGCGCCGCCCGGCCCGGCCCAGACAGCCCCCCGGTCATGACAGCGGCAGTTCTTGATGCCTGCGCTGCTCTTGATGCCTGCGCTGCGCAGCTAGCAGCCCAGGCACATTCGACTGCCCTGCCTGGTGCCGGCTCCGGCTGAGCGGGCCATCGCGGGGGCGGGTCTTCCCTCCCGCCTCCGCGCACCCATCACCCGATCCATCTCGTTGTGAAGGAGCATTGCCATGCCCGAGATGCCCGCCAGCGGCGAAGCCGCCACCGAGGTCGCTGGGCCTGACGGATTGCCTCCGTGGGGTCCCCAGCCTGCGTACATGGTCGCCGTTGACCAGCTCACCGCCCATCCCGGGAACGTCCGGGAGGACCTGGACCTGACCCCGCAGTTCCTGGCATCGGTCGCCGAGACGGGGGTGCGGATCCCGCTGCTGGTCACCCCGCACGAGGCCGGTGGCTTCCTGGTGATCGAGGGGCACCGCCGCCTGGCCGCCGCCGTTCAGGCCGGGCTGGCCGAGCTGCCCTGCGTCCTGGACGCCGGCCGTGCCGGTGACCAGGCTGGGCAGTTCCTGGACATGGTGGTCGCCAACAGCGACGGCCACCGGCGGAACTTTGCCCCGGTCGAGGAGGCCGCCGCGCTGTTCGCCGCGCACGAGGCCGGGGCGTCCCGGACCCGGATCCGTAAGTCCACCGGTCGCAAGGCCGAGGAGATCAAGACGGCGCTGGCCGCGGGCAAGATGCCGGCGGGGACGCGGGCGGCGGCGGGGGATCTGGCTGCGCAGCTGACGCTGGACGATCTGGCCCTGCTGGCGGAGTTTGATGGCGATGAGGCAGCGGTCGCCATGGTTTTGGAGGCGCTGCGCCGTGGTCTCACTGTCGAGTATGTGGCGGAGCGGATCCGGCAGGACCGCGCCGAGGTGGCCCAGCACGAGCAGCTGGTCGCGGATCTGGAGGCGGCCGGGATCACGGTCACCGATGGCCTGCCGGACGGCGCTGCCCGGCTGGCCGGCCTGGTTCATGACGGTGCGGACCTCACCCCGGAGACCCACGCCTCCTGCCCGGGCCGGGGAGCGTACTTCCATTCCTGGAACCTGGAGCACCCGGTGCACTACTGCGCCAGCCCTGCCGGGAACGGGCACACCGTGCGGACCTTTGGCCCGCCGCCAGCAGGCGGGAACGACGCAGAGGACGCGGGACCTGCGCCCTCGCCGGTGCCGGACGACCCGTCGGCCGATGCGCCGCCGGACCCGGGCCGGCGGCTGGTGATCGAGGGCAATAAGGCGTGGACGGCGGCGGCGGAGGTCCGCCGCCGGTGGCTGCCGCAGCTGTTCGCCCGCCGCGCCGCGCCGCGGGAGGTGGCCCGGTTCGTCGCCGGGCAGCTGCTGACGATGCCCGAGCCGCTGCGGCTGGGCCTGGCCGCCGCGCCCGCGAGCCCGCTGTTCACCGATGTCACCGGGCTGCACGCGGACCAGGCCGCCGATGGGTGTGACACGTGCCCGGCGGTGCGGCTGCCGCTGCTGATGCTCGCCCCGATCGCCGCGGCGTACGAGGCCGCGATGTCGGGCACCGAGGCTGCCCGCAGCACCTGGCGGGCCGATCGTTACAGTCCCTGCCCGCGCCCGGACGCGGGCCGGTACCTGGCGTTCCTGGCCAGCATCGGCTACCACCTGTCGGTCATTGAGCAGGCCGTGGCCGATGGCGTTCCCTACGCCGGCGACACTCCGGCCGAGCCGATCCCGGGCGAGGACGACGCGGACGCCGCCAGCCGGGCCGACGACGACGCTCCCGGCGAAAACAAAGACGTCGGTGCCGAAGGCGGTCACGGCCAGAACGGCGCCGATGAGACCAGCCGGGCCGACGACGCTCAAGGCGGAAGCGAAGACGCCGCGCCCGAAGGCGGTAACGGTCAGGACGACATGCCGTCCGAGGCGGCCTGACCGGGCACTCACCCGCTCTGCATCCAGGGGCCGCCGGCCATCACGGCCGGCGGCCCCTTTCGCATTCCCGGACCCAGTCCGGACGCAGCCGCCGTGCGGCGGCCGCCAGCACATCCATCTCGTACTGATTGGAGTTCGTCATGACCGCTCCTGAGTTCCTGACCACCCGTAACGCCACCCTGCCGGACATGGTCACGATGCTGCGCCACCAGCGAGCCCGCCGCCTGGACGTCGTCGCCCCGGCGGCCGCGATCTGCGCTCATGAGGGCAACCTGGTCATCAGCGGCGCCGTCCAGCAGATGTCCGACACCGGCGTGACCTCAGCTGCCGGGACGTACCGGCCCACCGCGGTCGCCGATGAGGGGATCAGCGCCAAGCTCGGCATCAACCTCGCCTACCTGCGCCGCCTCCGCGACGACCGCCCGGACCTGTGGGACGCCAACGTGAACGGGTGGCTGCACGGTGACGACCTCGCCGGCTACCCGCCCGACAGCAGGAAGTTCCTGGTCCGCCTGTTCCAGGCCGACGGCGACAGCACCGGCGTGGCCCGCGCGCTGCTGTCCGACAGCTACAAGGTGATCGACAACCTCGACGCGCTGATGGCCACCCTGGACGGCATCCGCCAGGCCGGCGCTGATGTGGAGTTCCCGAGCGGGCCCGCGCGGCTGCGGCCCGGGAGGGACACGGCTACGAGCCGGGGGCCGAGCCGGTGCTGTTCGCCGGGTTCGTCATCGCCAACAGCGAGGTGGGCGAGGGCGCCTGGTCGATCACCCCGCGGATCGTGGCAGAGATCTGCGGCAACGGCCTGCCGATCATCGCCGACGTCGCCCGCGCGGTACACCTGGGATCGCGGCAGGACGAAGGAGTGATCCGGTACACCGCCGACACCCAGGACAAGGAACTGGCGCTGATCACCGCCCGCGCCCGCGACGCCGTCGCCACCTTCTTGTCCCCGGCGTACCTGCAGGCGAAGGTGACCGAGATCGAGCGCACCGCCGGAGTGCCGGTCACCCGCCCGGAGGAGACCGTCCGGCTGGCCGCGAAGACGGCGAAGTTCAGCGACGAGGTGACCGACTCGATCCTGGCCCACTTCATCCGCGGCGGGCAGCTGACCGCCGGCGGGGTCCTGCAGGCCGTCACCAGCGTCGCCCAGACCCTCGATGACGCCGATGCCGCCGCCGACCTCGAAGCCCAGGCCATACGGGTCATGGAACTGGCCGCCCACCGCTGACCGGCCCGCGCCCGGCAGGCCCGCCCGGCAGGCATGGCGCCTGCCGGGCGGGCCTGCCCGGCCAGATCAGGAGGCCGCCCCATGACCTTTATCCCCGCCACGATCACCGCTGAGCTGCTCGAACACGCCGACGGACGGCCCGTCGCCTACATCGACGCTACTGCCGTCGCCGTGTTTGCCTGCCAGCAGCCTGATGGCACTTACGTCATCGACATCTGCACCCGCGACGACACCGCTGACGGGCGGCTGCGGCTGCTGCTGGACGGGCAGCCGCTCCCCGGTACTTCTGGCGGCGACCGGGAATGCCCGGCCAGCCACACCACAGAGCCAGGCGCCGCTGGTGACGGCAGTCCCGAAGCCCGGGGCGGACATCACCATGCCACCAGCTGCGGCAACGGCCGGATCCCGGCCTGAATCACCGTCCCCCAACGGGGTCGCTGGCCAGCGCGCCAGCGGCCCTTTTCACTTCCGGCGGCCATCCAGGGGTCTCGACGACCCGGGGCGGTTGCCGCCGGCCATTCACCGCTGACCCAGGCCCGGTCCCGGGCCCGGGCTCCCCGATCGAAGGAGTACGTGATGACTGCTTTCCCGTCTTACCCTGGCACCGCCAGCGCCTGCGCCGCGTCGGTCATCGGCGTCGAAGGGCACCTGACGCACGCCGACGCCACGACCGCCGACGGCCCGCCGGGGCTGCGGATCACCGGGCTGCCGGACGCTACCGTCCGGGAGACCCGGGACCGGGTCTACGCCGCCGTCCTCAACAGCGGCCAGGCATGGCCCGCAAGGGCGATCACCGTGACCCTGCGGCCGGCCAGCCTGCCCCGCCACGGCACCGGCTTCGACCTGGCCATCGCCATCGCCGTACTCACCGCCGCCGGCACGGTACCCGCCGCCGCGCTGGACGGCTGCGTATTCATTGCCGAGCTCGGGCTCGACGGCGGCCTGCGCCCGGTACGCGGCGTGCTGCCCGCCCTGCTCGCGGCCCGGCGCGCCGGATACACCCGCGCGGTCGTCGCCGCCGAGAACGCGGCCGAGGCCGTGATGGCGGCCGGCCTGGCCGTGGTGCCCTGCCCGTCCCTGCGCACGGTCCTGGCCTGGCTACGCGGCCAGCCGTTCCCGCACCAGCCAGACATCTCCGCTGCGGGCACCCTGGCGGCGGGCGCAGGCGCCCCGGCCGCAATCGGCGTGGCCGGACTTGCTGTCTCGCCGTGCGTCCGGCAGGCGCTGGAAGTCAGCGCGGCGGGCGGCCATCACTTCTGCCTGACCGGTCCGCACGGCTCCCGGATCCCGGCCCTGGCCGCTAGCGTCGCCGCGCTGATGCCCCCGCTCGGACCTGACCGAGTGATGGAGGTAACCGCGATCCATTCCGCGGCCGGGCTGCTCGGATCCGGTCACGCGCTGATCACCCGCCCGCCGTTCCGGGCCCCGCACCACACCGCCACGCGGGCCGCTATCCTCGGCGGCGGCACCGGGACCATCCGGCCCGGCGAGGCCGCGCTGGCTCACCGCGGCGTGCTGTTCCTCCACGACGCCCCCGAGTTCTCCCGCGACATCCTCACCTCCCTGCGCCAGCCCTTGCAGCACGGCGAAGTCACCGTTGCCCGGGCTGGTAGTACGGTCCGGTTACCGGCGAAGTTCACCCTCATCGCCAGCACGGCCCCGTGCCCATGCGGATGCCGTGCCGATTGCTCGTGCAGCGCGCTGCAGGCGCGCCGCTACCGCGCCCGCCTGGCCGGCGAACTCGGCAGCTACATCGCGATCTTCCTCGACATCACCCCGCCCGGTCCCGGCACGACCGGCGGCGGGCCCACTCACGATGACGCGGACGCCACATCTGCGGCGCGCGTCGCCGCCGCCCGCGACCGCGCCCGGCACCGGCTCCGGGACACGCCCTGGCGGGTCAACGGCGACATCCCCGCCCCGCAGCTGTGCCGCTCCTACCCGCCTACCGCCGAAGCGCTCGCACCCGTCAGCCGCGCCGTCGACCTCGGAGAGATCAGCGGCCGCGCCGCGCACCAGGTCATCCGCGTTGCCTGGACCCTGGCCGACCTGACTGGCACTGCCCGGCCCGGCCCTGATGAGTGCGGCCAGGCTCTCGCCTTCCAGCTGGGCGTGGCACAGTGACCCGCCCGGACGACGACCAGCGGGTTGCCCGCGCCACGCTGACCTACGTCGCCGAGCCCGCCGACCCGGTACTCGGCGCCCTGCTGCAGGTTCTGAGCCCGGTTGAGGTTCTCGCCTCGATCAGGTCGGGCACCGTCCCCGCCCGCGCGGCCAGGGCCGTTGACCAGGCCCAGGCGGCCGGGCTCCGGCCCGCGCCGGCACGCTGGCGGTCACACCTGCCCCGTGTACCCGCAGGCGCTGCACTGGCGCGGCACGCGGCCGAAGGCATCCGGCTGATCTGCCCCGGCGAGCCAGGCTGGCCGCCGCAGCTGGATGACCTCGGCGCCGCACGGCCCTACGCACTGTGGGTACGCGGCACCGCTGACCTGCGGGCCAGCTGCGAGAAGTCTCTCGCCGTGGTCGGTGCCCGGGCCGCCACCGCCTACGGCAAGCATGTCGCCACTTGCATCGCGGCGGACCTGGCCGGCCGGGGCTGGGCCATCGTCTCCGGCGCTGCCTACGGCATCGACGCCGCCGCGCACCATGGCGCCCTGACCGCCGGCGGGGCTACCGTCGCCGTGCTGGCCTGCGGTCCCGACATCCCCTACCCCCGCGCGCACGCCGGGCTGCTCGCGGACATCGCCGACCGCGGGACCGTGGTCAGCGAATACCCGCCCGGCCGTCAGCCCAGCCGGCTCCGGTTCCTGGCCCGCAACCGCATCATCGCCGCGCTGGCGCACGGCACCGTCGTGATCGAGGCCGCCGAGCGCAGCGGCACCCTGGCCACCGCCCGGCACGCCAGCGACCTCAACCGCCCGCTGATGGCCGTCCCCGGCCCCGTTACCTCCTCGATGTCGGCCGGCTGCAACGCGCTCATCCGCGACCATCGCGCCGCCTGCGTGGCCAAGGCGGACGACATCATGGCGCGCATACCGCTGTGAGCGACCAGCATCGGGAGCTGGTTACGGTCCGTAGCCGGGCGCTGGTGCCGCGCTCATGCTTGTCGGTATGCCTGCCTGGTCCGGGCAACCGGGTGCCCGTGTGATGTGGATCGGGCACTATGCGGGTAGATGCGCTGCCTTTCCGGGGCCGGATCAGGACTGCGCTTCGGGGAAGGGCCGATGCGGAAGATGACAGCTGCGGCGGGGACTGCCGTGTTCCTGGTGATCGCGCCGGGGGTGGTCGCCGGGCGGGTTCCCTGGTTGCTGACCGGCTGGCGAGCGGGCAGTCCGAATCCGGTGCCGGCGCGGGTGGCCGGTGCGGTGCTGGCCGCCGCGGGCGCTGTGGTGGTCATCTGCGCCTTCGCGCATTTCGTGATCGACGGCCGGGGTACTCCTGCGCCGCCGGCGCCCACTGAGCGGCTTGTCGTGCGTGGTTTTTACCGTTACGTCCGCAATCCGATGTACCTGGCGGTCCTGGCTGTTATTGCAGGGCAGGCGCTGGTGTTCAGCAGGCTGGTGTTGCTGGCCTATCGGCCGTCGTGGGCGTCGCCTTCGGCGCGTTCACCCGCTGGTATGAACAGCCGGTCCTGGCCAGGCGGTTCGGCGCGCAATATGAGGGCTACCGGCAGGACGTGCCCGGATGGCTGCCCAGGCTGCCGCGCGCCCGGAAGATACCGCCGCGATGAGCCCGCCGGCAGATCCGGGCGGCTCAGCCAGGGTCCGCTCGTGCCAGGTCAGGGCCCGGCACCGGCTGTGACGGACGGTATGCCTCCCACGTGCGACACGGCTTTACGCAGGCGTTCCTGGGTGTCAATCATCCAGTCAAGGACCGCGGGCCATTGGTCGCGGTCATTGATCTTCGGGCCGTTGAACCTCGATTCGATCCGGCATCCCTTGTTGTCCGGCAGGTCGTCGAACAGCAGCTCGCCGCCGAAGACCTCGGCCATCTCGGCCTTGTGATCGCTGAGGGCCTGCCAGCGGATGAGGTTCACTGCCGGATCCGGGTCCTTGAAGTAAAGTTCCGAACGGCACCCGAACTGGGCGTATGACACGCCCCATGTCGCGCCGCTGGTCCCGGTGGGCAGGTCCCACCAGTTCTGCGCGGGGAGCTGAGGCGCTGGTCCAGCCCCGCTCTTTCGCCCGCGGCTCGAACTCTGACCAGAACTGCCGGTAAAGATCCTGGGTAGGCGTGCGGCCCGTCGTCCCCGAGAGCGTCGCCGCGGCGGCCTGTTTCTCCCATTCGTTCGGCTTGACCACCAGCTCCAGGAACGGCGCGATCAGGCCAGCTGGCGCCCCGGTGAGCGTGACGGCGGCCAGGCGGACGCCGAAGAAGCGGATCTCCGGATCGGTGTGCGCGTTGAGCCACTCCAGCGCGGCCCGGTGCTCTTCGCGGAACTCCTCGGCAACCCAGATGACCGTGGCTGGCTTGGTTCCTCCCGCATAGGTGAGGATCTGGCCGAGATGACCGTGATCTGTCGGCCCGTACTGGTTCTCGATGATCACCGGGCTTCCGGTTTCGACCTCACGGCCAATGATGTCGAGCGAGAACTTCCCGACCTTGTACTCACGGGATTCCAGCTGGATGTCTATTCCCAGCACCTGGCTCAGCAGATCGCTGCTTTGCAGCAGCCACGGCGTGAAATGACGCGCTTCCGTCGGCCATACCGCTGCGACCGGCACAGGTTCCAGCCGCGTCAGACTGACCAGCGGCGGCGCGGCCGCGGACGGCTCGCTGCCGTCACCTGTTCCCGCGCCCCCCGAATCAGCAGAATCGCCACCTGCGCTGCCTAATGCCCCGGGACTGGCCTGCAGCGGGGCGACACCTGCCTCATCCTCCGTCATGACCGCAGCGTATAGCCGCCAATCTGGTGCCGTTCGCGTCTCTACCGGAACCGTTACGTCGGCATCGCCGAGCCAGCACGGGACACCCTGCGCGTGTCATTTCGTCCAGCCTGATCGCGGGCAGGGCAGGCGATCCAGCAGAACGCGCGCCCGAGGCCGACGGTGGTGAGCTGCGGCACATGACCAGATTCAACGTGTTCGGGCTGCAACCGTGTTCGCGGCTTCCTCGTGTGACGTAACGGGTTTCTGGGCTGGCGGCTGGTGGCGGCGGGGTCTGCGTTTGTCCCTATCCCGGCTTGTCAGCTTGCGCCGCTTCGTCGGTTCCCGCAACCGGCCTCTCGCTGCGCTCGCCCCGGCCGGCCAGAGATCTTTCCCGGCCGCGGGAGCTCCTTTGGTGCCGGCTGCGCCGGCGCAGTCCTGGTCTTTTGCCCGCTGGGAAACATCTTGGCCTGCCCGGGACCGGCCGGCGCGACGGGCCCCTTCCTGCGCGGCGCTGGCATCTGACCGCCGGGAAGGGCCCGCAGTCCCCAGGCCCGCCACCAGGGCGGCCATCCCTCCCGGTCACGGCACCACGGAGGAAGCCATGAACCCGATCAGCATCACCGTCACCGGCCGGCTCGGCGATGACCCCCGCACCTTCACCACCCGCGACGGCACCGACGGCGTCGAGCTGCGCCTGGCCCTCGACCTGCCCGCCCGCGGCAACGGCGACGGGATCACCCGGTGGATCAAGGTCACCGCCTACGGGCTGCTGGCCACCCGGACCGGGGAGTCGGTCCGCAAGGGCGACCGGGTCACCGTCGTAGCCGATGACCTGATCGCCGAGGCGTGGGCCGCGACCGGCACCGGCGAGCCCCGGGCGCGGGTCACCCTGCGGGCCCGCGAGATCGCCGCGTCGATGGCGTTCGACACCCTGCGGACCGGGTTCGCCGACCGCAAGGCCGCCCGCCTCGCCGCCGCGAACGGCCAGCCCAGCGACCTCCCGGCCGCCGAGCAGGCCGAGCTGAGGGTGCTGCGCGGCGTCACCACCACCTCCTAGACCCCTTCACCTGGCGGGGGCGGGCTCGATGCCCGCCCCCGCTCCAATGTCTGCCGTCCCGTTTCCCACGCGGAAGGAACCTGCGATGAACGCTTCTCCCGGCCAGCAGCGGCTGCGGATCAGCTCCCCGGTCGGCCTGCTGGCCGTTGTCCCGCACCTGCTCGGCTTCACTCCCGAGTCCAGCCTGGTCGTGCTCGGCGTCGCGCCGCCGTCCGGCCGGGTCAAGTTCGGGCTGCGCTACGACCTGCCCGACCCGCCCGATGGCGCTGCCGCGGCCGGGATCGCCGCGCACGCCGCCGGCATCCTGGCCCGCTACCAGCTGACCACCGCGGTGGTGGCCGGGTACGGTCCGGGGTCGCTGGTCACCCCGGTCGCGGATGCCGTCCGTGACATGGCGTCCCGGAGCAGGGTGGAGCTGCTGGACGTGCTGCGGGTGCAGGACGGCCGGTTCTGGTCCTACCTGTGCGGCGAGCCGTCCTGCTGCCCGGCTGAGGGCATGCCGTTCGACGACGCCGGGCATCCGGCCAGCGCGGTCCTTGCTGATGCCGGGCTGCCGGTGCTGCCCGGGCGGGAGGCGCTGGCCGCCACGATCGCCCCGCTGACCGGTCCTGTTGCCGAGGCGATGGCGCAGGCGACCCGGCGGGCCGAGCGAGTTGCGGCCCGGCTCACCGCCACCGGCAGGTCGCCGGCCCTGTACGGGCCGGGCCTGGCTGCTGTGCGGACGATGGTCCAGGCTTATCGCGACGGCCGGATGATCAGCTCGCCGGTCCGGCACGCCTGGCTGGCGCTCGTGCTAACCAGCGTGCGGGTTCGCGATGATGCCTGGGCGCGGATGGACCCGGATCACCGGGAGGCGCACCGGCGGCTGTGGACCGACGTGGTGCGCCGCGCTCGGCCCGGCTACGTGGCCGCTCCTGCGTCACTGCTGGCGTTCACCGCCTGGCAATGCGGCGACGGCACGCTGGCGAACATCGCGCTGGAACGCGCGCTGGACGACATCCCGGACTACTCGATGGCGCTGCTGATCCACGACGCCCTCGACGCCGGGGCGCCGCCGTCGATGGCCACCCCGCCGATGACCCCGGACGAAGTCGCCGCCAGCTACGCCGGCCTCCGCCCAGGCCCTGGCCCGGGCGCCTGTACCGCGAGCACCTGACCCCTTTCCGCCGTGCGCGGGCCGGACCATCCCGGCCGGCGCACGCCTATCTCCTCGTCCGTTTCCCGTGGAAGGACCTACCACGATGGCTAGTGACAACGTGCTGCTAGAGCGCGTCCGCAAGCTCCTCACCAAAGCTGAATCGGCCGGCGTGACCGGCCCGGAAGCCGAGGCGCTAACCGCCAAGGCCGCCGAATTGATGGCCCGCTACGGCATCGACCGGGCGCTGCTCGCCGCCGCCCGGCCCGAGACCGACCACCCGGCGAACCGGGTGATCGCCGTGCAGAACCCGTGGGCCCGCGTCCAGGCGCATCTCCTGTGCGGGCTGGCGTCGGCGATGCGGTGCCAGTGCATCATCTTGCCCAGCTCCAGGCCGGGCACCCGGATCCACATGTTCGGCTACGAGTCCGACATCGAGCGCGCCGACATGCTCTACACCTCGGTGCTCGTGCAGATGTGGCAGGGTCTCGCCGGTGCTGCGGTGCCCGCGTGGACCAGCAGTCCGCGGGCGTGGCGGCGCAGCTGGCTGCTCGGGTTCACCACCGCCGTGATCGCCCGCGTCCGTGCCGCCGAGCAGCACGCCGCCGCCGAGGCCAGCGCGCCGCAGGTCGGGACCGGGACCGGGACCGGCGCTGGTGCTGGCCGACCGGAAACAGGTGATCAGCCGCGCCGTGCAGCAGGCGTATCCCGTGACCCGCACCGCGAAGGTCACTTACAGCGGCAGCGGCTACGGCAGCGGCTACGCCAAGGGCCAGCAGGCCGACCTCGGCGGCAGCCGGCTCCCCGGCGCGGCCGGAAAGGCGATCGGCGGCGGCCGGTGAACCGCGGCGAGCCGCCGCGCAGACCATCTCGCGCCCGGGCCGACGGGGAACCACTCCCGCCGGTCCGGGCCGCCGGGCTGTCCTGGGTAGAAGGCACGACGTGCCAGGCCGGCGCCGGTCAGCCCGGTGCGCGGTCAGGTGCATGGCGCCGGTGCTGGTGCGCGGGTTCACCGGGTTGCCGGATCCCTGACGGCACGCGCTCAGGCTCGGGTGGCACTCCCTGCGACGGTCACGTCCATGCCGGCCGTCCTGCGTCTGGTTCCCGGTGGCGGGGTTCCGTGGTGTATCCCGGCTTGTTCAGTCTCGCAGGCGCGGCCGGGACCGCAACCGGGCTCTCGCTGCGCTCGCTCCGGACGGCCAGAGATCTTTTTCCGGGCGCGGGCCACCCCTTTGGGGCCGGCTTCGCCGGCGCTC
>WNGK01004710.1_pt1 | contig 26015 bp, 11 predicted proteins | sample 5400601 | NCBI WGS metagenome assembly WNGK01 (sample SAMN13153376, study PRJNA577476) | soil metagenome | isolation source: 60 cm soil or saprolite under Garry oak tree replicate 1 | place: USA:California | collected 2016-06-15
GCGGCGATTCCCAAATTGTATTTTCCTACCCCATGTACCGCGACTTGCGGGACCACAATTCAGTGTTCAGTGGATTGATCGCAACCAGTTGGGCTCAGGTCGGAGTGCAATGGCACAACCAGCCCGACCTTGCAGATGCGGAGTTGGTCTCGGGCAATTACTTCGACGTGCTTGGATTGCAGCCGGCGCTGGGCCGTTTCTTGGTGGCCTCCGATGATCTTGCAGAAAATGCGAATCCGCTAACTATACTCAGCTTTAATTATTGGCAGCGCCGCTTTGGTTCCGATCCGAAGATTGTCAACCAGAGTATTTCCATTAATGGACACCCGTTCACCGTGATTGGTGTCACTCCTCCTGGTTTTCATAGCGTTGTGGGCGGTGACAACCCGGCGGTTTTCGTCTCCATGACGATGAAGCCCGAGATTACCCCCGACTGGAATGATCTCGAAGAGCGGCGGTCAAAGTGGCTGCACATTATCGGCAGGCTCAATCCTGGACTGACTCGCGCCCAGGCTCAAGCAGGCATCGATCAGCTTTGGCATTCGATTCGCGCAGACGAGTTGAAACAGCTAGGGCGTAGTTCGCAAACGTTCCGTGATGCCTTTCTGACCAACTCTCATCTTTTTCTGGACGACGGCTCCAAAGGTGTTCCCGTACATGGAACTGTGCCTACAACGCTTTTGATCGTCATGGGCATGGCCGCACTCATGGCCCTAATGTCGTGCACAAATGTCGCCAGCCTTTTGCTGGTGCGAGTGGCGCGACGTACACGAGAAATTTCCGTGCGCTATGCGCTTGGAGCGCAGCGGAGACGTTTGGTCCAGCAACTGTTGGCCGAAGGCTTATTGCTCGGACTGGCTGGTGGTGCGATTGGCATCTTTCTAGCTCCCCAGATTGCGGCGGTGCTGACTCGTACAATTTGGGGAGCCGGACACAGCCAATTTGCATTCAGCCCATACTCTGACTTGCGGATTCTGGCATTCAACTTTGGGTTGGCGCTGGTTGTGAGTGTCATGTTCAGTCTGGCGCCGGCATTGCAATTCCGGCGGCCCGACCTAACTCAGACTCTGAAGCAACAATCAGCGGTCATTGCGGGCTGCTCGATTTATCTACGCCGCGCCACGGTAGCCGCACAAATCGCTCTCAGTCTTCTGTTACTCGTTGGCGCTGGCCTGTTTGTGCGTACGCTGCGGAATCTCAAGACCCTTGATGTGGGATTCACGACTGACCATCTCGTCACATTTACTGTCGATCCGAAGCTCGCTGGGTACGAAGATACTCAGACGCTTGCCTTGTACCAGCAAATCCTGGAGAGGCTGTCGCGCCTCCCCGGAGTGCAATCCGCTGCGGCTACAAACGATCCGGAACTCGCCAACAACAATTGGGGAAACAACATCACCATCGCCGGTTATCGCCCCGCCGACGGCGATCACATGAATATCGAGTGGGCGCGAGTGAGCCCCGGATATTTCTCGACAATGAAAACGCCTCAACTCGCAGGCCGCGAGGTCGAGCCATCCGATCGCGTTGGAACCCACAAAGTTGCGGTTGTAAACGAGAGCTTCGCGCGCCGCTATTTTGGCCGGCCGCAGAACGCGTTGGGGCATTATTTCTGTGCCGGCGCGGGCAACGTCACGCCGGATATCGAAATCGTCGGCGTCGTGAAAGACGCCAGGCACACCACTGTCCGCGAGGATGTGCGTCGAACTGTTTTCACCCCCTATCTGCAAGATCCGCAGATGGGGCCGGTCTATCGCTTCGGTCTGACTTTTTACGTGCGTACTTGGCAAGACCCCAAAGCTGCGCAATCCACCATTCGCTCGGCGATGCAGGCGCTCGATTCAAAGCTGGTGCTCGATGCCTTCCGAACGATGCAGGAACAAGTGGAGGACAACCTGAGTGATGAGCGCGTGATTGCCTTCCTGGCTACAAGCTTCGGCGTGCTTGCGGCGTTATTAGCGGCAATCGGGATTTACGGTGTGCTCGCCTACTCGACCGCCCAGCGCACGCGCGAAATCGGTATTCGCGTCGCCATGGGAGCGAGCAGGATTGATGTCATTCGCACGGTGCTGTCTGAAGTGGCACGGCTGGCAGCGATTGGATTGGCAGCAGGTCTACCGCTCTGTGTCGTGCTGGCACGCGCAATCCGCGATCAGCTATTCGGCGTTTCTAATTACGATCCGCTGACGCTCGGCGCGGTGTGCGTCGTGATGTTGGCAGTCGCGTTTGTATCAGCAGCCCTGCCTGCCCGCCGCGCGGCGAAGGTCGATCCCATGGTGGCGTTGCGGTACGAGTGAGGAATAAATGACCGGAATCATTCAAGATCTTCGCTACGCACTGCGCCAGTTCCGCAAGAGCTCAGGTTTCTCTGCTGTTGCGATCGGCACCCTTGCGTTGGGAATTGGAGCGAGTACGGCCATCTTCAGCGTTGTTTATGGCGTTCTCTTGCGCTCGCTCCCGTACTACAAGCCTGATCGAATCGTGCAAATGTGGGAGGTAAATTCCAGCGGGGGGCACGTGCGGTTCGCGGACCCGAATTTTGAAGACCTGCATGCCCAAGCGCACTCGCTTCAAGGTATAGCTGAGATGTATTCGATAGAAGCTGCCGTTTCGGTTGGCGAGGAGCCGGATCGCATCAACGTTGCGCATGTCTCCAAAGATTTCTTCTCTGTAATGGGCGTCCAGTCGGTAATCGGAAGGTTGTTCGCTCCAGAAGAGCTGCATTTTGGAGCTGCTCCCACCGCGCTTGTCAGTTATTCGTATTGGAAACTTCACGTGCATGAAGCCCGCGACCTCGGGGCGGTGAATGTCACGGTTTCAAACAACCCTGTATCAATCGTTGGTGTCCTTCCGCCAGGGTTTGCTTTTCCAGACAACAGTCAGGTATGGCTCGCCCGAGAAACTGATGTCCGCCTGCCGAGTCGCAGCGCACATAACTGGGAGGTTGTCGCACGGCTGCGAGACGGCGCCTCTCTCGACCAGGCGCGGGCCGAGGTCTCCGCAGTCGCTCATCGGCTCTTTCAGCAATATGGCTCCGAAGACATGACCATGGTCGATGCCGCAGTTCTCCAGTTGCGGGAGGCGTTGACGATCGAGGTGAAACCAGCGCTGTTGGTTTTGTTGGGAGTAGCGAGTTTGCTGCTGCTGGTTGCCTCCGCGAATGTGATGAACCTATCGCTTGCACAGGCCTCCGCGCGTGCTGGTGAATTAGCAATCCGCTCAGCACTGGGCGTTTCTCGCTGGCGTCTCGTGAGGCAGTTCCTGGCGGAAGCACTTCTGCTTTCACTGCTCGGCAGCTGCCTTGGCGTAATTTCTGCATATTTCGGGGTCCGCGGTTTGCGGGCATTGGCGCCAGGCAGCATTCCTGGCCTTAACGACATTTCCTTGAATGCACCTGTACTCTGGTTTGCTCTGGGACTGGCTGTCGTGCTTGCGGCCGGCTTGGGCGTGCTGACGGCATTGCGCGCAACGTCAAGCAATCTGCAAAGCACTTTGGCGGCAGGACGCACGCAAGCGTCTACCGTGCGCAGCCAGCGAGCAGGGCGAGTCATCGTCGCGGGCCAAGTTGCAATAACGCTGACTTTGCTCGTCGGCGCCGGACTGCTCGGCCGCAGCATGCTTCGTGTGCTCTCGGTGCATCCGGGATTTGAAACCCAGCATGTGCTGACGATCGATCTGAAGTTGCCCGATCTCGACGCGCAGATGATGCCCCAGCGCGTGCAGTTCCTGGACCAGCTAATCTCGCGTTTTCGAACTCTACCGGGAGTGCGGGAAGTCGGCGGCACCAACACGCTCCCTCTTACGTCCGGCCCGGAAGATGGAAACTTCGCAATACTGAATACGCAGGGGCTTTCCCCTGCACAAAGAGATTTGATTGACCGTAGCGCTCACATCTCCCCTGAAAAAGCCGGCCCGGCATACCTGAATGAGTTCACGAAGTTCTTCGACCAACGATTTTCCGACGCCGAACACACCGGGAATGCTGATTATGTAGTGGCCAGCGAAGGCTACTTTCAGAGCCTGGGGATTCCACTGCTGCGTGGCAGGCTGTTCAACGACGCAGACGGACCGAATGCTCCCCATGTCGCTGTGATCAGCGAGTCGACAGCGCGGCAGAAATGGCCGAATCAGAATCCGATTGGTCAAACGATTGAGTTTGGCAATATGGATGGCGACCTGCGCCCGCTGACAATTGTCGGCATAGTTGGAGAGGTGCGCGCGAGAACACTGGAGTCAGCGCCGCGACCAACCATCTATGTGAATTATCGGCAGAGGCCGCGAGCCACTTCCCAGTTCAGTATAGTTTTGCCGACGAGTTCTGATGCTGCGGCGGTCTTCGCTGCCGCCCGCAGAGTCATAGCGCAGCTTGATCCGACGGTCCCGCCGAGATTCAACACCTTACACGAAATATTTTCGGAGTCATTGAACAGCCGCCGTTTCAATTTGCTTCTGATCGGGGTGTTTGCAGGTACGGCGTTGCTGCTGGCGATCGCAGGCGTTTGCGGCGTGCTGGCCTATTCGGTCGCCCAGCGCACACGCGAAATAGGAGTCCGCATTGCGATGGGTGCAAGTACAGCAAACATTCTCAAAATGGTTTTACGCCAGGGATTAATTACCGCCGTGGTTGGGATATCGATTGGGCTCTTGGGATCATTCCTGCTCACCCGGTTCATGCGTTCGCTTCTGTTTGAGGTCGGGCCTGGTGATCCCATCACGCTCGCCGGTGTGGCTTTGTTGTTAATGCTTGCGACCATGCTGGCGTCGTACATCCCAGCGCGGCGCGCAGCCAAGGTCGATCCCATGGTGGCGCTGCGCTACGAATGAGGAGATATGAACGGAGTACTGCAAGACGTTCGCTACGCGCTGCGGCAGTTGCGCAAGAGCCCGGGCTTCGCCGCCGTTGTCGTCATCACGTTGGCCGTCGGTATTGGCGCGAACAGTGCCATCTTCAGTGTGATTGAAGCAGTCATGCTGCGCCCGTTGCCATACAAAGATCCGAAACAGCTCATGCTGCTTGCTGATTCGCAAGACCCGGAAAATGGTGGACTTCTTCTTAAAGATATAAATTCACTGCGGTCTCAGAGCCGCAGGTTCTCAAACATCGCCTTCTATTACCGCGACAGCGGGTTTTCCAATGTCACCCTGAGCGCCGGGACAGAGCCAGAGTTGGTTCAAGGAGCATTTGTCTCTTCCAACTTCTTCCCGGTGATGGGAGTAGCGCCCGCTCTGGGACGCGTCTTTGCCCCTGATGAAGAGAGCCGACGAGAACATGTTGTAATCCTTAGTCACGCGCTCTGGATCAGGCGCTTTGGCGCTTCTCGCGATGCCATCGGGAAGGACCTACCGATCGGTGGTGTTAAGTATCGAGTTGTCGGCGTGATGCCTGCAACCTTCGAGTTTCCCGCTCCAGACCAACAGTTCTGGGCTCCTGTCACCACCAATCGTTACTGGGACGATCCCTCATTAATGAAGATTGATGCTAGCCACTCTCGTTACGCTTACGAGCGCTGGCAAGCGATAGGAAGATTGACTAACAATACGAGCTTTATCGAGGCACAGGCGGAAATGAACACGATCTTCCCGCGCTTGTCTCAAGCTGACCCTGATCAGAATCGCGGCCCTGGGATTACAGTAACGCCCTTGCGCGTGGTGTTGAGCGGGAATACGCGTCTGGCGCTGATCGTCCTCTTCTGTGCAGTGTTCTTCGTTCTGCTCATCTCATGCAGCAATGTCGCCAATCTAGCGCTGGCTCGTGCTGCCTCGCGAGAACGCGAAATTGCAGTGCGCACTGCTCTGGGCGCGGCGCGCGTCCGATTAGCGCGGCAGCTCTTAACAGAGAGCGTCGTTGTTGCGCTGTTCTCTGGCGTTCTCGGCCTTGTGCTCGCATCGATGGGACTGCGTATTTTGATTGCCTTCGCGCCGCCCGGCATTCCGAGGATTGAAGAGGCGCGACTTGACCTCGGCGTTTTCGCGTTCGCGCTAGCAATCTCGCTCCTTGCAGCTGTCGCATTCGGGTTTGCGCCCACCTGGAAGGTATCGCGGAAGGACCCGAGTGACTCACTCAAAAACGGCGGCGGGCTCCGAGCGCGTTCTGCTGTGCGCATTCGCGCCGCTCTGGTGGCAATCGAATTTGCGCTTGCAGTTGCGCTTGTTGCTGGAGCCGGACTCCTGGTTCGAAGTTTTCTTGCTTTGCGAGCGGTTGACCCGGGCTTCCATCCGCAGCGTGTGCTAACGATGACTATTTCACTTCCATCTGGAACGCCCGATTCAAGAAACGCTTTGTACGACGCGGTACTTGACCGTGTCCGCGATCTGCCGGGAGTCCAGGTGGTAGGTGAAGTGGACACACTGTTCGAACTTGGAGGCATCAGCAATCTTGGACTGCGGGCGATTGAAGGCCGGAGTCCGGAGCCCAGAGAGCGATGGACGCCCCTCAGTTGGGTATCGGTTCGTGGCGACTATTTCCGGGCGATGGGAACGATTTTGCTGCGGGGCCGCTATTTTACCTCAAACGATCACGCGCATTCCGCTCTGGTCGCAATTATTGACGAGAGCATGGCGAGAAGGTACTGGCCTAATGAAGACCCGATTGGCAAGCGATTCAAAGGTCAGGACGCGAGAGGTCAGAGCGACGACTGGATCACTGTAGTCGGGGTGGTTCGTGATATGCGCCGCAGCGGGCTGCAAAATGCTCCCATCCCGCACGTCTTTGAGCCCGCAACCCAAGCGATTGACGGTGATCGGACGGCGTACTTGATTGTGCGGACAACCGGGAACCCTCGAACCGTTGCTGGCGAACTCGGAATCTCAGTTCGGGAATTGGCTAATACGGCAATTCTCTCGGGTATTACAACCCTGGAGCAGGAACTCAACCAGCAGCTCTCCCCACGACGCTTTCAAACCTCGCTTCTCGGAACATTTTCCATTGTTGCCCTTGCGCTCGCTGCCTTAGGTGTTTTCGGACTAATGCACTACTCGGTAGCACAACGCACCCAGGAAATCGGCGTTCGAGCAGCGCTGGGAGCACGACCGAAACACATCTTGAGTCTTGTGCTCCACGAAGCAATAAAAGTTGCACTCTGGGGGGTGGGGATCGGCATTTGCGCAGCCGGATTGCTGACTCGGCTCATGGCCAGTTTGCTGTTCGGAATTCGTCCAACTGATCCGGTGACATTCGTTGGATCTCCGCTGTTACTGGTCGTCGTTGCTTTACTGGCAAGTCTTATCCCAGCGGTACGGGCCGCGAAGATCAATCCCATGGTGGCACTACGCTACGAATGAGGCAGAAGCAATGACCGGATTACTTCAAGACGCTCGCTACGCGCTTCGCCAGTTGCGTAAGACTCCGGGCTTCACCGCAGTTGCGGTGATGACGCTGGCGCTGGGCATCGCCAGCACAACCGCGATTTTCAGCGTAGTGGATACAGTGCTGCTGCATTCATTGCCTTACCCGGATTCAGACCGTATTCTCGATGTCAGCTCGTCGCAGCGCAGCACTGGACTCGGCGGAGGAGCCGTTTCTCCCGCCGATTATCTGGACTGGGCAGCGCAGAGCGATGTCTTCATGCACATGGCTACATCGCGCGGCTGGCCGGTGAACCTCAGTGCCGGAGACCGTCCTGAGCGGGTTCGCGGCACGGTGACGAGTGGCGATTTTTTTTCTTTGTTTGGGGTCCGCCCGGTGCTCGGCCGCACGCTGACGCCGCAGGACAGCACGCCGGGCAACGATCACGTCTTGGTACTCGGTTACGGTGTTTGGATGCGGTTGTTTGGTTCCGACCGCGCGCTACTCGGGCGCGACATTACGATCAACGGAGCTGCTTACACCGTGGTCGGCGTGATGCCGCCGAACTTCATTCCTGACGGCTACGGCGAATTGTGGTTGCCTTCTCACTGGGGCGTACCGCCCAATCTTCTGCGGCCAAATGAAGATCCGCGTTCCGTTCGTGACAGCCATTATCTACAGGCGTGGGCCCGCCTCGAGCCCGGAGTAACTCTGCAGCAGGCCAGAGACCAGATGGCTGCCATTGCCAGCCGTTTAGAAAAGCAATATCCAGACGCAGACAATGACGTCGGAGTCAGCCTGGTCACCATGCGTGACAACCTGACCAGCGACATTCGTCCGGTGCTGATGCTCTTGATTGTCGCTGTCGCTTTCGTACTGCTGATCGGATGCGCAAACGTAGCCAACCTTTTGCTGGCGCGGGCTACGACACGCTCGCGCGAAGTCTCGATTCGCGCTGCTCTTGGCGCCAGCCGGCTACGGTTAATTCGGCAGTTGCTTACTGAAAGCGTATTGCTGGCGCTGATGGGAAGCCTTGCCGGAATCCTGCTGGCGGTTTGCGCCATGCCAACGCTCTTACGCATGAGCCCTCCTGATATTCGGAACTTTACTGCCATTGGAGTGAATCGAGAAGTCCTGTGGTTCAGCGTCGCTGCCTCACTGCTGAGCGGAATCCTTTTTGGTCTGGTGCCTTCGCTGCACGCGTCTCGAGGCACCTTGAGCAGCAGTCTAAAAGAAGGTGAACGGGGAAGCACCAGTGGCCACGGCAAAACCCGCTCCGCTCTGGTGGTGGCGGAGGTTGGACTCTCCCTCATTCTTCTGATCGGCTCTGGGTTGCTGGTGAAAAGTTTCGTGCGCTTGATGCGCGTGGACCCCGGCTTCGACCCGAGCCGTTTGCTTGTATTCAACGTCGGGCTCCCGCCAACCAGTAATCCCTCTCAGCAGGATGAGTTCTATCGTCAGGCAGTGGAGCGGCTACAAGTTTTGCCCGGAGTGCAGTCCGCCGCGGCGGTGAGCCGGCTGCCTCTCGCGGGCGGCAACAGTGATCGCAGTTTCCAAGTTCCTGGTAGCGCTCAGAGCTATCAAGCCGACATTCGAATCAGCACTCCCAGCTACTTCCGGACGATGGGCATTCCTCTGCTGAAGGGGCGCTTTTTCAGCGAACAGGATGCCCACAGCTCCGGGCTGATAGCGGTTGTCAATGACGCTTTGGCGCGGACTGTGTTTCCCGGCCAGGATCCGATCGGCAAGTACATCCTGAATTTTGGCCCCGGACTGGACAAGATCCAGATCGTCGGCGTGGTCGGCAATGTGCGCCACGTTGGTCTCGAAACCGCGCCTCGTCCCGAAGTTTATCTGCCCTTCGGGCAAGGACACTGGCCTTCCGTATTTATGGTTGTGCGGAGTAAGACATCCGACCCGCTGGCCCTGGCTTCTGCGGCCCAGGATGCTGTGAGCAGCGTAAACAAAGACATCCCTCTAGCTAACCTGCGCACCATGGAGGACGTAATCGCCGGATCAGTCCAGTCGCGCAAATTTGTAATGTCGCTGCTTTCCATTTTCGCTGGGTTGGCCATGCTGCTGGCGGCGATTGGGTTATACGGCGTCATGTCCTACGCCGTTTCGCAACGCACTCACGAGATCGGAATTCGCATGGCATTGGGCGCGCAGAAGAGCGATGTATTGAAGTTAGTCGTGGCTCAAGGAATGGGGTTGGCGACTCTCGGCCTACTTCTGGGTGCGATCGCATCCATAGCCCTGACTCGCCTGATGTCCGGCCTGCTGTACGGAGTTGGCCCCAGAGATCCATTTGTTTTCGCAGTCGTGGCGGCGTTGCTCGGAGGTGTTGCCTTGGCCGCTAATTACTTCCCGGCGCGCCGTGCAGCGAAGGTCGATCCCATGGTGGCGCTTCGCTACGAATGAGGAACCGGAATGAGTGAACGAATGCCCACCTTTCACGATCTTCGACTTGCATTTCGTCTCCTCAGGCGAAATCCGTCGACAACTGCTATCGCGCTGGTATCGATTGCGCTGAGCGTGGGCGCGACGGCGGTGGTCTTTGCGGCGATCAAGTCCGTACTCATCACTCCGTTGCCTTACACGCATCCTGAAGAACTCGTACAGCTCAGGACGGCGTTCACAAACAATTTTGACCCGCCGCAATCACATTCGGACTGGGTCTTCTCCAATGATGCTCATGAGATCATCCGCCGGACGCGTACTCTCGACTCCATCGGCATTTACGGCAATGCCCTCTTCAATCTCTCGGGGAATGGGTCTACTCCGCCCGAAGCTCTCAATGGCCTGCGAGTGTCGGCGAGCTTGTTTCCAACGCTCGGCGTCAAGCCGATGCTGGGGCGCAACATTCTCCCCGAAGAGGACCAGCCTGGCCAAGCGAACGAAATGATCTTGAGTTACGGACTGTGGGTCCGCAGATTTGGCGCTGATGAGAATATCGTTGGCCGGAGCGTCAATGTGGACGGCCACGACTGTCTGATTATTGGAGTCATGCCACCGGAATTCAATTTCCCATTGCGCCGGGCTGCCGCGCACACGCCATCTCCTTATGTAGAGTTTTGGGCGCCAATGCGAACGGCTCCGACGCGAATGGCGCCGGATAAAGACTTCGCGCTGGGGATGGTAGCCAGGCTTCGCCGAGGCACATCTCTGCATGACGCGCGGGAAGAGTTGGCCTTGATCAGCGCCGCTCTGAGCCGGGAATTCGCCGCGACCAACCGCGATCGCACATTTCGTATCGGTTTGCTTCTGGACCGAGCGGTAGGGAGCGCGAGCAAGTCGCTTTGGCTGCTCATGGCCGCAGCAGCGTTGTTTCTTCTGATCGGCTGTGCAAACGTCGCCAATTTGTTCCTGGCGCGCGGCCTCGTCCGCCAACGTGAAATTGCTATCCGAATTGCCGTGGGCGCCGCGAGCGGGCGAATCGTCCGTCAGTTCCTCACCGAGAGCTGCGTGTTGGCGCTGCTGGGCGGCGTTGGCGGCTACTTCATTACTGCTGCGGCATGGAAAGTCCTTCCGGCAATCGCGCCCGTAAGCATTCCCCGACTGTCCGCAGCCCGTGCGGACTGGACAGTAATGGTTTTTGCTCTCGCGATCGCCATCATTAACGGGCTCTTGTTCGGAATCGCACCTGCCATTCGTGCTGGATTTACGCGCGCAGTTCCCGCGGCTGATTTCGGTGCCCGGGGCTCATCTGGAAAGAGTGATCGCCTGCGCAGTTCGCTCGTGATCGCAGAAGTCGCCATAACCATGGCACTCGTAATTATTGGCGGCCAACTAACCGGGCGCTTCATCGAGTTGCTTCGAACTGACCCTGGATTCGATGCCGATCATCTTTTGGCGTCGGTAGTGCTGCCTTCCGCCGAAAAGAGCCCCGGGCAGAGAGGACTGCTTTACCAGCGATTTCTGGACGCTGTTCGTGCGGTTCCCGGCGTGGAAAACGCTGGGACTGTCGATGCATTGCCTTTCAGCGGAGAGAACCATGGCGGGCTGGTAGCCAGCACGCCCTCTCCAATTATGCAGCCCAGGACTCAATTGACCGCTGAAGTTGATGTTGTCAGCTCCGAATATCTGCAAACCATAGGAGTTCGCCTGATTGAAGGCCGCTGGTTACACGAAGAGGAGATGAAGAAGTCGAGCGACACAGTCCTTGTAAATGACATCGCTGCCAATAAACTGTGGCCGGGCGCCAGCGCCGTAGACAAGCGGATATGCCTTTACTGCACTCCGGAAAATCCGCGCAACTGGAAGCGTGTGGTTGGTGTAGTTACGACCGTCCGCCACTCTGATATGGAACGCCCGGCGCAAGCAAATGTTTATCTCGCGGCTGGAGCGTTAGAAAACGCGACTTTTATCGTCGTGAAGACGAACCGTCTCACTGAAAGTCTGGATAAGGCCATCCGCGTTGCCATTGCCGGCGTCGATCCCAATCAGCTTGTGTTTCTCAGCGTGTCCATGCGGGCGCTTATAGCGGATTCCCTAGCCGACCGCCGGTTCATCATGAGCTTGCTCGCGGTAACGGCGTTTCTCTCGCTGGTCATGTCGGCGGCCGGCGTTTACGGAGTCGTCTCGTACACCACATCACGCAGAACACAGGAAATCGGTATTCGGATCGCTCTAGGCGCAAGTCGCCACAAGGTTCAGCTTTTAGTATTTCGTCAGGGATTCATCACTGTGGCAGCTGGTCTGGCGATTGGAGTGGCATTGACTTTAGGGCTCACACGCGTGCTTCGTGGACTGATGGCGGGTTTTGGCGTCGAGCATTGGTCGCAGGTTTTCGTTTGCGTAGCCATTGTCTCGTTCGCTGCAGCGCTAGCCTGCTGGGTGCCCGCACGGCGCGCAGCAAAAGTGGATCCCATGGTGGCGCTGCGGTACGAGTGAGGAAATTATGAATGGTCTGCTCCAAGATTTTCGCTACGCTCTGCGACAATTGCGGAACAATCCGGGCTTCGCTTTCATTGCAATTGTTACCTTGGCATTAGGAGTCGGCGCCAATGCCGTCGTATTTTCAGGTATTAGTTCGCTGTTGCTGCGCAGGCTCCCCATTGCAAATTCAGATCGGGTTTTCTTTTTGGAAAAGCCCGGCGGCCACAATGGCGCAAATGCTTCATATCCGGTGTACCGGGATTTGCGCGATCGCAATACCACATTTTCGGACTTGATAGCCTGCCGCCTGAATGTCGTGGGCCTTCAAGTAGGCGGCGCAACTGTGCAGGCGGCGCGCGTATGGCTATATGAAGCGAGCGGCAATTACTTTTCTACCCTCGGAGTCGAACCTTATCTTGGACGATTCTTTACTCGGGAGGAAGACAAGGTACCCGATGCTAATCCCGTAGCAGTCCTGAGTTATGCGTCCTGGAATTCCCGCTTTCACGCCGATCCCAATATTGTGGGCCAGACTGTGGCCATCAATGGGCATTCCTTCAACGTCATTGGGGTTGCGCCTCGCGGCTTCCAGGGAACGGAACTCTGGTTTACCCCAGAGGTGTGGGTACCGATGTCGATGGTGAAAGTCGTTGAGGGCTGGTCGTGGCTGGATGATCGCTTCAGTAGGAATACCTGGATTCTGGGTCGGCTGAAAGATGGCGTGACCCCGCTGCAGGCTACAGCAAACCTGAATGCCATCGCGCAACAGCTGGCTAGGGAATATCCCAAGAGCGACACCAACCTTGCGTTCGAGCGTGCGCGTCCCGGCCTCCTCGGGAATATCATGGGCGGCCCGATGCGAGCTTTCCTGCTCGGCCTGAGCTTGCTGGCAGGTCTAGTCTTGCTTGCCGCCTGTACCAATCTCGGCAGCCTCTTCTTGGCGCGAGTTACAGACCGCGATCGAGAGCTCGGAATTCGTATTGCCATAGGGGCGCGGCGAGTCACTATCCTGCGGCAATTATTAACTGAGGGGGTGGTGCTGGCGCTGGCCGGGGGATTGGTAGGCGTCGCTCTTAATCTACTTCTTCTTCGGCTCATTGGGCAGATTCAGTTGCCCATGGACATTTCAATTCAACTTGTGGTGTCGTCCGATCACCGGGTCCTTCTCTTCGCGGTCGCAATATCGCTGACAACAGTGTTGGTTTTTGCTATCGCTCCGGCAGGGCAAATTTGGCGAACTGATCCGCATACAGCAGTTACGAGCGCGCAACCTTTGATTACCGTTACCCGGCGCTGGGCTTTTCGCGACATATTGTTGGGCCTGCAAGTTGCGATCTGCTGCGTTCTGGTGACGGCATGTTTCACTTCACTGCGAGGACTCGGGCGGGCTCTCCATACTTCTTTGGGATTCGATCCGCAAAATGTGGTTCTTGCAGGCTTTGATCCCACGCTCGCCGGACGTAGTTCGGAGCAGGCAGCACAGTTACAACCCAGCATCGCTGAGCAGGCTGCGCGTCTTCCCAGGGTTATTTCGGTCGGCTATGCCAATTCGGTTCCTCTTAGTTTGGACAGCAACACGACAACTGTTTTTAATGAAAAAGTTTCCGAGTTGAATTTTGCCAACGGCATACATGCTTATCAGTATTCAGTCTCGCCGGAATACCTTGAAAGCGCTGGTACGCGGCTGTTGGCGGGCCGCGACGTCCGCCGGGAAGATGATGCCAAAGCTCCTTCAGTTGCAATTGTCAACCTCACCTTCGCGAAAAAAGTCGTCGGCACACCAGACGCTGTAGGCAAACACTTTCGCGGCGGTTCAAGCCCAAGCCTGACCGAGATAATTGGCGTTGTAGAGGACGGAAAGTACGAAGCTCTTACTGAAGATCCCCAGCCTGCTGCCTTCTTTCCTATCTCGCAGGTGCCGAACACTACGACTGTGCTGGTGGTACGTGCTGCTGAATTTGATCCGAGCCTGGCGACGGAGATCCGAAACTTAATTCGGCAGCAAGATCCGGCCATACCTGTGTATTCGCTCGGAGCGTGGGAGGAGATGCTCGGTTTGGCTCTATTTCCTGCACGTGCGGCGACAATCGCGCTGAGCGCCTTTGGCATTCTGGGGCTGCTGCTTGCTGCTACCGGGGTTTACGGTCTAGCGGCTTATTCAGTGACGCGCCGTATGCGGGAATTGGGTATACGCATCGCACTTGGTTCGCAACAACGAAAATTGCCGCAAGTGGTCCTGGGGCGCGCATTTGTGCTGCTTGCGAGTGGGTCGGTTGTTGGGCTTCTCCTTGGAGTGGCCGCAGGGAAGGTGCTGGCCCACATCGTCTATCAAGCTTCAGCCGGTGATCCGGTTGTGCTGATTGTCGGACTTGTGTCCGCTGCAATTCCGGCCCGCCGCGCGGCGAAGGTCGATCCTATGGTGGCGCTGAGGTACGAGTGAGAAATAAATGAATGGACTGATTCAAGATCTTCGTTACGCTTTGCGGCAATTGCACAGGAGCCCGGGATTCGCGCTCGTTGCGATAAGTACCCTGGCGCTGGGCATCGGCGCAAACACGGGAATTTTCACTCTGGTGAACGCGGTGCTCTTGAAGTCCTTGCCGGTTCCAAATCCCGAACAGCTATTCCTGGTCCGACAGAGAGATCGGTTCGCCGAGCAGACACGCGTGTCTTATCCGCTCTATCAGCGCATGTTGAAAGCCATGCCTGCATCCGCACACCTCGCTGCGATGACGCGCCCAAGTGATTTCTATTTGAAAATCGGAAGCGGCCAGCCTGAGATGACGAAGGGGCAACTGGTTTCGGGAAATTATTTCCAGACCTTCGAGACATATCCGTTACTCGGTAGACTGCTGACGCCTGAGGACAATCGAATTGTCGACGGTCATCCCGTGGCGGTGATTAGCTACGGCTGCTGGAAGCGCCGTTTTTCTCTTGATCGTAGCGTGATCGGGCGCGAACTGACCATCAACGGCATACGGTTCACTATTGTCGGGGTCACTGCTCCTGACTTCTTTGGCGCGGAGCCGGGCAGAGTGCCGGATTTCTGGCTCCCGATCATGATGCAGTCATCTCTTCACTTTGCGCAGCACTACAGCAAGAGCACTACCGCGGATGCGGATAAACCATGGGTGTTGCAGGAAGACATTACTTGGCTGTCTCTGATAGTACGGGCAAGCAACCGGGCCGTCCTGCCCCAAATTTCCGGCGTTCTGAACCAGCTTTTTTCGCGGAACCTTGAGCGGAATGGTATTAGAACCAATCCTCCCCAAGAACAAGCTCGACTCGAAAACCAGCTCGAGCTTGAGCCAGGTAGTCAGGGGACGAAGTCGCTGCAGCGCGAGTTCTCGCAACCACTGCTTGTGCTGGCCGGAATGGTAGGGCTCGTTTTGTTGATCGCTTGTGCAAACCTTGCCAGCCTGCTGCTTGCGCGAGCTACGACTCGGGCGCGCGAGATTGCGTTGCGGCTCTCGATCGGCGCAACGCGAAAGCGTCTGATTCGCCAGCTCCTGACCGAATGCCTGCTGCTTTCAATTCTTGGAGCTTTGCTGGGAATCGTCGTGGCTTATTGTTGTGACGTAGTCCTGCCCAGGTGGACATCGGGCGGAGCACTCCCCGTTCCCCTGAACCTTGCCCCAGATACGCGCGTGCTGTTGTTCACCATCGTGGTCGTATTTGCCACAGGAGTTCTCTTCGGTTTAGCCCCGGCGTTTCAGGCAACAAGCATCGAACCGGTACATGCTCTGAAGGCGAATGCAAGCTGGGCATCTAAAACGCAGCATCCTGGAACCCGCTGGTCGCTTAGGCAAACTCTGGTCGTCGCGCAGTTTGCTCTCTCGCTAGTGCTTCTGGTTGGGGCTGGGCTGTTCATTCGCACTCTCAGAAATTTCGTAAGCCTCAACCCCGGTTTTGATCGCGACCATCTCCTTACGGTGTGGCTGGATACCAATATCCGGCACTACAGCCATGATCAGCTGCTTTCTTTTTATCAGCGGGCACTTGATCGCATGCACGCACTCCCCGGAGTACGTTCGGCGTCGCTGGCGACTTGTGGTCTTGCCTCAAGCTGCAGGAGTGCCAGCGATATTTACGTGCCAGGAAACGGGGAGCTTGCGGCGACTCCGCAGACGAACATCGTTAGCTTGCACTACTTCGAAAATGTGGGGATGCCGCTGCTGCATGGCCGCGACTTTACTCAAGCCGATGACGAAAAAGCCCCGCACATTGCAATCATTAATCAGAGCCTGGCGCATAACCTTTTTGCCGGCAAAGATCCTATCGGCCGTCGCTTCGGCTATGACTCCGCCTCGGCAAACGAGTTCCAGATAATCGGCGTGGTTGCGGACGCACAGGTAAACAGCGTCCGGGAGCCTGCGCCGGCCATGATCTATTTCCCCCTCTTGCAGGCGATAACCAACGTTGAAAGTCTCGATATCCGCGCTGCGGGCGATCCCGGCTCGCTGACCGAACAAGTCCGGCAGGCGCTTACGAGTGTCGATCCCGATCTCCCTGTCAGAGAAATCACAACCATGGCAGACCAAGTGAGCAGCAATCTGGCGCAGCAACGTTTAATCGCGCGACTGACGGCAATGTTCGGTACGCTCGCGGTGGGTCTCGCGGGTCTCGGTCTTTACGGCGTGATGTCCTACACCATTGCGCGCCGGACGAGTGAACTGGGAATCCGCTTAGCTCTGGGCGCTTCGCGCAATTCAGTGCTGTGGCTGGTTCTTCGGCGGATACTTGTCCTTATCGGCACCGGGATTGCTGCCGGCCTGCTGCTGTCCTTCCTTGCGGGGCGTACGGTCACAAGCCTCCTATTCGGGCTAAGCCCCTACGATCCTGCAAACATGCTCGGTGCAGCTATCGTGCTTCTGCTGGTGTCCGTCGCCGCAGGCCTGAAACCCGCATGGCGCGCCGCACACGTTAATCCAACCGATGCCCTACGCGTGGAATGAAGGTCAATTAAGGAGACGCATGATCCAACTCAAAAATCTGGAACGCAGTTACAAAACTCCCGCCGGACAGTTTTTTGTGCTGCGGCGCGTTAACCTGGAGATTCGCGAAGGCGAGTTCATCACCGTGATGGGGCCGTCCGGAGCCGGAAAGTCTTCCTTATTAAATGTGCTGGCATTGCTCGATGACGCGTGGCAGGGCGAGTATTGGTTTCGCGATCAGGCTGTGCATGAGATGAAGCGCAAGCAGCGTGCGGAACTGGCCAAACGCAATATCGGCATGGTGTTTCAGAGCTATCACCTACTGGACGATCTCACGGTGCGCGAAAACATCGACCTCCCGCTCTCCTATAAAGACATTCCGCACAAGCAACGGCAGGGCATGGTGGCTGACACGCTCGATCGATTTCAGATTGTCGCTAAGAAAGATTTGTTTCCCAGTCAGCTTTCAGGTGGACAGCAACAGTTGGTGGGGGTAGCACGCGCGGTGATCCATAGACCGGCACTCCTGCTGGCGGACGAACCTACCGGAAACCTGCACTCTTCCCAGGCGAAGGAGATCATGGAGCTCTTTCGCGAACTGAATCAGCAGGGAACGACCATTGTCCAGGTGACTCACTCGGAGGTCAATGCCGGTTACGGCTCGCGCACGATTCAACTGCGTGATGGCTGGGTGGTGGGCGATACAGCTAATCCTGAGCTTCAGCCGTATGAGGCGGTGAAACAATGAAAATGTGCTCACGACTGGGACAATTGAGACGTCTGCGCATAGGGGCTCTTGCTTTTCTGACGGCGACCGCGTGTGCTCAAACCAACAGTTTTGTATCGTTCCAAATGCCGAAGTCGCACAACCCAATCAGTGCGTATTCGCCGAGCCAGGCGCCTGAGCCGCAGCTCACGAATTCTCCGCGGCTGAATCAGCTGATCCATGACGGCAAGCTGTACCTCTCGCTTAAAGATGCAGTTCAGCTCGCCTTGGAAAATAACCTCGATATTGCAATTGCGCGCTACAACCTGCCGATCGCGGATATGGATATTTTGCGCACGAAAGCTGGTGGTGTTTTTCGGGGCGTGAACGCCGGAGTCGTGCAAGGCACTCCTGGCGGCGGTGTCGGGGGATTTGGCACCGGGGCTCCTGGTGCCGGCGCGGGAGGTACAACCGCGGGCGCGGGCGGCGCTGGTGCCGGCGCGTCGGGCCTGGTGCAGTCTACCCTGGGCGTCGGCGCTGCGGTGCCTTCGTACGATCCTGCGATCATCGGATCTGTGGGGGCAGAGCATCAAACAACGCCTCTCGCGAATCTCCGGATTTACGGGGTCCCACTGCTGCAGCTCAACACTGGCCAGGCTAATTTCGGCTTTGCCCAAGCCTTTGCGACCGGCACGAGCGTTTCGTTTGAGTTCAACAACAACCGCCAAACCACGAACAGCCCTTATTTCAATCTTTCTCCAGCCCTCGGATCGATGTACCGGTTCTCATTCCAACAGCAATTGCTCTCCGGATTCGGCTTCGGCCCAAATCTCCGTTATCTGAGGATTGCGAAAAATAACAAGAGGATTTCGGATACCGCTTTCAAAGACCAAGTGATGGCGACGGTTACGCAGATCGAGAACATCTATTGGGACCTAGTGAATGCATATGAGCAGTCGCAGGTCAATGAGCAATCGCTGGACAACGCAAGGAAACAGCTTCAGTTAGAAAGCATTCCGGCGATGGGCGTCATGCGCGCAGAAGCTGAGGTCTCGAAGCGAGATCAAGACTTGACAGTCGCGCGCACGAGCCTGCAGCTGCAGGAATTGCTCATGAAGAATGCCTTGACCAAGAGCCTTGACGATCCGGTGCTTGAGTCAGTGACCGTTCTGCCGACAGATCGGCTCCAGTCAACGCAAGTCTCGCCCACCAATCAACCTATCCAGGACCTGATTACTCAGGCGCTGCACGATCGCCCGGAGCTTTTCGAGTCTGACATCGACCTGACCAATCGCCAAATCAGCCGCAAGGCTGCGAGGAATGCGCTATTGCCCTCACTCTCGCTCGTTGCCTTTTACGGAGGATCGGGATTGGCAGGCCCGCTGAATCCGGTTTACAACATTCCCGGAGTTCCCAACAGCTCAAACGTCCCCGCTGACTTCAGTGGAGCTCTGGGGAACGCGTTCAACAACACAGCGCCCGATTATTACGTCGGATTCAACCTGAATATTCCCATCCGAAACCGCGTGGCTAAAGCCGATCAGTACCGTTCCGAACTCGAATACAGGCAGGCCGAACTGCGACGCGAAGAGCTCCGGAAACAAATCAGGATTGAGGTCCGTAATGCGCAATACGCGCTCGAACAGACCGCTGCGCGTGTGGAGGCGGCTGGTAAAGCCCGCGATCTGGCGCAGCGTACCTTTGAGATCACCCAAAAAGAGCAGACGCTCGGTGCAGGCTCAACGTACCAGACCATGACCGCGCAGCGTGATTTGGCACTTTCCGAACTCGACCTGGTCACGGCCCTGACGGTTTACGAAAAGGCGAAAGTTGAGGTTGACCGTGCGACTGGCGCGACTTTGGAACATAATGGAATCGAAATTCAGGACGCGATGAACGCAGCGATTGGCGGTTCGATCGGCACCCCGGCCCCATAATCATGCCAACCTCGGCCAAACCGCGAGAAATAAGTATCCCTGCAGCCCTGGCAAAAACGGGGACTGCGCCCCGGATCTTGGCCGCTGACGATCAGCAGCACATTCTTGAAGCCATCGAACTCCTGCTAAAGCCGCAAGGATACAAGGTGGATGTTGTCCGTTCCCCGGAACTGGCCCGAGATGCGCTCATGAGCGCGCAATATGACGCAGTATTGATTGATCTTAATTACACCCGCGACACTACGTCGGGGCGTGAAGGCTTGGATTTGCTGTCGGAAGTCGTTGCCCAGGACAGAACTTTGCCGGTCATCGTGATGACCGCGTGGGGCAACGTGGAACTGGCGGTCGAAGCCATGCGGCGCGGCGCCCGAGACTTTATTCAGAAACCATGGGAAAACGAACGCTTGCTTTCGATTCTGCGCACGCAGGTTGAACTGCATCGCGCCTTGCAGGAAGCGGAGCGGCTTGCGGCCGAAAATCGCTTGCTCCACGCGCAAGACAGACCCGAGTTCATCGCCACAGCACCCTCGATGACACCGATCCTTGAAACGATGGCTCGCATCGCACCCTCTGATGCAAATGTGCTCATTACAGGAGAGCACGGAACGGGGAAGGAAGTCATGGCGCGTACGATCCACGCGCTTTCCCTGCGCAACAGCCGGCCTTGGGTCCCGGTGAATACTGGAGGACTCGCTGAAGGAGTTTTTGAGAGCGAGTTATTTGGCCATGTAAAGGGCGCTTTCACCGATGCGCGGACTGATCGCATTGGACGCTTTGAGCTGGCGGATGGGGGAACTATTTTCCTGGATGAAATTGGGAACGTACCAGTGAGACAACAGGCCAAGCTACTGCGCGTAATCGAGTCAGGAGAAATGGAGCGTGTGGGCTCATCCCGCAGCAAGAAGGTTGATGTCCGTATGATCTCTGCAACTAACAGCGATCTTAAGGCCGCTTGCGACGCTGGACAATTCCGTGAAGACCTGTTGTTCCGTCTTAATACCGTCGAACTTCATTTGCCCGCGTTGCGCGAGCGAAGAGAGGACATTCCACCTCTGGCCATGCATTTCCTTTCGCAATATGCTTCGCGTTACAGGCGCCAAGTGAAAGGGCTCGAGCCTACAGCTCTGCAAACCCTTCTCCAATATGCATGGCCGGGGAACGTCCGCGAACTGCAGCACACGATGGAGCGAGCTGTCCTGATGTGTCATACGGAACAAATCCAGGCGGGGGATCTCGGATTAGGTTCGCAAAGAGGGCAAGCGCAGAATCTCGAAGAATTGAGTCTGGAGGCAGTTGAAAGTATCCTGATCCGGAAAGCGCTACAGCGCTTTCAAGGCAACGTGAGCCAGGCCGCAGAAGCGCTCGGCCTGAGCCGTGGCGCTTTGTACCGCCGGATGGAAAAGTATGGGCTTTAGCCCAGGCGTCAGCGATTCTTCCTCACGCAGATCAAAACGGCAACGAGCGCCGTTTGAACGGCGAGTGAGCCGATTTTCCGTGTTGCTGGTCGCGCCGAGCCTTCTCGTTAGTGGCATCCTGATCTGGCTGCAACCTTGGTCACTTCAATCAAAACTGATTGTGTCGGGCGCGGAACTGCTTGCCTGCCTACTGGTTGGTGCGGCCCTCCACGATCATATTGTTCGTCCCCTCCAAACGCTCGCGAACGTCGTCGGCGCGTTACGCGATGAAGATTATTCTTTTCGAGCCAGACTGGCCGTTCCCAACGATGCTCTCGGTGAACTCTCGCTGGAAGTGAACGCGCTTGCTGATCTGCTTGCGAAACACCGCACCGGCGCTATTGAAGCAACAGCCTTATTACAGCGTGTGGTGGAAGAGGTGGATATCCCGATTTTTGCTTTTGATCCGGCAAACAGATTGCGTCTCGTAAACTCCGCCGGGGAAAAGCTGCTGCAGCGGCCGCCAGCCCAATTGATTGGCAAGACCGGTCCCGATCTGGGGTTGGGGAGTTGTCTGTCATGTGAAAACGAGTCTCTTGTCGAGCTGCATTTCGGCACCGATGCGCGCTGGTTCGTCCGCCGGAGCTCATTCCGCCAACAGGGAATCCCGCATACCCTGGTTGTACTCTCTGATGTGAGCCGAGCGTTGCGGGAAGAAGAGCGCCGGGCGTGGCAGCGATTGATTCGTGTGCTGGGACACGAGTTGAATAACTCTTTGGCTCCGATCAAATCCATCGCTGGCAGTCTGCATGCGCGACTCTCCACAAGCGGGATTAGAGCCGAAGAGCAGCAGGATTTTGAACGGGGACTCAACATCATCGAAAGCCGAGCGGCTTCCTTGAATCGTTTCTTGCAAGGCTACCGTCAGTTGGCGCAGATGCCGCCTCCGGTGTTAAGGAAATGCTCCATCTCAGCACTGGCGAAACGTGTAGGCGCTCTCGAAACCCGAGTCCCTGTAACAATCGTAGCTGGTCCTGACGTCAGTTTATTGGCAGACCCAGACCAGCTCGAGCAAATGCTGATCAATCTGCTGCACAATGCGGCGGATGCTGTCCTCCAGTTGTCGGATGGAGATACGAATTCCAACGGATCGAAGGGCACGAACACCGGACAGCAAATCGTTCTTTCCTGGACAGCAGTGGGGGAAGACGTGGTTATCGTGATCGAAGACCACGGACCGGGACTTATGAATCCCAGCAACGCCTTCGTCCCTTTCTACACCACGAAGCCGACCGGCAGCGGCATCGGACTTGTGCTGTCACGTCAGATTGCGGAAGCGCATGATGGATCGCTCGAACTGTCTAACCGTCCCGACCAGCGAGGCTGTGTGGTTAGAGTCACACTACCTATGAAAGTAGCTCAAGCCCATGATTTGGCCAGCGGCCTGCGCTGACGATGGTATCGCGTGCAAATTTGCTGAGCGTAGCAAGAGTCAGCGCCTACGATGTGCAGTTCTCCGCGATCCACCAGGAACCGGCTCCGTGTCGGACTCGTGAGCTCGAATTCATGCAAATTGTGATAGTTCCTCGGGGATTGAACGTCCGAAAGTAGTAACCTGCCACAGTCTGCCAAATGGTTGTAGGCAGTCGGCGCCGTTAGGCGATTTTTCTTGACGCCAGGGTTTTTCCCTGCAGAGAAAACATACTGAAGCTCTCGATCGTATTGCTTTGGTGGTTTGGACTTCTAGCTTGCCTCGTCGAGATGACGGCGACGCTACGAAGAGCACCCGACTTTCAATTTCTCAGCGACCAGATCGGCTTGTTCACGTCTTCTGTTCGGGGCTTTTCAGAGACAGGAAACAACGCCTCATCGCCCGCGGCTCAAATTCGTTTTCGGGATATGAGTAATATCGCAGGTTTGACCACTCATCCGAGTTCCTCCGATCTTCAACACTATCTGGTTGAGACCATGGGCGGCGGAGGTGTCGCGCTGCTCGACTGCGATAACGATGGCAAACTCGACATCGCCGTCGTGAACGACTCCACCATCGACCAGTATCGCCAGGGTGGAGATCCGATGATCACGCTCTATCATCAAGACCCGAATTCCCCAAAACTCCATTTCACCGACATAACCCAGTCTGCTGGCCTTACGACGCGCGGCTGGGGGATGGCCATCGCGGTCGGGGATTTTGATAACGACGGCTTACCTGCTCTTTACGTTACCGGATACGGACACAACGTGCTCTACCGCAACCTCGGCGGATGTAAGTTCGAAGACGTGACTGCCAAGGCGGGTGTCAGAGTCGGAGGATTCAGCACCGGCGCGGCTTGGGCTGATTATGATCGCGACGGTCGCCTTGATCTTTTTGTCGCCCGCTACGTTCGGACTGATCTCGACCATTTGCCTGCGCCTGATCCCCACGCTTCGGGTTACCGGTCTGTGATCTTAGAAATGCCGGACAAGATGGAAGGCGAAACCGATGTCCTTTTCCGAAATCGTGGTGACGGCACGTTCGAAGACGTATCGCAAAAGGCGGGTGTGAACGATTCCCAGAAATTGCACGGCATGGGCGTGGTATGGGGAGACTATGACAACGACGGTTGGCCCGACCTCTACGTGACCAACGATGCCGGTCCAAATTATCTCTACCACAACGAGCACGACGGGACCTTCAAAGAAGTTGGAATTCTCTCCGGAAGCGCTCTCGGGCCTCATGGCGAGACCTTTGGCAACATGGCTGCGGATTTCGGAGATTTCGATCGCGATGGCAAACTGGACCTTTTTGTCACCCGTTACGGAAATCAATCCGCGAGCCTGCTATGGAATAACGGCAAGGACTTCACCGACGTCAGCATGAAAGCCAAAATCGCGTCTGCGACCTACGCGCCCATCAAATGGGGCACCGGGTTCGGGGACTACGACAACGACGGCTGGCCCGACATTTTCATTGCCAACGGAAGCTTCTCGTCTCTGATGGATAACCTGCAAAATGAAGCTAAATACCGGGAGCCCATTCAGTTGTTTCGTAATCTGGGCGACCGCACTTTCGAAGAAGTTGCCGACGGCAGTGGCCTCAACGATGGCCCGTTGCAGTCACGGCGGGGTACAGCTTTTGGAGACATTAATAATGACGGCAATCTCGATGTCGTGGTCTTCAATGCGAATGGGCCGCCCTCGCTTTTCATAAATCAGACACATAATTCCAATCATCGCGTTCTATTCCGCCTGGTCGGAAGAAAGAGCAACCGCGCCGGCATCGGGGCGCGCGTGACTGTTTCTAGCCCGACAATGACTCAGATGGACGAGGTCCGTGGCGGAGGCAGTTACAATTCAACCAACGATACCCGCCTCCATTTCGGGCTAGGTCGCGACGCGACAATCAGCAAAATAGAGATCCAATGGCCCAGTGGATTGAGGCAGGAATTCCGCGACGTACCGGCAGACGCAGTCTACGAAATTGAAGAGGGCCACGAGATCCGGAAAACGCTTGCCTTTTGACTCCTTGATCTGCATCTCAAAGCTGTATCTCTCAGAGAAAACAGTAACTTAGATTAGCTTTGGCTCCTGCAAACGGCCACCGTGAGGGCGGCAGATCACCGGTCAAACTCCGTCTAAAACGTTTAGGATTGCAATCTAAAACGTTTTTGGTTAACGATTTTTCTTGACAATCATAATGAGCTCGGGATAAAAGCTACGACTGTTCCTAATATTTTTGTACTACTAGATTGATCTGCCACCAAATTCAGCTTTCCTGGTTAAACGATTACTTAAAAAGACCTAGAGTGGCGACCGAAGAGGAATCAGATGAGACGGATTCTTGCTAGCTTAGGCCTTATGGCGGCGCTTTCGTTGGCAACGCCAGAAGCACTTGCCCAGTCAATTTTTGCCAACCTCACAGGGACCGTGACTGACACCAGCGGCGCGGTGGTTCCCGGCGCAAAAGTCACAATTCAGAATGCAAACTCCAAAGTCGCCCGACAAGTCGTGGCGAATAGCTCCGGCTTTTTCTCGGTCACGGAGCTCCCGACCGGCACCTACAACGTGATTGCCGAGTCGAAGGGATTCCAGAAGTGGGTCGCCAGCGGCGTCATCCTGAACGGTTCCGATAACCGGACGATAAACATTAGCCTGAATGTTGGTGCTGAAACTGAAACAGTGGAAGTCAATGCATTGGCCGGCGAGGTGGCGCCCGTAGATTCCGGCGAAAAATCAGATCTGATTTCCTCCAAGGAACTGAACGAGCTCTCATTGGTAGGGCGTAACGCCACCGAGTTCCTGAAGATTCTGCCGGGCGCGACCCTCAGCGCGAATGGCGCAGTTAACAAATTGGCATACACCGGCGAGGTAGTTGGTATTAACGGATTTGCGCTCAACAACAATGCCGGCGGGTTAAGTGGCGTCAATATCAACGGGCAAACCGTCGGCATTACACAGGACGGGCAAAATACCTTCGATCCGGGCGCGTCAGGCGCAGCGACGCCCGTGAATCCGAACCCGGACATGATCTCTGAAGTCAAAGTGCTGACATCGAATTTCAGCGCAGACAATGCCAAAGGACCTGTGGTAGTGAACACGGTCACGAAATCAGGTGGCAGCACGTTCCATGGCGACGGTCATTTCTATGCGCGCAACTCCGCGTTGAACTCCGAGGACGCTTTCAATAAGGCCCTCGAAATTCCCGGTAGCGGATTCAGCCCAGGCCAGTTAAAGGGGCCGAGCGCGTATTACTATCCCGGCTTCACCATTGGCGGTCCGGTGCTTATTCCGGGCACCAACTTCAACCGGACTCAGAAAAAACTGTTCTTCTTCGAGTCGTACGAGAACTACCACCAACTGATTGATGGCGGCATCAATCGGGCTTTTGTCCCCACGTCAGAC
>WNGK01001926.1_pt1 | contig 26001 bp, 28 predicted proteins | sample 5400601 | NCBI WGS metagenome assembly WNGK01 (sample SAMN13153376, study PRJNA577476) | soil metagenome | isolation source: 60 cm soil or saprolite under Garry oak tree replicate 1 | place: USA:California | collected 2016-06-15
AGCGACCTTTCGCTGTTCGACGCTGACCATCTCGCGGCCGTAGCTCGTCAGCTAAACGGACGTCCTCGACAAACCCTCGCCTGGATGAAACCATGTGAGGTCCTCGCCCGAATTGTTGCGACGACCGATTGAGACCGCCAATTTGCCGAAGTATTTGGAACGAAGCTTCGTGGTCGGTGTATGTAGGCAGACATGAGAGCCGCCGCGGCCCTCGCAGTGCTCTTGATGGCCGGTTGTTCTACTATCGGCAGCTCACCAGGTCCAGCAACGACCACGGTTCGAACGTCAACGCCGATTGCAATCAACGCTCCGCCACCAGGTTCCGAGCTGGTGGACCGCGGCTGTGGCACAACCCCGATCTACAAGGGGGGTTCGCTGCCCGAGTGGGCCACCATCAACGCCCCATCCTTCCTGCCCTACGTAATCGCAACGCCAGGGATCGCGATGGGATATCTCTTCACCTACCCACTGGCCGCTGGTCTCAACTCCAACACCAAGATCCTTTGGTACGTGGCGACGCCGCGCCGCGGCTATCCGCTGGTAGCAAAGGGGCATCCACTGGGCGCAACGAGCCCGCAAGCCACCTTCTATAAAACCGATGATTCGGGTCCAGGCGAAATTTACCCGACCGGGCCGACCGTCCCCTCCGCCGGATGCTGGCACTTCACGCTCAAGTGGCAGAACGGGGACCGTAGCGCCGAAGTCGATCTGAATTTCTCGTAGGGGATTAGGTTCGCGCGTCCCGAATTTCGAGCCACCAATCAAGCTCCTCGCCGGGTGCGAGCAGCGGGGGAGGCACCGCCAGGTGAGGTCGATCCCCTCCGCCAGTCGCAGGTTCGATGGCGATCTGGTGGTATCCGCCCAGGTCGCCGTTGCAGACCCAGACGCCGACATAGGGTGTCAATCGCTTGTCCCAAACGATCTCGATCGCACTTCCGGACCGCCACTCCAGGCGTGCATGATCTACCGACCCGCGCCTCAAGAACGCCTTGCGGCTTTTCCCAGCGTCCGGTCGTGGCACGTCACCTCCCACCTCCACGTGCATGTCGGCCTCATACCGAAACAAGGGATGGGCGCACCAGTACGCGAAGAGCGGTGCATCTCCGGCGTTCGTGTACGCGTATTCGAACCGTACGGCCGCGTCGCCCAGGACGACCCGGCGCGCAAGCTTCCACGGCAAGATCCGCCCGGCACACTGCATCGTCGCACCGTCGACCCCCGTCCAGGGCAGCCGCCACGCCTCCCCATGGTCGGGCAGCTCGACCCCCGCGAACGGACCGATGCCGGGATACGGAGCGGCCTCGACATTCGGCACCATCTCGTCCCACCCCCACGCTCCACCTGCCACGAACCCGCCTGCGGCAGGATCGTCGACGCCGATGCCCTGGTCGAGCAGCTCCTCGCCGCGAAGGCGCAGCGAGGTGATCCGGCCGCCTCGCTCGGGGCGGATGGTCATCTCCCACGGGCCGCCGAGCAACCTCACGACGCCCCGGATCGTAGTGTCTGAAGGGTTGAGGACTCTCCCGCGTGCGGCGCTCGCGCTCTGCTTGCTCTCAGCCTGCGGGCCATTCACGGCCGCCCACCTTCCCAGTCCTGCTCCGACAAGCCAACCCACACCAGCGCCTCCAGCGACTCCAGCTCCAACGCCCACAGCACAAGCGAACACACCACACGTCTTCGTGATCGTCATGGAGAACCGGAGCTACGGCCAGGCAATCCAGGGCACATACACCGCCCAGCTCGCCGCGCGGTACGCCGTCGCGACCAACTACCACGGCGTGTCGCACCCCAGCCTCCCCAACTACCTGGCGCTCACATCGGGAAGCACATGGGGGATCGCCGACGACGCATGGCATCCGCTCCCCGCCGGAGGGTTGGGCGCCCAGCTGACCGCGGCCGGGATCAACTGGCGGGCCTATATGGACGGCATGTCGGGGACCTGCCTCCGCAGCGCTTACCCGTACGCGTTGAAGCACGATCCGTTCCCCTTCTACGGCAGCGCCTGCCCACCGCAGGTAGTCCCCTTCTCGCAGTTCGACCAGGACATGGCCGGCACCCCGCCCAACTTCGTCTGGATCACACCTGACCTCTGCCACGACGGCCACGACTGCTCGACGCAGGCAGCCGACAGCTGGCTCGCCCAGACGGTGCCGAAGATCCTGGCGACCAGGGCGTGGCAGAACGGCGGCCTGCTGGTCATCACCTGGGACGAGGGCGAAGACAGCGCCAACCACGTCCTGACCCTTGTCATCCACCCGGGGACGATCATCAAGAGCAGCGCCCGCGCGTACGACCACTACTCACTGCTCGCCTCGATCGAGGATCGCTTCGGCCTGCCGCGGCTCGGCCAGGCCGCGCGCGCGGGCGCCATAGATGACCTGCTGACGAGCATCCCGCGCCTGATGCCGGCCGGCGGCTCAGGCTAGCCGCCGACGCGGACCGGACGTCCCTCCCGCCGCCTCACGAGCTGCGAGGTCGTCGTGATCTCCTCGAGATAAGGGAGGTCGACGTTGACGCCAAGGCCTGGACCGTCGGGCACGTCCAGGCGGCCGTCGACGAGCACGAACGGCTCCGTGATGTCGCGGTGGTAGTAGCGGTCGGACGCCGACGTATCGCCGGGGAGCTTGAAGTTGGGCATGGCGGCCATCGCCACGTTGCCGGCCCGGCCCAGCCCGGTCTCCAGCATCCCACCCATCCACACGGGCACGTCGTGCTTCTCGCAAAGGTCGTGGATGCGGCGCGCCTCGAGGTAGCCCCCGACCCGCCCGGGCTTGACGTTGATGATCGAGCACGCGCCTAGCTGGATGGCGTCGGCCGCGGCCTGCTCCGACGTGATCGACTCGTCCAGGCATATAGGGGTCCGCACGATCCTCGCCAGCTCCGCGTGCGCGAAGACCTGGTCCTCGGGCAGCGGCTGTTCGATGAGCAGAAGGTCGAAGGCGTCCAGCTCGGCAAGATGCCTGGCGTCCCCGAGCGTATACGCGGTGTTGGCGTCGACCTGCAGGGGAACGTCGCCAAAACGCTCTCGGACCGCGCGGACGGGTTCGACGTCCCAGCCGGGCTTGATCTTCAGCTTCACCCGGCGATAGCCCTGGTCGAGGTAGCCTCCCACGGTCGCAATCAGGTCCGGGATCGAACGATGGATTCCGACGGACACGCCGCAGTCGACGGCCGAGCGTACAGCTCCGAAGAACCGTGCAAACGACTCACCCTTCGACCGCAGCTCCGCATCCAGCAGCGCCATCTCGATCGAGGCCTTCGCCATGCGGTGGCCGTGGAACCTGTGCAGCGTCCCGGCCACTTCGGCGGCGCTCGAGGTCGGCCGCTCGAGCAGAGGAGGCAGCAGGTGGTGGACCAGCACGTGCTGGGCAGCTTCGACGTACTCCGACGAATAGTCGGGCTCCTCACCCGCGACGCACTCTCCCCAGCCTTCCCCGTCGTCGGTGATCGCCTTGAGGATCAGGATGTCGCGCTCGAGCTGGGTGCCGAACGACGTCTCGAAAGGCGCCACGAGCGAGATGCGGATGCGCCGCAGCTCGACCGCTTCCAGCTTCACGCCGCTAGCCTAGAGGACCTATGAATCGGGCGCCAGCGCGCTGAGCCTGGCATCGTCCTCGTCGCTCAGGTCGATGTCCGCGGTGGCGGCGTTCTCCTCCACCTGCCGAACGCCAGATGCCCCGGGGATCACCACGACGTTGGGCTTACGGAGGAGCCAGGCCAGAGCCACCTGTGACGCGGTGGCCCGGTGCCGGGACCCGATCTCTCCCAGCGCTTCGATCAGAGGCCGCAGCCGAGCGCGCGACGCAGCGCTGAATGCGGGGCGCAGCCTTCGGAAATTGCGCGGCGTCGCGTCCAGGTACCGGCCCGACAGCAATCCCTGCGCCAGCGGGCTGTACGCGATGACCAGGCGGCCGTTCTTCTGCGCCCACGGCACGAGGTCGCGCTCCGGCGCACGGTTCAGCAGGCTGAACTGCACCTGGTTCGACAGCACAGGGCCGCCAAACGACTTCTCGGCGGCCTGCCACTGCGCCAGCGAATGGTTGCTCACTCCGATGTGGCTCGCCAGGCCGATCTCCACCAGCTTTCGCATCCGCGGCATGGTCGCGCCGGGCGGAAACATCGGGCTCGGCCAGTGAAGCTGGTACAGGTCGATGTGGTCGACTCCCAACCTGCGTGCGCTCGCACGCGCCTTCGACGCCACCTGCACAGGCAGCCCTACCGGGAAAAGCTTGGTGGCGAGGAACACGCCGTCGCGACGGCCTGTGATGGCCTCGCCCACGATGCGTTCAGACTTTCCAAAGGCGTAGATCTCGGCGGTGTCGATCAGGGTGACGCCGAGGTCCAGCGCCCGCTGAACGATCTTCACCGCCTCGTCGCGTGCGTAGTCCGCTCCGTATCCCCACTCGGTGGAACCGAACTGCCACGTGCCCAGCCCGACAGCGGACATGCGCGCGCCGCCGACTTCCACGTACTTCACGAGTCGCCCCTCAGCAGCCGGTCGTAAACCATCTGCGACCACGACTCCATGCCGAGGTAATAGATCCGCATCTCCTCCAGGGTAAGCAGTTCGCCGGCCAGCTTCGTGGTCTCACGGATGGAGATGTTCGGCGAATCGCCGTCGACGAGGAACACCACGCCGAGATGCACTTTGGACACGGGCGAGGATTCGTCGTTCAGCAGCCCGAGCAGCTTCGCCTCGAAACGCCCGTCGTAGACGACCTCCTCCTCCCATTCGCGTTTGAGGCCGTCCTGGATGGGGTCGCCGCCCTCGAGGTCGCCGGGGTTGATATGGCCGCCGACCCCGAGCGAGTACTGCTTGCGCAACCGCCGCTCGGACGAGGCGCGGAGGCGATGAGTGAGCAGGTACCGGTCGCCGTGGCGGAACACCACGTACGGGATGATCTGCTGAAAGCCGGGATCGTCCTCGACCTCGGCGCGAGGCATGAACAGGTGGTGCTCGCGGATCACCGATTGGTGCCGATCGAGGTGATCGCTGATGAAGCCGTGCCACGCCCCATCCGGGAAGATGTCGTCTCGCCGGACGCAGAGGACCTGCTCGGTCGCCGCGCGCATCTTCACGCCGGGGCCGCGGCCATGCGCACGAGGCCGCGACCGAAGACAGCGATCAGCTCCGCGGTGCGATCGACGTCCTCTTCGCTGACAGGCAGGAAGTAGACCCACGCGGCACGCTCGGTGGCAGTCGTGATCATGGTCCGCCCGGAGTCGGCGCTCGGGTTGCCGCATGGCCCCTCCGCGTCCGCGACGCAAATTCGACCGGCGACGTTGACCCGCTCCTTGCCGATGCCGGTATACGTCTCGCCTTCATGGCCAAGTCTCACCACGAGCTCGCCGCCGCGAACCTTGTCCAGGTCGTAAAGACCGACCGGCACCTGCAGCTGCACCGACATCGCGTTGGCCACATCGACCAGCGAGTTCACCCGAGGAAGCGGCTCACCCTTCTTCAGTCTGCGCAGCAGCGCCTCCGACGAAGGCCGGATGCGAGTCGGGTCGATGCCGAAGCGCCGGTACAGCGCTCGCGCACGCCCGATGTCGCCGACATCACCAGATCGAGCCGCCTGCATCGAGCGCGCCACCTCGAGCTCGAAGTCATCGCGCGGCTCGGTGACCTCGAGCTCGTAAAGCTCGAGCGCGAGCACCTCGATGTCGAGCTCGCATCGGACGATCAGCAAAGTGATTCCAGCTGGTCGAAGAAACCGGGGTATGAGATCTCGACGCATTCAGCATCCTCGATCTCGGTGGTGCCGTCCGCGAGCAGGCCGGCGACCGCCAGCGCCATCGCGACACGGTGATCGCGATGCGAACGAACGCGAGCCCCTTCGAGGTGGCGCGGACCCTTGATCAACCATCCGTCGTCGAGGGCGGTTATGTCGGCGCCCATGGCCGCGAGCCCGTCAGTCATCGCGGCTATGCGATCGGATTCCTTGACCCGAAGCTCGGCCGCGCCCGCGATCCGGCTCGTGCCCGGAAGCTGCGACGCCGCCACCGCGAGCACAGGCAGCTCGTCGATCATCTCGGCGGCATGGCCGCCGTTCACAGACAGGACGCGCAATTCGGTCGCGGGTCCGGCCTCCAGGTCGCCCACGGGCTCCCCACCCTCCGACCGCTCGCCTTCCAGCGCGATGGGCAAGCCGCACCCGCGCAGGAGATCGATGACCGCGGTACGGGTCGGGTTGATGCCCACGTTGCGAATGCGTACCCGAGACCCGCCGACGAGCCCGGCCGCCACCAGCCAGAAGGCCGCCGCGCTCACGTCACCGGGGATCTCGATGTCGAGGGGCCCGAGCCGGTCCTCCGCGTGGACCTCGACACGCCGGCCCTCGACGTCGACCTTCGCACCCATGGCGATGAGCATGATCTCGGTGTGGTTGCGCGTGGTCACGGGTTCGACCACCACGGTCGCCCCGCCGGCGAACAGGCCCGCGATCAGCACCGCCGATTTCACCTGCGCGCTCGGCACCGACGGCCGGTGCTCGATTCCATGCAGCGGCAGCCTGCCTCCAACCTCGAGTGGGGGCCATGACGCGCGGGCGCCCATGTCGCGCAGTGGTGCCACGACGCGGTCCATCGGCCGGGCCGACAGCGACTCGTCGCCGGTCAGCCTCGACTGGAAGCTCTGCGCCGCCAGCAGCCCGGCGAGCAGGCGCATGGTGGTGCCGGAGTTGCCGCAATCGAGCGGCGCGGCGGGCGCAATCAGTCCGCGCACGCCCACGCCGTGGACGGATGTGTCGGAGACCTCGACACCCAGCCCCCGCAGGCAGGCAGCGCTCGACCTCACGTCGGCGCCCGACGACAGCCCGCGGAACCGACTCTCGCCGTCGGCGATCGAACCCAGGATGAGGGCGCGGTGCGAGATCGACTTGTCGCCAGGCACCCTGATATCGCCCGTGAGCCCGCGCGCTCGCCTGACGGTGGCGATCACGAAGACTCGGCCCAACGCTCGCGCACGGAGCGGGCCTCTTCGAAGAGCTCGACCAGGCGCGGGTCGTCGGCCTCGAGGTGCCGGCGCAGCCGCGCCAGCGAGCCGCTGATCGCGTCGAGCTGCTGCAGGAGGTTCTGCCGGTTGGTGCGCGTGATGCCGGCCGACAGCTCGGGGTCGCCTCCGGCCAGCCGGCTCATGTCGCGGAAGCCCGAGGCTGCCACCTTCGAGGCGTCCGGCCAGTCGGCCCGGCCAGAGAGCGCGAGCACGTAGCCGACCGACAGCAGCAGTGCCGCGTGGCTGACGCCGGCGACGAGCCGATCGTGCGTCGCCGCATCCATCACCAGGGGGTGCGCGCCGGTCGCATCGACGAGCCCGGTCACGACCGGATCGCTCCGGGTGAGGATCCACGGCGCGCCCTGGAACATGTCCGCGTCGGCGGCATCGATGCCCGCCGCCTCCCGCCCGCACATCGGGTGGCCGCCGACGAGGTCGATATCGGCTGCGGCCGCCCATTCCATGACGCTGCCCTTGGTGCTGGCCATGTCCGTGACCACCTTGCCGTCGACGTGGCTACGCAGGCCCGTGAACAGGTCGCGCATCGCGAGGATGGGCACTGCGACCACGACGACGTCGGCCATGTCGATGATCTCCAGGTCCGTGCCGGCGACGCCCGCGATGCCGCGGTCCATGGCCTTGCGCACGGTGGCGGCATCGCGATCGAAGCCTACGATCGTGAGGTCGGGCCGCGCCCTCTTTGCCGCCATCGCGAACGATGAGCCCATGAGCCCCAGACCCACGACGCCGATGGTCGACACCGCTAGCGATGCCGCCGGGGGGCCGGCGGAGAGATTCGGTGACCAGGAGTCCCTCCCGTGACTGCGTCACGGGGACCCCAGAGGACGCGCACAGTGCGAGGAGCGGACACCTCTGGGGCCCCCATGCCGAAGGCATGGGAGGCAGTGGGCCGCATGGGCGCCGAAGATCCCGCAGGCATCCCTGGCGGCATCGCTCTAGGCCAGTTGCTTGGCCAGGGCGCCCAGCAGGCGGCGGAGGTCTTGCATCAGGCGGTCGAAGCTCTCGAAGTCGAGCGACTGCGCCCCGTCCGACAGAGCCTGGTTCGGGGTCGGGTGCACCTCCACGATGAGGCCGTGCGCGCCAGCCGCCACCGCGGCCAGGGCCATCGGCCGTACCAGCGGCCATCTGCCTGTCGCCTGTGACGGGTCGACGATGATGGGCAGGTGCGACAGCTCCCGAGCGAGCGGCACCGCGTTGAGGTCGAGCGTGAATCGCGTGGAGGTCTCGAACGTGCGGATGCCGCGCTCGCAGAGGATCACGCCGCGATTGCCTTGCGACAGCACGTACTCCGCCGCCAGCAGCCATTCCTCGACCGTCGAGGACATGCCGCGCTTCAGCAGCACGGGCTTGCCCGACCTCCCGGCCTCCTGGAGCAGCGCGTAGTTCTGCATGTTCCGCGTCCCGAGCTGGAGGATGTCCGCGTAACGCGCGACCAGGTCGACGTCGCTGGGCGAAACGACCTCCGTGACGACCTTGAGGCCGGTTTCGGCGCGCGCGGTGGCCATCATCTTCAGCGCCGACTCGCCGAGGCCCTGGAACGAGTAGGGCGACGTGCGAGGCTTGAACGCGCCGCCGCGCAGTACCTTCGCGCCCTGGGCCGCCACGTGGCGGGCGGTCTCGAGGAGCATCTCCTCGCCTTCGACCGAGCACGGTCCGGCCATCATCACGACCTCGTCGCCACCGATGCGCACCCCGCCGACGTCGACGACGGTGTCGACCGGCCTGAACTCCCGGCTCGCGAGCTTGAAGGGCTTGGTGATCGGGATGATCTCGTGGATACCGCCGAGATGAGAGAAAGCCTCCTTGTAGGCGTATGCGTTGCCGCCGATGACCCCGACGAGCGTCCGCTCCTCGCCACGTGAGATCTCGGTCTTGAGGCCGATCTCGTGGACGCGCTCGACCACGGCGTCGATCTCGGCCTTGGTGGCCTGGTGAGCCATGACGATGATCACGGGATCAGCTGGCTCCTCAGCGAATCCAGGTCCGACTTGATGGCGCCCGCGCCCCGCAGGTAGGCGAAGCGCATGGCCGATTGCGGCCGCGACGTGTTGTAGAGCAGCAGGACGCGGATGCACATCCGGACGCCACGGGGGTTGGGCAGCTTCACATCCATGTCGTGGCCGCAGAGCAGCGGCACGTCGAGCCACCCCAGGCGCCGCGCGGCATACGCCGGGTATTCGGCGGTGAGGTCATGCGTGGTCGTGAAATAAGCGAAGCAGATCTCACCGACGTCGAGGTCGTTGAGGCGGGTGAGCTCGCCGAGCATCTCCTCCGTCGCCTCGGTGATCGCCTCCTCGGTGTTCGACGTCGCCGTCGTGGCGCCTCGGATACCCCTCACCGGCATGCCTTCAGGAGCTCCTTCACGAGCGGGACCGGGTCGCCGCCACGATCGATCTCGGCGACGATCGCGCTCCCGACCACCGCCGCGTCCGCGTGTCCGCGCAGCGATCTCATGTGCTCGGGGCGTGAGATGCCAAACCCGGCGGCGATGGGCAGCTCGGTATGCTTCCGCACCTCACCCAGCAGGTCCTTCATGCCCTCGGGCAGCGCGCTCCGGGCCCCGGTGATCCCGGTCACGGTCACGCAGTAGACGAATCCGCTCGAGTGCTCGCAGATCGTGTCCATGCGGTCCGGCGACGTGGTCGGCGCCACCATGAACACGGTGTCGAGCGAGGCCGAACGCAGCCAGCCGGCGACCGGCTCCGACTCCTCGACCGGGAGGTCGGGCACGATGATCCCGGCGACGCCTGCCTGCGAGGCTTCCGCGGCGAAGCGCCGCGCATCGTGGGCGAGGATGGGGTTGATGTAGGTCATCAGGGCGATCGGGATACCCTCGCGAGCGATGGCGGCCGCGAGCTCGAGCGCCCCGCCGACGGTCATCCCATGCTCGAGCGCCGTCTGGCCCGCGTCCTGGATCACGGGACCGTCGGCGAGCGGGTCGGAAAACGGGATGCCGATCTCCAGCGCGGCGACGCCCGAAGCGGCGAGCTTCTTCCCAACCTCGAGCGATCGCTTCTTGTTGGGGTGGCCGGCCATCATGTACGCGACGAGCTTCAGGTCGCCGTTTCCGCGGAGGGCCGCCTCCAGTCGCGATTGAGTTGGAAATGCGCCCTGCGCGCGCCCGGCGTCAGACACCATCGACCGAGTCCATGTCCTTGTCGCCGCGACCCGAGAGGCAGACGAGGATGCGCCCGCCGGGACCGAGCTCGCGCGCGATGACGCCTGCGTGGTGCAGTGCGTGCGACGGCTCCAGCGCCGGCATGATGCCTTCGAGCTTCGTGCAGAGCTTGAACGCCGCGACCGCGTCCTTGTCACCCACGGCGACATAGTCGACGCGCTCGGCGTCGCGCAGGAACGCGTGCTCCGGTCCGACACCCGGGTAGTCGAGCCCGGCGGAGATCGAATGGGTCGGGAGCACCTGCCCATCGCCGTCCTGCAGCAGATACGAGTACGTGCCGTGGAGCACGCCCGGGCGCCCGCCCACGAGCGAGGCCGCGTGCTTGCCGCTACGGATTCCTGACCCTGCGGCCTCGACGCCCACCAGCGACACGTCCCTGTCCTCGAGGAAGGCCGTGAAGATCCCGATGGCGTTGGAGCCGCCGCCGACGCACGCGACCACGACGTCGGGGAGCTTGCCGTCGACCGACAGGTACTGCTCACGCGCCTCGTCGCCGATGACGCGCTGGAGGTCGCGAACCATCTCCGGGTACGGGTGCGGACCCACCACCGAACCGATGATGTAGTGGGTGCTGCGCACGTTCGTCACCCAGTCGCGGATGGCCTCGGAGGTCGCGTCCTTCAGCGTCTTGGTCCCGCTCGTGACCTCCCTCACCTCGGCGCCGAGCAGCTTCATGCGGCGGACGTTCATCGACTGCCGGCGCATGTCCTCGGTGCCCATGTAAACCGCGCACTCGAGGCCGAAGCGCGCGCACACGGTCGCGACGGCGACGCCGTGCTGGCCGGCGCCGGTCTCGGCGATGATGCGGGTCTTGCCCATGCGCAGGGCCAGCAGCGCCTGGCCGACGGCGTTGTTGAGCTTGTGGGCGCCGGTGTGGCAGAGGTCCTCGCGCTTCAGGTGGATGTGCGCTCCGCCGAAGTGGGCGCCCAGGCGCGTCGCGGCATACAGCGGGGTCGGCCGGCCGATGAAGGCGTGACGATGGCCGGCGAGCTCGAGCTGGAACTGGGCGTCGGCCTTGGCTTCGTGCCATACGCCCTCGAGCTCCTCCAGCGCGCCCATCAGGGTCTCCGGCACGTACTGGCCGCCATAGGGACCGAACCGGCCGCGCACCGGGTGTTTCAAGAGAGGATCTCGCTGAGACGGACGGCGTGGATGAAGGCCCGCAGCTTCTCAGGGTCCTTGACTCTCAACGAGGCTTCAACCCCGCTCGACACGTCGACTCCGTATGGCTTGAAACGGCTCACGACCTCGCCCACGTTACCCGGTTCGAGACCGCCGGCGATGAACACCTTGCGAGTGGCAAGCAGACCGCGCGCGAGATCCCAGCGCCACGTGCGCCCCGTGCCGCCGCGCTGGTCGGCGGACCAGGAATCGAGCATGATCGGATCGGGCCAGGCATCGGCGTCGGGGACGTGCTCGCCGCGGATCTTCAACACCTTCATGACCGGCCGCCCGGCGTCGAAGCCCGGCTCCTCGGACCCGTGCAGCTGCAGCAGGTCCAGGCCAACGAACTCCGCGATGTCCCTGACCTCATCGGCGTCCTGGTCGATGAAGACGCCGACGATGGACGGCCGCACCGCCAGGCCGTCCAGGATCGCCATGGCCTCCTCGGGACTGACGCGCCGGTCGGACGGGCAGAAGTGGAACCCCAGCAGGTCCGCCCCTGCCTCGACGGCCGCCTCGGCCGAGGCGGCGTCGCAGATACCGCAGATCTTGACCCTGACCATGTGCTATGCGGAGGCTAGCTCGCGGATGCACGCGGCAGGGTCGGACGCCCGCATGAGCAGCTCTCCGACCAGGATCGCATCGGCGCCGGCCTCGCGCATGCGGCGGGCGTCGGCGATGGAGTGGATGCCGCTCTCGGCCACCAGCGGGATTCTTTCCGGGACCAGGTTTCTCAGCCTCTCGGTCAACCCCAGGTCGACCTCGAACGTGCGCAGGTCGCGATGGTTGACGCCCACGGCCGGCGCCCCGCCCTCGACCGCGGCCTCCGCCTCGCCGAGCGTGTGCACCTCGACCAGCGCCGTCAGGCCCCGGCTGCGCACGACCGCAAGCAGCCGCCGCAGGTCCGCCTTACCCAGGGCGGCGACGATGAGCAGAACGGCGTCGGCGCCGGCGGCCCGGGCCTCGCCAACCTCGTAGGGGTCGGTGATGAAGTCCTTGCGCAGGATCGGCAGATCTGTCGCCAGCCGGGCTGCCTCAACGTGCTCGACGCGGCCGCCAAACCCCGCTGTGTGGGTCAGAACCGAGATCGCCGCCGCCCCGCCCACGGTATAGGCGCGCGCGAGATCGGCCGGTCGGTAGCTCTCGGCGAGGACGCCCATGCTCGGGGTGCGCTGCTTCATCTCCGCGACCAGGGCGAGGCCTGGCTTTTTCAGCGCCCCCATGAAATCCCTGGGCGTGTAGTCGTGGATCGCGCGCTCGAGCTCGTCCTCTGTCGTGAGCGCGCGGCGCCGTTCCAGGTCCAGCCTGGCCTCGGCCACCAGGCGGGAGAGGAGATCCGGAGGAGTCAAGGCCCCCGGCCGTGACTCCATATTCACTCCTGCGAGATTCTCGCCCAGCGCTGGAGAACGTCGGTGGCGCGACCCGAGTCGATTGCCTCCGCGGCCGCGCCGATGCCTTCGCGCCAGTCCCTGGCGTGCCCCGAAGCTCTCAGCGCGGCGGCCGCGTTGAGGAGGACGACGTCGCGCCTCGGCCCGGCGGCGCCCTCGAGCACCTCGCGGGCGATGCGGGCGTTGTCCTCGGGACCGCCTCCCCGCACGGCCTGGGGATCGGACGTTTTCAGGCCGAGGTCCGCCGGGTCGAGCTGATACTCCTTGCGCCCGCCATCGACCTCGATGACGAGCGAGGGCGAGCTCACCGACAGCTCGTCCATCCCGTCGCCGGCGTGAAAAACGATTGCTCTCTCCACGCCGAGACGGGCCAGGACGTCAGCCATCTTTCCCGCCAGGCTCGCGTCGGCGACCCCCAGCGCCTGGTACCTGGCGCCGGCGGGGTTGCACAGCGGGCCGATGACGTTGAAGACCGTGCGGACCCCGAGCTCGCGGCGGGGCACCCCGGCGAATCGAAAGGACGGATGGAAGATCGGGGCGAACAGGAAACCGATGCCGGCTTCGCCGATGCAGCGCGCAACGCCTTCCGGACCGAGGTCGATCTTCACGCCGAGCTGCTCGAGGACGTCGGCCGAGCCGCACATCGACGATGCGGCGCGGTTGCCGTGCTTGGCGACCCTGGCCCCGCACGCAGCCGCCACGATGGCCGCGAGCGTCGAGATGTTGAACGTGGAAAGGCCGTCGCCTCCGGTGCCGCATGTGTCGAGGAGCGCGCCGTCCACCTCGATCGGCGTCGCGTACGCGCGCGCGGTGCGGGCGAAGCCGGTGATCTCCTCGACCGTCTCCCCCTTCATGCGCAGCGCGACGATGAAACCGGCGATCTGGACCGCCGTGGCGTCGCCGCGCATGATCATCTCGAAAGCTGCCGATGCCTCGGCCTCGCTCAAAGACTCACAGCGGACCAGCTTGGCGATCGACTCAATCATCGCCGCGGCACCTAAACGCCCTCCCCACTCGTGGGGAGGGGTAGGGGTGGGGATCCAGCTTGGCGATCGCCTCGATCACGACCCGTTCCTTGAGGCGCGCCGGATGAAGTTGCTGAGGATCTTCTTGCCCTCCTTCGTCAGGACCGATTCCGGGTGGAACTGCACCCCGTACGTCGGGTGGCGAGCGTGCCGCAGGCCCATGATCGTGCCGTCATTCGTCCACGCGGTCACGATCAGCTCGGCGGGCAGCGAGGCCCGTTCGACGATCAGAGAGTGATATCGCGTCGCCTCGAACGGGTCCGCGACCCCCGCCAGCACGCCCGAGTTGTCGTGGCGGATCCACGAGGTCTTGCCATGCGCGGGCTCGTGGCGCACGACCCTGGCGCCGAATGACTGGCCGAGACACTGGTTGCCGAGGCACACGCCGAGGATCGCCACCTTCCCGCTCAGCCCCTTGATGGCATCGTTGGAGACACCCGCGTCATCAGGCGTGCCCGGTCCGGGCGAGATGATCAAGCCGTCGTAGGCGGCCAGCTCCGAAACCGTGACCTCGTCATTGCGAAACACCGCCGGCTCCACGCCGAGCTCGCCGAAGTACTGCACGAGGTTGTAGGTGAAGGAGTCGTAGTTGTCGATGACCGCGAGCCTGGGGGTAGGAGCGTTGCCCATCACATCTCCTCCGCCATCTCGACCGCCTTGAACATGGCGCCGGCCTTTTCCAGCGTCTCCTCGAACTCGCGCTCTGGGCGCGAGTCGGCGACCACCCCCGCGCCGGCCTGGACGTAGGCGATGCCTTCGGCGACGACGATCGTTCGCAATGTGATCGCCATGTCGAGGTTGCCGCCGAAGCTCACGTAGCCAAGAGACCCGGAATACACCCCGCGCTGGTCCGGCTCGAGGTCGGCGATGATCTCCATCGCGCGAATCTTGGGGGCGCCAGACACGGTGCCGGCCGGAAACGCCGCGCGCAGCGCATCCAGCGATGTGCAGCCGTCCTTCAGCTCGCCGCTGACGGTCGACGAGATGTGCATGACGTGCGAGTAGCGCTCCACCTCCATCAAGCGCTCGACGCTGACGGTGCCCGGCCTGGCCACGCGGCCGACGTCGTTGCGGCCCAGGTCCACGAGCATCACGTGCTCCGCGCGTTCCTTCAGGTCGTTCAGAAGCTCTTTCTCCAGCCTCGCATCTTCGGCGGGATCGGCGCCTCGGCGGCGTGTACCCGCGAGCGGGCGGGTCGCCACGCGACTGCCTTCGACCTGGACGAGCTTCTCGGGCGACGTGCCGACAACGTGGCGGTTGCCCCCGAGCGACAGGAAGAACATGTAGGGCGAGGGGTTGATGGCGCGGAGGCAGCGGTAGACATCGAACGGGCTCGCGGCCAGGTGCTTGCGGAAGCGCTGCGAGACCACGACCTGGAACGCGTCGCCCGCCAGGATGTGCTCCCGAGCGGCGTCGACCATCGCGTGAAACTGCCCCGGCGTCATGTTCGGCTCCCAGGTCCCGCCGTCGGGTCCTGGCGCGGGCGCGGCCACCGCATCCGCGGCCAGCCGCCTTTCCATTTCGTCGATGCGCGCGACCGCGTCGTCGTAGTCCTCCCGATCCGGCCGGTGGATCGTGAGCAGGCGGAGCCGGCGGGTGACGTGGTCGAAGATCGCGAGATCTTCCGCGCGGAGGAATGCGGATTCCGGCATCGGCGGCGGCGCGCCGGCGGCCACCGGAAGCCGTTCGAAGTGCCTGGCCGCCTCGTAGCCAATGTAGCCGACCGCTCCGCCGTGAAACCGTGGGATCCCGGGCATCGTCCGCTCGGCTGCGACCGACCTCAGCGCGGGTAGAGGATCGCCATCGCCCAGCTCGAGCTGCCGGGGCTGGTAGCCGATGAACGAATAGCGGGCGAGGCGCTCACCGCCCTCGACGCTCTCCAGCAGGAAGCCGGGGGAGTCCGGCGGGCACAGCAGCGAGTAGGCGCGCACAGGGGTGAGCATGTCGGCCAGCACCTCCCGGTACACCGGGATGAGGGCATGGTCTTCGCTGAGGGCCCGGGATTCCTCCCGTGTGGGTGTGGACTCTCTTCTCATCTCATCTTCTGGGCGCCCTGCGCGCGCCCGGCGTCTCCAATCTGCGCTCGTCTCGGCTGTCCGCCCAGATCCCGCGTCTGGGCCGGAACGTGAAGGGTATCAGAGACTTGCCTCCCCGCCACGCGGGGAGGTCCCGCCGGGATCGCACAGCGATCCCCGCGGGGGTGGGGTCCAGGCTAGGAAGGCGAGGGCTGCTTGCCTGCCTTCATCTCCCGCTTCACCAGGCGCGCCTCGGCCATCGACTCCTCCGAATCGACGTCCGCCACCGTGTGCCAGTGGGCCGCATGCTTCTCCCAGCCCGCCGGCTTGACGTCGAACTTCTTGGCCAGCACGGCGACCAGGATCTTCACCTTCATGTCGCCGAATCCCGGAAGCTTCTTGATGCGGGCGGCGAGGTCGTCTCCGTCGCGCGCATCTCTCCACACGGCGCCGGCATCGCCTCCGTAGTCGTTGACGACGACCTGGGCCAGCGCCTGGACACGAGCAGCCATGCTGCCGGGGAATCGGTGCAGGGCGGGTCGCTCGCGGAACACCTTGACCAGGGTGGCCGGGTCCATGGCCGCGATCTCGCGGGCGTCGAGGCCGCCAAGCCGCTGCTTCAGGTCGTAAGGCCCGCGGAACGCCTTTTCCATCTTGACCTGCTGGTCGAGGACGAGGCCGATCAGGAGGGCGAGCGGGTCGGTCTCGAGGAGCTCGTTGGCCTCAGGGACGTCGGTCCAGACGATCGGCATGGCCACCCCATTATCGATGCCGGATAACCTGCGGCGCTCGTCTATCGTTTACCTCTGCGATGGGGTCCCATCAGGCGCTCGTGCCGGCCTACATCCTGAGCGCCGTCGTGCTGGTCGCGGCAGCGCTGGGCAGCCTCGTGATCATGGAAACGGCCACGGTCAGCGTGTCAGTGCCGGCCTCGAAGCTCATCGCCAGCGTGACCCTGAAAGGCGGCCCGCAGGGTCGCGACCTGGTGACGACGACGCTCAACGCCAACGTCACCGACAGCCAGCAGGGCACCGCGAGCACGGTCGTGACGACGCCCGCTTACGCGACCGGGGTGGTCCTGTTCACATGCGCTCCCTGCCCCAGCGAGATACCCGTGGGCACCGTGGTGAAGACAGCCTCCGGGACCGCCTACCAGACGCTGCTCCGCGGGCCGATCGCCTCGTCGAGCAGCTCATCGGTGTCGGTCCTCGTGCGTGCCCTGCTGCAGGGCAAGGCCGGCAACACGGCCGCCAACACGGTGACCGTGATCGACCCGGCGATCGCCAACACCAAGGTCCAGAACCCACAGCCGATCACCGGCGGCGCGGATGCCTCCACGTCGCACGTGATCCAGCCGTCGGACTTCGAGCAGGTCCAGTCCGCATTGGTCGCCCGGGTCGCCCTGGACCTCAACGCGTCGCTTCAGGCTCAAGCCGAAGGCCTCAACTACCTGGTCGACGGCGAGCCCACGTTCAAGGTCGACAGCGACCACAAGATCGGCGACCAGGTGACGTCGTTCACCATGACGATCACCGGCTCTCTGACCGCTACGGCCTTCTCCCAGGGCAAGGCTGATGCCCTCATGCGCGCCGCGCTGGACCAGAAATTGCCCAGGGGATTCAAGCTGACCTCAGATCCCCTGGTGATCAGCTACCAGGTGCACAGGCAGCCCAACCCCGGTGGCGACGTCGCCATCAACGGCATTGCCATAGGGGTCATCGTGCCCAGCGCGACGGCCGACGAGCTCAAGGCCCGCATCAAAGGACTGCGCGTCGACGCTGCCCGGCATCAGCTCGAGCAGCTGGCTCCCGGCACCACCGTCGATATCAGCGTGAAGCCGGCGGTCCCCTGGCTGCCCGTCATCCAGGACCACATCACGGTGACGGTCGCCATCGAACCTGCCGCCGCCTGAGGTCAGTCGCGGCCGCGGCGCTGGACGAACTGGAAGCCGAATCGTCCCTTCACACAGAGGTGGCCCGAGGTCACGCTGTGGTCGAGCGGTGAGGTCACCTTCACGATCGAGTTGTCCTGCACGTGCAGCTCGAGCATGCAGCCGACCCCGCAGTAAGGGCACACCGTCTCGGTCACCTGCTGGCGTGCCTCATCCCACGTGCCCGCCTGGCGCATGTCGTACTCGCTCTTGAACATGAGCGCGCCGGTCGGACAGACGCCGATGCAGTTGCCGCAGTAGACGCACGCGGAGTCGGGAAGGGGCGTCGTGAACTCGGTGGAGACGTGCGCATCGAACCCGCGGCCGGCGACCCCGATGGCGAACGTGTTCTGCGCGTCGACCCCGCAGGCTTCGACGCACTTGTAGCAGAGGATGCAGCGCGAGTAATCGCGCACGTACAGGTCGTTGTCGACCTTCACGGGCTGCGCCACGGTGGCAGCCTCTGGCCCGAAGCGCTGCGGCTCTGCGCGGTATCGCGACATCCAGCCATGCACCTCGGGCGAGCACAAGGACATGTCGACCGACGACGCCAGCAGCTCGAGCACAAGGCGCCTGCTGTGGCGCACACGAACGGAGTCGGTGAGGATCTTCATACCGGCCTCGGCCTTGCGCGAGCATGCGGGCACGAGGACTCGTGATCCCTCCACCTCGACAACGCAAACCCGGCAGACATTTACGGGGGTCAGGGTCTCGAGGTTGCACAGCGTGGGCGTGTCGATGTGCGCCTGCCTGCAAGCATCGAGGATCGTCATCCCTTCCATCACGTGCACGTCCTCGCCGTCGATGCTCACCTGGAGCATCCGCCGGGGCGCGCCGACGAAAACGGGACTAGCCATGCAGCACCTCGAGCTGGATCACAGCCGACTGAATTGCGCTCGCCGCGGTCTGGCCCAGCCCGCAAATGGACGCGTCGCGCATCGCCTGCGCGATGTCGGCGAGCAGCGCGACGTCACCATTGCGATGAGAGTTCCGGCCGGCCAGCAGCCGCTGCAGGATCTCCTCCTGCCGCTTGGTGCCCACCCGGCACGGGACGCACTGGCCGCACGACTCGTGCCGGAAGAAGCGCGCGATGCGCAGCAGGATCGCCTCGAGGTCGGCGGTGTCGTCGAGAACCATCACCGCACCCGAGCCGAGCGTCGCCCCGATGGCGCGCGTGCCTTCGAAGCTCAGCGGTACGTCGAGCTGGCTCTCGGTGACGAACGAGCCGGCAGCGCCGCCCAGCAGCACGGCCCGCAGGTTCCTTCCGTCGCGCAGGCCGCCCGCCTGCTCGATCAAGGCGCGCAGGGTCGTGCCCATCGGCACTTCGTAAACCCCCGGGCGGCGGACGTGGCCGGAGAGGCAGAAAAGGCGCGTGCCCGTGGATTCCGGTGTGCCGGTGGCGGCGAACGCCGCCCCGCCTTCGCCCAGGATGTCGAGCACGTTGACCAGGGTCTCCACGTTGTTGACCAGCGTGGGCTTGCCGAAAAGGCCCACCTGGACCGGGAACGGCGGCTTGTTCCGCGGCTCTCCCCTCCTCCCCTCGATAGAGTTGAAGAGCGCGGTCTCCTCGCCGCAAATGTAGGCCCCGGCGCCTCGCCGCACCTCGACGTCGAAGGTCAGGCCGGAGCCGGCCACGTCGCCGCCGAGATAGCCATGGTCTCGCGCTCGCGCGATGGCGTTCTCGATTCTCTGCCGCGCCAGCGGATATTCGGTGCGGACGTACAGGTAGCCGTGCTCGCAGCCGGTGGCGATCGCGGCGATCGTCATCGCCTCGATGACGGCGAACGGATCGCCCTCCATGAGGACGCGGTCCTTGAACGTCCCCGGTTCGGATTCGTCGGCGTTGCAGACCAGGTGATGTGGACGTACGGGTGCACGAGCAACCGCATCCCACTTGCGGCCGGTGAGGAAGGCGGCGCCGCCCCGGCCGAGCAGCCTGGCCTCGGTGACCTCGCGGATCACTGCCTCGGGGCCCATGTCCAGCGCGCGGCGCAACGCGTCGTAGCCGCCGTGCGCGCGGTAGCTGTCGATGCTCTCGGGGTCGACGGCGCCGATGCGGCGGAGCAGCTTGGGGCGTGGGTCTCCCCACACCGCGGGCGCCCTTTCGGGCACGAGCGGAGCCTCCCACTTGGTGGGGAGCCCAGGCCAGCTCCTGCCGCCAAGAAGGGCCATGACGCCGTCTGACGAGGCGGGCGCAATGCGACCCTCGGCGTGGCGGCCGCCGGCGCCCGATCGTTCGACTCGCGCCGCCGGGGCCCGGTCGCAGAGTCCGAGACACGGGCTGCGGCGCCACACGGCGCCTTCTTTCCGAGTGCCGGGGGGACCCACCCTCGCCTCGAGCTCACGGCACAGGTCGTCTGCGCCCGCGCACTTGCACGCGATGTCGTCGCACACGGCGACCGTGAGCGGCGGCTGCTCGTCGAGCGCAAAGCGGTCGTAGAAGCTCGCCACGCCGAAGGCCTCCGCCGGCGGTACGTTCAGGCGGCGGCATGCGTACTCCAGGCCGCCGCGACTGATCCATCCGACCTCGTCCTGGAGCCCATGCAGCACCGGCAGCAGAAGGTGGCGCTTCAGTCGCGACACATGCCCGCCGTGCGCGAGGTGGTCGTCGCCGGGCGTCCGCTCGCCGCCCTCCCACAAGGATTCGGGGGGCCCCAGGACGGCATCGACGGCGGCGATCTCCGCGGCCGTCGGCGGGCCCCCGCTGGTGCGGATGTCCAATTACGTGACAGGAACCGTGGCGATCTTGTCGACTCGGATGGCGCTCGCCTTGAACTCGGCGGTGCCCGACTTGGGATCCGTCGCGTCGATGGTGAGGACGTTTGTGGCCACCTGGTCGGGAAAGTGCAGCGTAAGGAACGCAAGACCGGGCCGAAGCGTGGCGTCGAAACGCACCGGCACCTCGACCGATCCGCGCCGCGAGCTCGCGCACACCCGCTCGCCATCGACGATCCCAAGGCGCGCGCCGTCGGCGGGCGAAAGGAGCAGCGCCTCGCGCTGCCTCAGCGGCGAGCTGTACGCACCGGTCTGCACTCCCGTGTTGAAGGAGTCGAGCCGCCGCCCGGTGGTCAGGCGGATGGGAAATTCATCCGTCAGCGTGTCCACTGGTGGATCGTTCTCGACGACGCTGAAAGGGGCACGCGGACCTTGGAGGGGGTCCTGCCACAACCGCCCATGCAGGAACTGCGTCCCCGGGTGCGTCTCGTCGGGACACGGCCACTGAATGCCGCCCAGCTCATCGAGCCGCGCATAGGACATGCCGGCGTGCATCGGAGAAAGACTCCGGCATTCGTCCCATACCTGCTCTGCGGTCGGACTCCCCCAGTCGTGACCGAGCCGCCGCGCGATCTCGTAGATGATCTGCATGTCATCGCGGGCTCCGGCGGGCGGCTCGAGCGCTCGCCGCACTCGCTGCACGCGGCGCTCGCTGCTGGTGACCGTTCCGTCTGACTCCGCCCATCCCGCTGCGGCCGGCAGCACCACATGCGCGAGCTCTGCGGTCTGGGTAAGGAAGATGTCCTGTACGACGAGGTGCTCGAGGCCGCCGAGCAGGCGCACGGCTCGCGTCTGGTCGGCCTCGGACCGCGCGGGGTTTTCGCCCACGATGTACACCGCTCGCATCTCGCCGTGATCCATCGACTCGAACATCTGGCTGAGGTGATATCCGCGCTTGGGCGGTATGGACGCCTTCCACGCCTTCTCGAACGGCGCCCTCATCGCCGGGTCCTCGAGATCCTGGAAGCCAGGCAGGCGGTTGGGGATCGCGCCCATGTCGCCGCCCCCCTGCACGTTGTTCTGGCCGCGCAGGGGATTGAGCCCGCAGCCGTAGCGTCCGACCTTGCCTGTGAGCAGCGCAAGGTTGATGAGCGCGAGCACGTTGTCGACGGCGTTGTGGTGCTCGGTGATGCCGAGCGTCCAGCAGATCATGGCCCGATCGGCGCGGCCGTACGCGTGCGCGACCTCCTTGATCGCGCTCGCCGGCACGAGGGTCTCGGCCTCGGCACGCTCCAGCGTGTACGCCTCGACGCAGCTCGCGTACTCGTCGTAACCGGTGGTGGCGCGGCGGATGAACTCCGTGTCCCCGAAGCCGGAGTGGATGATCTCTCGCGCGATGGCGTTTGCGAGCGCGATGTCGCTGCCGACATCGAGGCCGAGCCACAGGTCGGCCCATTCGGCCGAGCTCGTGCGGCGCGGGTCGACGGCCACCAGCCGCGCTCCGTTGCGGACTCCTCGCAGCAGGTGATGGAAGAAGATCGGATGGGTCTCACGCGCGTTCGAGCCCCAGAGCAGGACGAGGTCGGTCTCTTCAGCCTCGCGGTATGAAGACGTTCCTCCCCCGGCTCCGAACACAGTCGCCAGACCGACGACGCTCGGGGCGTGTCAAGTCCGGTTGCAGCTGTCGACGTTGTTGCTGCCCATGACCACGCGCGTGAACTTCTGGGCGATGAAGTTCATCTCGTTCGTGGTCTTCGAGCAGCTGAACATGCCGAAGGCGTTCGGACCGGAGGCTCTCGCACGCTCAAACCCGCCGGCCGCCCGGGTCAGCGCCTCGTCCCACGAAGCGGGCCGGAGCCGGCCCCCTTCCCTCACCAGCGGCTGGGTCAGACGGACGCTGCCGTCGTCCATGGCGCCCAATATAGTCCCGCCGGCCGGCGCCGCCGGGCTGTGTACCCTTTGCCGTTATTCCCATCGTGTATCGCGCCAGCTACACCAAGATCTACCGGACGCTGGTTGCGGTCCTCGGCGATCCCGCGGCGGCCGAGGATTGCGCGCAGGACGCCTTCGTACTGGCTTTTCGGGCCTGGTCCAGGTGGCGCCCGGATGCGCCCGCCGAGGCGTGGCTGCACAGGATCGCCATCAACACGGCGGTGTCCTACCAACGGAAGGCGAACCTGCGCGGCATCGGAGTGATTCTGCGGCGGCTGGGCCGGCCGGGCGCCGGCCCTGATCCGGCCGATGTCGCCCTGGACCGAGAACTGTCGGCAGCGCTCCGCACGCTGCCGCCGAAGCTGCGGGCGGCATTGGTCCTGCGGCACTACCACGGCTACAACAACCGCGAGATCGCCGCCGCGATCGGCGTCTCGGAGCGGACGGTCAACAAGAGGCTGCGCGTCGCCGGCGAGAGGATGCGAATCCTCCTCGGCCAAGACCAGAAGCCCGTTCCCACTTGATGCCGCTGAATCGTTGTCCTTCAAGGATCGGCCGGAACACGCACACATGACAGATCAACTCGGGCCTGATTTCGACGCACGGTTGAGGGCGGAGCTGGACCGCTTCGATGGGCCGACGCCCCTGCCTTCGGATGCCCGCTTCAGCCAATCGCCGACCGGATACCGCCGGTTCGGCGGCATGAAGCCCGCGCTCGTGGTCGCCGGCGCCGTCGCGGCGCTGCTGGTGGCTGCGTCGGCGGCCTCCGGGAGTCCCGACCCGGCCGTCTGGGTGACCACGGTCGAGAACGTGACGCGCGTCGGCCCGGCGAGCCCCTCGCCTTCGCCGGTCACATCTCCGAACACACAGGCGAACCCGACTCCGCGTGCCGAGCCGTCGGAGGCCGCCGAACCGAGCCATGAATCACCTGAGCCTTCAGGCGACACCCACTCGGAGCCGGTCGCGTCGCCCGAAGCGTCCACCACCCCTTCGCCGGAGCCGGCCGAAACGCCGAGCCCCGGCTCAGACGACGGGCACTCAGGGTCGGAGTCACAGGCTCCTTCGCCGTCTCCTTCCCCATCGGACTCGAAGGCGGATTCATGAAGTTCCTACATCGCCCCGCGGCAGCGTTATCAGAGTTGCCCGGTTCGGGCCATCACAGGGAGGTAAGCATGCTGAGGAGTCGATTCGGGAAGCTCGGTGTCGCAGGATTCGCCGCCGTCGCGGGCGTGATCCTGGTTGTCTCGTCTGCCGGAGCGCATCAAACCCACATGTCCTCGAGAGGGGGCCTCATGCCCCTCACGGGCGTGGCCACATCGACAGCGCAGGCCGGCGCGGACGTCGACGCGGATGCTGCCGCGGAGGCGGCGGAGCTGACGGCCGACGTGCAGCAGCAAGAGGCGGCCGAGCAAGCGGCCGAAGCGCAAGGCGAAGCCGCCGACACGGACGCCGACACCGACGAGACGGAGACCGAGACCCCTGAGACGGAGACCGAGACCCCTGAGACGGAGACCGAAACACAGCCCGCCACCACGCACGAGACGGAAACGGAATCCGGCAGCGGCGACTGATAGGAGACCCAATCCCTTCCAAAAGGGCCGGGCGCCGGTGCGCCCGGCTCTATTTCATTTAAGGCCGGTGGGCCGAGATGAAATCCCTGATCCGCTGCAGGCCGCGTGACAGCTCGTCCTCGGACTGCGTGTAAGCGATGCGGATGAAGCCCTTGCCTGCGACTCCGAACGCCGTCCCCGGCAGCACAGCAACCCCGGCCTCGCCCAGCAGCCGGTCGGCCAGCTCGCGCTCGTCGAATCCAGTCCCCTCGATGTTCGGAAATGCGTAGAAGGCACCCTGGGGCCGCGTGCATCGCACGCCCGGGATGTCGTTGAGGCCGTCGACGACCAGGTTGCGCCGGTGCTCGAACACCTTCACCATCCGCGTGACCGCATGCGCCGATTCCGGCGCCGCCAGGGCCTCGATCGCTGCCATCTGCGTGAAGCCGGCCGCACACGAAGACGAGTTGATCATCAGCTGGTCGAGCTTCGCCGCAAGGGCCTTCGGCGCGACCGCATAACCGAGGCGCCACCCGGTCATCGCATAGGACTTCGAAAGGCCGTCCATCAAGACCGTGCGCTCGCGCATGCCCGGCTGCGAAAGGGGCGAGACGTGGTGGAAGCCGTAAACGAGCTGGCTGTAGATCTCGTCGGAGACGACGAGCAGGCCATGCTGCTGCGCGAGCTCGCACACGAAGCGAACATCCTCGTCGGTGAGCACCCCGCCCGTCGGATTCTGCGGAGTGTTGATGATCAGCATCCGCGTCTTCGGCGTCACGAGCGATTTGAGCTCGTCGAGGTCCATCCGGAATCCCGTCTCCTCGCGCAGCGTCACGACCTTCGGCACCGCGCCGATGAAGCTCACCTGCGAGGCATATGCGGGGTAGCCGGGGTCGGGAAGGATCACCTCGTCGCCTGGCTCGATGCACGCGAAAAGCGTGAAGAGCAGGACGTTCTTCGAGCCCGGCACCAGCACGACCTCGCCGGCGTCCACCTCGCTCTTGAGCATGCGGGTCACGAACTCGGCCACGGCCTGCCGCGCCTCGAGAATCCCGCTCGCCGGCGTGTAGTGCGTGTAGCCGTTCTGCATGGCCGAGATCCCGGCCTCGACGATGTTGTCCGGCGTGGCGAAGTCGGGCTCGCCGATCTCGAGATGCACGATGTGCTTCCCCTCCGACTCCAGGCGCCGAGCCTTGGCGAGCACCTCGAACGCGCTCTCAGTCCCGAGGCGCGACATGCGCTCGGCGAACTTGATCGTCACGTCCGGAATCCTAGTGTGTCGCCAGAGGAGACGGGACGGCCTACGCGGCCCAGCGTATGCCCGGCCCTCGCGCTCGTCTCATGATCACCCGCTCCGGCGGAAGGAAACGAAACTCGCGCCCGGCTCTGATCACCTGCCACCCGCCTTCGTGCACGAGGCGGTGAGGGCCTGTTGCCGAACTCACGCGACTATCCGAAAATCTGGCTGACCTTCCTGTTGCAGTCCACGTCCTAGTCGGAGGGGTTTGCCCATGATGGGGCTCAAGGCCGTCGAGCCGAAGCTGTACTACAGCTTCTCGCTCGATGCAAAGGTGCCGCCCAACCACCTTGTGCGGCGGCTTGCCGCCGCCGTCGACTTCGAGTTCGTTCGTGGCCTGGTCAAAGACCGCTACAGCCGCACCGGGCAACCTTCCGTCGACCCGGTGGTGCTGTTCAAGCTCTGGCTACTGGGTTATCTGTTCAACATCACCAGCGAGCGTCGGCTGTGCGAGGAAGCCGACCTCAACCTGGCCTGGCGCTGGTTTCTCGGCTACGAGCTGGATGAGGACATCCCCGACCACAGCGTCCTGAGCAAGGCGCGACGCCGCTTCGGGACCGAGGTCTACGAGCAGTTCTTCGCGCGCATCGTCCAGCTCTGTGAGCACGCGGGACTAATTGAGGGCGATGTGCTCTTCGTCGATTCCACGCTGGTGCAGGCGAACGCCGCGGACCAGGGACTGCGCTCGCGCAGCCTGCTCCAGCAGCTGCCGCGGACGCACGAATTCGTGCGCGAGCTCTGGGCGGTCAACGAGGAAGGAGGGCCAGAGACGGAAGCCCGGCTGCCGGAGTT
>WNGK01001755.1_pt1 | contig 25993 bp, 29 predicted proteins | sample 5400601 | NCBI WGS metagenome assembly WNGK01 (sample SAMN13153376, study PRJNA577476) | soil metagenome | isolation source: 60 cm soil or saprolite under Garry oak tree replicate 1 | place: USA:California | collected 2016-06-15
AGGGCGTCTTGGCAGGTGTTGCACTGGGACAGACCTTGGCCTCCTCCTCTGGCGAGTTGAACCAGAAGCCCACGTTGTAGGTATGGATTGGATTGAACTGGTCGGCTGGGTTCTCGATAAAGGTCTCCTTATCGAAGATACCCCGGACGGTGACTTCGGCATGGCCGCCGGAATTGCTCTGGAGGTCGGATTGGTACCAGCCAAAGCCGAAACCGGAGAATGTGCCCGGATCGAGCGGCGAATGCTCGACCAGGAACATATCGAAGCCCGTGTTCGGGGGTAGTCCACTGGCAGTCAAGACCATGTTATCATTTTGCGCACCAGTGACAAACCGATTGGTGATGTGGATACTCGCCTGCGCGTTCTGGATGGCCGGGCAGGCGAAAGGCTTACCGGGCTGCAGACCCGGGTTCACCCCCAGTGGGAACGAGCAGACCGCTCCCCGACATCCACTCAGGGGGGCCTGTGGGGCGGAGGCGGTTTGGGCACGGGTGGTGGTGATCCTGGTACCGACCAGGGCCGCCAGGGTGGCCACGACAAGGGCGGCCAACAGGACCGCTGGCAGCAAGCGACGACGGAAGCTGAAACGATGCATCATTGGAAAGCTCCTCTTTCTATGGAATTGGAGTTTAGGCTAAGTTTTACTACTCACCCGCTATCAGCAGCCACACTACAAGGTTGAGAAGGCTGTCACAAGACCTGATAGCGGATTTCTTGTGATGTTAGTATCACCTACACTCCCATCCCAACCATGTGTAAAAATCGCTCAGAAGAGTTGGCTCAGCATGAAATGGACAATAGACGCAGAAAGAGCCATACGTATCCCCCCTGTTAGAAAGAGCACGACAGATGTATCAAGTAGGCACTTTTGATTTCACTCTGAATTAGTCTAAACATCAAACCAAACAAACAAACAAACAAGGAGGAGCATTCTCCAAATGAACCTTAACACGTTGAACGAATTTCGTCACATGGTCTATGGGTGCTTCAAGCGAGCAGGCGATGCGCTCTTCAACACGCTGGACGCCCTCAGTAGTGAAACGACGGCCTACAGCTTTCCCGAGTTGTCGCTCTCCCCGTTGTTCGAGCGCCGTTGGTCCAGCCTGTATGAAGCCTTTGAGGACGGTCAGATCGAGGCCTCGCAACTGCGCCAAGTCTTTGTCCAGTTTGCTCCCCTGCCCGGCCCAGGTGAGTACGTCTTTCTCGGCGTCGATACCAGCAACTTGTATCGTCGGGAAGCCGAAACAGCCTCTGATCGCACGCTGGTTCCTCTGCCCAATGTGCCTGAGGGGGCCCACGCGGTGTGTCCGGCCTGGGTGATCAGCAGTGTCGTGCTTTTGCCGACAGAAGCGGGCCAGGGAACCTTTGTGCTGGACAGCCAGCGCGTGGCTTCTTCTGGACGCGCGACGCAGGTCGGAGCCACCCAATTGCGGGCGGTGGTCGAGGTGTTGGTGCAGCGCGGTCTGCGCCCAGTGATCCTGGGCGACCGCTGGTACGCCTGCGCGCCCTTTCTGGCAGGCATGGCCGAGGTGGCTGCCAGCTGTCTGTTGCGCGTCAAGAGCAACCGCGTCTTTTACCGTCGCGCCCCCGCTCGCCAGCCCGGTCAGCGCGGGGCCAGCCGCAAAGATGGAGCGCGGTCCCAATGCTGCGATGAGAGCAGCCATGGCGAACCGGATGCCAGCTGGGAGGGGACGGATGCCAAAGGCCAGCGCGTGGAAGTGCGGTGCTGGAAGCAGTTGCATCTGCGCAACGCTCGCGAGGTGGAGCTGAGTGTGATCCAGGTCATCCGTCATGGGGCCAGCGACCGCCCACGTGATCCCCGGGTCAGTTGGTTTGTCTGGAAGGGCGAGCAAGCCGCTCCCCTGGCCCAGATCAGCCCAGACTATCGGCTGCGCTACTCGCAGGAGCATGGCTACCGACTCGACAAGCAGGTGCTGCTGTGGGATGAGCCGCGTCTGCGCACTCCGGAGCAAACCGAACGCTGGACCCAGGTGCTGGCCTGTGCCCACAACCAGTTGGTGCTGGCCCGTCCTCTGGTCCAAGGGGTGTACCGGCCCTGGGAGCATCGTCGTTGCGTTCTGACGTTGGCGCAGGTGCGCCGAGCCATGCCTGCCTTTTTGACACAGTTGGGCACCCCAGCGCGACCACCACAACCTCGTGGAAAAGCGCCGGGACGAGCCAAGGGGTTTCGTCCCAAACCCTTTGTGCGTCATCCGGTTATACGCAAAACGAGCAAAAAGTACAAAAAGCGCAAAACGGCGACGGCGACGTGAGTTTGCTCGGCTTGTGCTTTTCATCTGACCCGTCTTTCTTTGTTCTGAGCCATTCAACGCTTTGGCTCAGCTACCTTCGTTTAGTCTAAACGTCAATTTCAGGTGTGAGCGGTTCAATTTCGGTTATGAATCAGGACGTGGTTTGGGAAACGGTGTGCGTGCCTGGTGTCTCGTGGAACAAGGGAGGGTTCCTGACCAGGCTTTCTCTCATGGCATTTGTGCGTCTCACTGTGCGTATGTGCTGCAATCGTATTTGAAGAGGAATGCTCATTCGTTGTCGTAACGCAAGTGCTTGATGGCAAGCCATTACAAATTTTCGGTATGGCACCCCTCTTTGGGGCCTTCCTCTTTACACCACTTTCGAGGTAGCATCTGTGCGCGTGTATGTTATATCGAAGTCGTGCTTCCATTGAGTCCCGTCAGCTGCTATTTCCCAAGAACCTGTTATGGAGTTTCCGTCGCCGCTGATTTTCCCTTCGAAGCGTTGAAAAAAATCTGGGTCTTCACGCCAGAGTTTCCACACACCTTCACGGAAACTCATGGCATAAATTCTCGAAATCCCTCGAGCATCGTAGTAGAGCATACTATAAGTATCAATCGATTCATTACGGCCTATGACCGATGTCGATTGTGGGGGGGAATAATCACGAAAAACTATAAATGCATCATCTAGCCACTCAAAGGAAGCTCGCCCTGTTTGTGTGACTTGAGGGCTAGGCAGAAATGACGTATGAGATACTTCGACGTTCCATTCGCCTATCAATATCTGAAGTTGACGAAGCGCGGGGTTCAGTTTTGATGGGCTATTGTTTTTCGGTTGAGCCATAACTTAATAATAACCCTTCGTCCGCCTAGTGAGCAAGAATTTCCGGTGATTGTCCAACTTCTCCCAAATATTGTAGTTAAAGTATGTGCTTGTGTCAATAAGGGTAAAATCCAACAAATCGATGAAAAGTTCCACGGAAACCCGATACCAAACCACACAAGCGAGCCTTAACCACTGGTTAAAACAACGAGGATTGAGCAAAAACTAAAAACTACTCATTTAGATGGCCTTGTTTCACACCTCGTCGTTACACAACATTCGGGGCCCTCCGCACTTTCCGTGCTATGAAAACCATCTGGCGAAGCTTCCTCTTAAGGGATACGCTATCAAAGCGGGCTAAGAAGACTCAGCCAATATCTATGGCACAGCTTAGCACGGAAAGTGCGGAAGATCCAACATTCGAGATGGCATCCTGCGTGGCACCTAGTAACAACAGCGCTGGTTCAGGACCTATTTACCCATATAGCTTGTCTTCCATCGTTGGTCAGGTTAAAATGCTGCAAGTATGTATACACAAACCCAACAAGGATGATTAAGCATATTACTGAGAAATTGGTTGTTTGGAGGGTGTTATATGAACAAGAAGGAAAAAGAACGCATTGCACTTATGCTGATAAAAATAGCAAAAGAAGTAAGGGAATATCTTTTGTCAGAAGAGGGTCAAGATCATCCATTTTACCGCTCAGAATCCTTCCTTGTAAGTTCTTTTGATGAGGAAAGAGAAGAGATACTTGAAAATCTTCTCGACGATCCTGTATACGCTGCAAAGTTCTCTGAGGAATATCTAGAAAAATTGCTCAAAGAGCAAGTACGAGCAATGATACGAAAGTTGCAAGAGGAAGTAGTTAGCGTTCGTCCCAAAAATATTGCAAGAGATACTGTTGAGGCTATTTTTAACGAACTTGATAACTATACAACACAGGTAACGGTGTATTTACCGGTAGCAGGGATTACCCTTCAGACCGAAGAGGGTAGGTTTGAGATGGGAAATATCACCCTGCAAGTTATGACGCCGCAACGAATTGATGAGCTGCGAAGTCATATCACGTTAGCTATAATGGCAAACTTAAATACACCGGATGAGAAACAAGCCCTGCTTCAATATTTTGAAAGAGACCTCCAACGGGTATTTGGAGAGAAAGAGCGGCCAGTTTATGCCCTGTATCATGTCGTTGCTGAACCTATACAAGCGGAGACACGGGCAAAGGAAGCATGTTATCAGGTATTTGACATCCTGCGCTATGCGCTGCCATTCCTGACAAGGCGCTATCCCATGGAGTATTCCATCCCTAAAAAACTTCTAGATAATGACACTGTGGAAGTGAGTAAATATACCCGGCGGGATAGAAAAGTCAGTCTGGAAACTGACAAACACATGTTTTTTGGCTTAGAAGGCGAAACTGGTACTATGACTGATATTATCAGCAGCATTTTCATTTTGCGAGATTCACCAGGTTTTAATTGGAATAATTCAAGAAAAGGTCCTTTTCTTCCATTGAGAATAGACGCTCATGTTCTTCAAGGGTTAGAGATGGCAAAAGTATTTGAAGCTTCTCAGATTCTTACAAAGGAAGAAGCTTCTCGAACAAACTTTGAACGATGTATACTTCGGAGTATGCACTGGTTTGCAAATGCACAAACCCCCATGCAGCCGGAGTATGTATTTACGAGCCTTATGTCTTCTATTGAGGCTTTTTTAAACCCGCCCGGAGTTCACGAAAAAGTAACCATAGCGATAGTTGAAGGTGTTGCAGCACTGGGAGGAGAGCAAGGTTTTAGCTATACCAAAAAAAGAATGGATAGTTTGTACGCGAAACGAAGCGCACTTTCACATGGTGATCGTGCTGAAATTATGGAGAGAGATATTTCTGAGCTGAGAGCGGTTGCATTTTATCTCATACATCAAATGTTGCAGCGGAGAGATGAGTTTACAACACAAGAGCAGCTCTATGAGGAAGTCAAGAAAATTCGTGAGGAGATAAAAGAAAGCAGCGCTAAAGCCAGCTCTACGGATAGTCCCCAACATGAGATGAACTGACTGCTAACTTACCGTTGCATAATAAAAGACTCTACGACCAGGCTGTGGGGGGTTATAGGCTACTTTGCTTGCTATCCTTGATAGCAAGAAGGCGGCGCAGGTTAACCATGTCGCTATCGAAAACCGCTTGTCTTTTCTTCGCTTCTTCTGCTGAGTGATAATCTCGTGCCAGAAGAAGCTGAACATAATGGTACAAAGCTTGTTCAAATTGGGATCGACGTTTTTTATCAAGGTGTTTCTGAGTAATATTGATGAGATTATAACACACCCTTGTTGCACCTCATAGTGTCTTGTTCATGCGGCTCAGGGACGCTTTTTTCGCGCTATTTTGTTCGCTGATGTCTACCATTGTTTGTGGTTTTCTTTCGGTTTTGCTGTCAGCGTTTTCCTCTTGGCCGCCCATTTGTGGTCCGTTTGGACTTCCAATGGCTTTGCCATTGTAGGGCACATGTGTCCTGGGGGCTTCACTTCTATAAGTAGAGGAAACAGATAGCTTCATGATTCGATGAATTGGCTTATCAGGCCATTTCATGCCATGTTCAAGGCATGAAGAGCAAGAAACTTTATTCTGTCTCCTTTATGTCTTGCTGCTGGTATTTTGTCCGTTGGTATCTGCCTTTGTCAATGGCTTTTGGGCTGTAGATGGTTAACTATGTTATGATAATGCCGAAGGACGAGCTCGGTTTTGTTTGTCCGCTGGCGTTCGTTATGGTTTTCGGTGTCCTTTTCTGGCTGCTTCTCTGTTCGCTGTGTGTTGTTGTTTTCGTGGTATGTTGTTGGCGTTGCTACATGATTACTACAGAGATGGTTTCTTGCTTTGATAGTAGTCGCCTCTTATTGGCAAGATATGGGCTGTCACCGGTGATTTCGCAAAAACGAGCCAGCCTGTTGAAAAAGGAGGATAGAAAGACTGTCCATTTGTTGTGTTTGAAATGGTTCTCCTGTACACTCTTTCTGGCTCCATTTTCTCCGCGTATCTGGTCGTTTCCGTTGACCCTTTGTATTTCAGCATGCTCTAGCGTCAATGTGCCTGTCAACTTGTTAGGCAACACTTCCCAGGAAGGAGCATTGTTCATGTCAACAGAAGAAAACAAAGCGCTCATTCGTCGCGGGATGGGCTAAGAGAGGCGGGCAGCGCCCAAGCGGCAACTGCCTCCCTCACTGTTGCCTGGTGGTCGAGACGATTTCGCTGTGGCCATGTGTCTCAGGAGTCCCGTTGCGGCAAGCCTCGTGCTGAGACCACACGCGTTAGCCATTCGGGTGGTCAGTTCCGCCTAGCCAGAAGTAATATCCCTGATAGGAGTGACCCCAGTTTGAATTCCCGCCCACGTTCTGTCCCTGTTGGACCTCGAAGAAGTTGAGGACGGTGCCCTGAGGAAAGGCATCGAGTTCAGGGCACTGGGTATTGGGAGCAGCGCGGGCTTTCAGACCTATAGAGGACGTAACCGTGCAGGTCTTCAGACCAATCGGGGGGATATAGAACACTTCTCCAGGGCGGATGAGATTCGGGTCCTGGCCGATCACCTGCTTATTGCAGTAGTCATAGATCTTATGCCACTGGTTGCCATCACCGTAGAAGTGCTGTGCAATTGAGGAGAGGGTATCTCCCGGTTGCACGGTGTAGATAGAGATCGTAGCTTGAGCCATGTGATCCTCCTTCTTTGTTCTTGAGATCAGTTTTCGACTCGGCGTCCGAGCAAGAGAATGGGAAAGAGCGAGAAGAACACCTTTTCTGAATCCAGGGGATCTCTCCATGCGAGATATTGACCCCAGATGTGTCTATTCGCTTTGCTACTCTTCTGTAGCACAGGAAGGTGCCTCTTGATTAGTGTACTCTGAAGCCGAGTATTTGTAAAGGTTTTATGCTTGACGTTCCAGAGCTATGGCAAAGTATATGAGTCGGGAATAACATGAGCCTCTTTGCAACAGCTCTGCAAAAAGTCGAAAATAAGTTCAATAAAAACACGACTCAATATTTCTACTTATACGTATTAATAATACCTCAAAAAAGTCGAAAAATGTCTTGACGAAAACACAAATATATGGTATAAGAATACCTTGGATATGCTGCTAATAACCCCCTCAAGCATATGGTGGAGAATATCTTGGAGTGGGCTGTTAACAATCCACTTTGGATAGAGCCTCGAAGTGCATGCCATAGCCAGTAGTGTGAGTATGCGTCCCTTTTTATTGTGTTTGCGATTGGCGTTTCCATTTTGCCTTAAGCGCCCTCAATAGGCGCATAGCATTGCACAACTTCCCTGGTGTTTCGTAATGCGTCTACCTTGTTGTAGTGTTCGAGCTTGGTAGTGCGTGCTTCTCAACCGTATGCTCGTAATGAGCGAGAACCTTCGTTGCTTGTAGTGCCTCCATGTTGAAATAACCCGTAGTGTGCATGTGCGCACTTTTTGACTGTGTTTGCATTGTATTTTGAAAGGAGAACAACCATGCGACGATTCGTGATTGCGACGTTGCTCGCGATGCTGATGCTTGTTCTTGCGGTCTCAGAGGCTTTCGCGACCAGCCCCCACTTCCTTTTCGCCAATGTCACCAGTGTGACCTCCAACACGATCACCGTGGCGTTCAAGGAAGCTGGGCTCGGCAACAGCCTGAACTCGGTGACGATCACCCTCTCGGGGACCGCCGAGTGCATCAACCCCGGTTCGAACCACCCGAAGGCCGCGAACAAGGAGTCCGTGTCGGCGTCCGGCGTCTTCAGCGTCAGCAACGGCCAAGCCCACGGCTCGTTGACGGCGACGGCCAACCTTAGTCCGCCCTGCTCGCCGCCGATGGAGATCTGCTGGACGGACCTCGTGGTCACCGACGCCCAATTCAACGACTCGATAAGCATTCCGGGGACCTTCTGCCCGCCTTTCCCTTAGGGCCTGGTCCCAGGGCAGCCAGACCCTGTACCTTTGTAGCCCTTCCCCTAGACCGGAGGAGCCTCTCTCAGCAGAGGCTCCTCCCGTCATGTGCGTCCCAGGTCCTCCGTGAAGAGCCGCTAGCACCGGAGGAGCGTGAACGCGAGCGCTCCTGGCAGAAGTGCTAGTGCCATACGTCGAGGCAGAGCTATGCTGTCATTTGCAGGGCGGGTAGTTTTTGACCTTGCAACAGCCCTGGGGGTAGAGCGAAGCTACAACCTTGCGGGGAAAACTCAATCTTTGCCGCTTCGATATTGTTATATCAACGACGTATAACGAGCGCGAAAAGGGCGAGAAGTCGAGATAATCTTCCATTGTGCGACGTGGAATTTGGGGATTATGGGTTAGCTATCTTTACGAGCTACTATATAATGTAGTGGGAGCCGTGGTGTAGTGCCCTTCAGCTCGATTACAAGACCGCGCAGCAACAGGTAGCCGCTCGGAAGTCAAACCTCTGGCAACAGCAGGAACAGCGACGACTAGGAGAAAATAGAAAGCATGGGTGAAATAGAAGTCATTTTTGGCGTTGCTTCATTAATATGCCGTGATTACAAAATTACGGAAAGAATTAATGCTACCTCCACTGCCACGCTACGCTTTGATAAGAGCGATTTTCTTGGACTTGGAGCTATAAATTATCTAGACGAGGTGGTGATTAATTCGGTAAGCCAAAAACGTCGTGTTTTTACTGGAAACATTGTTTCGATAAAGAGCGAGCCAAACAATCAGGTATTAATAACTCTTGATAACGGTGTAGAGTTTAATGAAACGGGCATTTCGGCGTTATTTGTGATGGGTGTCGATCATCGAGAAATGTTCTATTCAGTGGCAAGGCAGACAGACATACCTAAAGATAAACTTTTTATACACGGACTGGATAGCTCAGTTAAGGAAATGGAAGCATTTGTACCATTTAAAGGCCTTCTTATTGAGCAGGATGAAATGGTCGGTGGGGTTCAGTTCCTCAACCGTAAGAGTGTACAGGAAAGGTTACCCAAGTCTGAAGAAAACGAAATATGGAATAGATTTTTTGACGCAGACGGTTGGATTTCTTTTCATCTCACATCTGCACATTTTGCCGATGCCGAAGACATAGTAGTAGAAAAGGCCGATGTGTTTTTCTCTGCCTATAGTGGCTTGTTGCAGTATGGTTACTCCCAATTTGATGGAGATTTTATTGAATGGGAAAGAACTCACGAAGCAATTAACCTCAAGCGTCAAAATCTTATCCTGTTAAAAATGCTGCACAGTGGTGCCATATGGTTAAGAGACGTTTCTCCGTACAAGCCAATCCAGATCAAACTAAAGCCTACCATTAAATTAGATATTGGGGCGGCCATGGATGCTAGTGAGGACTTTCAGCTCCCTTTACTTGTGTGGAACAGATTTAGAGACAGTGAAGATTACTATGTGGTTACTATCGGGCTTTGGCAGGTCTTTGAGTTATTTTCATCAGGTGACAAGTTGCCGAAGAGATTTACCGAAGAGCAGTTAAATGACCTATCATCTCGTGCGGTAGCTAACCTCACTGAAGAAGAGCAGAAGCTTGTTCGGAGCGCAATCAAAAGGCTAAATGAAAGGGCCTTGATGGAGAAATTTCAAAAGCACCTTGACGATATTGGGCTCGTGCTTAGTAAGCGAGATCGTGAACTGTTAAGCAAATTTAGAAACATAAGAAATGCGATAGAGCATGGATGGAAACCAGAAGAGCCGTCGGTGCAAGAAATCAAGCGAGTAAAGGCGCTGGTTAACGGGGTTATTTTAGCTTCTCTTACAGCAAGCAATAACTGACCTGTCAAGTAACTGTCTACAAGGGCATTTCAGTAGACGCTATATCGAATGTTGTGTAATGATGTGCAGCTAGAAGGCATTAAACCTTGTTCAGACCTAGCTTTCGCGCTTTTCTGTTATATGCCGTTACACAACATTCGATATGGTATCTTCATCTTCCTCTGTCGTTTCTATCATCCAATCTTCCATTTTCACAGCCTGTGCCAACTCATTGACTAGTCGTACAGTCTCAACGCTCACCATTATCACCTTTCCAACTAAGCGTACAATGTACTCTTCGTCATCCAGGTTGTTAGGGTTGCTCACGATGCCGCTGCGCTTGTCTTCGCTTACTTCATATTGGTTGATTACCCAATCCAGTGCAGAACGGTTGCCTAGCTGGTACTGGAAACATTCTTGTGGTATCCCTGAAAGTGTTAGGCTCTCATTGATAATGACTGCCGATTTATCAGGCGTTAATCTCATCTTCTCAACGCGCCAGGAGAACGGCACCTCGCGGTTTTCTACCCACTTCAGGGGATATTCCTTTGACTGTTCATAGCGCAGGTGGATATCCATTAACTGCTTACCAATGCGTATGCAGGTTAGGAATGCCTCTTTTGTACGCAACATTGGAATACGGGGCAAGTCGCGTTTTAAGTTTTCTGTGTAATGTTCGCGGTATTGGGGATGGTGCAACATAGCATAAATGTAGGAGAAAATGTTACACTTGCTAGTATCAGTGCCGTATTTAGCCTGGAATAGAGCGAGTGCCCAATCGGTGATGTTCTCACGTCGATTGCTACCATCTTGAGCATAGGTGTAGAACGGGAAGCATTGTGAGCCACCTTGAGGTAGTAGATCAGGAATAACATTTGTAATTAAGGCAAACATAGGCCATTCCGCACCTGTTTTAAGCCAAATAATAACATTTTCTGTTTCTGTTACTGGTGTAGGTAGAATGAAGGGATGCTTCCCTTGACGGTGTATCATCATACTATCGAAGTAGAGAAAACTATGAGTGAAGGGTCTGTACAGTGCATTTCGTATAGCAGACGACGTAAACTTAGCAGGTATTTTCCGCTCGAAATATTCTTTCAGGCGGCTACTCCATTTAATTCTTGTTTCGTCTGTAAGCACAAAACTATCTATATCTTTTGGTGCACCTGCTTGTATCCATCGTGATAGTTCCAAATTGTATGTTTCTATCATGTAAGTGATTTTGGTTGCTAAGCTATTAGCATTAAAATCATAGACCCAGCTATCACGATTGGTATTTACCCCTAGTGAATACATTTTGAAAATTGTTTGTGCTTCTACCCCACCAGCCTCTACAGTGCGAGCTACTTTTGCCTCTTTAGTACCCATTGGTAAAAAGTTCGTATACTCATCATGTAATTCATCTGTGAGCCAAGTAAATCTTGTATCGGGCTTCAGTTCGTGTATCTCTAGCCCATTTAAACTCCTTTTTTGTGCTAACATATGAAGTTTTTCTGCACGGCTCTGATTATCAGGAAACTCGTAGTACCATATTCTTGCGGGTTGAAACGGTGGAACGGCACTTTTACGGCACCGTACTAAGATAGTAATGCCGACACCTACCATAATTCCAAAGACATTACCTCCCTGGCGCTTGCGTGCATTTCCTCCAAGATCGATATGGTAAATTTGAGTAAAATCTTGAGCTAGTCTCTTGCGGAAGCCGTCAAATGCTAAACCGTCTAGAAATCCATTATTGCTTACAAAGCAAATAATTCCATCTCTATCCTCGAGACGATCAGTAGCCCAACGATAAAACTTAACATAGGCGTCGTATAATTTGTTATTGTTACTGGCTTTCGAATCCTTTGCATATGTCTCGGAAATACGTTTATCAATTGTTGGATAGGGGCGATTCTTATTGTTGTCATTCTCACTCTTCTGTCCCACATTGTAGGGTGGATTACCAATAATCACCATGATTTGTGCGTCTTTTTCGCGTTGGATGCGTTCAGTGTTATCCTCGACGAACATGGACATTTGCTTGCTTTCGGCTAGTTCTAGAGTATCGGTAAAGCAAATGCCTTCAAAAGGCTGGTAATCACGTACTCGAATGTAGTATTCGTGCTCAATGTTCAGCGAAGTAATGTAGTAGGGCAGCAGCATGATCTCGTTGCAAAAGAGGTCGTGTTCGTACTTGTATTTCAAGCGATGAGTGGGTATGCGGTGCAGGAGGTTTACGATGTAGCTTCCGGTGCCTACACAAGGGTCAATGATCTGCACCCCAGGCTCTTCTATTGATGTGCTGAACTCGCGTTGTAGCACTTCGTCTACACTTGCACACATGAAATCTACGATCTCTTGTGGCGTGTAGACAATACCGTAGGTATCCGCTCGCTTAACTGAGTAGCCCTGGAAGAAGCGTTCATAGACAGTATCAAGGAAGTGTTGCCGCTCTAACCAGCCATCGATACTCTTAGCCGCCCCTTCAATTGCCACGTAGAAACGGTCAAGCGACTTGAGGAACTCATGGCGGTTGAATGAGCGACTGGTGAGCGCATCGATCACCCTTTCAATCTCGGCAGCAATCGCGTTGCGACGTATAAAATCAGGATTGTCGAAGACAGTGCTGAAAAGACGTTCGGTCAAGAGGTGCTGAACGAGCATCTCATTGATGACATCTTTGCCGATCTTTGGGTCAAGAGATGCGCGACAGAGTTCGGTAAAGGCATTGAAGGATGTGATGAACTTCTTATTCTCCTTGTATTCTTTCTCGATGATCGCTAGCAATGCTCGTGCAAGTTCAGGTACACGCTCCTTGAATTCTTGTACCGCTACCTCGAAGGATGCGATATCAGGTTCCGTGTAGGTGAAAAACTGCGTGAGAAGATCAATCACTTCTGTGGGATTATGGAGATCGTACTCAGAGGCCCTCTTTTTGTTCTGGTAGAGGATCGCTCGCTTTGTGTTCTCAAAGATGGTGTTGACAAGAGGATAGCCTGACGCGATCTTTTTAGCGATCTCTTTATCGAGATCACTCTTTGGCCCTTTTGCCTCCCAAAAGCCGCGTTTGAGATCAAAGCTATCGCGTAGTACGCCATCAGGACGGATACCACCCTCGATGGTCTGTTCGGGTATGAGCGCCCATTTCACTTGATGGGCCGTCTCATTCAGGAGATTGAGAAAAGCTGTTCTGACAGCTAATTCATAGTCCGCTCTACCTTTGTAGTCTTGAAGCTGTTTGTAATAGCGGTCAATTGCTTTCTTGAGTACAGGAGTGCTTAGTGATGTGGATGTGTCTGACATATTCCTTCCTCCAGTTGCCTCTCCCAAGATAGTTTGCGTGCACTTCAGTCCATGTGGAACAACCTATTTGGCGTTCTTACTTGATGATAGGTGCTGTTATAGGACTCTGACGTTGTCAAGTTTAGCGTATAAGGGGATTTACCGCAAGAGGTGTTCTACCGGTAGTTTGTTAGCTTGGGAATTTTACTTGGTTGAGAGCAATCAGCCTATGTGTTCTTAAGTGTGAAGAACGCAGGCGGCGTGTGCCTTCGGCAGAAGAGCAGGGAGGTGGTGTTTCTCGAAGTGACAAACTATTGGTTATTATACTAGAGCCTTTTTCTTGAACCATAGTATCCTCTGCTATCTGGCTTGTAATGGCTTTGCCATTTGTTGGATTTAAACAAAAGCCCTAGGAGTTATTCCAGCTCCTAGGGTTTTCTTTTGAACTATCGAGCTTCTAATGGCTAGCTATTTATCTAAATCCATATTCATATACGTCTCGTAAACCAGCTCCTTAAGCTCTCCTACTTTCCGTTCACCTTTCAATGGGCCTGCTTCTAATTTCCTGAGTAGTTTGCGAACGCGGTTCATCTGCCTGGGTGATTGACATTTGTAGGCGAGTAAGAAACCACGACTTGCCAACTCAAGACCATTTGTCAGATCACCAGCGTCACTATGTGCCTGACCTTTGCTAATATCGAGCAAGGCATGCCAGCGTGGAGTAGCCGCTTCTGCTCTGAGCGTTTTTTCAGCCAGGTCCAGGTACTTTAAAGCGTCGATGGGTTTGCCGAGATCGCGGCTGGCTTTCCCGCGAATTTCGAAAATCTCAAAGGGGACGAATTCTTTTCCGACTGCATCTCTGGCTTCTCCTGTGAAAGCGAGAAGGTCTGTCGCTTCTTGGATGGTGCGTTCAAAAGCGGGTTCGTTTCCTGTATCGGCATAGGTATAGGCTAGTAATTGGAGAACGTGACCTTGCGTTGCTCTCGATGCATTGATCGCCTGATCTCTGGCATTTTCCATACGGCTAATGGCTTGCTGTTTCTCATTTTGGCGACGAAGAACGTCTCCTATGAGTGCGAGATACGTGGTAGCCTGGTCTACATCATGAATTTCCGTTGCTATTTGATGAGCATGTGTATAGTGAAAAAGAGCCGTGTCGTTTTCTAAAGCGTCCAGAGAGATGACTCCGAGGAGTCCATGGCAGCGAATAATAAGCTCTTGCATACGCAGTTTGTGTGTAGAAAGCATATGTGTATAGAGCAGGTGTTGTAGTTTCGGGAGCAACCTACTTAATTCTCGTCCTGCATGTTTTGGCCTTGATGCAAACCATGCTTCCCATGAGAGATTTATCATACTTTCTGCATTATCTAACCACTCGTCCATCGTCAGATCGAACAGGTGAGGTGTCGTTATCTGTGAAGCAAGTATAATTGTCGAGGGAGGCTGTTCAAGTCCTGGTTGTTGAGGGCTGGTGAGCAATGGGAAAGATGATGTTTCCCTATGATGTGACGGACGTGCTATCAGCTCCTCGATATCGCAACCAATCGTATAGGCAATTTTCTCAAGATAGGTTCTCGGAATAGCTACTTGTCCAGAAACGTAGCTTGTTAATGTTCGACGGGAGATACCTATTTCATCGGCAACTTCCTGAAGCGTATATCCCTGCCGTTTAATGCACTCCTTGACACTATTGGGATACAGTTTTGTTGATTCCGTATCCTTTGAGTCTTGCATGGTGTTCTCCTTTACCTCTAGAGGTATCCGGCATTTCTATACCCTTCATGCGCGTTCACCTCTTCGTCTCACGTGGTTTAGGTCCTGGTTTTCGTGGTCGAGCCAGGTAGTTACGGAGTGCTTCTTCATCAATAATCCAGTCTCGCCCAAACTTACGTGCTCGAATGGCGTGTGTGCGAGCAAGCCGTGCTACGTAGCTCGGTGTCATATGATATTTCTCGGCTGCTGCCACTGTTGAGATTTCATTGAGAAAACGTTCGGGCGTTTCTGTTGTCATAAATTGTTCCTCAAACTGTACTTAATTACTCTCATTATACCATGAAAACAGCAGGTTAGGACTCTGAATGAGAGTATTTGATAGCGAAAGAGAAAGTTGCTTGCAATTAGTACAGTTAGCTGTTATAATACATCTAGCTGTACTAATTATGAGAAGAAGGAGCAAATATATTTCCCAAAACCCTCTCAAAACTTTCTCAAAACATGTTTGAACTTTTGCTCAAAATATGCTGAAAATCTTCTCGTTTTTGGGCGGTTTTTGAGGCATCTCAGGGTAAAATTTCCTCAAGACAAGAGTTAGAAGTAGACCTAACTTATAGGGATACGAACGAAAGGGGGTTCAACGATGGAGCATCATCGATGTGACTGTTGCTTTGAGGAATGTACAGCTGTGTTTCCTGTCTTTACAGGGAAATCTCGTGTTCAACCAAGCTATGATTGGCTCTGCTCAACTTGTGCCAATTTGGTATTTGCTGAGCGTATCGGGAAAGTGTATCGTCAGTCTCTTCCTTTTCGGGTGCCAGGGCGTGAGCGTTCAATCTCATCTGAGGCTGCTTGAAAGGATGCTAGCTAAGGTCTGGTACACCCTAGCTAGCGATTGAGTTGACTAGTTTGCTTGTCGAGCGTGGCTAGGTTTCTCCTTCCTATTGTGGGGCGTGAGGGCTTAGCCTGTCAAGGTTCGCCTTGAAGGGAGGTGTTTATGTTTGGTCGGGGAAAACGAAAGGGACCAGTGGAGTTGGAGGAGGTCTTTCAGCAAGACGAGGGGGCTATGGAAGATATGTGGGATGTGGACGTGAGTCAGGATGTGGTTTGGGATACGGTGTGTGCCTGGTGTCTTGCGGAACGAGGGATTATTCCTCACCCTGCTGACTCTCACGGCATTTGTGCGTCTCACAGTGCGCAAGTGCTGCAATCGTATCGTGAAGGGAAAGCTCATCATTATTCGTAACGGAAGTGCTTGATGGCAAGCCATATGCAAACAACACAAGGAGGTCAGCATGGAAATGACGCATGAGGATGTGGTGATGATGCGCCTGGTCAATCAGGCGACAGCTCAAGGATTGGTCGTAGCTCAACATTATCAGACACGAGAGATTTTGTTGTTCGCTCTGACTGGCGAAGTGCATCGTCACCCTGATGTATCGCTCGTTCGTTCGTGGCTCCGTCACTATGCAGATTGTGGGCGCTATGGGCGTAGATGCTTTACTCAAACAGGGTTTCAGTGTTCGTGTGTGCCCATGTTGATGCCATCCTATCATAGCGGTTTGTTCAGCAGTCAGCGATAAAGAGTCTTCATGGCTCAAACGAAAAGCCATGGGTGTAAGGAGGGTCTATGAGCGAACAATATGGACAACATCGGCGGCGTGAACGGGTGGAAGAGCGGTTTGATCGGTATGCTCGGCGAGTGCATCGATTGTTGTACTCCTGCGATGGATGTAGTTGCAGCCTGCATCAAACCCATAACTATGTCCTCTATGGCAATTTGTGTTGGACCTGCTGGCGTCTCAATCAGTCGCATGGTGAACTGTCAGGAGCGGCAAATTGATGATGTTGGAGGTGAAGTGATGCCACAGTTTCTGGTAACGGTCATGCGTGAAATGGACGCTCAGCCGATGGTTCCTGATGCTTCTCTGGTGGTCACGGCTGGTGATGAGGTCGCTGCTGCGGCAATGGGCTTTCGTTCTTGCGGTGGGGGTTATGCTGATGCGATTGATGTCGGTCCTCCTGATGCCGTCAGTGTTGAGAGTGAGACGCTCTACAGCTTTCTCAAGGGAACAAGTTTTTTATACTGCACGTTGTGTGCTGGGGAGTTTACGTATGATGTTCGATTGTAGTACAGGGCCTCTCACGGCTTGCCATGAGAGTCAGTAAAGGAGGAAGCCTATGCAGAATGTCGAGTTTGAAATACAGGGTGATCAGCTGGTGATACGGGTTGATCTCAGTCAGGAACTCGGGGTGTCGTCCAGCGGGAAGTCGGTCATTATCGCCACAACGGGTGGCAATGTGGCGGTGCCTGGGTGGGAGGCGGTCAAGGTGGGGTTGAATGTCTATCGTCCACAACAGGCTGGTCGTACCAGTCGCCGTATGGCAAGCCAGTGGTAGGAGGTGAAGCATGAGAAATGGACGAGTGATCTGGCTGGTGTTTCTGATCGTCATGGCGTTGTTGTACCTGTACCTGTATTCGCCCTGGGCCGCGGTTCTGCCACGGTTCTAGGTTGGTTCTCTCCAATAGCTTTGCCATTGGTGGGAGGTGAAGGGAGTCTGAAGAGCGCTCCCTCATTGCCGCAAACAGTGAGGGAGCCGAGAACGTTGTTATCCGTTGTGCGTCACAAGTTGAGTTCTCAGAGGGTATTTTCCCCTCTGAGCATATGTCTGTCAAGGTCAAGCCGCGAATAGCTTTGTCATGCGATTGAAAGTCAAGGAGGTGCCCCATGGATATGCAAGGATTAGTTCTCGGTGTGGATGTACGTGACTCGGTGTTCTACGACCAGCTGACGGGCGAAGAGAAACCGGCCTATACCCTGGTCTTAGAGGTGGTGGATATGGGGGTGAAGGCTCGCCCCAAGCACACCTGTCAAATTCAAGAGGGCTATCCCCTCGTCGACGAGCTCAAGGAGCTCAAGAAACAGAAGCGGCCCGCTATCGAGTTGCAACAGGCCGCTGACCAGTTGAAAGCGCAAGCCACGCAACTGGAACTTCAGCAGGTGCAATTGGAGGTGCAACAGGTGCGCGCTAATGGCGGCTTCTCCAAACTCATCTGCCGCTTAGTGTCCTAGAAGATTGTTTCTGGGTGTCTCCTGCTCACGTGGGTGACACCCCGTTGGTGTCTTGAGGGAGGTTGTCTATGGGAAAACTGCTTCAGGTGTTCCAGCATCAGAACTGGGTTCGAGCAGGTGAGCATGTGGCGCTGCGAGTCGGCTCGCTCTTGTTCTCGATGGTGTCGGCTCACGCTATTCTCTGGTTCTATGACTCGCTGGCTAAGGTTGATAACTCTGACCCCATTCAAACGTATGTGCCGTATATCATCGCTGGCGGCTTTGGCTTGCTGGGCTACTTTGTCTCGCGCGGTCTTGTCTACCGCATGATGCACAAAGAGCGTATTCGGGTCTACATTGCTATTAGTGCCCTGTTTGAATTTGTGGAGATCGTGTGTAACTTCGCGCAGGCGGTGAGCTCGGTGCCCAAAGTGATGTGGTTAGCCCACGTCCAGGGCCAGCTGCATGGCATTCTGCTGGTGCTGCTCTACATTGCCTATTCGATTGTGCCGGTGGTGACCTTCGTCCTGGCGGTGGTGGATATGGACTTGGAGAAAGCCAAGTACAGTTCCCTGCGTCCGGCTGCTGGTGGCTATCGTCCTGTGGCTGCTCCGGTGATTGCTCCTCGTGCGGCTGCGGTGCCCAACCGGTCCTTGCCTCAGCCCCAGGCGCAACCAAAGCTCGGCATGAATGGCAATGCGGCGCACGCTCCCGCCTCCTCTGGGTGGAAATTTCCTTTCCGCAAGTCCTCAGAGAGTGGTGCCGCTCAGAACGGGACGCCTGGTCCTGTTCCCATCCTGGTTGAATAGGTCATTGGGGCAAGTGGAACGCTTGTTGTCCACTTGCCCTTGACTCGTGATTGGAGGTGGCTTATGAACTATGAGATGATCAAACAGCTGGCGAAAGAGATGGGGTGCAAAGTGACCGATCTCATCCCGCTGGCTCCGCAAAATGACCCCTTCTATACGGGCACCCCGACCGATTGGGCGGTGGCTGAATGGTTCGCTCAACTCTGGCAGCAGTTCGGCTATCGGGATAAAGTGCATATCCGTCGTGTGCATTACCAGATTGTCAGCCAGCGTACTCCCGTGCTGATGCCGAACAGCAAGCCGTATGAGAATACGTCTGAATGTTGGGATACGCTCAACATGGCTTCTAAGGCGGCTCGCTACTTGCAACTGGTAGACCCTGCCGCTTTCAGTGATCGGCGCAATGATGACCCCGTGATCTTTGCTGCTGCTTCCCCTTCTTCCCCCCACATTCGGGTGTATGGCAATCTGTGGCAATCCTCGCTTGACCTGCCGGACTTTCCCGAGGTGCCCGAATACGGCACAGGCGGCTTTACTGGCGAGCAACGCTACCATCTTGAGGTGTGGTGTGAGAAATCGACGATGAATGACGTGCTTCTCCCCTTGTGTCAGCGCTACGGGGCCAACCTGCAAACCGGCTCGGGGGAGCTCTCCATTACGGCAACACTGGCCCTGGCTGATCGCTTGCGGGAGGTCAACAAACCTGCTCGCATCTTCTACGTGTCCGACTTCGACCCTGCCGGTCAATCCATGCCGGTAGCCGTCTCGCGCAAGCTGGAATACTTTGTGCGGCGCTCGGGGCTGGAATTGGATGTACGGGTGTTTCCGGTAGTGCTCACCCTCGACCAGGTGCAATACTACCGATTGCCTCGCACCCCCATTAAGGAGACCGAACGGCGAAGGCTCGGCTTTGAGTTGCGTCATGGGGAAGGGGCAGTAGAGCTTGACGCACTGGAAGCGCTCTATCCTGGTGAGCTGATGAGTGTGTTGAGTCAGTACATCGAGGAATACTATGATACCTCCCTTAACGGCCAGGTGGCTGATGTGGAAGCGCAGTTGCAAGAGCGTCTTCTCGCGCTGCGTGATCAGGTGGTCGGTCGCTTTGCTGATGATATTGACCTTGTACGAGAGGAGTACACACAGCTGCGGGACGAGTTCACCGGACGCATGGAGGGGTGTCGCACGCGCCTGCTCGACCTCTGGCAAGCCATGAAGCAAGAAATGGCCTTGTCTGCCCCTCGCCTGGATGGCTATGCCCTGCCTCAAGCGGCCATTGCCAACGAGATTGGCGAAGGTCTCTACGACAGTACTCGCGATTACATCGAACAGATCGAAGCCTACAAGGAGTTTCAAGGCAGGGTCTAACGCTTCGTGTCGTGCCTGGATGAATGGTTGGTGTGAGTGATGATCTCGGTCAGAGCTCACACCTCAAAGGGATAGGAGGTGGCCTATGATCACTACTAGCTTGTTGAATGAATATAGCCGGATGTTTGTGAGTCGGCGGGATGACTACGCGGTCCAGCAGGGGAGTGGTCGCTACCTGCGTGTGGGTCGCCCCGTGACGAAAACGGCTCTCCGCAATCACCTGGATGGGGTGGAGTCGCTTGGGACCTATGTGATTGATGAGCGGGGGCGGTGCCGCTTCGCGGTCTTCGATGCCGATGTCCACAATGGTCTGGACGTGTTACTTGATGTGCAAGGATGGCTGGCTTCCGATGGTGTTCCCTCGTATCTGGAACGCTCGCGTCGTGGCGGTCACCTGTGGGTCTTGTTCCAGGTGCCTGCCCTGGCCTCTCACGTCCGAAGCTGGCTCTTGCCCTATTGCCCTGCTGGTGTCGAGTTCTATCCCAAGCAGGACGAGGGCAACGGCTACGGCTCGCTCATCCGCCTGCCGCTCGGGGTCCATCTACTCTCGGGCTGTCGCTACCCGTTCGTGGAGTGGATGGCAGGCTCGTTGGTGGAAGTGGCTCCGACCATCAACGAGATGATCGAATGGCTTGCCGTAAGCGAGCGGGTCGCGGTGCCGGCTCCTGCCCTGGTGATGGCTGCGCCCGCTCCACCGGCCGCACCCGCTCTACCGCACGACTTCGGGGGCTACACACACATCGTTAGCAATCCCCACGCCACGAGTACCGCACTTCCCCCCTCGCCCACGATGACCATTCACGAGTGGTGTGCCATGCAAGACCCGTTCGCCCTGATCGGCGGCTACGTCCAGCTGGATGACCACGGCATGGGCTGCTGCCCCTTCGGCTGGCACCACGACGATGGGCGGGACGCTCACCCCTCCTTTCGCGTCTACGCGCCCCGCTCGGCTAGCTCTGCCTGCTGGTACTGCTACACCGCAGCGCTCGGCGGCAACGTCTTTGATTTCCTGCTGCTCTCCTATCACCTGGATACCCGCACGCTCTGGCATCGCATCCTCTCGGGAGAGATGTACTGATGGCGGGGCCTGCACGGCTTTGCGTCGTGCCAGCCGTGTTGCCGTCGGCACGCGCCAGCGACGGCGGCGGGGCTCCCCGCTCCGCCGTTTGCCGACGGCAACCCGTCCGGCTTGGGCGCGGGACAAGTAACACGCGCCCCTACAACTACGGAGCGAGAAAGTGAGGATGCCTATGGATACGAAACCTTCACCGTTGATTGTGGGGCGTGGGGTGGATACCCTCGTGCTCAACGTGTACTTCCGTGATGGGCAACACAAGCCCTGTAAACGCGAAATCCCCCATGAGCTCAAGGAACAATTGGACGCCTGGAAGCAAGCAGCCATTGTTGAGGAAGAACCCATCCCCGTTCCACTGTCTTTCGAGGGCGTGAACCTGCACATGTACCCCAATGGAGCTGGCAAGGGCCAATGGCGCTGGCTGCTGCGCTGCGAGAGCTTCAACTTGCTCGTCTCGATGGGTCGGCTCAACTGTGTGGCGCAAGTGCGCTTCTCGTCGGAGTTCTTATGGTCGTGTCGTGGGGTGGACGACGCCATTGTTCGGGTGGAGGAGTTCCTGGTACATCACTTCTTGCAGGACTGTGTGTACCTGCAAGTCTCCGAAGTCCATCTGTGCGCTGATATTGCCGGTTGGGATGTGGAGTCCATCGATCAACGTCGTGATTTCGTCTCGCGCTCGCGCAAACGAGGCACCTATGAAGTGACCGATTTGGACATTCAAGACTTCTCCTATGGGCTCACCCGTTCGGGGTTCCTCTTCTCGCGGGGAGGCCCGATCTCCTGTGTCATCTACGACAAGACGCGCGAAATTCGCCAGCACAGTCAGAAGTGGTGGTTCCATGACCTGTGGCAAGCCCATGGATGGGACATGGAAGAACAGCCGGTAGTGTGGCGAGTCGAGTTCCGTTTCAAACGGGAAGTCCTGCATGAACTAAGCGTGGAAGGCCAGTTCGAGGGGATAGAAGATGCTTTCTCGCTGCTGGAACGCATCACATACCTGTGGGCTTATGCGGCGGGTCATGTCGGAGGCGGTGAGGATGGCTTGCCAGATGGCTGGCTGCGGCAGGTTTTGCCTGGGGCCGATAGCAATCGCTCGCGCTGGGCGACACATGTCGTATGGGAAGAGGTGCAGCGGGCGTTTGAGGTGTCCTCTGAGGAAGGAGAAGTGGAAGAGCAAGAGTGTGAGAAAACTCAGGTCATTCGCAAGCGCAAGTATCAGGGCAATCTTGAGCGTGCGGTGGCGTCGACGATTGGCTATCTCTCCAGTATGGCGGCCTGGCTTGGGCGTGATGGCGAGGCAGGCGAGGAAGCGGATTTGCTCTATATGATTGCATGGCTGCGGGAACGGACGCCGGTGTACCTGGGCAAGCGTGCACGCAAGTTTGCCAAAGAGGTCGAACGGAAGCGCATCCGCTTTGAACGGCAGCGAGCCTATGAGCGGGATTGGTTCTACGGTTCTTCTGCGGCGTAGGTGGTGTGGGTAGCCATGGCAAGCAAACCATGAGCATTGGAAGAAAGGCGGTGGTGTGATGATGAAATATCGCTGGTTGTATCCCACAAATTGGGACGAATTAGCCTGGGAGTGTAAGGAACGTGCGGGCTGGTGCTGTGAGTTCTGCGGTATTGCTCAAGGAACGGAAGTGGTCTCGGAACGGACAGGAGTGGTCTACACCGTGTATCTGGCGGCGGCGCATCTCGATCATGACCCCTGGAACCTTGAGCCCAGGTTAGCCGCGCTTTGTCCCTCCTGTCATGGTCGTTATGACTATTCCTGGCAGGAACGGCAACGCTGGTTTGAGCTAGAGCGGTTGCGGCATCGGTTGTGGGTTGATGCGTATGTGCATGGTGAAGAGTGAACCATGGCAAGCCATTGGTGAGAAGGGAAGGTGAGCGATGCGTGAAGAGACGAATGAACGGTCAATCCAGGTCTATGACGTGGCGCTGTGGTGTTCGTGGCTGGTGCTGTTTCCTGATCATGTCGGCCATATTCAAGCGAGTGGGACCTATGCGGCAGTGGTGTATGCGATGGAGCAAGTGGGAATGGAAAAGGTGGCATATGCGGCGGCTCGTCAGGTTGGGCATCCTCGCATTGATCGATGGAGCAAGGTGTATATCCCTTTGGCTGTTGAAAGGAGGGGGCGTAGATAGTGACATCGTTTTGAATGTTCTTTAATGGCAAGCCATTTGAGAAAGGAGGGTTGTTCAACAGGCGTCTGAAGAGATTTAGCAAGCCATGAGAGAAAAGAGAGGTGGGCCTATGGTGAGACAGAAAAAAGAGGTGATGCTACAGCCTTTATTACTGAGCATTCCAGAGGTGTGTGAGTCGTTACGCTTGAGTCGGGCGAAAGTCTATCGGCTGATTTACTATGAGGGCTTGCCAGTCGTTCATTTTGGACGGTCGGCGCGTGTCTCGGTGATTGCGTTGCAGGAATGGATAGAGCAACGGGCAAAGAGTGCATAGGAGGTGTTTTTATGGGACGTAAAGGGCATGGTGAGGGTTCTATCACTCGGCGTAAGGATGGCCGTTACCAAGGGGCTATCACGTTGGAAAACCATAAGCGCAAGTACTTCTATGGTGAGACTCGTAAAGAGGTGCAGAACAAGGTGAATACTGCACTTTATGAGCAAAAGCAGGGGACGTTAGCGACTGGGCCACAACAAACACTCAAGGTACATTTAGAGCGGTGGTTAGAGCAAGTGTGTAAGCTGACCATGAGGCCGAACACATACAAAACGTATCGTTCTGCGATATATTGTCATTTGGTACCTGCTCTTGGTCATATCAAGCTTCAGAAGCTGACGGTAGGAGATTTACAGGCGTTCTATGCGGTGAAACGGGCGAAGCTCAAACCTAGATCGCTATCTATTATGAATGCGGCATTGAAGGATGCATTAGAGGATGCATTGAAACAGGGATTGGTTGTGCGCAATGTGGCAAAGCTGGTTGATCTTCCTCGTGCTGAACGATACGAGGGGCAAATACTGACGGTAGAGCAGGCGCGGAAGCTCTTAGCGGTGGCGCGTGGCTCACGCCTGGATGCGTTGCTCTTAGTAGCTGTCTCAACTGGTTTGAGGCGTGGTGAGTTGGTTGCATTGGGTCGTTGAGACGTTGAAGGAGCATAAAATGAGGCAGGAGCAAGCGCGTATGAAAATGGGTGAGAAGTGGCAAGAGTACGGGTTGATTTTTTGTAATATCCACGGTGGGTACTTTAATCCAACTCGCGTGTGGTATCTGTTTAAGCAATTGTTGAAACGCGCGGGTTTACCTGATGTACGGTTTCATGATCTGCGGCATGGTGCGGCGACGGTTCTACTCGCTGCCAAGATGGATTTGAAAGCAGTATCGGAATTATTAGGGCATAGCTCAGTTGCAATCACGGTAGATATCTATCAAAGTGTGTTACCTGAACAGCAGCAAGCAATTGTTGACAAGATGGATGCTCTGTATGGGGATTCGTAAGTTTTGCTGTCAAATTGGGTCTGCGTCCTTGCGGGGGACGCTGTAGGGGCGAGCACAAGGCATCGCCCCTACGGCGTCCTGTTTCCCCCTGAAGGATGGAGAGCGGAAATCCTTCTCAGGTTGTTTTTTGCCACAAAAATGTGTATACTTTCCGTAGGCACGTCTCCTTTCATTAAGAACATTCTTTGATTGATCACTTGGAGCTATGACCGTGATAGCGGGATATCCCTTCAAGCGGTTGTTGAGAAATCAGTTCCTTCGTTTAGAAGAGAAAAGGAGGATTACAAAGCTATGTACAATCATCCAGGTACCATCTGGCAGACCGCCGCGATCGTGAACAGACACAGCGGACCAAAGTCCGACTCCCACACAGTAACAGGCACTCTCCATGCTGGTCAACATGTCACCATCCTCTGTTATTCCAAGGGCTCCCCCGAGAGCTTCGAGAACCCTCTGCATACGCCGCCTACGAGTGACGCCTGGGACTTCGTCGTCACCGGCGACCAGGATCTTGGCAGTTTCGTGGCTGACGTATTCATCGACACGGGCGGCGACATCCGCCAACAGCTCGGATCGCAAGGCACATGCGACGCACTTTGCAAGCGTCTTGGCGGTACTGGCGCGTCAGCGCTTGGCTAGCATGGAAAAACCGGAGGCCTGGTGTAGTAAGCTACGGCCTCCGGCTCTCTCCCTGAGACTTTTTGGCTGCATCACACTCTATTTGGGGTCTGCATCCTTGGAGGGGAAATTGCTGGAAAAGTCATGTAGCCGCTCCCAAGAGAATGCGTAACCGAAGATGCAGACGATTGCGGTAGCCATAAGCTTGACGCATCAAGGCTTTGGTGCGATTGTTCTTGCCTTCCACAAACCCATTGGAAAGGCGCATGGGCAGAAACTGAAAAAAGGCGAGAATTTCGTCTCGCCAATTCTTGAAGGCCGACAGGGATTTTCGCAAGGCATCTGGACCGTGTTGTTTCACCTTCTCAATCCAAGCATCCAGTTCCACGGCTGCGGTGGCGGCACTGGCTGTGGCGTACCAGGAGCGTAAATCACGGAAGACCCCAATTGTTGTGTAACAATGTGCAACGAGAAGACGCTAAACCTAGATCAGATCTGACTTTCGGGCTTTTCTGCTATGTATCATAACACAACAATGAGTATGGCATCGAATCCAACTATGCTTTTCTGCCGAGATAAGTTTCATAAAGAATTCGCCAACGCTGTCAAATTTGCGGTAGGGTCTTGCGGTGGTGATTGTCGGTTGGCTTTAGAGGCTGTTTTAGAGGATTTGGGTCATGTGTCAAGTATTATACTACACAGCACGGGAAAAATCACGTTTTTGCAGATTAACAACATCATCCGGACACCCGTAGGTGCCGATTTATCGTGCACATGGCCGATTGATCGGCCCTCTGTGGATGTCCCG
>WNGK01001415.1_pt1 | contig 25987 bp, 34 predicted proteins | sample 5400601 | NCBI WGS metagenome assembly WNGK01 (sample SAMN13153376, study PRJNA577476) | soil metagenome | isolation source: 60 cm soil or saprolite under Garry oak tree replicate 1 | place: USA:California | collected 2016-06-15
CCCGCGGGGCGGGGAGGCCATATGTTGGCGCCCGGGATGCGGCGCACGGCGCAGCGGTCGATGGTCTACAACGCCATCGTCCGGCTTGGCGGTCATTGCACCGCCGACGAGATCACCGAGGAGCTCCACAAGACCCAGCCCCGATTTCCGCGCAGCACCGTCTACCGGTCGCTGGAGGCGCTCACGGCCTCGGGATCGGTGTATGCGGCGCACCTCGGTGATGGGCCGACCCACTACGAGCTTGCCAGCGGCGACCACCACCACGCCGTCTGCCAGCTCTGCGGCGGCGTCCTCCACATCGAGGAGGCGCTCGTGAGCGAGCTGGAAAAGCACCTGGACGACCTCCATCGGTTCAAGCCTGTGCATACCGAAGTGCTGGTGGTGGGGGTCTGCGAAACGTGCTCTCGGACGCCCGGCCGCAGGTCTCCGCGCCGTCACACCCTCGAGCACGTCCACCATTCCGGAGGCGGCTCAGGCTCCTGATAGAGTGGTCGCGCAGGCGGCCGCTTCCGTTCAACTGGGGGCAACATGGAGCCAAAGATCGTCGGAACAGTCATGCCGGTGCTCGAGCTGAGCATGCAGCCCAACGAGAAAGTCTTCGCCGAGTCGGGCCAGATGGGCTGGATGTCGCTGGCGATGCAGATGCAGACCTCCACGTCGGCGGGCGGCCAGCAGGGGGGCCTCATGGGTGCGCTCGGCCGGGCCGTAGCGGGCGGCACGCTTTTCATGACCGAGTACACGGCCGTCGGCGGGCCTGGCCTGCTTGCGTTCGCGGCCAAGCTGCCGGGCCAGATCCTGCCGCTGGCGGTCGCGCCGGGCCAGGGGTACATGGTCCATCGCCATGGCTTCATGTGCGCAACCCTCGGCGTTCAGTTCTCCATCGGCTTTCAGCAGAGGCTGGGCGCCGGCGTCTTGGGCGGCACGGGGTTCAGCATGCAGCGCCTTCAGGGACAGGGCCAGGCATGGGTTGAGCTGCATGGTGAGGTCGTGACATACGATCTCCAGGCCGGCAATACGCTGCGGGTGCATCCCGGCCACGTCGGCATGTTCCAGGAATCGGTGCAGTTCAATATCGCTACGGTGCCCGGCATCAGGAACGCGTTCTTCGGAGGCGCCGGCATCTTCCTGGCCGCGCTCACGGGTCCCGGTCGCGTCTGGCTGCAGTCGATGAGCATGCACCACCTGGCGCATGCCATCCAGGAGTACCTGCCGAAGGCGAGCTGAGTGCACCGATTGGTGCGGGAGAAAAGTAATGGCTAGATACCTGTTCCAGGGTTCGTACTCGGTCGACGGCATCAAGGGTGTGTTGAAAGAGGGAGGCACCGGGCGCCGCGCAGCGGTCGAGGCTGCCCTCAAGTCGCTGGGCGGCAAGCTCGAGGCTTACTACTTCGCGTTCGGAGACACCGATGTGTACGTGATCGTCGACGGCATCGACAACACGACCGCAGCCGCATTCTCGATGGGCATTGCGTCAACAGGCGCACTTCACAGCGTCAAGACCACCGTACTGCTGACCCCCGAGGAGATCGACGCGGCCGGCAAGAAGTCGTTGTCTTACAGGGCGCCTGGGCGCTGACCACTCATGGCGACCCGTTGGCTCACTTTCGATTGCTTCGGGACGTTGGTCGATTGGCGCCACGGCATCGGCACGACGGGAGAGCTCCTGTTCCCCGGTCGTGGGGCCGAGCTCCTGGACGCCTATATACGGATCGAGGCCGAGGTCGAGAAAGAGAAGCCGTTCCGGCGGTACCGGGTGGTGCTCGCCGAGACGCTGCGGCGCGCGGCCGCGAAGCTCGCGCTCGACCTCAAGCACGACGACGCGACCGCGCTCACCTCGACTCTTCCTCACTGGCCGGTCTTTCCTGATGTCGGCCCGGCGCTTCGAGCCGTGCACGCGGAAGGCTGGAAGCTCGGGCTGCTGACCAACTGCGACCGCGATCTCATCGCGCTCACCGAACGACGCCTGCCCGAACCTTTCGACGCGGTCATCACGGCCGAGGACGTATCCGCCTACAAGCCTGACCACGCGCACTTCAAGCGCTTCGAGTCTGTCTTCGGCAGCGGCGCCGGCGCGTGGATCCATGTCGCGCAGAGCTACTACCACGACATCGTGCCCACCAGCGCGCTTGGCGTCAGCCGGGTCTGGGTCAACCGCCAGGGCGAGAATGACGACCCATCGCTCGCCGATGCGGTACTGCCAGGGCTCGCCGCGCTGCCGGAAACCGTGAATGGCCTGGTCGGGAAGGCAGCCTTAAGTTAGGAAGTCGGACAGGTCGACGCGCGCGCGGTACACGCGCCGGGCGGGGCCCGATTGAACGAAGTTTCCTGACGCCTCCTTGCGCACGTCCAGGTCGCCGCCGGGCATCTGGACCGTGACGTGGTCGTCCACGAGCCCGGCCCGCATGCACGCGGCGGCCACGGCGCTGGCGCTCGTCCCCGAGGCCAGCGTGTAGCCGGCGCCGCGCTCCCAGATCTCGACGCGTATATGGGCTCGGTCGACGACCTCGAAAAGCTGGACGTTGGTCCGCTCAGGAAACGCTGGGTGGCTCTCGAGGAGCGGTCCGAGCTCCAGGCAGCGTTCCCTCGTCGCGGGTTCGCCGAACACAACGCAATGCGGGTTGCCCACCGAGACGAGCATCGCCTCCACCTGCCCGGCGGCAGTCTCCAGGTGCACGCGGTCGGGCTCGCCGTCGAAGAGTGCGGGAAGGTCCGCGGCCCTGAACGACGCGCGACCGATGTCGAGCTCGCTCGTCACCTCGGCGCCGTTGCGCCCGAGCACTCGCATCGGATTCGCGCGACCGATCGTATGCAGCTCGAACTGGTCGCCGGCGCCATGCTCGAGCACGGCGTGGGCGGCCGCAATCCGCAGCCCGTTGCCGCTCTTCTGGGCTTCCGAGCTGTCCGGGTTGAAGACGCGGACCCCGAAGCTTGGCGGGTCGAAAGCCAGAAGCCCGTCTGAGCCCAGCCCGCGGTGGCGATCGCAAAGCACCGGGAGCAGCGGCACCAATTCTTCGAGTGGGCCGGGGAGGTCCAGGACCAGGTAATCGTTGCCCAGCGCCTGGTACTTGATGAGATCGATTCGCATTACCGCGCTTATCATCCGGAATCAGCCTTGGCCGCCGCCGGTTGTCATAAAATGACGTGACCATGCAGGATCTCGTCTGGCCTGCCCAGCGTCTGGTTCACAACCCGGCCTGCTTCTGTAGCTAGGCTCCCGGGCGCAAGCTCGCGCCTCTCGAGGCGCGCCCTTTCGACCGGCCGTTTTCGAAAGCCATTTCGATTCGGATCATTTGCATTTCCTGGAGGTTCGGAAATTGAGCTCATCAACGTCAACCAAGCCACTCGTCTCCACCGAGTGGGTCGCGGAACATGGAAAGGACGCCGGAGTCCGTGTGGTGGAGGTCGACGTGGACCCGAGCAACTACGAAAAGGGACACGTCGAAGGGGCAGTCGGCTGGAACTGGAGAAAGGACCTCCAGCACCAGCTCGTGCGCGATGTCGCCAGCAAAGAGGAGCTCGAGTCGCTGCTGGGCAAGAGCGGCATCACGCCTGACACCAACATCGTCCTCTACGGCGACAACAACAACTGGTTCGCCGCATACGCCTACTGGGCGCTCAAGTACTACGGGCACGACAAGGTCCAGCTGGTCGACGGCGGTCGCGTCAAGTGGGAGAAGGAAGGGCGTCCGTACACGACGGACGCGCCGAACTTTCCGGCGACCACCTACCACTTCCACGGTTCGCCGCGTGAGGACATTCGCGCCTACAAGGACCAGGTGCAGTCGAAGCTCGGCAAGGCCGGGCTTGTCGACGTTCGCTCGCCGAAGGAATTCTCGGGCGAGCTGCTCGCCCCGGAGAACCTGCCCCAGGAGGGGGCACAGCGCGGCGGGCACATCCCGACCGCGGTCAGCATCCCGTGGGGCACCGCGGTCAACACCGAGGACGGGACGTTCAAGAGCACCGATGAGCTGAATGAGATCTACGGCGGCAAGGGCATCACGCCCGACCGCGAGGTCATTGCGTACTGCCGCATCGGCGAGCGGTCCGCCCACACGTGGTTCGTGCTCAGGGAGCTGCTCGGCTACGACGACGTGCGCAACTACGACGGATCGTGGACGGAGTGGGGGAGCTCGATCCGGACTCCCATCGAGAAGTAATGGCCCTCACCACGGTCGACCACTCGGCGCTCAAGGTCAACCAGACCGGGATCGTGGCGACCGTGCTGGTCGCTTTCATCGGCAGCTATTTCTTCCGGCCGCTGCTGGTGTTGATCCCGCTGCTGGCGGTGGTGCTCCTGCTGGGCACGTTCGCCCCGCAGCTCGCGCTGTTCAAGCAGCTCTACTTCAAGGTCCTGAAGCCGCGCGGCATCGTCAAGCCGCGTCCGGTGCAGGACCGCCCCGAGCCCCACAACTTCGCGCAGGGGCTCGGCGGAGTGTTCCTGGCGGTGTCTTCACTCTTCCTGTATCTCGGCACCCCGGCTTCTGGATCCACGCTGCTGGTCATCGGACTCGCGATCGCGCTGCTGGTCGCGGTGCTCGCGTTCGTCAACCTGGCCTTCGGCTACTGCCTTGGCTGCCAGATCTACTACCAGCTTGGCAAGCGGGGATTGATTCGGGCTTGAGCATTCAGCTCTGGGCTCTGGCGGTGGCGGGCATTGTGGTGCTCGCCGTCGCCGGCCTGGAGGTGTACCGGTCGGCTCGCGCCCGGCGCCTCGTGGCCGGCGCAACAGGCGCACCCTCCGCGGAGCCCTACATCCTCTATTTCACCGGCGAGGGCTGCACCGTGTGCCGCACACACCAGGAGCCGGCCCTGGCGAAGCTCGGCGCAGTGAGGGTGGACAAGGTCGATGCCGTCGCCGAGCGAGAGCTCGCGGATCGCTTTCATGTCTACACGCTGCCGACGACGGTCGTGATGTCGCCGGACGGCCGCGCGCTGCACGTCAACTACGGCTACGCCCCCGCCACGAAGCTGGACCGCCAGCTGGCGCAGGCGCGAAACGGTTCGGCGCTGGAGAGCACCGCCACCGCATAAGCTGACGGGGTGCGCCGCTTGGCCCTCATCGCTTTAACGCTTCTCATCGTCGCGGCCGCTTGCGGCCAGTCGCAGGCGGCGTCTTCGAACGAGCTCGTTCTGGGAGCCATCTATCCGCTCAGCGGCCCGCAGGCGGCCGGCGGAAAAGAAGAGCTGGCCGGAGTGAAGGCTGCTCTCCAGGTGGCCCAGGCCGGAGGCGAGCTTCATGCGCAGGTGCGCCTCGAGGTCGTCGACGCCACCACCCCGGACGCCGCAGCGGCCGCGGTCGACCACCTGGTCCGCGACGACCACGTCGCCGCCATCCTGGGCACCTACGGCAGCACCCTGTCGGCGGCGGCTTCGGCCCGTGCCGAGGAGCTGAAGACCGTGTACTGGGAAACAGGCGCGGTCGCGGACCCGATCACCGCGCAGCGCCACTACGTGTTCCGCACGGTCGCGACCGGAAGCTCGCTGGGGCGGATGGCGGTCACGTTCACGCACGACGTCCTCGTTCCCGAGTACAGGGTGCAATCGCCGCGCGTCGTCGTCATCCGCGTCAACGACGTCTATGGGCGTTCGGTCGGTGGCGGCGAGAAGGCCCTGGCGTCGACCCTCGGCATGTCGGTCGTGGACGTGATCGAGTACGACCCGCACGCGTATGACCCGGCGGTGATTGCGGCGCGAGTCGCCGCCGACCACCCCGACTTCCTATGGGACGTGAGCTACCTCGACGACGGCGTCGCCATCTGGCAGGCGCTTCTGCGCCAGCACGTCACCTTGAAAGCGGCGGTCGGGACGAGCTCGGCGTTCTGCATGCCCGACTTCGCGAAGCGGCTGGGCTCGGGCGCGGTCGGCGTCTATGCGGCCGACAAACCGGATGCGGACATCAGCGCGGGAGCGCTGTCGCCGGTCGGACGAGCCCTGCTCGACCGAGCGCGCGCCACCTATGCGCGCAGCAACGGCGGCGCCTCGATGTCGATACCGGCGGTCGCCGGTTTCGTCGGCGGATGGACGCTGTTCCACGATGCTCTGAGCAAGCTGTCCGGCGCCGTGACGTCGGATTCGATTCGCGCGGCGGCGATGAACGTCGACGTGCCGGTGGGCGACAGCATCAACGGCGGTGGAGTGCGCTTCGGGGGGCCGGGGGCGCTGGATGAGGGCCAGAACACGCGGGCCGCGGCGGTGGTCGGCGAGTGGCAGTCCGTCGGAGTCATGAAGATCGTCTACCCGTCCGCGTACGCGACGGGCAGCCCGATGGAGATGGCGGCCGCGTCGTAGCCGGCTACCGGCGGGCGGTCGCCTGCGCCACCTCGCCCAGGAACTGATGCAGTGCGCGGTTGACCGGCTCGGGGTGCGTGAGGTTGGCCGAATGTCCCGCGCCCTCGATCTGCACCAACCCGCGACAGTTCGCGAGCCCGGAGCACATGCGCTCGGCCACCTCCATATCGATCGCGGTATCGAGGGTGCCATGGATGACGAGCGCCGGTGCATCGATCTCGGCAAGCCGATCGTGGATGTCCTCTCGGCCGACCAGTGTGTTGAACATCTGCCGCAGAACCCGGCGCGGCCACCGTCTCCACGTCTCGATCCACGGCCCGCGGCCAGGCCAGTCGCTCCCGAACATGATCGCGGCGACGGTCTCGCCCATCTGCTCGTGCAGGCCCTCGGCCTCCCAGACGTCGAGCATCACCTCGTATGTCTGGGCCTTGTCGGGATCTTCGACCCCGGCCTGGCTGTCGATGAGCACCACGGCGTGGACGCGATGGGGGTGGCGCAGCGCGAAACGGAGCGACAAGAATCCACCCTGGCTCATCCCGCCCAGCACCGCGCGCTCGACGCCGATGTGATCGAGCAGGCCGGCGAGATCCTCGGCCGAATCCCAGTACGTGAAGGCGTCAGGAGTCGTTTCGGTCCGGCCGTGGCAGCGCTGGTCCCAGGTTATGACCCGGTATTCCGGCCGCAGGGCGTCGAGCTGAGGCGCGAACATCCTGTGGTCCATGAGGAAGCCGTGAGAAAAGACGACCGGCAGGCCTTCGCCCCCGCTGTCCTCGTAGTAGATCCGCTGGCCGTTGACCGTGTGCTCAGCCAAGCCCGTTCCTCCCCTCACCCCGCTGCGCGTGGAGCTCCCCACATGGTGGGGAGGCTAGTCTTCGAGCGACCGTTGGACCAGCGTGATGTCCATCCAGCGGTCGAACTTGTGCGCCGCGTTGCGGATCGTGCCGACCGGTTCGAAGCCGAGGCTGGTGTGCAGCTGCAGGCCGTGACGGTTGTCGGTGGCGATGGTCGCGACGATGGTCCGGTATCCCAGCCCGCGTGCCTCGTTGATCAGCTCCATGAGCAGCGCCTTGCCGATGCCGCGTCCCTGGTGGACGGGATCGACGTAGACGAGGTCTTCCACCACGTCGAAGCCACGCTGGTTCCAGGGAAGGAGTCGCGCCCAGCCGATGACACCGCTCTCGACACTCTCATCGGTCGCCACCAGGAGCTTGGAGCGTTTGCCGTGGGCCTCCCACCACTGAGCGGCCTCCTCGGTGTCGAGGGGCTCTGAGTCGATGGTGGCGAAGGTCTGGTTCACGGCCCAGTTGTAGATCCCGACGATGGCGCGCAGGTCGTCGTGCGTGGCGGCCCGCACGCTGACGGCCCTCGTCGCTTTTGCCATCACCTGTTGATCATTGCACGTGGATCCTTTCGGGGGTGACCTTGACGATGACGCGGGACTGGCCAGGGCGAAAGCCTTTGAACGCCTCGCCCGTGTATCTTCGCGCGAGCTTCTCGATGTGCTCGTCGGCGCCCTCTGCGATCAGCTCGGCTCGGCCCCGAATCGCCAGCGCGTCACGATACGGATGGGCGGGGTCGAACACGGTGATCGCGACGCGGTTGTCGCGCTGCAGGTTGCGAGCCTTCAGGCGTGGAAATGCGGTGTTGAAGTAGACGTACCTGCCGTCGGTCTCGATCCAGACCACGGTCGCCTCGGGTGCGCAATCGGGCATGACGGTGGCGACCGTGGCGAAGTGCCGGCCGTTGATGATTCGAACTTGCCGCTCCGTCAGCTTGACCACGCTGATATTGTCCGCGGGCATGGCTGCTGACCGCCGACCGGAGATCCACACGCCGCTGCCGGGCCCCAAGGCCTCCGCCCTCATTGCCCGCGACGCCAAGGCGATGTCGCCCAGCTTCACGCGCACGTATCCGTTCGTGATGGACCATGGCCGAGGCTGCTGGGTCACCGACGTGGATGGCAACTGCTTCCTCGATTTCACCGCGGGCATCGCCGTCGTCACCACCGGGCATTCGCACCCGCGCGTGGTGGCCGCCATCGAGGAGCAGGCCAGGCGTTTCCTGCACATGTCGGGGACGGATTTCTACTACCGCTCCGAGATCGAGCTCGCCGAACGCCTGGAAGCCCGGATCCTGCCCGGGACGCCCGCCAAGGTGTTCTTCACCAACTCGGGTGCCGAGGCGATCGAGGGTGCGATGAAGCTGGCCCGCTATGCAACCGGGCGGCCGAGCTACATCGCCTTCATCGGCGGTTTCCACGGCAGGACGTTCGGCGCCCTGTCGCTCACCGCCTCCAAGGCCAGCCAGCGCCGCAGGTTCGCTCCGCTGCTGTCGTCCGTTTTCCACGCGCCCTTCCCGACGGCGTCTCGGGGGGTGACTACCGACGAGACCATGGCTCACCTGGAGGAGCTGTTCAGCACGATAGCGCCCGCGGAGAGCGTGGCCGCTGTCTTCGTCGAGCCCATCCAGGGGGAGGGCGGCTACCTAGTCCCGCCTGACGACTTCCTGCCCCGGCTGCGCGAGCTGACCGCCAAGAACGGCATCCTCCTGGTCGCCGACGAGGTGCAGTCGGGCATGGGCCGCACCGGCCAGCTGCTGGCCGTCGAGCACTGGGACGTCGAGCCCGACATCGTCTGCCTCGCCAAGGGCATCGCGTCGGGGTTGCCGCTCGGCGCGTTCATCGCGCGTGCCGAGCAGATGAGCTGGCCGCCCGGTTCGCACGGGAGCACGTTTGGGGGCAACCCGCTCGCCTGCGCGGCGGGACTCGTGACCCTGGACCTGCTCGAAGAGGGCCTCATGGAGAACGCGGCCAGGGTTGGTGCTCAGCTCCAGGACGGCCTGCGAGAGATCGCGGCCTCACACAGCGAGATCACCGACGTCCGCGGCCTCGGCCTGATGCTGGCGTTCGAGCTCAGGACCGCGGAGGGGGCGGCGCGCGTGGTCCAGTCCGCGTTCGAGCACGGGCTGCTGCTGCTCACCGCCGGCTCACGTGCCGTCCGGATCTGCCCGCCTCTCGTGCTCGATTCCGATGAGGCTGCCACCGGCCTGGAGATCATCGAAGCCGCTCTGGGTTAGCTCGCGAATTTTGCGGGCAGCTTCGCCACCGCCCCGTTGGCGATGACCTCTGCGACGGGGTTGGTCGCCGCAGCGGCCGCATGATCGTCCGCGGCCACCAGGGTGGCCGCCTTCGACCTCTGGTCGTCGATCGCGCGCACGATCGCCTCGACCTGGATCTGAATCGGGTTCGAGACCTCGGTCCCCACCAGGTCGGTCGAGTCGTCGACCAGGCTGGAGAGCTGCGCGACGAAGGTCATCGTCAGGTTGGTGAGAGCGCCCTGCCTGGTCGCGCTGTCGGCGTTGCCGGCGTACACGACCAGCTCGGCGTCGCGCGCGCTCCACACCTGGTCGAACCTGGTCCCGGTCGCGGCCCCGAACACCTGGCTGAAGAGCGTGCCGAGGTCATCGGCGTTCGCGGCCAGGGCGCTGAGAGCCGCCGCCTGCTCTGTGCTTCGTCCCGCGGCCGTGGCGCTCGTGGTCATTGTCGCGAGGTAGGAGTGCTCGTCGAGAAGAGCGCTCAAATGCACGCGAAAGTCGACCGCCTTGTTGCCTGGATCGCCGGGGAACTTGTCTGAGAACTTCCTTGCCATCGCCCCCGCGAGCGCATCGCCGATCCTCGATGCCTGAGCGTATGCGCGGCGAAGGTCGGAGAACATCCTGGCGTTGTTCAGGGCGGCCTGGTCGTCGATGATCGCCTTCGTCTCGAGGACCTGCTCCGTCGACAGCTGTGTGATGGGATCGAGCGGGATCGAGGCCATGGAGCTCATGAACTTCGCGAACTTCGGCACGAAGCCGTTGATCAGGTTGGAGGCGGCTCCGCTGGACTTGCCGGCGTCGTGGCTGACGACGCCGACCGTGTATTCGACGAAATAGTCGTTCTGGTCGGCCCAGAGCTGGTCGAACTGGGCGGCCGCGCTGGCCCCGAACGCGGAGGCGATCACGCCGGTCAGGTCGCTCCCATTGGTGGTGAGGAGGGTGGCGTAGCCCTTGTACTCGTCCGAGCGGTTCGCGGTCGCGGCCAGCGACTCCTTGGCGATCACCATCACGTGCTCGCCGAGCAGGACGTCGAGGCGGGCCCTCAGATCCGCGGCTTTCGAATCCGCGGCCGTTCGGAACTGGCTCGACGGTGGAGTGCGCGCTCCTGACGCGGGCGATCCAGAACCTGAGTTCGAGCATCCGACGGCCGCCAGCGCCACGACCACGATCAGCGCCCGCCATCCGGCAATCCTCAAACCACAGTGGTCTTACCATGATTCGGCCTTGCCGGAGTGGCTGCTGGTCGACGGGTCGAGCATGATATTTCGCGCCTTCTATGGCGTGCCGCAGACCAACCGGGCGCCCGACGGAACCCTTATCAACGCCGTACGAGGCTTCCTCGACAACCTCGCTCGGCAGGTCAACGAGCGCAAGCCAGGGCACGTCGCCGTGACCACCGACGAGGACTGGCGGCCCGACTGGCGGGTCGAGCTGATCCCCAGCTACAAGGTGCATCGGACCGGTGAGCCGGTGCCGCATGCGCTCGAACCACAGATGCCGGTGATCATGGAATGCCTGGCCGCCGTGGGCGTCGACGCCGTTGGGTTGAAGGACTACGAGGCCGAGGACATCATCGCGTCGCTGGTGGCCAGGGTGAAGCCGCCGATCGAGATCATCAGCGGCGACCGCGATCTCTTCAGCCTCATCCGCGGCCGCGACGTCATCGTCCTCTACCCGGAGAAGACGGGCCTTGCGTTCGTCGACGAGGACGAGGTGGCTCGCCGGTATTCGATCCCGGGTCGCGCGTACGCCGACTTCGCGATCCTGCGAGGCGACCCATCCGACGGCCTTCCGGGGCTCGCGGGCGTGGGCGCCAAGAAGGCTGCGGACCTGGTCCGTCGCTACGGTTCGGTGGAGGCGATGATCGATGCGGGCGTGTTCCGCTCCGCCGACGCCGAGTACCTGGACAAGGCGCGGCGGGTGGTGCCGCCCGTGAGCGACCTGAAGATCAAGGTGCCGCCGGGCCGCCGCGACAAGTATCCGGAGCATCCGAGGAAGGTCGAGGAGCTCGGCACCCGCTACGGTGTCGCGGGCTCGCTCAAGCGCCTGACGGAAGCGCTGAGCAAGATGCCGAAATAGCGTGGCTTACAAAGGCTTTACGTCGCCCTGGCGATGATCTGACGGAAGCTCTCAATCGTATGTCTGGTTGTGACCCTGACCTGGATCCTCCTTCGCAAGCGGCGCCCGGGACGCGGCCGTGCAGGTAGGGCTGTGCGCCTCATGCAGGCACTCGCGAACGATCTCGGGGAAGCGCAGCACCTTCTGGATGTGCGAGCTGTCGCGGACCGACCCCTCGTTCCCGCGGTACCCGCAACTGCCCGTGCTGCGCTGCCGCGGGTACGAGCCCGCCGCCGCTAAGACCCGGGAACAGCCGCCACTCGAATGAGCGCGAGGGGCTGGCCCCCCGCGCCGTCGAACGTGGTCGGAGCGTGCGCTCCGGCCATCGGCAGCTCGGCGATCTTCCCGCCGTCGCTCATCGCATACAGGGTCGTGCCGTCGGGGCTCATGGCCAGGCTCCAAACGTTCCAGCCGGCGAGCTGGTGGCCGCCCGCCTTCAACGATGCGGTGTCGACCCAGACCACGCCGGTCTTGCCGGCCATGACCAGCGCCCGCCCGTCCGGGCTCACGACAGCTGCGTTGCCGCCAAGCTCCTTGGCTTCGACATCCAGCACCCCCGGGATTCCACCGGTCTGGCCGTCGTCGAGCCTTGCCGCCCGAGGTTGGCTGGGCACGCCGTGATCGATGCTGATGTCGGCGACGATTCCGGTCGCCCCGTTGGTCGCGTAAAGGTGCGACCCGTCCGCGTTCAGTGCCAGGGACCAGTGGAACGCATCCGAGTTGCTCGCATACCCGGAGCCGGGGAGGTCGAGGCAGAACGCGATGAGCGAGCCGTCCAGGTTGAGCGCGTGGATGAACGGGCTCTTGTCCTGTCGGACGTAGATGCTGTAGAGCCAATTACCGTCGGGTGAGGCCACCCCGGAAAGACGCAGGCCGGCCATGGCCGCACCGCCATCGCTCTTGTCGAAGATGACCGTCGGGTTCAGCTGCCCGATCCCGACGTCGAACTGGCGGACGTAGTACTCGGTGCTGGAAACGTACTGGATGAGGAAGATGCGCTTGCCGTCGTTGCTGATGGCATCGAACTGGAAGAAGCCCTTCAGGTCGATCTGCTGCATCGGCTCCGCAGATGACGTGTCAACCAGCAAGAGGTGAGTGGCGCTGGGGACGCCGTTCGATGACCGGTCGAACGATTCCAGCACCAGCCAGCGGCCGTCGGGTGAGAGCCCGCCGGGCACTCCGCTCATCGTCGCCGCAGGCAACTGAAAATAGCCTGGCAATCGGACGTTACGCAGCTTGATCCCGGTCTGCGGATCGATGTCGATGAGACCGTCGCCCGAGATGGTGTAGAGGTGCGTCCAGTCCGGTGATGGCGTGCCGAGAGGCATGTTGAAATCGACCGAGTGCGAGCGCGAATCGATGACGGAAAGGTTGTTGGAGCTGCTGGTCGATGCGGCCTCGTACAGCTTGTAGTCTCCCGCCGTCAGGGGTCCGCCGGGCACCCGCCCGCAGGCGGAAACGATCACCAGGGCGCTGATCGCCAACAGCAAAGCTCGCATGCTCTTCACCTCGCCTCCCATACACCGGCGCCGCCGGCGGGGTTCCCGGTCAGGACAGCGAGGCGGCAATCGCCAGCGCCTGGGCTTCGGTGAGGTCGCCCTCGATGCGAATGACGGTGCCGTTGTCGTCGATGAGGAGCGTGTTCGTGGCCAGGCGAAGGGTTTCGTCGCGGAAGTTGCCGTTCGCGTCGAGGAAGAAGAAGATGTGGGGCTCGCCAGCGATCCAGTAACCCTGGTGCCCGTTCACGGTCACCTCGGTCAGGGTGGTGCCGTTGCCGAGCATCTTGCCGAAGAACTGGGCGTTCACCGTCCCGTCGGCTTCGGTGATGAGCACGGCGACTCCGGTCTCCCCGGAGGTCTTGAAGCCCGGGCGCGACCCGTACACGAGCGTCACCTCACCCTCGGGTGGGCCGTCAGGGGGGAGCTGGAGGTAGACCTCGTCGGGCTGGCCCAACGACGACGGCACGAGGATGTGCCAACTGACCTTGCTCTGCGCTTGCGCCAGCGTAGTCGGGTCACCCAGGCCGAGCCGTTTGCCCAGCGGTCCCGACGGCTGCGGCGTCAGCGTGGGCAGCTCGCCCACCCGGGTGATGGTGGTATGCAGGTTCAGCCAGCGCGCGATGGCGTCCCGCGAGGGCGTGTAGGCGAGCACCGCCGCCAGCGCCAGCAGTGCGACCACCGCCGCCAGGGCCCACCGGCCCTGGAACCACCGGCGTGGCGCCGCGGCACGGCCCTGGATCCGAGCGCGAACCCGGCCCGCCAATTCGGGCGTGGCCGGCCAGTCGATCGCCTCCCTGAGGAGGTCCAGCCGGCGCTCGAGCTCGGCGGTTTCAGGCACGAGCGCCCTCCTCTGCCCGCTCGCGCAGGCGCGAAAGCGCCCGTGACAGGCGCGATTTGACAGTGCCTTCGGGTATTCCCAGCGCCGCCGCCGTCTCGTCGCCGCTGAGCTCGAGGAAATACCGGCTGGCGATGACCAGGCGGTCCTCGACGCTCAGCTGGTTTACGAGAGCGAGCAGTCGCCGGCGATCCTCCGCCGCCAGGACCGCCGCCTCGGGGGATGGGGCCGCATCCCCCGGGCGGAAGCCCTCGGCCAGGCGCAGCTCGAGCTGGTGGCGGCGCCCGGCCGACCGAGCACGGTTGCGGGCCTCGTTGGCGACGATCCGGAGCAGCCACGGCCTTGGTTCGGCTCCGGTGCGGAACGTCGCCAGGGCCCGATACGCCTTCACAAAACCCTCCTGCGCGGCGTCCTCGGCATCAGCCGACGAGCCGGTGATCACATATGCCGTCCGAAAGGCGACCTGCTGGTAGCGCTGAACGATCTCTCCATAGGCGAGCTGATCTCCGCGCTGAGCGCGCGTGAACAGCTCGGCATCCGTTGGTCGGCCCTCCATCGGACGCACCTATTACAACCGCCGGGGCATCATGGTTCCTGGTGCAACTGAATCCTTGATGTCCGTGTTCAAGGGAGTGTGATGGAGGGTGTAGACCACTTCTTCGAGCGGATGGTGCACGAGCACCAGGACCGCGTCTTCGCGGCCAGCCTCGCCATGACTGGCAACCGGCACGATGCGGAGGAGGTCGCGCAGGACACGTTCTTTCGCGCGTATCGCGCCCTCGCCACATATTCGCCCGAACGCATTCGTGACCTGAAGGAGCGGGCCTGGCTGCACCGCATCGCGCTCAACGTGGTGAGGAATCGCGTGAGAGGCGTTCGGCCGCGCCTGGTCGAGCTCAATGGCAGCGAGTCGGACCGTTCGCCGGGTCCGGATGTGCTGGCCATGGAGCGGATGCAGATCGATGAGCTGGCGACGCGCGTCGCCGACCTGCCGATTCGCTACCGCGAGGCCGTCGTGCTGCGCCATGTTCGCGGGCTGTCATACGCGGAGGTGGCTGATGCGCTCGGACAGCCGCTGGGGACCGTGAAAGCGAACGTCCACCGTGGACTGAAATTGCTCAGAGGAGACGACCATGATCGCGTTGACGACTGACCTGAAAAGACTAGGCGCTGTGAGGGCGCCTGCCGGATTTGCCGACCGCGTGCTGGCCGGGGTCGGCATGGCCGACTCATACGCGCGATTCGAAACCGTCCTGGGTGATGTGTACGTGGCCTGGAACCGCCTGGGCGTGTCGGCCGCCTCCCGGTCTGCCTCGGCACAGGATTTCGAGGAGTGGTTTCGCAAGGACGTGGGCAGGCCGCTCGAGCCGGCTGTGGCGCCGGCCGAGCTAAAGGAGAAGATCCAGGACGAGCTCAACGGCAAACGGCGAATGCGTTTCGACCTGCGAGGCCTTACGCCCTTCGAGCAGGCGGTGCTGCGCAAGACCCGGGAGATTCCCCGGGGCGAGGTGCGGCCGTACGGCTGGGTCGCCAGGGAGATCGGCCACCCCGCCGCCGTCCGCGCGGTGGGCACGGCGCTTGCGAACAACCCGATCCCTTACTTCATCCCGTGCCACCGCGTGGTTCGGACCGACGGGCACATCGGCAACTACGGCGGCGGCGGACCGGAGGCCAAGCGAGCCATCCTCACGATGGAAGGCGTGCGGTTGAAGAGGCTGGAGGCGCTGGCCCGGGCGGGCTTCCGCTACCAGGGCGTGCGGACGACGAAAGTCTTCTGCTACCCGACCTGCCACACCGGGAGGCACGCGCTGGAGAAGAACATCGTCTGGCTGCATGACGAAGCCGGCGCTCGGGCAGCGGGCTTCCGGCCCTGCAAGGTGTGCCGTCCGGCGGTCGTTGCCTAGCGCGACTCCCCACCCGGCCTCCCCACGAGGTGGGGAGGTGAGTGCTTAGCCCAGGGAGTGGATGTCGGGCAATTCGCGGTAGAGGCCCGCGTAGTCGAGGCCGTAGCCGATGACGAACCGGTCGGGGATGACGAAACCGCGAAAGTCGATCTTGACTTTCACGGCACGGCGGGCTGGCCGGTCGAGCAGGGCCGCGAGCCGTAGTGACGCCGGGTTCATCTGTTTCACGCGCTTCGTGACAGCGCCCGCCGTGCGTCCCGAGTCGACGATGTCCTCGACCAGGAGCACGTGCCGGCCTGCGAATGTTCCTTCCACCATGTGCGCCAGCCGGACCCTGCCGCTGCTCGCTGTGCCACCGCCGTAGCTCGCCGCGCGAACGAATTCGAGCTCGGCGGGAATGCTGAGGCTCCGCAACAGGTCGGCCGCGAAAACCGTCGCGCCTTTGAGGATCACGAGCAGCACGAGCGGTGTCTCGATGTCCGCGTATGCGTCGGAGATCTGACGGCCAAGGCGGCGCACGCGCCTCGCTATGCGCGCGGAGCTGATCATGGCCTTGCCGGAGCTGCTCGTGGCGGGCGGCCTGGTCTGGGTCAGCACTTCGGGCATGCGCTTCTAGCTTAGGGCGTCCAGGGACACGACGGAAGCGCCGATGGGAGAGATGCGGCGGTATTTCATGTGGAACCTGCTGAAGACCCCATCGACGTTGATGGCCTTGCCGCCGTGATAGATCGCGGGCCTCCGCCCATCGTGCGGCGTATGCCCGAAGACGACGCGGCGACTCTTCGTAGCCTCGAGCCATCTTTGGAGACGGTCGGGCTGCTGGTCGAAGACGTTCTTGGCGCTGAGGACGTCCCACAGCTCCGGTTCGCCTTCATCTGTCAATAGATCGCGCGCGCGCGAGTTGATCGCGTTGACCGCGTCGGCCGCCTGCCGATCGTTCCATCGTGAGTAGCCGTCGTGGCCACAGTGCTGGACGAGCGTTGCGTCCTCCAGGCGCACGAGCAGCGGTCGCTCGCGCAGCCAACGCTGGAGCGGGACGTCGCGCGCGACCTCGTCGAGATCATGACCTTGCCCGCCGATCGACATCCAGAAACCGATGCGCGCGGGGTCTCTGAGCGCCCACAGCATCGCCACCTCGTGGTTGCCGAGGAGGACGGTTGTGTTCGCGCGGTCGCGCGCGTATCGCAGTGCGCCGACCCCGAACATCCCGTAGTCGACGAGATCGCCTACGAACACGGTATGCCACTGCTCGGCGGGGTACGGGCGCAGCGCCACGAAGAGACGCTCGAGATCGCCGTGCACGTCGCCGACGATCAGGACTGGCAGATGTTCCGAAGCCATTGCTCACCGCTGCCTTCGACGCGGCGCACGGCCCTCGTATAAGAGCCGATGGTCTGGAGCTCGCTGCGTGTCGCTCTCCAGCGCCAGCCTTCGCCGAAGACGGCCTCGGCCTCGAGCCGGGCAAACAAGCGCGCCTTGCTGAAGAGGTGGCTTTGGCCGTGCGCGCCTTTGAAGACCCAGAACGAATCCCATCGGCCGGTGGCGCGAGCACGGCGGACGTGCGCGTTGCGATCCCACCATCCAGGGCCTGGGTCGGACGTGACGTCGGCGATCACATCCTCGACCGCGAGGCTGCCGACGAGGTGGAACCCGGGCGGGGCGGCGTGGGCGGGGTGGACCGGCTGCAGGCGGGCGAGAAATACGATCAGGTCGCGCGGCGCGGCGCGGCGCAGGCTGAAGGCTCTTCCGGTGCGGCGGCAGTTGTCGCCGTATGTCGGCGTCGGCGACGAGAGGTCGGGATCGAGGTGGACGGCACGGTCGCGCCAGGCCGGCGGCGCATGGACGTCAAGCCCGTCGATGTCGCGGAGCCGGAGCATGGGCGGCGCCCATTCCTCCTTCTCGGGGATTGGCAGCATATGAAACCGGCCGTCGCCGAAGAGGGGAGAGCGGGCTGCGTGCGCCGAATTCGCGCCCACGTTGGCGAGGAAGGCAGCCATCGGACGATGCTAACCTTGCCTTCGGCCGGTAGGGGCGTAGCTCAGCCTGGTCAGAGCATCGGTCTCCAAAACCGAGGGCCGAGGGTTCGAATCCTTCCGCCCCTGCCAACCGCTGCTTGACGACTTTCGTATCACCATCGCCAGTTTTCTGGCTGCTGGGATCCACCGCTCCGGACACTCGCCGGTAGTCGTCTACAGCCAGTCGGTACAGCCAACAGCTGGCCAAACGTGCCCGCTAACGATGGATTGCGTAGTGCCGAATTGGGCGGCTGACTCCGGCAACAAAGCTTCGGTTTTAACCGAAGCCCTCGGTTTTTGTGGCGGCGACCCGATCAAGGCTGGCCAGCGATCTGGATGAAACCCCAAGGTCTGCGGTATCCGATGAACCAGGCAGTTCAGCGGCCGCCCAGATACCTCCAGCCTAAGGGCGCATGGGCCAGGACCGTGCGTCAGCTGGCTTTGAAATCAAATGGAAAGGCAGCCGCCGACGAAGTACGAGTCACTAGTGTCAGGCACCCGCGAAGGTGTGAATCTTGCTTCCGCTGCCAGGTTTGAATCGGCACGCGATCCTATCGGCGGCACGCGATGTCAGTGGCTCACGGAGGGCGCGGCGCATAGCGCTCCGTGCCATCCGGGCCCCTATCACGCGTCGAGGTTCAGGAGGGCCGACATTCTGTCACGCCACTCGCGATGGATGTTTAGATCCCACGCCTCGCGTACGCGGAAAACACGGCCCCCGGGATGAGCGGCCAACCATCCTTGAGCAGCCTCCGCTGATGAGTAGAAGGGGCACTCACCGCAGAGAGTGGCGTCGGCGTTGCAGTCCAGCGTGCCCATCCCCTCGACCCGGTCGACCTCCTGCTTGGGGGGTACAGGCACGACCGCGCCTTCGGGGACGACGCTCTCAATGCTTGTTGGGGTGAACACGATCCGGATGGATCTCCCGGTGGCCGGGCAGGTTTCCTCAACGGCAACGGAGGGGCGTAGTAGAGGCGCATAGAGGAAGACGTCGGGCGCGCATCCGGTCACGCCGAACCGGCGGTCACCGACCTGGAGCTGCCGCCGGGCGGCCAACGGTACGGACTCAGGCTTGACGGTGATGAGCCCCTTCTCGACCCGCGTTCCGAAAAATCCCGGCCAGCCTGGCTGGGCAAACTTCTCGGCCTGGCTCACGGACAGGCCCAAGACCTGGGCCAGACGTGCTGTCGGGATGGGTCTCTCGCCGAAGTTGGTCAACCCGATCACCGCAAATCCCACTGTCATGAGGAGTTCGTTCTCCTGCAAGAGTTGATTCCATCCGGCCATGAAATCTGCGGTGCCAGAAGCGTTGGCGTTCTCAATGATTCTCATGATGGTGACTCCTTAGTAGCGGCCGAGGGTGCCGCGGTTTTTTGCGACGCGCTCGCCGAGGAGGAATGTGGCGATGCCGGCGAGCAGGTACGCCGTCGAGACGGTGAACAGGGGTACGAGCCCCCCGATGCCCCAGGCCGAGGTCACGGAGCGGCGGGCGATCATGACGTTGTAGAGGCTGCCGACGCCGTCGGTGAGGGGGAACGCGTGACTGATGGCCGCCCACCAGCCAGGTACGTTGATGAGAGGCAACGCACTGGCGCTGAAGATCATCACCATCATCAGGACGCCGTCGTTGACGATCTCGATGCGTTTGTAGACCAGTGTCGCGCCGGCGATGATCAGGGACAGGCCGACGGCGGCGACCATGATGGCGAAGGCGGGCAGCAGAGCCGCGGCGCTCCAGTGCAGGTGAATGCTGACGAACACCGACACAATTCCGTAGCTGGCCGCGGCCACGAAGAGCGTCTCCAGGATCGCCGCAGCGACGCGGCCGGCGGCGGCGACCAGCCAAGGCGGCAAGGGGGAGAGGTAGACCTGTTCGAGGGTGCCCGCCTGGATCTCGCCGAGCAGTCGCCAGAACATCTTCACGACCTGCATGTAGAAGAAGATGAACGGCACGAACCAAACGATCATGGCCGAGGTCGTCTGGCTGTTCAGGGACCAGTCCACTTGGCCGCTCGCTATGTTCCCGCCCTGGCCGAGCAGGGGTCCGAGCAGGATGATGAAGACGGCGAACATGGGCAGTTCGATCAGGATCTGCAGGCGTTCGGACCAGGCGAAGCGCAGGCCCTTGCGGATCTCGTTGCTCAGTGCAATGGCGGTGTTCATCGCGGGCTGAGCCCTCCCTCGTGCTGGGCGTGGCGAATGTTGATTGCATACAGGCTGAAACCGGCCGTGACGACGACCGCGGTGTGGACTAGCAGCCAGGGCAGGGTGCCGTCGGACCAGGTCGCGCCAAGTCCGTGGCCGGCCAGCGTCGTGTTGAGCGATTGGACGCCCAAGGCGGTCGGGATGAACCTGGCGAAGATCTCCACGCCGTGCGGGAAGATGCTGATCGGGGCGAGCATGCCGCCGAACGCCATGATCGCCATGTTGCCCACGTGGGTGATCGCGCCGATGCTGGCAACTCGTACGACCAGTGCCGTCATGATCAGGCCGTAGCCGAGCGCGTCGAGGATGGTGAGCGCGGCCGGGATCAAGGCGGCCGGGTGCGGGTTGACGTCCAGACCAACAGCGAAGACAAAAACGATGCCCAGGACGAGGGCCGCAGCCAGTCCCTCGATCGCCAGCGCGGTCATCCGACCGAGTGCCTGCAGTTGCGGGCTGGCCGGGGACAGTCGGGTTTGCTCCAGCGTGCCGCCGTTGATCTCCTCGGCGATGCCGGCGGTTCCCTCCACCGCGGCGACGCTCGCGACCACCACGGCCAGCAGCGCCGGCAGGGTGCGGACCATCAGGTCTTTGACCAGGTGGCCGCCGCCGATGAACAGGCTGATGCCCAGGTAGGTGAGCGCGTACACGATCGTCGCGGCGACGACCATGGATCGACGGCGCCACATCAGCCGCAGCCCCTTCCCAAGCTCGGTCTGGACCAGCCGGGTTTGGAACGCAATCGGAACGGTGATCGTGCTCATGCGACCACCTTCCTGGCGCGCTCGCGATCAGCGGCCTGGTCGTTGTGGATGAGGCGGATGAAGACCTCCTCCAGACTGGGCCGCGCCTGGGAGACCGACACCAGTCCGGCACCGGCGGCGCCCAGCCGTTCCAGGATTGCGAAGACCGCCCGGTCGTCGGTGTCCGGCAGCAGGACTCGGGTCTGGTCGCCATCAGGCTCGACGCGGGCGCCGGCCGGCAACACAGTGCCGTTGAAGGATCCGGTGACTCGGATTTCGAATTGGTTCTCGGCGTGCCGGGCCAGCAGTTCGGCGGTGGGCAGGTCGGCGATGATCTCGCCTTCCTTGATCACCGCGATCCGGTCGGACAGCTCCTGGGCCCCCTCGAGCTGATGGGTGGTCAGCACGATCGTCTTGCCCTCGTCGCGGGCCAGATGCGTGATCCAGTCCTTGAACGTGCGGGCCGCTTCCACGTCCAGGCCGATGGTGGGCTCGTCGAGCAGGATGATCGGCGGGTCGGTGATCAGCGCGGCGGAGACCGCGACCTTCTGCTGCATGCCGCGTGAGAACGAGCCGACGGTCTCGTGCCTCCGTTTCCACAGCCCCAGCTCGGTCAGCAAGCGCTCGGCGCGCGGCTTGATCTCGCCAGCCCGCAGCCCTTTCAGCTGGCCGAAGTACATCAGGTTTTCCCATGCTGACAGCGGCCAGTAGACGTTCCGCGAGCCCTCCAGAACCGCGCCGATCTGGCGTACCGCCTGCGCGCGCTGCCGGGCCACGTCGTATCCGCCGACCCGGACCGTCCCCGCGGTCGGGGTGATCAGCCCGCTGATCATCTTGATGATCGTGGTCTTACCCGCGCCGTTCGGGCCGAGCAGGCCGATCACCTGCCCCCAGGGCACGGTGAGGGTTGTCGGCTTCACCGCCGCGAGCGCCTTCGGCCCACGGCCGTAGGTCTTCTGCAACCCGATCGCCTCGATCGCTGTGCTATCCGCGCTTGCTCGTTCTACAATTGCCATATCAACCCCATGCCTACGAATTAGTCTACGATGTAGGTAACTTAGGACAGGGAGGAGAAGCTTGTCAAGTGGCTAAGAGCACATCGGCGGCACCAAGGACCCGGGGCAAGCTGTCTCGAGCACGGATTCTGGAAGCGGCCCTGGAGCTGGTCGACCTGGACGGGCTGGAGGCGCTCACCATGCGCCGGCTGGCCGAGCAGCTGGAGGTCGATCCGATGTCCCTCTACAACCACGTTGACGGCAAGGACGCCCTGCTCGACGGGATCGCCGAGGCTTTGTGGAACGATGTCCAGCTACCTGACGGCGAGGCGGATTGGAGGCAAGCGCTGCGAGGGTTCGCCACTTCGCTCAGAGGCATGGCGCACGCCCATCCTCACGCGTATCCGCTCTTGATGGGGCGGGGCATCATGACCACGCCCGAGCTGCAGGCGATCGATGGCGCGATGCAGGCACTGGAGCGGGCGGGGCTGAATCGCGAGCAAGCCGCCGAGATGATCCGAACCTTGTTCGCTTATGCCGTCGGCTACGGAATGCTCGAGCTGTCGACGCCGACACCGGCCAGTGCCGACCGGACCGAGCAAATCGTCAACCTGACTCGCACGCTGCCCAGGGCCGCGCCGTTCCAGCTGGTCGAAGTGGCACGCCTGATATGCGACTGCGATATGGACTACCAGTTCAACCTTGGTCTCGACCTGATCCTCACCGGCCTCGAGGCAAGGCTCTAGCCGATGCCGAAGAGGATTCCGCCGATCGTCAACCAGTAATAGACGACGTAGCCGCCGGCGAGCAGCAGCACGACCGCGCCCAGCGGCTGCAGGAAAGCGCCAACCCGCCGAAGGCCGCGGATGGCTCCGTGACCGACCACAGCCGCGACCAGGGTCAGGGCTGATAGGACAAGGCCCATGCCAAGGCCGTAAAGCACGAACTGGAACAACGCGCGGGCGGGACCGCCTGCCGTCATGCCGGCTGCGATCACGCTCAGGAAGATCGGCAGCGTGCAGCCGAGGGAGGCCGCCGCGTAGGCGACTCCATACGCGGCGTAACCGACCACGCCACCCCGGCGCGCGGTGTCGCCCGCTCGATCACCAAGGCGATCGCCCAAATTGAGATGGAGATCGGCTCCCACCAGAGCTGACGCACCGGCTGCGACCAGGGCGACACCCACCGCCAGGCCAATCCACGGGAAATAGAGGGCAATGCCCGAGCTGGTTGCCGCGACCACCACACCCGCGGCGCCGAAAAGGACAACGAAGCTGGCACTGACGACCAGGGCGATACCGGCTGCCCGGAGCAGTCGCCGAGGCAGTTGCTCGGCCGAGTGCTCGGTTCCGAGGTAAAGCCCCAGATAGCCGGGCAACAGCGCGAATCCACAGGGGTTGACCGCAGCCACCATTCCGGCGGCAAAGGCGTAGCCGAAGGGAAGGCCGGAGGCGATCTGGGCGAGAAAGTTGGATGAGGCCGACGCGACAGACTCGCCGATCCCCAGCTGAGCGGGTGCCGAGCGCGCTCCTATGGCCGCTGCCACCGCGATCACAAGTACGGCCAGGGCGGCGAGAGCGCCGATCGGCTCCCGGATACGGCGACTCCTGGTCGGCAATGCCGACGCGGTCATGGTTTCCTTGACTTCAGGATCGCTACTCACCGAGCGCCTTGCGCAAAGCCTGTTGCAGCTCAGTCTCTGTGATGGTGCCGGTCACCTTCGTGACCACCTGTCCCTTGGCATCAAAGACAACTGTCGTCGGCATCCCCTGCACGTAAAGCGTCAACGGGGTGGAGTCAACTGCATAACCTGCCGGATATCGAATCCCCAACTGCTTGAGAAGGCGAGTGGCGTCGTCGTGGCTTCCCATACCGACGAAGGGTCCGACATCGAGGCCGACGAAGACGGCTCGTCCTTGGCATTCGTCAGCGACGCGCTGCAGACCGGGCATTTCTACGCTGCACGGTGCGCACGCGCCGGCGAAGAAGTTGAGGACAACCGGCTTCCCCTCCCCAAGCACATGCGAGAAGCGGATCTGATCGCCGCCAAGAACGTCTTGGCCTTGATAAGCGACGAGGGTGAAGTCGGTCGTCGGCGGCGGTGGCGTGGCCGAGTACTGAGCTGAGCGCGCCAGCAGGAACATAAAGGCAAGCACAGCCAAACCGAGTCCGCCGGCGACGGCCGTGTGATGGGACTTCCAACGCTTGACCGGACGCCGACCACGGTGTCCCGGAGGCCGGGGTCGCGCGGGTGCTCGAGGGCCTGCCGGCAGAGGATGCTCTTTCGCCTTCAGACTGCGTTTGGATCGCCCGGCCATCGATGAGGGGGCCGGCTAGCTCAACTGACCCAACTGGGTGTCTAGCGTCCGCGCGTCTTGCGGGCCGGCGTTGACGAAGCGGACGCGGCCGTCGCTGCCAATGAACACGCTCGAGCTCAGGCTGACGATTCCGTACCGACGGGCCAGGCCGCCGTCTTCGTCGATCGTCCACGTGAACTGACTCTCGGCCAGGCCGATCGCGCAAATGTAACCAGCGAAGTCGGATGGTTTGTCGTTAGTGAGGTCGACTCCGACCAGTTGAACCGATGTCCTGCCCTTCGCGGCCGTCGCTAGGGCCTGCGCCTGGTCGGCGCAAGAAGCGCAGCCGGGAGCAGTGAACAGGTAGACGACCGGTTTGCCAGCGACTCTTTGCTCAACGGAAGCAAGCGGGAACACCAACGGTCCCGAGGTCCCAGTGCTGGTCGATGCGGCAGTTGTCGCGGATGCGGCGCCGCACGCGGAAGGGATCAGAGCCAGACAGGCCAGCGAGAAGAGGCCGAGCTTCATCCCCGGATTAGGCGCACACGGATGCGCCAGGCGAGGAAGGCGGCCACCGCCACCAAGGCAGCGGCACCAATTGCGTATCCGTGCGCGGCCAGCCAGGCGCCGGCCCCGCTTGCGGCAAGAACGCCGAGCAGGAGCGGACCAGCGCAGCAGACCACAGCCACGATGGCGATCAGCGGACCGGCGAGCCAGCTGTCGACTCTGCGGCTCTGATCGCGGGAGCTGGCAGGCGTCCGATCACCGGCCGGGTCCCTCTCCACGGACTCAACGGACTGGGCCGTCCTCTGGTTCCCCATCACACCCAATCAGGTCCGATGCGCGTGCACGTGGCGAGTCGCTCGGCGATAGGAAGCATCGCCTCGGAAGCCCGATCCACGATGCCGTCAAGACCAGTCAGTACGAGGCGATACACGACCTCCTTGCCGCGCCGTTCCGTGCTGACGAATCCGCAGTGACGCAGGCAAGCGAGGTGGGTGCTCACCCGGGGCTGCGGCTGCGCGACCGCGGAAACCAGCTCGCCGACCGTGCGCTCGCGCTCACCAAGCAGCTCCAGGATCTTCAGCCGGGTCGGATCGCCCAGAACCCGGAAGAAGCGAGCTGCCGCGGTCATGTCAGTCGCAGCGAAAATCATGGAATTCATATCTGGCTAGCAGGATATCATAGGCATTAATCCAGCCGCAAGGCCGCGGCATCAGCACTGGAGGTAACCGGACGATGGCAACGACACAAGAAAGGAAAGACGGCGAGAAAGTCTCGGTGGAGGAGCTGGCGCACAGCATCAGCGCGGCAATGCCCACGCTTGACGAAACTGATCAGCAGATCGCTATCGCCACCTATCGGCTGCTGGCCGGGGGCGAGCCGGTGGCGATTGAAGCCATTGCCGGCGCGGTGGGCGTCCCGGCGGCGCGGGTGGACGCTGCGCTCGAGTCATGGCCGGGCGTTTACCGTGACGACGCCAGCCGTGTCGCCGGCTTCTGGGGCCTCGCCATCGCGCCGCTCGACCCGGAGTACAGCCTGCAGATCGACGGCAAGACTTCATACGCCTGGTGCGCTCTCGACACCCTCTTCATTCCCCCCTCATGGGCAAGACCGTCAAAGTGCAGGCGACGGACCCGGTCAACGGCCAGGGCGTATCGCTGGTGGTGGACGGCAACGGTGTGCGCGAGGTGACGCCGCCAGGAGCCGTGGTTTCCATAGTGATCCCCAACGGGCCCTTTGGTTATGACGTGATCGAGAGCTTCTGCCACAAGGTGCTCTTTTTCGGCTCTGAGGAGTCGGGACGGAGCTGGGTCGCCGAGCACGAGGGCACGACTCTGCTCACGGTCCAGGAAGCGTTTGAGGTGGGACGGTTTGCCCCTGAGTTCGTCTATCCCGACGTGTTCGGCCAACAGAAAAGGTAATTCGAGAAGCGGTGGACCCGCGAGGAGAGAGCTGAATGGCGACCAAGCAGATGCAGATCGAAGGCATGACCTG
>WNGK01001417.1_pt1 | contig 25961 bp, 21 predicted proteins | sample 5400601 | NCBI WGS metagenome assembly WNGK01 (sample SAMN13153376, study PRJNA577476) | soil metagenome | isolation source: 60 cm soil or saprolite under Garry oak tree replicate 1 | place: USA:California | collected 2016-06-15
AATCGGTCGGCCACGCGGGTCCGCCGGTCGGCGCGACGAGCGCATCGAGTTTGTTCTGGCGCAAGACAAAATCGATCCCTTTGTCGCGCGACATCTCCCGATCTTTCTTGAGCGCTTTCACATATGCCTTGTCAGTCAACGGGCCCTTCGCTTCGGCTTTGATGAAAAGGTCCTGGCCGAAATAGGGCATCTCTTGGTCGCGATTCTTTTCGTTGAATTCGATGATCTCTTTCAACGAATGCACCGGGGCTCTCGCACCAAGGCCGGCGAGATAAGCATTCAGATCGGCTTTGAACTCGTAGAGCAACACTTCGAGTTCTGAATCGTCAAACTTTCCCGCAGTCGGAATGTCCGCCGGATCGACAATCACCGCGCCGAGCCTCTTCATCTCAGAGATCAATTCGTTCATCAGCTTGTCGACGGCGTCGTTGAAGCCAAACGATTTTCGCACGATTCCCAATCGCGCGCCTTTCAAGCCATTCGGATCGAGAAACTTCGTGTAGTCGCTCAGCGCCTTTCCCCGGCTGGCGTTGGTGGCGCCGTCGCGCGGATCGACGCCCGTCAGCGCGCCCAGCAGGATGACTGCGTCGGTGACGGTGCGGCACATTGGGCCAGCCGTGTCCTGACTGTGCGCGATCGGAACGATTCCCGCACGGCTGATCAGTCCCACTGTCGGCTTGATTCCGACCAATGAATTCGCCGATGAAGGGCAGACGACGGAGCCATCGGTTTCCGTGCCGACGGCGATGGCGCAAAGATTTGATGAAGCCGCAGCGCCCGACCCGGAACTTGAACCGCAGGGATTTCGATCCAGCACGTATGGGTTCTTCGTTTGGCCACCGCGGCCGCTCCAACCGCTCGATGAATGCGACGATCTAAAGTTGGCCCACTCACTCAAGTTCGTTTTGCCTAGAATCACTGCGCCGGCTTCCCGCAGTTTCTTCGCCACGGTTGCATCCTGTGGCGGCGTCGATCCCAGCAGCGCGAGCGAGCCGGCCGTGGTCATCAGGCGATCGGCGGTATCGATGTTGTCTTTAATAAGGACAGGAATGCCATGGAGTGGCCCACGTGGTCCTTTTTCTTTGCGCTCCCGATCGAGCGCTTCAGCAATCGCCAGAGCGTCGGGATTGATCTCGATGACGGAGTTAATGGTTTGCTTATCAATCTCTCCGATTCGCGCCAGATACTTTTCGGTAATCGAGTGTGAAGTGAACTTGCCTGACTTCATGCCGTCCTGAAGTTCAGTGACCGTTGCTTCATCCAACTCGAACGGCTTGGGCGTCATGGTCGCGGCGCCGGCTTCTGATCTTTCCGCCGCTTTCGAGATGGGCGCATTAGCCACCGCTGCCGCACAAGCGAGCGCGCCGGTTTGCAGGAAAGCTCTGCGTTTCATCAACGACCTCCTCTTCATTTGAAAGTGCCCGCGCGATGCTACGGGATCAGGATTCTTCCAGGATCGCCTCGATGTCGATCGTGATGTCAACGTTATTTCCAACGACAACGCCGCCTCGGTCTATCGTGTCATTCCAACTGACGCCGAAATCGTGGCGATTGATCGTCGTCGTGGCGACAAAGCCGGCGCGCGTCTTTGGTCCCTTGTCGACGCCGTCTTCCCACCAGGGCGTCTGCCATTGCCCGAGGTAATGGACATCCAACGCTGCTTTGCGCGTAACTCCGCGGATGGTGAGGTCGCCGCTGACTCGGAAGTCGTTGCCGCCGAGGATCTCGACATCGTTTCCTCTGAAAGTGATCTGCGGATGATTTGCCACATCCAGAAAATCAGCGCTGCGCAAATGATCGTCTCGCTGTGGCTCGCCGGTCCAGATTCCTTTAGCGTCGATGACTGCCTCGACGGAAGAGTCTTTCGGATTGTCGGGATCGAACTTGAGATTGCCATGAACATTTTTGAAGTGGCCGCGCACATAACTGACCATCATGTGCCGAGCGCGAAACTCCGCCGCAGAATGTCCCGGTTCAAAACTCCATTTAGCCATGATTAAAATTTCCCCTTACTGAAATGTTCTCCCTCGCGAAGTCATTCGCGGAGGGCCCGTCGTACCTTGTTCAAGACTGTGCCGAAGGTTGGGTACCAGAGCGGAGTAGAGTTGTACACTTTACGATCGTTAACCGACACGCTCAACTCACCGAGACCGCCCTTTACTCTTTCCACGTGCACGTTCCGCTCCTTCTCTAGTTCAGCCGCCACCCGGGCGCCAATCATCCTCTTGATCGGTCAGACGGGGCAGTAACGGATGGTCACGTTCTTCATATAGTTCTCTTGCTGCGCTCCGGCTTCAATGGGCAACGTTGCTCATCATCGCCAGGAGGTTGTCTTCCGAGTCGCGGAAGGCTGCTATCCAAAGATCGTAAGCACCCATGTTCGCCACAAACGCGGGCTTTTCTTCGAACTCAACACCTCGCTCAGAAAGGGTCTTGTATGCTAGTTGAATGTCGTCGACATTGAAATAGATGATCGAGCTGGGGTGATCGAACTCGGGCTTAGCAGGGAGCGACAACATCAGCCTGATGCCGTCGCAATCAAAGAAAGCCAAACCCGGCGGCGCCGTGAAGAGAAACTTCATACCCAATTTGTCGCGATAGAAATCGATTGCGCGATTGATATCGTGCGCGTTGATAGCGATCTGTCCGATTGCGGAAAGACCGAACTCATTTGAGGCGGCCATTTATCTGTTCTCCTTGTGGTTAGTGAACGCCAAACGGCGGCGCCATTGTAACAGCAACGTCCAAGCTGCGCTTTGCGAAAACTACTTTTGCTTTGCGAACGCCTCGGGCGAAACCGCAAGTGAGGGCTTGTTCGACTGAGGCCTAATTGAAAAGCTCATGGCTTTGGCGTAGTATGCGCCTCGAAGATATAAAGCCCTGTTGAATTGCGCAGCAGCGCGCTGTCTTGTGGTCCACGCTGTCTAATCATCTCTTTCCCTAAACCATTGACAAGTCCAGGCCAATGATCGGGCAAATAGTTTCTCATTATCGAATCATCGACCACCTCGGTGAAGGCGGCATGGGTGAGGTTTATCTGGCCGAAGACACGAACCTGGGCCGGCGCGTGGCTATCAAGTTTCCCACGCTCACCTCCAATGAACACGATTATCGCGCCCGCTTCCTGCGCGAGGCGCGAGCCATTTCTGAGTTAAGCAATCCGCACATTGCCACCCTCTTCGACTACGGCGAGACGAGCGACGGACGTCCCTTTCTGGTGATGGAGTTTGTCCGGGGAGAGACCTTGAGCGAGATGATGCACAAAGGCGAGCTGACCCTGCCACGAGCCCTACAGATCATCGAAGACGTTGCCTCAGCGTTGAGTGAGCCGCACGCTCGAGGCATCGTCCATCGGGACATAAAGCCTTCGAACATCATGGTTGACCAGCGGGGCCAGATCAAAGTGCTCGACTTCGGGCTCGTCAAACAGCTCAATGAAGATGAGGTTCATGTTTCCGAGCCGGAAGCGCGGACGATGCTGGCCATTCGCACGCGCAGTGGAATAGTTCTCGGTACGCCTGCCTACTTGTCTCCTGAGCAGGCGATGGGCGCAGACGTCGATGCGCGCAGCGATCTCTTTGCGCTTGGTGGAGTGCTTTACGAATGCATCACGGGCCAGCCGGCGTTCCCGGGCACGAGTGTGATTGAAATCGCGGCCAAGGTGATTCATGTTGAGCCCGTGCCGCCATCGAAAGTACGCTCTCAAATCCCGCAGCAACTGGACTCTGTCGTCCTCAAAGCGCTCGCGAAGAAGCCTGAGAAAAGATATCAGTCGACTGACGAACTGATAATAGATCTGCGCTCAGTTCGCGATCTGCTGCAACAAGACTCGGGTCAGACAATCATCAAGCCAAGTTCAGCAATCTCCCAGCCCCGTCATAGGACGCTGACCAATCTCTCACAAATGTTGCGCCGGCCACGCGTGCCCGTTTGGTACATTCTTGTCGGCATCGTTGTCGTCGCCAGTGCAATGTGGATTGCCTGGCGTTTGTGGCGACCTCCTCTGCACGTCCCTCCAGCGGAAGCGCAAAACTGGTACGACGTCGGAACCAATGCGTTGCGGGATGGCTCCTACTATCAGGCGAGTAAGGCCCTCGAGCGAGCGATTGCGATCGATGATAAATATGTCCTGGCACACGCGCGTTTGGCCGAAAGTTTGGTCGAGTTAGACTCCTTCGACAGGGCCAAGGACGAACTGTTGCGCGTCGGTTTGCTCGCAAGCGATCGCTCGCTATTGCCAAAAATGGACCGGCTCTACGTCGACGCAATTTCGGCCATCGTGAGGCACGACTTTCACGCGGCGGTCGAATCTTATGCCGAGATCGCGAAACAGTCTACAGATGCTGAGAAGCCGCGTGTGCTGGTCGACCTGGGACGCGCCTTTGAGAAGAACGAAGAGCCCAGGAAAGCTATTGAGAGCTATACAGAGGCGACAACTCGTAACGCGCAGTACCCGACAGCGTTCCTGCGCCTCGGAATTCTCTACGGTCGGCAGCAGGAATTGGCTAACGCGATGACCGCGTTTGATAAGGCAGAAGCGATTTACCAGGCTCTTGGGAATCTGGAGGGCCGCGCGGAAGTGGCATTTCAGCGTGGGGCCCTGTTCAATAAGCTCAACAAAATGGCCGACGCCAAGTCTCAGTTGGAACAGGCACTAAGTTTGGCGCGCGCCGACGACAACAAATCGCAGGTGATCAAAACATTGCTGCAGTTAACCAGCGTGGCCTTCGATACGGGTGAAACTGCGCGCGCCACTGAATACGCCCGCGAAGCCGTCGACCTGGCACAAAGGAACGGCATGGAGAGCCTCGGTCTGCGAGGCTTGACCGATCTTGGCAATGCTTTTTTGGTCAGAGGCGAATACTCCGAAGCGGAAAAGTATTTGACCGAGGCTTTTGAATCAGCGCAGAAAAACAAAGCGAGAAACAACGAAGCGAGAGTGCGAGTTTCATTGGCAAGTCTGCGTTTGCAACAGAAGAATCCGGATGACGCTGTTCGTTACGTCGAACCAGCGTTGGCGTTTTACCAGCAGGGAGGATATCGAGCAGAAAGCTTTTCCTGCCTTGCTTTGCTCGCCCGGGCAAACCTGCAGAGGGACGATTATGCAGCCGCGTTAAAGACTGACGAGCAACTCTTGCAGCTTGCCCAGCAGTGGAATGACCAATCCCAAATTGCGCTGTCGCACGCCGACATGGGGACTGCCTTCGCTCGCCAGGAAAAGTATCCGGAAGCGTTAGATCATTTGAGCCGGGCTTATGACATCTATAGAGCGCAAGGGGTGCAGCGCAGCCTGGGCTTTAACTTATTGGCTCGCGCGTACGTCCTCTGGCAGCTCGGCCGCTACTCGGAAGCTCAGTCCCTGCTTGGCGAAGCGTCGGCCATCGCGGACAAACCAGATGGTGGGTACAAGCAGTTATCAGCAGAAATCAAACTTGCTGACGCCGAGATATCGCTAAGCCAGTGGCACCTTCCCGAGGCAAAAGCCCAGACTGAAAGCTTGCTGGCTCTAATCGGAACGCAGTTTCCGGTCATCGCAGTCGGCGCCAAACGCGTGCTCGGACTGTCGCAGTTGTACGCTGGCGCCGCCGCAACTGGGAAACGAACTTGCGCCGAAGCAGTCGAGATGGCTAAGCGGGCTAACGACCCCTGGCAACTCGCGAGAGCGCAACTCGCGCTCGCCGAAGCGATGCTGCTGGCTGGAGATCGACAAGCTTCTTTGGCCAGTGCCTTACAAGCGCAGGAAAGCTTTACCCGGCGCGACCAACACGGAGGGGAATGGCAAAGTTGGGTTATTGCCGCAGGGGCAAGTCGCAGCGTAGGTGACAATGGCAAGGCGCGCGAGTATGCTTTGCGGGCATCAGAGTCACTTTCAAAACTGGAACAACGATGGGGAACTGCGAACTATAACAGTTATCTTAGCCGCCCCGACATCCGGCGGCTTTGGAAACAACTCAATGAACTAACAGGTTCCAGTAGGTGAGTCTTTCGATTTCAGCCTTTTTCATCATCGCGAATAAGGGCTTTTCAGGATCACATTTCACGTTATCATTCCGGTCTTAAATTCTCGCATCGCTCAAAGGGGGTCTTCAATATTGTTTTCACGCGGGCTCGGGGCTCGCCCGACTCGCAACGCCTTTCCACCCCGTAACAAGGAGAAAAAAGAATGAATCAGCTACGTAAATTCGCAATTGTCGTGGCGACGGTCAGCGTGTTGGCGCTCGGCGTCTTTGCGCTGGCTCGTAAGAATCCCGCGGCCATTCATCCGCAGGGCGGCGACGTGATCATAATCAAGGGCGGCTCGCTCTCGATCCAGTGTCCAGATGCCACCCCAGAGTGTTTCGCATTTGACGGCGCTACGAAGAAGTACAACCACAAAGGCGACGCCAAGATGAAAGTGACGAAGGTTGTAGTCAGGAACTCTAAAGGCGACGAGGTATTCAACAGCAACCAGTCCAATGGCTTTGGTAATACCCCGGAGATCGATATAACGTACAAGGCACCGTAACAGCGACGGGAATGTAAGCGCTGGGTGAAGGTGGGCAACGCACTTGCTCTGGTTTGTGCGCCAGGATCACCCCCTGTGCGATTGCAAGTTGGGAACTGCAATAGCGGTCGCGAGGAACTGTTCCCTGATTCCCTCTGGCCGAAGAATTTATCCCGCCGCTCCCATCCTGTCCAGAAAACCTGCCTTGATATGACTGCTTGGCGAGCTTCGCCGCTGGCAAATTCCGGCAGCTTGCCCTACCGTTATCTCTCCTGAATCAAAGAGACAGATCGTATTTCAAATCGGATCGCAATGACTGTCGGAGCTGGAAAACGTAACGAACAAACGGATCGAGTTTCTCCAAAGGTGCTGCCGATGGTGGCGATTGTGGGCCAGCCAAACGTCGGTAAGTCCACGCTCTTCAATCGACTGATCGGCCAGCGGAGATCCATTGTCGGGGACGAGCCGGGAATCACGCGCGATCGAATCTATGGTGAAGTGGAATGGTCTGGCGAGCGTTTTTCAATAGTTGATACCGGTGGAATCATTCCCGATGACGACGCGGTCATTCCGGCAGGCATTCTGAAGCAGGCAGGATTCGCGATTGATGAGGCGCAGGCGCTGATTTGGGTGGTCGATGCGCGGCAAGGCCTGACGCCGCTCGATGAAGAGTTGGCGAAACTGCTGCGTGGCACAGGCAAGCGAGTGCTGGTGGCAGCGAATAAGGTTGAAGCTCAACGACTGGAAGCGGAAGCGTCGGAATTCCATCGCTTTGGTTTTGAAGAAGTTTTTCCGGTGTCGGCGGAACAGGGAATTGGGTTGGGTGAGTTGCTTGATGCGTTGGTTAGGGACTTCAAAGAACAGATCAGCCACAGAGGCACAGAGGCACAGAGAAGAGAGGAGGACTCCCCTTTCCAAGGTCAGATGTCTCCGCTCGCAAGGGAAATTCGTTTGGCGATTGTAGGCCGGCCGAATGTGGGGAAGTCGTCTTTGCTGAACCGTCTGATTGGCGAAGAGCGGGTGATCGTCTCGCCGCTTGCGGGAACCACGCGCGATGCGATCGACACGGTGCTCGAAACTCCTGAACAGACTTTTCGTCTCATCGATACTGCCGGCATTCGCCGCAAAGGAAAAACCGGCGAGCTGGCGGAGAAGCTTTCCGTGGTGATGGCGATGAAGAGTCTGCAGCGCGCGGACGTCGCAATCGTGATCGTTGACGCGGCAGAAGGAGTGACCGCGCTGGATGCGCACATCGCGGGTTATGCACATGATGCGGGCTGTTCGATCATCATCGTGGTGAACAAGTGGGACTTACTTAAGGACAAGGAAACAAACACGGCGAATGAATTCGAGCGAATGCTGCGCGAGCGAATGAAGTTCCTCGAATGGGCCCCCGTGATTACGATCTCTGCTTTAGAAGGCCAGCGCGTTAACAAGATTCTGCCGCTGGCAGGGCGGGCGAATGAAGCGCGCAGCCGGCGCATTCCTACGTCACAACTCAATGAGTTTTTCGAGCGCGAGATTGCGCAGCCGCGCGGCGGCGCGACGCCCGCGCCCGTGAAGGGCGGAGTGTCTCGCTTGCACGTGCAATACATCACGCAGGTGGGTGTGCGGCCGCCCACGTTTGTGGTCTTTACCGCGGGTGGCAAAGCGGGATTGCACTTTTCATATGAAAGACACTTGCAGAATCGGCTGCGCGAAGAGTTTGATTTCTTTGCCACGCCTCTGCGGATTGTGGAGCGGCACAAGAAGAGCAAGAGAATGCGATAGTGCCTCTTCGGTCATCACTCGGTCTCGGTGGTTTAGTTTCCCGCCAGGGCGCAAAGAGAGGTGATGTCCTAGTCTGAAATTCTCTGCGCGTCCTCTTGCGTTCTCTGCGTCTCGGCGGTGAGAGTTGTCAGCCCTTATTCACGGCAGAGACATAGAGGTCGCTGAGACTGCACAGAGAAAAACTGAAATAGGACACTTACCTAAAGACACAAGAAGAATGAACTCGCCAATTAGTTTTGAAGTAATGGCGCGTGAGGGTGAAGCGCGAGCGGGAAGTTTGCTCACGCGCCGGGGCGTGATCGAAACGCCGGTGTTCATGCCCGTAGGGACGGCCGGTAGTGTGAAAGGCGTTCGCTTTGAAGAGTTGGAGGCGCCGGATCTTGACGCGCACCTCATTCTCGGTAACACGTACCACCTATGGTTGCGACCCGGAATTGAAACGATCAAGGCGTGCGGCGGTCTGCATCGCTTCATCGGTTGGCCGCGTGCCTTGTTGACGGATTCTGGTGGATTTCAGGTTTGGAGTCTCGGGTCGCTGCGGAAAATCACGGAAGAAGGCGTCGAGTTTCGCTCGCAGGTTGACGGCAATCTGAAATTCCTGTCGCCCGAGGTCTCGACGGAAGTCCAGGTAGCGTTTGGCTCAGACATCGTGATGGCCTTTGACGAATGCGCACCGGGCAAGGCGCCACGTGATGAAGCGCGCAAGAGTATGGAGCTGACGCTGCGCTGGGCCAGGCGGTCGCGGGAGCGCTTTGATGTGTTGCAACTCGAAGCGCAAAGTGCGGGCCGGATGCCCGCAGAAAGACAAGCGCTGTTTGGTATCGTGCAGGGGGCGACTCATTCTGATCTCAGAAAAGAGAGCCTGGACCGCACGATGGAGATTGGATTTGATGGCTACGCGATCGGCGGACTGAGCGTGGGCGAAGAGAAGCCGGTCATGTGGGAAGTAATAAACGAGATCACTCCGCTCATGCCTGCGGACCACCCGCGCTACCTAATGGGCGTTGGCACGCCTGAAGATTTGGTCGAGGCGATTGCGTTGGGAGTGGATATGTTTGATTGCGTGCTGCCGACTCGCAACGGGCGAAACGGACAGGCTTTTACCTCGCGCGGAAAACTGAATATCAAAAATGCGCAGTGGGCGCAGGATGAGCTGCCGCTGGATGAATCGTGCCGCTGCTCCGTTTGTCTGCGTCACTCACGCGCGTACGTCAGGCACCTTTATCTGGCCGGAGAGATGCTCGCGAGCATGCTGTTGACTCATCACAATCTGGCCTTCTTCCTTGACACTATGCGGAGTGTAAGGCAAGCTATCCGGTCTGGTAATTTCTCGCGATTCCGGCAGGAATTCACCGAGAGGATCAACTCGGGAGTCGAGTAGTCCAGGTTGCCAACTGGCGCTGGACCATCCGACAAACTGAAGCGCGCGCTAAACCGAAAGTCAAACGTAGATGACAACCTTATTACTTCTATTTCAAGGGAGCAACCCGCTGATCTCTTTCGCGCCGATGCTGTTGATCATCGGAGTCTTCTATCTTTTATTGATTAGGCCGCAACAGAAGCGTCAGCGCGAGTTGCAGGAGACAATATCGAAGTTGAAGGCCGGGGATCGCGTAGTAACCACGGGTGGCGTCATCGGTACCATCACGAGTGTGAAAGATACGAGCTTTTTGATTCGAAGCGCCGACAAATCCGTTCTCGAAATCAGGCGATCTGCGGTCGCGGGTATCGATGAGGAAGAAAAGAAATAGCGCTAAGACCCTACTTGAGGGCTTGCGTTAACAATCTTTGTAATGAAGAAAAAGAATCTCCTTCAGCGTTCAATCATCATCGCCATTGTCACGCTTGTGGGTCTCTACATGGTTATCGGCCCACGCCACCGCCCGACGCGTCATGACTTTACACCCGCCGGTATCAAAGAAACGCTGCAGGCGAATATCCATTTAGGTTTGGATCTCAAAGGCGGATCGCATCTGGTGATGCGCGTGAAGACCGACGAGTTTCTCAAGACCTTGACGGAAACGAACGCGCTCGCGGTGCAGAGTGCCGCGAAAGACGCGGGGTTTCCCGCGAAGGATGTAAAGGCGGTAACCTCGCCGGGCAACTACAAGATCACTTTTGAAGCCACCGATGCGGCAAAGCTGAATGAGATCCAGGATGCGGTGAAGAAAGTTGGTCTGGCGGACTGGTCAGTATCGACAAGCGGAAACACGATCACCTGGACGCTTACTGCGACTGCCCAGCGCACGCTTGCCGAGCAAGCGACGGACCAGGCCGAGAAAATCATCATCAGCCGTCTGGATGCGGTGGGCGTTGCCGAGCCGCTCGTGCAACGACATGGCGCGCAAGGATCGCACGAGATTCTGGTGCAGATGCCCGGCATTCAAGATCCCGAACGCGTCAAGCAATTATTGAAGGCCGAGTCAAAGCTTGAACTCGTCCACGTGGTCAGCCCGCCAAGTCCTAACCTTAAGACGTACGATTCGGAACAGGAGGCGATTACATCACTCGGCACAACAGCGCCGTCGAACCGCCGCGTCCTGCCCTATACCGAGCGAACCGAGCCAACAGCCGCAGGACAAACTGGCGCCGATGAGAACGCCAGGAAGCAAAAGAAGTGGGTGGTCGTCGAATCGCCGGCGGTGGTTAACGGCAACGAGCTTCGTAACGCATCGGCCGTACAGGGCCGCGGCGGCGCCGATGATTATCAGATCGCTTTTTCTCTGAAGCCTGGCGGCGCAGACAAATTTGGTAAGTGGACCGGAGCAAATATCAACGAATACATGGGTGTGGTGCTCAATAACGAAGTCAAATCAATAGCGTTTATCAAGTCGCAGATCACGGATTCGGGAGAGATTGAAGGACGATTTACAAAACAATCCGCAGAGGACTTGGCATTGACGCTTAGGTCAGGCGCTTTGCCTGCTCCGATCGAGTATCAGGAAGAGCGGACCGTCGGTCCGAGCCTCGGCGCAGACTCGATCCGTTCAGGTGTGCGAGCTTCACTTGTTGGTCTGGCCCTCGTCGTTGCGTTCATGTTGTTTTACTACCGGGGTTCGGGTGTAAATGCGGTCGTCGCCCTGCTCTTGAACATGATCCTGATGCTGGCCGGCCTGATCATGTTCCAGGCAACACTGACGCTTCCGGGTATCGCCGGCATTATTCTGACAATCGGTATGGCGGTCGATTCAAACGTGCTCATCTTTGAGCGCATACGCGAGGAAATGCGCACCGGTAAGACGATACCGTCCGCCGTTGACACGGGCTTTGGACGCGCCTTTGTGACGATTATCGACACGCACGTCACGACCATCGTATCGTCAATGTTTCTGTTTGTGTTCGGCACTGGTCCGATCCGCGGGTTTGCGGTAACCCTTGTGCTGGGTCTGCTCGTTAACCTGTTCTCAGCCGTGTTTGTATCGCGGACGATATTCATCTGGCTCTTGAGTCGTCGGGAGCGCGTCGAATCGCTTAGCATCTGAAGTAGTTCCAGCATGATTCAAATCTTCAAGGACGTAAAAATCGATTGGCTTGCGAATCGGCGCTGGTTCATCGCGGTGTCGATTGCGCTGATGTTGGCGGGATTGGGTTCCGCCGTCTTTCGACAATGGAAACATCCCGGCGGCACACAGGCTTTCAATCTCGGCGTTGATTTCAAGGGTGGAACTGTAGTCACCGCGAGATTCAAGCAACGCCCGAGTGCCGAACAGATTCGAGATGCTCTATTCAAGCTGGGTGTGAAGGATGCAATCATTCAGCCTGTCACTGACAAACCCGATACCGCGCTGATCAAACTACCGCTGGCGGGAAGCGAGGAATCCCAATCTGAGGTTGAGGCCGGGCGGGCAAAGGTTCGTAGTGCACTAAACGCCTTTGGCCCTGAAGCGCAAGGCGAACTGAACGCTGATCCTCAAGCAGCGTACAAGATCGAAGGCACCGACGCTGTTGGAGCCGTCGCCGGAGCCCAATTGCGCAACCAGGCAATTGCCGTCACGCTTGCGGCGCTCGTTGGCATTCTCGTGTACATTGCTTTTCGTTTTGAATGGACCTATGGTGCGGCGGCCGTCATCGCCGTCTTTCATGATGTGTTGGTGACGCTCGGGTTCTTTTCAATATTTCAGTGGGAGATTAGTCTAACCGTCATCGCGGCGTTACTGACGCTGGTGGGTTTCTCGGTCAATGACACGATCGTCGTGTTCGACCGTATTCGTGAGAATCGGAAACTGCACCGGCGCGATTCGCTCTACAAGGTGACCAATGATTCCATTAACCAAACGCTGTCGCGTACCGTGATCACTTCTGGTCTCGTGTTTCTATCCGTACTGGCAATGGTAGTCTTCGGAGGCGAGGTGTTGTTTGGTTTTTCCGTAGCGCTGCTAATCGGCATTACCTTTGGCACTTATTCATCCGTCGCTATCGCGAGTCCGATCATGGTTTGGTGGGAGCAACGTCTGGAGGCTGCAAACCGGGCGATTGTCATTGCTCCAAGACCAGGCGGCGTGGCGGGTAGCGCGCGCGCGAACAGTGCGCAGGCGAAGCGCGAACCGATCACGGGCGGTGTGCGAAGACAATCGCGGCGGGCCGGTCGGGCTTGAGACCTTTCGCACTCTTGTTAACTTCCGGGACGCCTGTTCAGGGCTGCCCAAATTGTTTGAATTTGCGCTTGACTTTAAAACGGATTGCGGCTTAGACTGCGATTGTTGCTGGCCAATTAAATAGTAGAAGTCGACCGCGCGTTAAGAATTGAACGGTGTGGACGCGAGGTGGTCTACGTTGATCTGGCCGGCAAGTTTCTCGCACAGCGGCTGTTTCTAAAGCTCTTGGAAGCGCTCAGATCGCAGAGGCTGCTATTTCCCCTTCAATTCATGTAACGGAATTCCAGCGGGCGTCGCGAGTCGACGTTTGAGGAGCTTTACCGCAACTTTTATGATTTCTTTTTCCTGATCCATTTGGCACCGGAATTGGGAGGACAAGTAGATGTTCGAAAACCTGGTTGAGTCTGGTTCACACAAGGAGGACCTGTCGCGAAAGGGCTCGTTCCTCCTGGTGACTACCGCTATTTACGGACTCCTTATCTTGACTTTTGTAGTTGCCACTATCTGGTTCACTGTGGCTGAAATGGATACGTCAGATCTGGAGTTGACTACTCTGGTTGCGCCGGTCCCAGTACCACCGCCGGCAAACGAGCCGCCGAAGCAGGAAGTCAAGGCGGTGAAGCCCGAGGCGAACGTTGACGTTCGTAAAGCGCTAATCGCAGAGGTCAGCCGGGCGGATTTGGTGCCTGAGAAGATAACCACCAAAGCCCTGGAAGTTCCGCCAGTGCGCAAAGGAGTGACAACGGTAGTCGGCACCGAAAATACCAACGCCGTCGCCCCGATGCCCGCAGGACCTGGAGCGGGGACGTTGGTGACTACGCCGACGAAAGTGGTCATGGGCGATGAGCCGCCGCCCGCCGCACCGAAGCCTTCACCGCACGCGCCAATCTCAGGTGGTGTGCTGAACGGAAAGGCCTTGCATTTGGTGCAGCCGGCGTATCCGCAAATTGCGCGCCAGGCGCATGCCTCTGGGATGGTAGTCGTCCAGGTGCTGATTGATGAGAACGGCAATGTAGTTGCCGCTCACGCCGTATCAGGCCATCCGCTGTTACAGGCAGTGGCGGTAGCCGCGGCTCGCGCGTCCCGGTTTTCGCCGACAAAGCTTTCTGGGCAGCCAGTGAAAGTAAACGGCGTGATCCAGTACAACTTCGTCGCTCCATGATTTAAGGGTTTGGTGCGTCAGCCGTTGGACGTGGCCATCGCTTTCGCAGCTATCTGTGCTATCAATGTAAGAACAACCTTTTTGGAGGGTTTACCGTGACAATCTTGACCAGTCTTCTAGGAACGAAAGCATTCGGCGTCATCGTCTTCTTGTGGCAAGCAGCGGCAGGTCCCGCGGCAAGTCCTGAGGGTGCCCCTGGAGCCGAGACTTTTTCAATCACCAGAATGATTAAGAGCATGGGCAAAGTAGCGATCGCTGTCGTGATCGTTCTTTTGATCATGTCGGTCTATTCAATCGCGATCATGGTCGAGCGCTATTTGACCTATTCAGCCGCGAAAAAGCAGTCACGCGAGTTCGCGCCGCGAGTTGCTCAAGCGCTGAAGAACGATCGCATTGAAGAGGCTATCAATATCAGCGACAAGCACCGCAAGTCGCACCTTGCGATGGTGGTTAGCAGCGGTCTGCAGGAGTTTCGCGCGCACGAGCAGTCGTCGGATATTTCCGGCGACGAGATCGAAGCTTCAAAGCGTGCCTTGCAGCGAGCCATCGCCATTAAGACTGCGGAATTCAGGCGGGGCTTGTCGGGCCTTGCGACTATCGGTTCAACCGCTCCCTTCGTGGGATTGTTCGGCACGGTGTTCGGGATTATTAACGCGTTCGGCGCGATGGGAAACACCGGTCAGTCGGGCATTGGCACGGCCTTCAGCGGTATTTCCGAAGCGCTGTTCACCACCGCCCTGGGATTGCTGGTCGCGGTTCCTGCCGTTTGGCTATTCAACTACTTCTCGGGCAAGGTCGATGGGTTCATCGTCGAGATGGATAACTCGGCTTCTGAACTGGTTGACTACTTTATCAAGAACCGAACGAGGCAGTTGAAGTCTTAGCGGTGGAGCGAGAGTGATCTGACGTGCTATGCGCAATGATTGCGGATCGCACGGGCTTGCTTGTTGGTATTACGAAAGGGGTTTTGCTATGGGAATGGCAGCAGGCGGAAGCGGCCTTAATTCCGAAATCAATGTCACGCCGATGGTTGATATCATGCTGGTGCTGTTGATCATCTTCATGGTGGTTACGCCTTTGTTGCAGCACGGTGTCACGGTAAACCTGCCAAAGGACATGAAGAACCCGGATGAAGATCAACGGATCATAGCTTCGAACGCGATTGTCATCGCGATTCCCAACAATGGCGAATACTACCTGGGTAAGGAGAGGGTCAGCAAAGAACAAGTCAAAGACCGGGTCGACACGATGCTGAAGAACATCAAGAAGGAAGAAGACAAGGTTATCTACATCAAGAGCGGCATAGGCGTCGATTACGGCGATGTCGTCAACGTCATTAACGAAGTTCGCGCGCTGGGTATCGATAAGATTGGCTTGGTCGCCGACAAGAAAAAAGGTGGACCGCCGCCGCCTGGTGGTAAGCCAGCTACATAACAACGACTCAGGCGGGAGTTTCGCAGCTTTAGAGGAGCAAACCTATGGGAATGGGAAGTTCAGGTGGTGGTTCGAGGGCGGTACCCTATATCAACGTAACGCCGCTGATCGACGTGCTTCTGGTAGTGCTAATCATCTTCATGGTGGTCACGCCGCTTAAACCGAGTCGCTTTCAGGCCGACATTCCGACGCAAAAGGATCCAAACGAGAATATCAAGAACTTGAGACCGAACCCCCTCACGCTCGTGGTGTTTATTTCCAACGATCTGAACATCAAGCTTAACAACTATGACAGCCCCCAACAGGGCGAGCCGTGCTATGGTTTGGTCCCGCGTTATGGCTCGGCCAACGATCCGGGGAATTTGGCCAAGTGTCTGGACTATACGTTTAAAAAGCGTACGCTCGAGCGCGCCTACAAGCCGGGAATGGAAACCCGCGGCGACTTGAAGGACGAGGATCGAATTGAAAAGACCGTCTTTGTTAAGGCGCCAAGATCGCTTCACTATGGTGAAGTGGTCAAAGTAATCGATGCCATTAAGGGCGCCGGCGCCAACCCCGTTGGGTTACAGGTGGACGATTTACCCAATTAGGACAGAGCTGCGCTATTTGCAGGGACGCCAATCTCTCAGAGTTGTTTCTGCTACTGCCAGATCAATATTGGAGCCAAGGATAATGAAACTCTCTCGAACCAGGGTCGCGTTTGTCCTGGCGATGCTTGTAGTCACTAGTTCTGGTTGCGGAATTGTCAACCGCATCCGCGCAAAGAATCAATTAAACGAAGCCGCGAGCGCTTATCGAGACGCCCATTTCGAAGAGGCTGAGCAACGTGCGCGTCGCGCTCTGGAACTGGACCCAACCAACAAAACAGCCGCTCTATTCCTCGCTCGCATCGTTCATCGGCAGTATAAGCGCGGTGTTACTACGCCGGAGAACATTGCGAGAGCACGCGACGCGATCGAGCTGTACAAGAAAATCCTGGAGGGGGATCCCAAGAATGAAGAGGCCTTTAAGGCCATCGCCGATCTTTATGGTTCGATCAGGGAAGACGACAAGCAGCGAGCGTGGATTCTCCAACACGCCAGTGACAGAAACATCGCTGATGATAAGCGAGCCGAAGCCTATATCATTTTGGCCAGCAAAGACTGGCACTGCTCAAACGAGATTACCGACCTGCCGTCCAATAAGACGACGTCGGTAAACCCTGCCACCAACAAGGCAACTGTTTCTTATAGGAAGCCAGAAACATCAAAGGACGAGAAAGACTTCCAAAGCGCAAAGATGTGTATGACGCGGGGCCTTGAGGAGATCGAAAACGCCGTCAAACTCGACCCAACCAGTGAGCCTGCATGGTCTTACAAGACAAACCTCTTGCTTGAGGCCTCCAAACTCGCCGAGATGGAAGGCAAGATGCCCGAGAAAGCCCTGTTGGACAAGCAAGAGGCGGCCGCTCAAAAGCGCACGAATGAGTTAAGCGAGGCAAACCAGAAGCGGAAGAAGGAGGAGGAAGCAAAAAAGGCGGCTTCCCCGCCAGGGGGTTAACGGCGCGTTAGCGGCACTCGCCGCGTTTCTCGATTTCACAGCAGGTGGTGCTCGACTTTCGAGTCGAGCGCCACCTTTTTGTTATAATCAAATTGATGATCCGCATCGAAGACATCGTCGAAAAGGTTCGCAAGAATCATCCGCAGGCGGATTCAGATCTGCTTCGCCGCGCCTACCTCTTCTCCGCGCGCGAGCACAAAGGACAGAAGCGCGCCTCGGGCGAATCGTATCTCGTTCATCCCCTCGAAGTCGCAAACATACTCGCTGACATGCGCCTCGACGAAGTATCGGTGGCCACGGGTCTGCTGCATGATGTCGTGGAAGACACGCTTGTCGAGCTGGACACAATCCGCGAATACTTTGGCGAAGAGATTACTCACCTCGTTGACGGACTAACGAAGATCGCGCAAATCAGTAACGTATCGCGTGAAGAGCAGCAGGCTGAGAACGTTCGCAAGATGCTGCTCGCGATGGTCGACGATGTTCGCGTCGTGCTGGTCAAGCTTGCTGACCGTCTTCACAACATGCGCACTCTGCATTACCTCCCGGCAGAAAAACGCAAACGAATAGCGCAGGAAACGATGGACATTTTCGCCCCCATTGCGCACCGGTTAGGCATGGGCAAGCTGCGGAGCGAACTGGAGGACCTCGCGTTTCAGCACCTGCACCCGGAAGACTATCGCGAGCTGGCGGCGCAACTCGAGAAGCGTCGGCCCGAAAACGAAAAGTTCCTGAGTGGTGTGACGGCCCACATCGAGGAAAAGATGCGCGAGGCGGACGCCTCCTTCGTTCGCGTCGAGGGCAGAGTCAAGCGACTTTATTCGATCTGGAAGAAGCTCCGGCGGCAGAAGATAAGTCTCGATCAGGTTTACGATCTCGTGGCGGCGCGCGTGATTACGCCAAACGAGATACGACATTGCTACGCCGCGCTGGGCGTGATTCATAACATTTGGAAGCCCGTGCCGGGACGGATCAAAGATTGGATCGCGACGCCGCGCGACAATCTTTACCAGTCGCTTCACACGTCAGTGATTGGCGCCAACGGCCAGTCGTTCGAGGTCCAGATACGCACGGAAGACATGCATCGCATTGCCGAGGAGGGCGTGGCCGCTCACTGGAAATACAAGGAGGATAAGCGTGGCAGCCACGATGACGATAACACTCTGCAGGCTTTGCGTTCATTGATCGAGTGGACCCAGGAAGTGAAAGACTCGCGCGACTTTCTGGATTCGTTGAAACTCGATCTCTACCCCAAGGACGTTTACGCATTCACGCCGATGGGCAAAGTTATTCAATTGCCTCGCGGCGCGACGCCGGTGGATTTTGCCTACATGATTCACTCCGAAGTTGGCAACACCTGCACGGGCGCGCGGATCAACGGCCGAATGGCGCCGCTGCGAACGCAAATTCAGAATGGTGACGTCGTCGAGATCATTCGAAATCCCAACACACATCCTTCGCGCGATTGGTTGAACTTCATTGTCACTTCGCGCGCCAGAAACCGTGTGCGTCACTGGGTGGCTGAACAGCAGCGAGCGGAATCGATCGAGATAGGACGCAAGTTGTTTGAGAAGGAAGCAGCACGGTTTCAACTTTCCGCAAAGAAGTTGCTGGGTGATGGCGACGGCGAGATGAAGCGGATTTCCAGCGAATACGGATACGGGCGCGTTGACGATTTGCTGGCCGCGATCGGCTACGGAAAACTGATTCCGCGTAACGTTATTGCAAAGTATCTCGGCCCCGAACAGTTTGAACAGCTCGACAACCGTAAAGAGTCGCGCCTGCGCAGTGGAGTCCGCGCCGTTAAGCGCCTGATCCACTTCGGCGACGACTCGATAGTCGTGCGCGGCGTGGATGACTTGATGGTTACGCGCGCGCGTTGTTGCAGTCCGCTGCACGGGGAAGAGATCATCGGCTACATCACGCGCGGCAAGGGCGTAGCGGTCCACTCCACGCGCTGCAAGAACGTGCAGCAGCTGATGATCAACCGCGAGCGAATTGTTGAAGTGGAATGGGCCGGCCGTCCGGATCAGACTGCGTATGCCGTCAAGCTGCTGGCTGTTACCGAAAACCGGACCGGCATGATTGCCGGAATCACCGGAGCCATTTCAGACATGAAAACTGGAATCCGCGACGCTCGAGCTTCGATCTCTAACGACGACCGGGGGCACATCGAGGTAACGGTCGAAGTCTTTGACGTCAAGCACCTCGACAAAGTAATCAATTCGATTAAAGGCGTTCCAGGCGTGCTGGATGTCGAGCGATTGCAAGGAGCAGCTTGAGAGCCTTCTGCTGACTAGCGGCTCATTCCTTGTGCGAAAACCGTCCACGGCTGAGATTTGAGATCGATAAGCAGGCCGCGCATCCACTCGTACTCCGGTCGTTGCTGCAAAAACGCTGACGCGCTGAAATCATTTCCGCACGGGTGGCCCATCGCGGCCCAGAGTTGCATCTTCTCGGCCATACTTCCATCAATCGCTTTTGCTTGCGCGGTGCCGCCCGGAAAATACTTGCCCCAATCCCATTCGGGAATGCCGCGTGGTGAGCGTTCGACGCAGCCGCAAAGACTGCGCTCGTTCGGTCCGTCTTGCTTCTCGATCACGTCATAGGTGTCGCCTTCCATGCGCCTGACCGTCTCGACGTCCATGGCGCCGCGATTCTTGGCCACCAGCTGCTGCCAGCGCTGCTTTCTGGCAAGAGGAGAACTCTTCAGGTTCTTGAAATCAAAGCTTGTTTCCGTGGTCGCCAGGCTTGGGTCAACGGGGAAGTTTGAACCGACATAGTAACCGTCTTTGGTGCGACGCACGCTGTGCTCCTTGAGTCCGAGCTCAAACAGAGCAATCTCGCCGGTCTTGTTGTCGCCGACCATCCAGTCGTTGGCGTAGCCACCGTTATTACCATCGAGCATAATGCGTACGTAATCATCGATCGAGTTGCTGTATTGCAGCGCTTTTCGTGAACGATAGAATTCGGGGGAACCGTTCGGATCGAACAGCTCGAAACCGGTGATGGTTGTCTCGGTAATCATTATCCCGGCTGAGTTCACGCCAAAATCGTCGTCGCTGGTGATCACTCCCGGCAGGCCGTCCATGAGAATGCGGTAACCTTGCTGCGGTTTGATGTCAAAAATGATGTTCCAGCGCGCGCCGGTTACATAATTGGTCCAGTTATTGTGTCCCATCACGATGCGATGGTCTTTGGTGTAGCTGCCAGTGGCGATCATGGCGCTGCAGTTGCCGGGACTATGCGTCGAGGCGACGCGTCCCTGCTGCTTGTCCAGCCAGGGCACGTAGTAGTAAGGCAGCTCCTCGAGCGCATTGAGAGCCACGATGTCGAGACGGTCCGCCTTGCTGCCGCGCGCCGACAATCCCTTGACGAGGCCATCGATCTCGCTCTGGAATTCCGCATCGATCTTTGGCCAGAGAATATCCCTCGCTGCCCGGCGGTAAAACTCCCAATCGTGTTTGGTGGTGTGTTGCAGAAACGGCTTGAGCACGCGCAGCAGATCATCAATCTCAGGCGCGAGCAGGTAACCGTGCTGGTAGCCGACGCGCTCGGGCGGGCCTTCAAGATGGACGTAGATCCAACCGTTGCGCTCAAAGCGATAGCTGCCTTGAAGCTGATCGTCCTTTGACGGATCGGCGGCGCGGTGTGGCGAACTGAAGTGCCCAATCCAGAGTACGAAAAGCGCCGCCGCTGCTGCGGCCGCAATGCTTGCAGGAAGTTTAAGTTTCATGGCTGCTCCGTAGCGCTCCAATGCGTTTGATACAGTTTTCGCGAGACCTTCGTCTACATTCCAGTCTGCCAAGTCTACCGGTTGAGGTTTCCTATTTTATGCGTGTTTCTGCTAAAGTACACGTTTTGTTTGAGCAAGCTGGAAAAGGTTCTTGTGACTGTGAGGGAGATAATCTCAACAGAAAATGCGCCGCGGGCCATTGGGCCGTATTCGCAGGCGGTGCGGGCCGGTGGTTTTGTTTTTGCTTCGGGACAGATTCCGATTGATCCAGCGACGGGAGAGGTTGTTGCCGGCGGCGTTGCCGAGCAAACAGATCAGGTGTTGAGAAACGTTTCCGCGGTGCTCGAGGCCGCCGGTACCGGACTCGATCGAGTTGTGAAGACGACGGTCTTTCTCGCGGACATGAATGACTTCATCGCGATGAACGAAGTTTACGGCCGGTTCTTCGGCGAGCACCCGCCGGCGCGTGCCACGGTGCAAGCCGCAAGACTGCCGCGCGACGCGAAGGTTGAGATCGAAGCGATAGCGATGCTGAATGATGAAGGATGATCAGATCGACCAAAGATCACTGAGCGGAAAATGCTGGTTTGTTAATCCGAAATTCCGCAATTCGCAAGCCGAAATCCCTTAGGCGGCCTTCGCAATCTTGCCGCCTTTAATGCAGGCGGTGCAGACTTTCATTCGTCGCGCGCCGCCCTGTGGCAGAGCCACGCGAATCGATTGCAAGTTCGGATTAAACTGGCGCGGCGTGCGGTTGTTTGCATGAGACACATTATTACCGAATTGAGGCGACTTGCCACAGATTTCACAGCGTTTAGCCATTAGTTTTTAAGAACCTCCGGATAGTTGCAATAATGCGAACAAAGTCAGTCTTGGCTGTATGGTTCGAATAATCAACCGAAATTCGAAAACAAAACTTATAGCAGACGCATTTTGAGACCGTCAAGGAGCGACGGCACACGAGAAACCAACAATCTTTAGAAGGAGCGAGAATCAAGTGCACAAAATCGTAACGCTATTGACCACTTTTACGCTGCTCGCGCTGGTTGCGCTTAGCTTCGCTGGATGCGGTGGGGGTGGGTCCGACGCTGGCAAAGACGACACGGTCGCCGCCACTGTCAATGGGAAACCCATCATGGTTTCAGAGGTTGAAAAGGAAATCAGTGAACAGAAGGGGGGCAAACAGTCTCAAATGACGCAACTGGCCCTGGCCCAGACTCGTGTGCAAGTGCTTGATGGCTTAATTCAGAAGGAAGTGCTGTACCAGCGAGCGGAAAAGGAAAATCTGCTTCCCACCGACGACGAGGTGTCGCAGTACCTCACTGCCAGGAAGCAGGAGGGGGGAATGACGGAGGAGGAGTTTCAGAAGCAACTCAAGCAACAGAATCAGACGGAACAGAGCTTTCGGGAGGACTCGAGAAAGCTGCTCGCAATTCAGAAACTCCAAAACAAATACACCGCCAGCGTGAATATCAGCGATCGGGAAGTGGAGGAGTATTACGCCGCGAATAAGCAGCAGTTTGTAATTGGTCGCGGGGTTGAGTTGGCGGATATCGTCGTCGACCCGCGCGACAACGGACTCCAGGACGACGCGAAGAGCGAGGCCGAAGCGAAGATCAAAATAGACAACATCTATCAGAGCCTGAAGACGGGTGACTTCGCTGAGATTGCTCGAGCGAAGAGCGAAGATCAAAGCAACGTAAGAGGAGGAGACATTGGCTTTGCCACCGAAGATGCTCTCAAACAGAACGGCTTTCCACAAAGCTTGATAGATCAATTATTCGGCCCATCTATGCAGGTAGGAAGTTATACGCAGCCAGTGCAGTTTAGTGGACGCTGGTATATCTTCAAGCTAAAAAGAAAACAACTTGAGGCTGAGAATCGAACGTTGGAGACTTCCGGCGTGCGACAGGAGATTACGGAAGCGCTACGGAGTCAGCGCCAACAGCTTCTCAACGGAGTGTTGTTGGAGATTTCTTTGTACGAAGCCAAGATTGTCAATAACCTGGCGTCAAACATGCTGAACAATCCGAACAATCTCGGTCTCCGTCCGGCCTCGCCTGGTGGTGCGAGTTCGCCAACGGCTAGTCCGGCAGCTTCGACATCGGCAACCGAGGCCCCTTCGAAGGCCCCGAGTCCGAAGGCTTCGGCGACTCCGGCGACTTCTCCGAAGAAGTAATTCCAAAGAGACTTGAGCTAAACTGAAGCGGGTGCGGACCTGTTGATTTTCAGGTCGCACCTGCTTCGTGCGTTTGCGATAGCAGAGGATAGTTTGGAAGTGGAATCGTCCGCATTCCGAAATTGCAGGACAAATGCTATTTCGTCTTTCCGAAGTTCATAAGTCTTACGGCTCGCAGGATGTCCTGCGTGGTGCTTCACTGCAAATAAATCCGGGCGAGCACGTGGGTCTTGTCGGTCGCAACGGCGCGGGGAAAACCACCATCTTTCGACTGGTCAGTGGCGAGGAGACAACAGACCGAGGCGACGTAGTTCGCGCCCGCGGCATTCGTCTTGGCTTGCTCGCTCAGCATGTACATTTTGAAGCCGGCTCGACGGTTCACGAATCCGCGCTTGCAGCATTTGGCCATTTGCAACAGATCGAGCACGAGATGCACGAACTCGAGCATTGCATGGCCGAGGCCGGAGATGATCTGGAGAAGATCCTGGAGCGTTACAGCGATCTGCAGCACGAGTTTGAGCGCGAAGGTGGATTCGAATACGCCGCCAGGGCTGAGGCGATCCTGCAGGGGTTGGGCTTCGATCGCGACCAGTGGTCACTCGAAACGGAAAAGCTTTCTGGCGGTCAACAGAATCGGCTGGGTCTCGTTCGTTTGCTGCTCGCTGAACCAGACGTCCTGTTGCTCGATGAGCCAACAAACCATCTTGACGTCGGCGCGGTCGAATGGCTGGAAGAATTCCTGCAAAGTTACGACTCAGCCTACGTCATCATCAGCCACGACCGCTACTTTCTGGATCGCGCCTGTCGTCGCATCATCGAGCTGGAAAGTGGTCGCGCTTCAAGTTACAGCGGCAACTATTCGGCTTACCTGGTCGAGCGAGAGGAGCGACGCGAAGCGCAGCAGCGCGCTTATGAAAACCAGCGACAGTTGATTGAGAAGACAGAAGAGTTTATTCGGCGCAACCTTGCCGGACAGAAAACGAAGCAGGCTAAATCCAGACGCACGATGCTGGCAAAGCTCGAGCGCGTCGAGGCTGTCCGGACGGACCGATCCTCGGGCGATTTCCGACTGCAAACGATCGAGCGCACCGGCAACCAGGTATTGATCGTCAACGAAGCCGCCATCGGTTATCCGGGCAAGGTGTTGGCGCGCGACATCTCTTTCATTTTGCGCCGGGGCGAATGCGTTGGCGTCATCGGGCCCAATGGATCGGGAAAGACGACTTTTCTCAAGACGATTCTCAACAAGATTCCTCCTTTGTCAGGTGAAGTTCGTTGGGGAACAAAGGTGCAGGTTGGCTATTACGCACAGCAACTCGAGGATCTCGACGACCGCAACGAGATCATTATGGAGCTGCGGCGCGTGGCTCCTTCGGCCGCAACGGCAGGCGAACTGCGCTCCTTTCTGGGAAAGTTTCATTTTAGCGGTGACGATGTTTACAAACAGGTTGGCGATCTCTCCGGTGGAGAGAAGGGAAGACTGGCGCTCGCAAAATTGATCTATTCGCGAGTGAACGTGCTAGTGCTCGACGAGCCGACAAACCATCTCGATATTCCTTCGCGTGAAGCATTGGAAGAAGCGTTGGACGCCTACGAGGGCACGATAATCACGATCAGCCACGATCGCTACTTCCTTGATCGCGTCGCGACGCAGATGCTCGCGCTCGATGGTGCAGGCGGCGCTGAACATTACGACGGCGACTACACGGAATATCACGACTGGAAGACTGCAGGGCGAATACACGCGGGCAAGTCAACTCAAGCAGCGGGCGAGCGCATGGTTGAATTCTCGCCCGTGGTGGGCGCGCAGCAGGAGAATCGGAAACACCCTTCGGTAACTGAAACGAGCGAGAAGAAAGCAGCCAAAGCCAAACAGACGCCGCGGAAGGCAAAATCACCCACCGTCAAAGTGATCAAGAAGAAACTCCCGGCCCGCAGTCCCGAAGCTATCGAAAGCGAGATTGCCGCCGCCGAAAAACTGCTGAATGAGATCTCCGAGCAGATGGGCCGGCCCGAAGTAGCGCGAGATGTGAACCGCTCTATGCGGCTCAGCAATGATTTCAAACAAGCAGAATCCAACCTCCGCGCTCTTTATGAAGAATGGGAAAAAGTTGCGACGCCACAATACACAAGCCGTTGAATCAGTGAACCTGCGAACGCACCGTCGCCTGGGTTCCCAAATAAACCAGGGGGCGGCAAGGTATTGCCGATGAAGCCTGCGATAAAACCGCGAATCAAGATCTGTTGCATCGCCAGCATCGCAGAGGCCTGGTTGGCAATCGAGCACGGCGCGTCAGCTCTGGGACTGGTTTCGGAGATGCCGAGCGGGCCAGGCGTTATCTCAGAAGATCTAATCGCTGAGATAGCCGCGACGATTCCACCGGCGATTGGCTCGTTTCTGTTAACCAGCAAACAGGACGTTGCCTCGATTGCCGAACAGCAGCGGCGTCTCGGTGTCAACACGATTCAGATTTGCGATCGTTTGCCTACCGGAGATCATCGAGACCTGCGGGATGCTTTGCCGGGCATCTCGCTGGTCCAGGTCATTCACGTCAACGGGCCGGAATCCGTTGCAGAGGCGGGCGCGGTCGCGCCGTTTGTCAATGCAATCCTGTTGGACTCTGGCAATCAATCATTGCCCCTCAAAGAATTGGGTGGCACCGGGAGAACGCACGACTGGACCTTGAGCCGCCGGATTCGCGAGTCGGTTCAGGTTCCGCTGTTTCTTGCGGGCGGCTTAAACGGGAGCAACGTGGCGGATGCTGTCCGGCAGGTCGGACCATTTGGTTTGGATGTTTGCAGCGGCGTGCGCACAAGTGGCGAACTTGACGGCGCGAAGTTGAAGGCTTTCTTTGCCGGCGCCGTGGCGAACTAACTTCCAGTCGACGCTAACCTGCTGCTCATGAGTAATCCAGCACACCCGTCTGCATCGTCATCTTCCACTGATCGCCGACTTTGGAATACACCTTGCAGACGCGGCCTTTCCAGTGATTCTCGGCGCCGTCGTCACCGATCCAGAGCGTGTCGATATCAACTACGGCAAAGGCGCCGTCACCCTCCTT
>WNGK01001418.1_pt1 | contig 25958 bp, 21 predicted proteins | sample 5400601 | NCBI WGS metagenome assembly WNGK01 (sample SAMN13153376, study PRJNA577476) | soil metagenome | isolation source: 60 cm soil or saprolite under Garry oak tree replicate 1 | place: USA:California | collected 2016-06-15
CAATCCGCACGGAGCCCGCCAACGTCGCGAGCGGCAGGCCGAGCCACTCACCCACGAGCGGAACGTGCCCAGCCCGGAAGAGCGGCATCGCGAACGCCTCCATCGCGGCCACGTTCGCTGCCAACTTGGCCGGGTCATCTCCCGTGCCCGATCGATAGGGGCCGGCCACGAGGATCATCAGCCTTGTAGGGTGCGATTGCATGTGATCGTGTGTGATCTGAGTAAGGACGTGCGCTGCCTAAACTCATAGTATGCGCAGTTGTCGGACTCTTCCAAACCGACCTGCCGTGCAAGATAATCCCCCGCCCAGGTCTTCCACCGAGCTGACCTAAGTGCTCGCTGGTCTGCAGGCTAACGTGTTGGGAGAAATCGGCGGCATCCGGGGAATCCTTGCAGGCCACCAGGCATAATCCCCACGCGGCATAATCCCGCACACGGGGCATCGTCGAGGGAAGCGGAGGGCACAGGACTCGAACCTGTACGGGCTTGCGCCCAGCAGTTTTCAAGACTGCCGCCTTACCAGTTAGGTCTAGCCCTCCCGAACTGGAGGCAAACCTAGCCGAGCGCCCGCGCGCCGGTCAACGCTCGGCCGGCGGGATGAACCCGTAGCTGGTGTTCTTGAAGACCGAATCGGCCAGCAGCAGGGCGCGGTTCGCGACCTCCGGCTTGGTCGGCCGCAGCGCCTGCGCCAGCGACTGATACAACAACCCGTACGTCGCGAGGATCCCTTCCGACGGCCGGTCCACCCAGCCGCGCGGCCGGTGGCGCGCGGCGGCGTCCGAATGATAAACCCCGAACGAAAGCGCCTCGGTGCGCGGCAAGTTCACGAAGCCGAACACCGGCAGCAGCTTGATGCTGTCCGATGCGGCGAGCGGCTGCTGGCGCAGCTTGCGCGCGAAGCCCTGCCCCTCGAGATACCCCGTGAGGCCGAACTGGTCTGCGTAGGGGCCCACGGTGCGCGAATAGTAAATCGGCCGCTTGCCGAGCTGGTCCTTGATGGCCTCCAGCACGATCACATCCGCGCGCTCGAGGTACTGGCGGCCGAGCTGCTGTGGATCGAGGGTGATTGTGAGACCGCCGAAGTTCACGTACCGCTTCTGATCGAGCCAGTACACCGGCTGCAGGTTCGCGACCTGCTCGTCGGTGTAGTCGAGCAGCTTGCCCGGCGGCTTGGGCCACGCGCGGCCCCGGTACATGGCCGGGGCCCGGGTCGAGTCGAAGCTCGCGAGCGGCCGCCGCTGCAGCTGGCGCACGTACCAGTCGGTGTTCGCGAGCGACAGGTTCACGACGGTCACGTCCTGGCGGACGTGCTCGACCTCCTGCGCGTACCACAGCGGGAAGGTGTCGTTGTCGCCGGCCGTCACCAGTACGCCATAGGGCTCGACCGACTGGAGCAGGTCGAATGCGAAGTCGCGCGCCAGCGTCTCGCCCTTGCGTGAGGCGGTGAAATGATTTCCCCACAGGGGGATCAGCGCGAACACCAGCACCGGCGTCGCGAGCATCCAGCGGCGGGCGCCGTCGGGCACGCGGAGCTCGAGACCCTCGCTGATCCATTCCATCAGGGTCGCGAGCCCCATCCCGACCCACACGCCCCACAACGCGAACGACGCGAGGAAGAAGTAGTCGCGCTCGCGCACCTCGCGCGCCAGCTGCTTCTCGGGCTGCCACGAGTAGCCGTACTTGAAGTTCAAATAGAAGATCAGGAGCAGCGTGAACGTCGCCATGAGGACGGTCATCGCGATGGCCCGGCGCCGGTCGGCCAGCCAGTGGCGCACCGCGCCGAGCAGGCCGAGCGCCCCGAACAGCACCGCGAGCGCGGACTGGATGGACGTGGGAAAATCACGACCCCACTGCCAGCTGAAGTACTGGACCCACATCCCGACCTGCGCCACGAGCGTCGCCTGCCGCTCCCACACCGGCGGCTTGCCGTACTGCTGGCGGGTGAGCACCTCCCACAGGGCCTTCCAGTTGGTTGGCTCGCCTTCGTTGATGGGCGGGAAGTGGGCGGCGCGCATCGGCAGGAACACATAGACCGACAAACCCACGATCGCGACGAGCAGCACCGCGAGCGCGAAATCCCAGTTGCGCGCCTGGAGGAACGCGTACGCCAGGGCGCCGAGGAAGAGCACGGCGGCGATTTTCAACGGCCCCGCGTTTTCGAGCCCGCTCGCCACGATCAGCGCGTACACGCTGCAGAACACCAGCCACTGGGACCACTCCAGCCGCCGCCCGGCTTCGTCCACCGGCCGCTGGGCTTTCAAGGGCGGAAACAGCAGGACCACGACTGCCGGCCCCACGAGCACGCCCATCATGTGGTTCGTGGACGTCAGGGCGAGCAAGAAGACGATCATCAGCAGATGATGGTCGTGCCCCTCGCCGGCCGGCTGATCGTCCCAGCGCACGATGAGCCACAGCACCAGGGCGATCGCGAGCAGCGACAGCGTGTAGACCTTCTCGTTCACCACCGACTGGTTCCACACCGTGAACGCCGTGGCCGCGACGAGCGCGCCCGCCAGGGCGGCAAGCCGGCGCGGTAGACGCGCGGGCACCCACTCCCGCATCCAGCGCTCGCTGACGAGGAACCAGCACCCCGCCGCGACCGCGCTCGTGACCGCGGCCAGAAGATTGATCCGCATGGCGTACCCCGCCGCGAGCGGCACCAAGCCCCACGTATGGGCGATGAGCACGAATAGCGGGTTGCCGGGAGGATGCGGGATGCCCAGCACATACGCGGCGGCGATGTATTCGGACGTGTCCCAGAACTGCGTAGTGGGCGCGAGCGTCAGCACGTACAGCACGAGGGCGCCCAAGGCCACGAGGCTCGCGAGCAGGTAGGGAGGCCGCTCCGCTGCGACGTACGGCGTCTGTGGGTCGGTCATGCTCGCTCGATCGGGGGAGGGATCAGTTGTCGATGGCGCGCCCGCCCGGGGGGGGCGCATATGTCGTGTTGGCCAGGATCGCATCCCGCAACGCGACCGCCCGCGCGGCGCGCGCGGGATCGCTCTCACGCAACGCCGCGGCGATCGTGTCGTACGCGAAGACGTAACCAATCAGGCCATTCTGCGAGGGCACGTCGACCCAACCGCGCGGTCGCGGTCGGGCGGCGGTCTCACCGCCGCGATACACCCCGAACAGGAGCGCGGCGGACCGCGGCACGTCCACGAAACCGCGCCCTTCCACGAGCCGCACGCGGTCGCTCGCCGCCACGGGGCGGGGCACGAGGCGGCGCACCAGACCTTCGCCCACCAGATAGGGAGAGAGACCGAGCTGGTCCGCGTAATTGCCCGTGGAGGTGGAAAAGTAGATGGGCCGCTTGCCCAGCTCATCCTTGATGATCTGCAGCACCGCCAGATCCGACCGCATCAGGTAGGGGCGCCCGAGCGTACCGGGGTCGAGCTTGACCGCGATCGGCCCGAGGTAGCCCGTGGCCGGTTGCGCCAGCGGCACGTAGTCGGGCAGCGTGTCGGCGGGGCTGCCCAGATAATAGCGGTTCATCCAGGGTGTGGCCGGCAGTGGCCAGACGTGGCCGCGGTACAGATCGGGCGCGGCCGCGGCATCGAATGTCGGCGGAGCACGTCGCTGTAGCTGCCGCAGGTACCAGCCGGTGTTCGCGAGCGACATCACCAGCACGCTCACATCTTTTCGGATGCCCTCCACTTCCTGCGCGTACCACAGCGGAAACGTGTCGTTGTCGCCCGCCGTCACGACGAGCGCATAGGGGTCCACCGACTGCAGCACGTCGTGGGCGTAGTCGCGCGCCAGCGTCTCGCCGCTGCGCGGCGCCGTGAGGCGGTTGCCCGCGAGGGGGACCAGCGCGAGGAGGAGCACGAGTGCCGACGGCGCCCAAAGTCTCGCGGGTGCGCGCGCCCCAGCTCGCGCAGCGACGGCCTCCTCGATCCACTCCATCAGGGTCGCGATGCCCATCCCTACCCACACGCCCCACGCGGCGAACGACGCGATGAAGAAGTAGTCCCGCTCGCGGACCTCATGCTCCAGCCCGGGTCCGCGGAACGGCTGGGAGTAGCCCCACTTGAAGTTGAGATAGAACACGAGCGCGACCGTGAGGGTCAGCATCAGCGTCGTCATGGCGAACGCTGCCCGGCGCTCGGTGCGCCAATGTCGCCGCGCCCCCAGCAGTCCCAACGCACCGAACAGGACCGCCAACGACGCTCGCACCCCGGGGAGCCAGTCCCGGCCGAATTGCCAGGCAAAGTATTGCACGTAGTTCAGCAGCTGTTGCCCGTACAGGACGAGCGTGTGGCCCGGGTTATCGGGGCCGGGCGGAAACATCGGGTTGTCGAACACCGAGGGCTTGCCGAACTGATCGCGCGCGAGCACGGCTTTGAGCGCCGGCCAGGTCGTGGCCTCACCCTGGTTCAGATACGGGTCGAAGTGCGCCCGAATCGGCATGAAGAGGTTGACGCTCGTCCCGACCGCCACGACGAGCGCCGCCGCGACCAGAAACCGGGGCCGGAGCAGCGCGCGCGGGTCCGTGAGCAGCACGTACACGAGCACCGCCGGTGCCGCGAGGACGCCCATCAAGTGGTTGGTCGCCGTGAGGGCGAGCAGGTAGACGATGAGGACGAGGTGATGATCGCGCCGGGTGCTCGCCGGCTGGTCCGCCCATCGCACCGCGAGCCAGAGAACCAAGGCGATCGTCAGCACGCTCAGCGTATAGACCTTCTCGTTCACCACAGACTGGTTCCACACGGTGAATGTCGTGGCGCCGACGACGGCACCCGCGGCCGCGACCATCCGGCGTCGCCGTGCGGGCGCCACGATGGCCCGCAACCAGCGCTCTCCGATGAGGAACCATACGCCCGCGGACGCCGCGCTCGTCGCGGCCGCGAAAAGATTGATGCGTCGGGCATAGTCGTCGCCCAACGGGAGCAGCCCCCACGCGTGTGCCAGTATGACGAAAAGCGGGTTCCCGGGAGGGTGGGGAATCCCCAGTGCGTGTGCGGCGGTGAGGTACTCGGACGCGTCCCAGTATTGCGTGGTGGGCGCGAGCGTCAGCACGTACAGCACGAGGGCGCCCAGGGCCACGAGGCCCGCGAGCAGATAGGGAGGCCGCTCGGCTGCGACGTCCGGGGTCTGTGGGTCGGTCATGCGTTGGTCGCGGGTTAGTGCCTGAACTGTCGAATGCCGGTGAACACCATCGCCAGGCCTGCCTCATCGGCGGCCGCCACCACCTCGGCATCCTTCACCGAGCCGCCCGGCTGAATGATCGCGCGTACGCCGGCCCGGGCGGCTTCTTCTACCCCGTCCGGGAATGGAAAGAACGCGTCGGAAGCTAACACGGCGCCCTGGGGATCGTGACCCTGCTGACGCGCCTTGTGGATCGCCAGGAACGAGGCGTCCACGCGCGACGTCTGGCCCGCGCCGATGCCGATCGCGGCCTCCTCGCGGGCGACGAGGATCGCGTTCGATTTGACCGCTCCCACGGCGGCCCAGGCGAAGCGCAGGTCGCGCCACTCGGCCTCGTTCGGCGGGCGTCTGGTCACGACCTTCCAACCGGTTTCATCCATCACCTGCCCGATGCGGGAGCGCTGCTGCGCGAGGAACCCGCCCCGAATCCGCTTCCAGTCCCACCCCGCGGCTTCTCCCGTGGGGAGCTGCACCACGCGCAAATTCTTCTTCTCTCGAAACACCTGCAAGGCGTCGTCCGCGAACGCGGGCGCGACCACCACCTCGACGAACAGCTCCCGCATCGCCGCCGCCGCCGCGCCGTCCACGGTCACGTTGAAGGCGATCACCGAACCGAACGCGGACGTGCGATCCGTGGCCAGAGCCCGCTCGTACGCCTCGCGGGGCGAGCCGCCCAGCGCGATGCCGCACGGCGTCGTGTGCTTGATGATGGCGCACGCGGCGCGGTCCACGCGCCCCGAGCTCCAGGGCGCGACCGCCAGGAGCCCGCCGTCCAGGTCGAGCAGATTATTGAACGACAACTCCTTGCCGGCGAGCTGCTCCAGGTCGCGGATGCCCGGCTCCGCGGTGGCGTACAGCGTTGCGGCCTGGTGCGGGTTCTCCCCGTAGCGAAGCTCCTGGCGGTGCTCCAGCGCGAGCGTGATCCGCTCGGGCCACCCGGGCGCATCCTGGGTGAGGTAGCCGTGGATCGCGGCGTCGTAGGCCGCGGTGTGGGCGAAGACTTTGGCGGCGAGCTCCTTTCGTAACCCCGGGCTTGCGCCCGGGGTCAGTCCACCTTGTTTCAGCGCCGCGATCACCACGGGATAGTCGTCCGGATCGACGACGACCAGCACGTCCTGATGGTTCTTCGCGGCCGACCGGAGCATCGAGGGGCCGCCGATATCGATCTGCTCGATCGCCTGGTCGAAGGCGACGCCGGGCTTCGCGACCGTCTCGCGGAACGGATAGAGATTGACGACCACCAGGTCGATCGGCGTGATCCCGTGCTGGAGGAGCGCGGCGCGGTCCCCGGGATGGGCGCGACGGGCGAGCAGGCCGCCGTGCACCTTGGGGTGCAGCGTCTTCACGCGCCCGTCCATCATTTCGGGGAATCCCGTCACCTGCTCGACCGGGATCACAGGGACTCCCGCCTGGCGCAGCGCCTCGGCGGTGCCGCCGGTGGACACGATCTCCCAGCCGAGCGCGACCAGCTCGCGCGCCAGGTCCACGAGACCGCGCTTGTCCGACACCGACAGCAGGGCGCGTGCCTTCACCAGGTCTCGGCCACGGCCCGTATCAAGTCGGCGAGACTCACCACGTCCTTGAGGTCGATCACCTCGGCGGGGGAATGGGAGTAGCGGAGCGGCCACCCGATCGCCACGTCCACCACGCCGTACGGCGTGAATTCGGATCCGTCGTTGCCGCCGTTGGTGGTGCCGATTTGCAGCGCGACACCCCGCGCTCGTGCCACCTGGACGAGCGAGTCCACGTAGGCGGGGGGCGTGATGGACGAGTTGTCGAGCGCCCGCGCCACCGCCCCCCGCCCGATCGGCGCCACGGCGAAGTTGGGCAGCTCGAGCGGTGAGTCCGCGGACACGAACGTATCGATCGCGTACACGCGTCGCGGGTTCGTGCCGAGCGACGCGGCTGCCGCCTCCGCCCCCTCGAGTCCGATCTCCTCGCGTACGCTCCAGATGAAGATCACCTCGTGCTTGAGCGTCGCGCGGTCCAGGCGCCGCAGCGCGAGCAGCTGTGCGGTCGAGCCTACGCGGTCGTCGAACGACCGGCCCGTCGCACGGGTGCCCGCGAGCCGGACGTACTGCTTGGGCATCGTGACGGTGCCCCCGGGGCCTACGCCCCGCGCCATGGTCGCTGCTCGAGACGTGGTTCCGACGTCGACGCGCAACGGTGGCGGAGTGTGGCGGGTGAAGCCCGAGTCGCGCGGAATGAAGACGCCGGCGATGATGCCCTTCTCGGTGTGCACCAACGCCGGTTGTGCCTCGAACAGGGAGGAGATGAATCCGCCGCGGGTTTCCAGCTCGAGCGTGCCGTCGTCGCGGATCCCGGTCACCCGGAAACCGATCTCGTCCAGGTGCGCGACGAACACCACCACCGGACCGCCCTCGCCGAGGCGCACCCAGAGGTTACCCGCGGTGTCGGTCGAGGACACGGCCCACGCGGGGAGCAGTCGCTTCACCACCTCCCGCACCGGGCCTTCGGCGCCGGAGACGCCGTAGGTTTCGACGAGTGGGGCGAGGACGGATTGCGCCTCGGAGATTCGCACGGAGTCTTGCGCGGACAGGTAGACGGGCGGACCGGCGGACAGGAGCAGCACCGCCAGCACGCAGTCTCTGACCGCCTTCATCTTCCCTCCATCCATTGCACGATCTCCCGAACGAGCCTGTCCGCGTCGGCGAGAGCCACCGTCTCCACCGCCGTGTCCCCGTAGCGCGCCGGCAGGGCCGCGGTCTTGATGTCGTCGAACGGTCCCTGCAGGGCTTTCACGCTCGCGAGGCCGGCGTTGCTCGCATAGAGGCTCTGCACCGTGAACGCCACGACGACCGTGCCTTTCACCTTGGGCTTGGCCTGGACCGCCGCGGCGAGCGCGGCACAGGCAGCGCGCCGTCCGGCGGCGGGGGCGGCGAGCAGCCGCTCGCCGTATAGTTGCGGTCGCTTGGCGAGCGACACGGGCGCGAGCAGCGCGATCCCGAGACCCTGCGCCTCGGCCGCCGAGGTCGCGCCCACGTCCACGTACGCGTTGTCCACGGTAAATACGGGATCGGGCGTACCAGGCCCCACCCGACCGCGCGTCAGGTGCGTCGACTTCACGGCGACGACCCCGGGCACCGCGCCCCTCGCTCCAAAGACGGTCACGCGGTGACCCTCGAGCTGCTGATCGAGCAGCGGCGACGCCGTGCGGGTCGCACCACCCACGCGCCGCAGCAGCAGGAAGCCGTCTGGCAGGATGTTGCCCACGACATACCCGACCTCGTCGAGCGGACAGCTGAGGAGCCGCTTCGGGGAGCCCTGACCCAGCGTGAGCGTCACATTGCCCACCCGATCGCGGGCGCTGCCGGGGAAGAGGCCCCGGAGCGAGTCCGCCATCGCCTGCTCGAGACCGGTGACGGCGGTCATGCTCGCGAAGCGCAGGGCGAGCTGGTCAACGGATTGCCCGGACAGGCGGACAGGCGGACGGGCGGACAGAAGGAGAATGACCGCCGCCGCCGTTTTTCCCACGCTCAAGCGTGGGCCCGGTATGGCACGGTGCTGAAGCACACCGAGAAGACGCTTCAGCGTTGTGTTGCCCCGGGCCCATCCTTCAGGATGGGGACCAACGTGAAGACTACTGAGACCTCTTTTGCGTCGGATCATCCCCCAGCCTCACGGAAGGTTGATCAGCGACTACGAACGCGGGCCCGCCCGCGCCCAGCCGGACGGGCGCCTCCGGCACGCCCAGCCGTGCCAGCTCCACGACCACCTGCGGCAGCAACCGGTGCTCCACCTCGAGCACGCGCGCGGCGAGCGTGTCCGGCGTGTCGTCCGAGCGGACCGGCACGGGCCACTGCGCGATGATCGGACCCCGGTCGTACTCCTCGTCCACGTAGTGGACGGTCGCTCCGGAGAGCGCGACGCCGCTCGCGAGCACCGCTGTGTGGACCCGGCGGCCGTACATCCCGGGGCCACCGAACGCGGGGAGCAGCGCCGGATGGATATTAATCACGCGCCAACGAAGCTGCGCGACGGCGGCGGCCGGGATGCGCTTCAGATATCCTGCGAGCACGACGAGCTGGGCGTCCCCCGTGGCCGTGACGACCTCACCGGGATCGTCGGGGTGCGCGAGCACGGCCGTGTGCACCCCCGCCCGCCGCGCGCGCTCGAGCGCGCCCGCGGCCGCGCCGCTCGCGATGACGCGCGCAATCCGTGCCACCGGCGAGTCGTGCAGCGCGTCGAGCAGCGCCTGCAGATTCGTGCCGCCGCCCGAGACGAGCACGGCCACGGGAATCTGCGTCACCGATCGCAAGGGGTGAGCGAGCGAGGCTTCGATCCGGCGACGACGGTGAGCGTGAACGCCCCGGTGGCGAACCGCTCGCTGCTCGTCACCACGATGAAATAGTCTCCCGTTCGGGGCAGGCGTACGGTGAGTCGGGCGTTGCAGCGGCCGCCGGAATCGTCGTCCTGAGGCGCCGCGGCGTCGAAGCCGGGACCGAGCAAGAACGCGTACGCGTCGAAGGCGTCCGCCTTGAGGTCGATCGTGACGGTCTGGCCCGCTCGCCCTGCGAGCCGCCACTGCTGTGCGTACGTGCTCTCCGCGGTGAGGCGCGCGTCGCGCCGCGTGAGCGAGTCCCGCACCGTGTCTCCAACCGCGATCGTCCGGTGCCCCTGCGCCGCCAGCACGCCCGGGGACGTGGCGAGCGCGAGCAGGACGGTCAGTCTCAACCGATCCATGTCGCCCCGCAATCTGCGGGCGCTAGCCACCGCGCACAATCTCGGCGGCGGCGGCCGCGAGGTTGGCCACGACGGGGACGCCAAGGGCGCGCGCCTTCCCGACGTGCGCGGCGCCGCGGCCGGTCTCCACCAACAGCGCGCGTCCACCGAGCTGACGCGCGGGCGCGACGTCGCTCAGCCGGTCGCCCGCCCAGTAGCAGTGCGTCAGGTCCAGCGCGAGTGCCGCCTGCGCGTCTCGAAACAGCTTGAGGCCCGGCTTGCGGCATTCGCACGGACCGGTGAACTCCGGGTGATGCGGGCAGAAGTACGCGGCGTCGAGCCGAGCATCGCGCAGCGCGAGCAGCTCCACCAGACGGCGCTGTACCGCGCCGTAGGCCGTTGCGTCGTACAAACCGCGCGCGATGCCGGACTGGTTGGAGACGGTGATCACGAGCCAGCCCGCCCGGTTCAGCTGGTGAATCGCTTCTCCGGCGCCGGGGAGTAGGCGGACCTTGCCGGGATCGTGCAGGAATCCCGGGTCCTCCACGATGGTCCCGTCGCGGTCGAGAAACACGGCGCGGCGCGGAGATACCCGGGCTGAGAGCCCGGGCTCGGCGCGGGCGTCAGGCATCGAGCGCGGTCCGCACGGCGCGCGCCACGGTCTCCAGATCGTCAGGAAAGATGGTGCGCGGATCGAGGACCACGCGATCGTCGGCGATACGGGCGATCACCGGAGGCCGGCCGCCCCGCAGCCGCTCCGCCAAGGAGTTAGGTGTTAGGTGTTGGGGGTGAATCGCCAGCAGCCAGGTCTTGAGTTTCGCGCCCGGGAATGAACCCCCACCGACTTCCGATTCTCCCTCGATCAGCTCTGCGTCCTTGCCCACGTCTTTCTGCAACGCCTCTCCGCGGTGACGTATCTCCGCGACGTCTTCAGTGAGCATCCGAAGGACGGGTATCTCAACCCGGGCCCGCTCCGGATCTCGGTAAAGCGCGAGCGTCGCCTCGAGCGCCGCGAGCGTGAATTTGTCGGACCGGACCGCTCTCGCCAGCGGATCCTTGCGACACGCGGCGATCGCGTCTCGCGTGCCCAGCAGGATCCCGGCCTGCGGACCGCCGAGCAGCTTGTCTCCCGAGAAGGCGACGGCGTCCACGCCGCTCGCGAGGGCTTCCGCCACGCTGGGCTCGCCCGTGAGGCCCCAGGGCGAGAGGTCGACCAGGAGTCCGCTGCCCAGATCGTACAGGCTCACCGCACCTCGCGCACGCGCGACGCCTGCGATCTCCTGGGCGGAGACCTCGGCCGTGAAGCCCGTGACTTGGAAATTGGAGCGGTGGACCTTGAGCAGCAGGCGGGTGCGGTCGGTGACGGCGCCTTCATAGTCGCGCAGGTGCGTGCGGTTCGTGGTCCCCACCTCCACCAGCGTGGCGCCCGACCGGGCCATGATGTCCGGGATCCGGAACGCGCCGCCGATCTCCACCAGCTCGCCGCGCGATACGACCGCTTCGCCGTCGCGGGCCAGCGCCGAGAGAGCGACGAGGAGGGCTCCAGCCGCGTTGTTCACGACCAGCGCGTCTTCCGCCCCCGTCAGCTCCGCGAGGAGGTCCCGACACAGGGTGTGGCGTGAGCCGCGGGTTCCCTCCGTCAGATCGTATTCGAGATTCGCATATCCAGCGCCGATGCGGGTCATCGCTTCGCGGGCGGCGCGGGCGAGCGGCGCCCGGCCGAGGTTGGTGTGCAGCACCACGCCCGTGGCGTTGATCACCGTCAGGAGCGACGGTGCGGCGAGACGCTGCGCCTGCGCGTGGACCGCCGCGCCCCAGCCCTCGGGAGGGGCGGCGCCGCCGTTGGCCCGCGCGTGCTCGATCGTGTCCCGCACGGCTCGCACCACCAGGCCGCGCGGATGCGCGCGGAGGAGTGCCGCCACGTCGGGCTCGGCGAGGAGGGCGTCCACCGCGGGCAGCCGGCGGCGAGGGTCGGTCACCGTACCTTGGCCTTGGTGGTGTCGCGCGGCGGCGGTTTCGGCACGGGGACCTGGACCACCCCGACGCCGTCCGCGGCGACGCCGCTCAGGTTGATCGCTCCGTGCACCCGCACGAGGTACTTCCCCCCGGGTGTGAGCGGCTGCGCGGTCTGGATAATGATCCGGTCGTAGGGCACCGGCCGCTGGCCCAGGAGCCTCCGGACGCGGGCGGTGTCGACCCGCGCGGCCGATGTGTCTCGCGGAGCCCGCGCGGCGGGCGCCCGCGGCGGCGGGGCGGTGGGCGGCGTCGGCCGGACGCGCGACGTGTCGCGCCGTGCGGTCGTATCTCGCAACCGCTTGAGCGAGTCGGCCACCGCCCGCGCCCGCGCCTGCAGCGAATCGAACACCGCCGGTCGGTACAGGGCCCGCACGGCGACGGGTGTCGTGTCGGGCAGCGCGAACACGCGCACTCGGGCGGTGTCGGGCGGACGCGCCGGATCGAGCGGCTCGGAGAAGGTGACGCGGACCGTGACCGAGTCCACCGATTCGACGGTGCGCATCCGCGGGCCGACGGTGTCGTGCACGAACGCCCAGAGGACGGCACTCGCCGTCGAGTCGACCGTGACGGTGACGGTGTCGAATGGCTCGCGCCGGTCCAGGCGGCGGTTGTTGTTCGCGTCCTGAATGACCCATACGCGATAGCGCCCGGGCGGGATCTCCCCCAGCCGGAAGTTTCCGCCGGAGTCCGTCAACGTGACGTATGCCGCGGTGTCGGGGAGCGGGGTGGCCCGGATGACGGCCTGCGTGAGCAGCCGCTGCTCCACCCACAGGAGCGCGGTCCCGCTGAGCGCGGCCCCGGGCAGAGCGCCGCCGGTCGAGAAGATGATCGTCGTGCCGGTCTTCGTGATGTTGCGCCGCAGGTCCGCGATGCCGGGTAGCACCTGGAGGTGGTACACCCGGTTCGGCTTCCACCCTTCTTCCGGCTGGACGTGAATCTCGCTGCGGTGCCAGGACACCTTCACGTCCCCTGCCACCGGTGACAACACGATCTTCTGCGCCAGGCCGGTGATGGCGCCCGTCCCCCCCCCTCCGCCGCCGGGGCTTCCCGGCGCCTCGTCGATCACCTCGTCGAACTGGACGACGGCCTTGCCCCGGAAATCGGGCACGACCGCCCCCGACTCAGGTGTCGTGCGCAAGATGGCGGCCGGCGTGGTGCGGGGCGGGCCGCCCGGCGGCGCACCCTGGCTCGCACAGCCGAACGCCAGAGCGCTTACGAGCAGCCCAGCGACTTGAGCTTGTCGGCCAGGACCTGCCGCTGGTCGTGCCACGCTCGCTCCTTCTCGCGCTCCTTGGCGACCACTTCGGCGGGCGCCCGGGCGACGAACTGCTGGTTGGTGAGCTTGGCGGCGAGCCCCGCCAGCTGCTGCTCGAGCCGGGTGAGCTCGCCCGACAGACGCCGACACTCCTGCTGCACGTCGATCGCATCCGACAGCGCCACGAACACTTCGCTCCCGTCCGTGAGCACGGCGTGCGCGCCGGCGCCTCGTCCCTGACCGTCGAATGCGAGCTCTGCAAGCTGCGCCAGACGAATGATGGCTTCTCGTTCGCCCTGGAACGCCTGGCGCGCGTCCTCAGCCTTCGCGGCGAGCGCAGCCTCGAGTCGCGCTTTCGGGGGAATCCGGTATTCCGCCCGGATGTTGCGGATCGCGGATACCGCCTCCTGCACCCGACCGAAGTCTTTCCACGCCCGCTGATCGTAGAGTGCCGCGCGCACGCGGGGCCACTCGGCGATGATGAGGAGGTCCTCCGGCTTTCGGCCCGGGAGCTTCTGCCACAACTCCTCCGTAATGAAGGGGACCACCGGGTGGAGCAGTCGCAACACAATGTCGAACGCGTAAGCGAGGACTGATCGCGCGGCATCCGCACTCGCGCCGCTGGCCACGAGGCGTGGCTTTACGGCCTCCACGTACCAGTCGGCGAGATCCCTCCACGCGAGCTGGAACGCGAACTTCGCCCCATCGTCCAGCCGGAACTCGTCGAATGCCTGCGTCACCTGCTCAATCGCGTACTGCGTTCGAGCTAGTATCCACCGGTCCGCCAGCGGAAGTGACTTCGCGTCGAGCGCGTCAAGCGGCTGCACCCGCTCCGGCAGCTGCGCCAGAATGAACCGCCCGATGTTCCACAGCTTGTTGGCGAAGTTGCGCCCGGGGGCGAACGTCGTCTCGAGGTCGTTCGGGTCGAGGGTCACGTCGGCGCCGAGCGAGCTGCCCGCGATCAGGGTCCAGCGCAGCGCGTCCGCGCCGTACAGCCGCACCACGTCGAGCGGGTCGATCCCGTTGCCGAGCGACTTGGACATCTTGCGATGCTGGGTGTCGCGCACCGTGCCGTGCAGGTACACCGTGGCAAACGGGCGTGCGCCGCGAACGTAATACCCGGCCATGATCATCCGGGCGACCCAGAAGAACAGGATCTCCGGTGCCGTGACGAGGGTGTGGCCCGGGTAGAAGCGCTTCAGGTCGGGCGTCTCATCCGGCCAGCCGAGCGTCGCGAACGGCCATAGCCAGGACGAGAACCACGTGTCGAGCACGTCGGGATCCTGCTCGACCGGGCCGCCGCACTTGGGGCAGGTCTTCGGGTCCTCGCGGTCGGCCCATTGGTGAGCGCACTTGGTGCAATTGAACACCGGGATACGGTGGCCCCACCACAGCTGTCGCGAGATGTTCCAGTCGCGGATGTTCGCCATCCAGTGCTCATAGGTCGCGCCCCACCGCTCGGGGACGAGGCGAATCGCTCCGCTCCGGTACGCCTCGAGCGCGGGCTGCGCGAGCGGCTTCATCTTCACGAACCACTGATCCGACAGCCGCGGCTCCACCACCGAGTCGCAGCGGTAGCAGTGCCGCACCGCGTGCCGATGCGGCTCCACCTTCTCGAGCAGGCCGCGCTCCTTGAGCATGTCCACGATCTTGTCGCGCGCCTCGAAGCGATCGAGGTCGGCGAGCGCCTTCGGCACGCGCGTCGGATGCTCCATCCGCCCGTCCTCGGTCATCACCAGAGGCATCTCGAGCTTGTGCCGCAGCCCGATCTCGAAGTCGGTGGCATCGTGCGCCGGAGTCACCTTCACGAAACCCGTCCCGAACCCGGGCTCGACCGCGTTATCGGCGATGATCGGCACCGGCAGGTCGATGATCGGCAGCCGGGCGACCTTGCCCACGAAGGCTCGATGGCGCGCGTCCTTGGGATTCACCGCCACCGCCGTGTCGCCCAGCAGCGTTTCGGGGCGGGTGGTGGCCACGGTCAGGTACCGCGTGGGGCCGCCCTCCACGGGATAGCGGATGTAATACAGCTTGCCTTCGATGTCCCTGGATTCGGCCTCTTCGTCCGACAACGCCGTGAGGCAGCGCGGGCACCAATGGATGACCCGATGGCCGCGGTAGATCAGCCCCTCCTCCCACAGGCGCACGAACACTTCCCGCACCGCCCCCGAGTAGGCCGGGTCGAACGTGAACCGCGTTCGGGTCCAATCACAGGACGCGCCGATCAGCTTGAGCTGCTCGAGAATCGTAGCGCCGGTCTCTTTCACGAAGGCCCAAACCCGCGCGACGAACGCGTCGCGGCCGAGGTCGAAGCGGGTTTTCCCCTCCTTCGCGATGAGGCGCTCCACCACGTTCTGGGTGGCGATGCCGGCGTGGTCGGTGCCGGGGAGCCACTCCGCTTCGCGCCCCCGCATTCGCTCGAACCGGATCAGCACATCCTGGATCAAGATGTTGAGCCCCTGGCCCGTGTGCAGGATCGCCGTGATGTTGGGGGGAGGCATGACGATCACGTACGGAGGCTTCGGCGAGTCGACCCGGGCCGTGAACACGCCGCGCTCCAGCCAGCGCCGGTACAGCGGGCGCTCGACGGCGTGTGGGTCGTACTGGGGCGGCAGCTCGAAGCGGGACATTCCTTATAATAAGGCAGGATGGGAGAGGTTAGAGGAGGTTCGGGAGGTTGGAGGAGGTTGAGACGCGAGCGGACCAACCTCCTCTAACCTCCTCTAACCTCCCCCGACCTCCCCCATCCTGCTAGAATACCGTCGCATGCCCGACGATTCTCCGGTGCTCCCCCCGAGCCGCATCGCGCGCTGGTTTGCGATCGCCGCGGTGATCGTGTTCACCCTCGCGCTCTACTTCCGCGACGGACGTCGGGTGCCGCCCCTGGCGGGCAGTCCCGCGGCGAGCGGTCAGCCGGCCAACTGACCCGATGCCTCCCGAAATCCGTGTCACGCTCCCCGATGGGAGCGAGAAACGTGTCCCTGCTGGCTCCACGGGCGCTGACCTCGCGAAGGCGATCGGGCCGGGGCTCGCGAAGGCCGCCCTCGCGGTGCGCGTGAATGGCAACGTCTGGGACTTGACGCGCCCCCTGCCCGAGGGGGGGGCCAAGGTCACGATCCTCACGGACAAGGACCCGCAAGCGCTCGAGCTGCTGCGCCACTCCTCGGCCCACGTCCTGGCGACGGCGGTCCGGCAGGTCTTCCCCCACGCGCAGATCGGATTCGGTCCCCCGATCGAGGACGGCTTCTACTACGACTTCGCGGTGGAACGGCCCTTCGGGCCGGAGGATCTGGAGGCGATCGAGAAGAAGATGGTGGAGGTGGTGGAGGCCGATTACCCGTTTGTCCGCGAGGAGGTCTCGCGCGCAGAAGCGAAGCGGCGTTTCAAGGATGACCCCCTCAAGCTCGAACGCATCGAAGACCTCGGACCGGACGAGGTGATCTCCGTCTACACCGACGGCCCATTCGTGGATCTGTGCCGCGGTCCCCACATACCGAGCACCGGACGGATCAAGCACTTCAAGCTGTTGCACGCCGCCGGAGCCTACTGGCGCGGCGATGAGCGCCGCCAGATGCTGCAGCGCATCTACGGCACCGCGTGGTTCACCAAGGACGCCCTCGAGGGGTATCTGCGGCGGCTCGAGGAGGCCAAGAAGCGGGACCACCGCGTGCTGGGGAAGCAGCTCGACCTGTTCTCGATTCAGGAGGACGTGGGCCCGGGGCTCGTGTTCTGGCACCCGAAGGGCGCCATGATCCAGCACCAGCTGCGGCGCTTCATCGAGGACACGATCCTGGAGCGCGGCTACTCGCTGGTCTACACGCCGAACGTGACCCGTGAGGAGTTGTTCCTCCGCTCGGGGCACCTGCCGCTGTACGCGGCGAACCAGTTCCCACCCATGGCCGCGGGGGAGGGAGAGTCGGAATCCGTGCGCTATCGGGTGAAGCCGATGAACTGCCCGATGCACATCCTCATCTACGCGGCACAGCAGCGCAGTTACCGCGACCTGCCGGTCCGGCTCGCCGAGATCGCCAATGTGTACCGCAACGAGCGATCGGGCACGCTGCACGGGATGCTGCGCGTGCGCGGGCTCACGATGGACGACGCCCACATCTTCCTGCGCGAGGACCAGATCGAGCAGGAGATCTTCCAGCTCCTCGATATCGTGGAGCTGGTGCTCGGGAAGACATTCGGGCTCTCCTACCGGCTCGACCTGGCAACGCGCCCCGACAAGAAGCTGGGTACCGACGCGACCTGGGACCAGGCGGAGCGAGCGCTCGAGCAGGCGCTCACGCACCGCGGCGCCACCTACCGCGTCGACCAGGGCGGGGGGGCGTTCTACGGACCCAAGATCGACGTCAAGTTCAACGATGCCATCGGTCGCGAGTGGCAGGGCGCCACGATCCAGCTGGATTTCGAGCAGCCTGAGCGCTTCGGACTCGAGTACACGGGCGAGGACAACCGGCCGCACCGACCGGTCATGATCCACCGCGCGATCTTCGGCACGTTGGAGCGGTTCGTGGGATTCCTGATCGAGCACTTCGCGGGGGCCTTTCCGCTCTGGCTCGCTCCCGAGCAGGTCCGCGTGTTGCCGATCTCGGACGCGCAGGCGCCTGCTGCGCGCGCGCTACACGAGCGGCTGCGTGCCGCGGGCATCCGCTCGCATCTCGACGAGCGCAACGAAACCCTCAACTACCGGATCCGCGACGGCGAGCTGCAGAAAATCCCGTACATGGCCGTGATCGGGCAGCGCGAGGCCGAGGCGGGGAGCGCAGCGGTGCGCTCGCGGGGCGCGGGGAACAAGCAGGTAGTGCTGGCCACGCTTGAGTTCGTGGCGAAGTTGCAGGAAGAGGTTCGCACCCGGAGCTTGGCCCCGTTAGTTTGAGATGATGAGCAGCAGCGATCATACAACCCCCGTGATTCTGAGCGCCGTCCGGACGCCCATCGGGAAGTACCTCGGCGGGCTCGCGCCGCTCCCCGCGCCGCGCCTCGGCGCCATCGTGATCCGCGAGGCCGTGCGCCGCGCCGGGATCGACGCCGGCGCGGTCGACGAGGTGATCATGGGAAACGTGCTCCAGGGCGGCGTCGGGCAGGCACCGGGGCGCCAAGCGGCGATCCAGGGAGGCCTCCCGGGGACCGTACCGGCGCTCACGATCAACAAGGTCTGCGGATCGGGCCTCAAGGCCGTGATGCTCGGCGCCCAAGCGGTCCGCGCGGGCGACGAGCAGTGCGTCGTGGCCGGTGGGATGGAGTCGATGTCGAACGCGCCGCACTACGCGTACGGCCTGCGCGGCGGCATCAAGGTGGGCAACGCCAACCTGGTGGACGGCATGATCCACGACGGTCTGTGGGACTCGTTCTCGAACACGCACATGGGGAACCTCGCGGAATACACCGCCCAGAAGGCGGGTGTGTCACGCGCCGACCAGGACGCGTTCGCGTTGGCGAGCCACCAGAAGGCCGTGGCGGCGATGGAGGCGTGCCGCTTCAAGGCGGAGACGATCCCGGTCGAGCTTCCTGGGAAGCAAGGTCCGATGGTGGTCGAGAAGGACGAGGGTCCCCGCAAGGACACCTCGCTCGCCGCGCTGGCCGCGCTCAAGCCGTCGTTCGAGCAGGGTGGGACCGTGACGCCGGGGAACGCGCCCGGGTTGAACGACGGCGCGAGCGCACTGGTCGTCACGTCGCTGGCGTTTGCGAAGGCGCACGGCCTGAAGCCGCTGGCCCAGGTCACCGCGTACGCCAGCGCCGGCGGCGAGCCCCGGGATCTGTTCTTCGCGCCCATCGTGGCCGTGCAAAAGCTGCTGGCGAAAACCCAGACGCAGATCGGGGACTACGATTTGATCGAGGCGAACGAAGCGTTCGCGGTGCAGGCGATCGCCGACGGACGCGCCCTCGGGTGGGACTGGGCGCGCGTGAACGTGAACGGGGGCGCCATCGCCCTCGGGCACCCGATCGGCGCCTCCGGCGCGCGTATCCTCACGACGCTCCTGTACGCCTTGAAGGACCGGAAGCAAACGACCGGCCTCGCGACCCTGTGTCTCGGGGGCGGCAACGCCGTGGCCCTCAGCGTGGAGATGCTCTGATGCAGGCTCAGACCGCCGTCGCGTCCGCTCCGACTCTCACCGGTCGGCGCGCCCTCGCCGTCCTCGCAGGCGTCGCCCTGGTCGCCATCGCGGCCCAGATCGCGATCCCTCTTCCGGGCACGCCGGTGCCGATGACGCTGCAGCCGTTGGCCGTGCTGCTCGTGGGCGGCATGCTCGGACCGCGGCTCGGCGCCGGCTCGCTGCTGTTGTATCTCGCGCTCGGTGCCGCCGGGCTGCCGGTCTTCACGCCGTTCGGTGCGCCGGGAGTCGGCCGGCTGTTCGGCCCGACGGGCGGCTACCTGCTCGCCTACCCGATCGCCGCCTACGCCGTCGGGAGGCTCGCGGGCGACGCACGCCGTTGGGGTCGGGTCACGCTCGCGGTACTCGTCGGCCTCACGCTCATCCACCTCGGTGGGCTGGCGCAGCTGCTGATCATCACGCACAGCCTGCATGACGCCGCGCGACTCGGCACGTGGCCATTCGTCATCGGCGACCTGGCGAAACTGGTCGTCGCAAGCGTCGTCCTGCGGCCCACGGTGAGTGCCCTGCGCGCGCGCCTATGATGGCGCGCGTTTCGTTTGCGGCATGAGCCGTGTCGCGGTGGTCGGCGCCGGCACGATGGGGAACGGCATCGCGCACGTGTTCGCCCAGCACGGCTGGGACACCACGCTGATCGACGTCGCGCCCGGCCTGCTCGAGCGAGTGCTCGCCGTCATCCGGACGAACTTCGAGCGGCAGGTGAAGAAAGGGACGGTCACCGCGGAGCAGCGCGACGCCGCACTGGCGCGCATCCGGACCTCGATGAGCCTCGACGCGGTCGCGGACGCCGAGCTGGTGGTCGAGGCGGCCACCGAGCAGCCCGACGTCAAGTTCAAGATCTTCCGCGACCTCGACCGGTTGGCGCCGCCTGCCGCGATCCTCGCGAGCAACACGTCCTCCATCTCGATCACCACGATTGCCGCCCAGACCAAGCGCCCCGCTCGAGTCGTCGGCATGCACTTCATGAACCCGGTCCCCGTGATGCCGCTGGTCGAAGTGATTCGCGGGCTCGAGACGCACGAAGAGACCGTTGGGAAGGTGGTGGAGGTGGTGAAGGTTCTGGGGAAGACACCGGTCGTGGTCAACGACGCACCCGGCTTCGTGTCGAACCGCGTGCTCCTGCCCATGATCAACGAGGCGATTTTCTGCGTGATGGAAGGTGTCGCCACGCCGGACGCGATCGACACCGTCATGAAGCTGGGCATGAACCATCCCCTCGGGCCGCTGGCGCTCGCCGATCTGATCGGGCTCGACGTATGTCTCGCGATCCTCGAGGTGCTGCACCGCGACCTGGGGGACGACAAGTACCGGGCGGCGCCCCTGTTGCGGCAAATGGTGGCAGCCGGGCGCCTGGGCCGGAAGAGCGGGCGCGGCTTCTATGTCTATCGCGATTGAGCCGCCGGGCCTCTCCGAGACGCAGCGTCAGATCGTCGAGCTGGCGCGCGAATTCGCGCGCACCAAGATCGAGCCGTTCGCGGCGGAGTGGGACCGCCGGGCGTACTTCGATCGCGAGGTGATCGACGAGCTCGGCCGGCTCGGGTTCCTCGGCATGTGCGCGCCGGAGGAGTACGGCGGGCTCGGGCTCGACACCCTCACCTACCTGCTCGTGCTCGAGGAGATCGCCGCCGCGGACGCGAGCATCGCCGTATCGCTCTCGATCCACAACGCCATTCCGACCACGATGCTGATGCGCCACGGCAGCTCCGCCCAAAAGGATCGCTGGCTCAAGGCGATGTCGCGCGGCGAGCTGTTGGCCGGCTTCGCGCTGTCCGAGCCCGAATCGGGCTCCGATGCCGCCGCGCTGCGCACCCGCGCCGTCCGAGACGGCGACCGCTGGGTGCTGTCGGGCGCGAAGGCCTGGGCCACCAACGGCGGTACGGCCGACCTGATGATGGTGATGGCTCGCTCGGAGCGCGGGATCTGCGCCTTTATTGTGCCCACCGACGCTCCCGGTTATCGTCCGGGGAAGCCGGAGGACAAGATGGGCCTCCGGGCCTCGAACACCGTCGCGCTCGCGCTCGAAGACGTGCGCCTGCCCGCCGACCATCTCCTGGGGGAGGACGGCGAAGGGTTCGCGTACGCCATGGAGGGCCTCGACGCCGGACGCCTCGGCATCGCGGTGCAGGCGGTCGGGATCGCGCGCCGGGCGCTCGAGCACTCGGTGGCCTACTGCGCCGAGCGACGGCAGTTCGGGCGGCCGCTGCGGGAGTTCCAGGCGGTGCAGTTCAAGCTCGCCGACATGGCGACGCGGGTAGAGGCGGCCCGCGCGCTGGTGCACGCGGTCGCGACGCGCCGGGACCGGGGCGAGGACACGACCGCGCAAACGAGCATGGCCAAGCTGTTCGCCTCCGAGGCCGCGATGTGGGTGACGACCCAGGGCGTCCAGCTGTTCGGCGGCTACGGTTACATGCGCGATTTTCCGGTGGAGAAACTGTTCCGGGACGCCAAGGTGACGGAGATCTATGAAGGCACCAGCGAAATCCAGCGGATCATCGTCGCCCGCGGTCTCTATCCCCGCGCCTAGTGCCGCTGCTGACCCCGGGCCCACGCCCGGGGAACGCGAAGGGCTCGATCTGTTTGCCCTGCTCGCGGAGCACGAGCACGAGCAGGTCAGCGCGTACTACGATCCATCCACCGGGTATCGCGGCATCATTGCGATCCACTCGACGGTGCTCGGGCCCGCGCTGGGTGGCACGCGCTTCTGGAGCTACCCGAGCGACACCGCCGCGCTGGTCGACTGCCTCCGGCTGGCGCGCGGTATGACCTACAAGGCCGCCGTGGCGGGGCTCAACCTCGGCGGCGGGAAGAGCGTCATCATCGGCGACAACCGCACCACGCGACGCGAAGGGCTGTTCCGGGCCCACGGCCGCCACGTCGAATCGCTCAAGGGGCGCTACATCACGGCCGAAGACGTCGGGACCGGCACCGGCGACATGGAGTACATCAAGGCCGAGACGAACCACGTGACGGGCCTGATCGGCACGTCGGGGGACCCGTCCCCCGTGACCGCCTACGGGGTGTACCGCGGGATGAAGGCCTGCGTGCGCTACCGCTCCGGCTCCGATAGCCTGGCCGGGAAATCGGTCGCTTTGCAGGGATGCGGGTCCGTAGGCTATCATCTGGCGAAACTGCTCCGCGCGGAGGGGGCGGACATCATCTGCACCGACATCGATCCGCAGCGGGTGAAGCGCGTGGTGGAGGAGTGCGGAGCCAAGGCGGTCGCGTCGGATGCGATCTACGACGTGCGGGCCGCGATCTTCGCCCCCTGCGCGCTCGGTGCGGTGATCAACGACGCCACCGTCCCGCGGCTGCAAGTGGAGATCGTGGCGGGCGCGGCGAACAACCAGCTCGCCCTGGACCGGCACGGCGATCTGCTCGAGCGGCGCGGGATCACCTACGCCCCCGACTACGTCATCAACGGTGGCGGCCTGATCAACGTGAACGCCGAGCTCCACGGCTGGGCGCCCGAGCGCGCGCGCTCGAAGGCGGGGGAGATCTACGACACGCTGCTGCGCGTGTTCGAGATCGCGCGCGAGGAGGGGATTCCCAGCCATCAGGCGGCGGACCGGCTGGCCGAGCAGCGCATCGCCGCGATCGCCCAGGTGCGGCGGAACTTTGTCTGAGCGGATCTACGTGGGCGCGGACCACGCGGGCTTCCAGCTGAAACAGAAGGTCGTCGACGAGCTGAAGCGGCTGGGCTACGAGCCGGTGGACGCGGGCCCCCAGGCGATGGATCCGGCGGACGACTATCCCGATTACGGCCGGCCGGTCGCCCAGGCGGTGAGCACGGGGAGCGTGAAGCGCGGCGTGCTGACTTGCGGGACGGGGCTGGGCATGGCGTACGTGGCCAACCGCTTTCCGCGCGTGCGCGCGGCGGTGGCGTGGACCCCGGAAATCGCGGAGCTGGCGCGCAAACACAACGACGCCAACGTGCTCGTGCTGCCGTCGCGGTTCGTAAGCGAGGAAGAAGGGATGGAGATCCTGCGCAAGTGGCTCGACACGGCATTCGAGGGCGGGCGCCACGAACGGCGCGTCGCAAAGATCGACGCATGATCGATCGGCGCGCGTCGCTCGCCCAGGCGGACCCGGCCGTCTTCCAGCTGATCCGCCGCGAGGTGGAGCGACAGGAGCACGGGCTGGAGCTGATCGCGAGCGAGAACTTCGTGTCGGTCGCGGTGCTCGAGGCCATGGGCACGGCGCTCACGAACAAGTACGCGGAGGGGCTCCCGCGGAAGCGGTATTACGGCGGCTGCGAGGTCGTCGACGAAGTCGAGCAGCTCGCCATCGATCGGGCCAAGGCCCTGTTCAAGGCGGAGCACGCGAACGTCCAGCCGCACTCCGGGGCGCAGGCGAACCTGGCCGCGTACCTCGCGGTGGCGAAGCCCGGCGACACCCTGCTCGGCCTGGCGCTGCCGCACGGCGGCCATCTGACCCATGGCGCGCCCGTGAACTTTTCGGGCACGCTGTTCCGCGCCACGCATTACGGTGTCCGCGAGGACACCGGCCGCATCGACTACGACCAGGTGCGCGAGATCGCGCGCCGCGAGCGCCCGCGCATCCTGATCGGCGGCGCCAGCGCCTACGCGCGCATCATCGATTTCGCGACCCTCAAAGCAATCGCGGACGAGGTCGGCGCGATCTTCATCGTGGACATGGCGCACGTCGCCGGGCTCGTAGCCGCGGGGCTCCACCCCTCGCCGGTGCCGCATGCGCAGATCGTCACGACGACCACGCACAAGACCTTGCGCGGTCCGCGCGGCGGATTGATCCTCTGCCAGGAGGCATTCGGCAAGGAGGTCGACAAGCAGGTGTTCCCGGGCATCCAGGGCGGCCCGCTCGAGCACGTGATCGCGGCGAAAGCGGTGGCGCTGGGCGAGGCGCTCGCCCCCGAGTTCAAGGCGTATGCCACGCAGGTCGTGCGTAATGCGCAGGCCCTCGCCGCGGCGCTCGTCGCGCGGGGCTATGCCATCGTGTCGGGGGGCACGGATACCCACCTGATGCTCGTGGATCTGCGGCCCAAGCAGGTGACCGGCAAGGAGGCCCAGGAGCTGCTCGACCGGGCCGGCATCACAGTGAACAAGAACACGATTCCCGGCGATCCCCAGAAAGCGTTCGTCACGAGCGGGGTCCGCATCGGCACCCCGGCCGTGACCACCCGCGGTTTCACCGAGGCCGAAATGCTCAAAGTGGCGGAGTTCATCGACACCGTGCTCACGAAAAAGGACGACGCGACCATCGCGCGCGTACAGGCCGACGTGCGCGAGCTGGCGGAGCAGTTCCCGCTGTACGCGCCGCCGGCGCGCGCCGCCGTGGCGGGAGGGTTCCATGCCCGATAGCAGCGGCTTCTCCGGCCGGCCCTCCCGTGGCTCGGGCTCCCTCACGGTGCACCCCGCCGAGGAGCTCGAGGTCTACTTCAACGAAGTCGCCCACGGCCGTCCCGTGGGCTTCGTCGCCTCGTCCAAGTGGAAGCCACCGACCGACATTTACGAGACCGACGACGCCCTGGTGGTCTACATGGACATCGCCGGGATGCGCTCGGAGGACTTCACGGTCGAGTACGTGGACGGCGTCCTGACGATCGCCGGCGAGCGCACCGCGCGGCGCCACGAAGGCAAGCCCCATTATCACGGGATGGAAGTGCAGGTCGGGCCGTTCGAGCGCCGCTTCCGCCTCCCGGTGTCGGTCGACCCCGAGAGCATTCGGGCGAACTACGAGCAGGGCTTCCTCGAGGTCCGGCTCGCGAAGCTCCCGCCCCGCCTCTCGGGCCCGCAGTCGGTGCGGGTGCAGTAAGTGGATCGCCTCCCCGTCCTGCCGCTCGGCCGGATCGTGGTCTACCCGCACGTCGTGCTGCCCATGGCGCTCACCGATCCGTCCGCCGTCCAGCTGATCGACGAGGTGGTCCAGGGGAACAAGCGCCTGCTGCTGGGCGTGGTGCGCCCGCTGGGCGGCACCGAGCCCCCGGAGGGCGCCGTGATGCAGGCCCGCGCCGACGAGCTGTACGAAGTCGGCACGCTCGGCACCGTCGTCCGCATGCTCAAGCTGGGGGACGGCTCGGTGCGCGTCATGGTGCAGGGGCTCGAGCGCGCGCGGCTCGTCGAGGTGACCCCCGCCGAGCATTGGCTGATGGCGGGCTACGAGCCGCTCCCCAACACGCTGATCGAGGACGCACGCACCGAAGCCCTGAAGCGCACGGTGCACGCCCAGTTCTCCCGGGTCATCGACATCGCGCCCTACCTGGGGGAGGAGCTGCACGAGGTCCTGGTCGGCATCAGCGACGCCGGCAAGCTGGCCGACTTCGTGGCCGCGAACCTGGACTTGGCCCTTCCGGCCAAGGCCGAGCTCCTGGCGCTCGACGACGTGAACCGCCGCCTCGAGCGGCTCGCCGAGCTGCTGGGCCAGGAGCTGCAGGTCCTGGAAGTCGGCAGTCAGATCCAGGAGAAGGTGCGCACGCGCCTCGACCAGAATCAGCGGGAGTACGTGCTGCGCGAGCAGCTGCGGGTGATCCGCCAGGAGCTGGGCGAGGAAGAGGGAGAGGACGAGCTGACGGAGCTCACCGGCCGGCTCGAGGCTGTCGGCCTCCACGACGAGGCCAAAAAGGTCGTCGACCGGGAGCTCAAGCGGTTGCGCCAGATGTCGCCGCAATCGGCCGAGTACCACGTGGCCCGCACCTACCTCGAAGTGATCGCGACGCTGCCCTGGAGCCGCACGTCGGAAGACCGGCTCGACCTGAAGGCCGC
>WNGK01002453.1_pt1 | contig 25955 bp, 28 predicted proteins | sample 5400601 | NCBI WGS metagenome assembly WNGK01 (sample SAMN13153376, study PRJNA577476) | soil metagenome | isolation source: 60 cm soil or saprolite under Garry oak tree replicate 1 | place: USA:California | collected 2016-06-15
AATGCGCAGGGGCGGGTGTGGCTGATCATTTGCATATTCACATCGTTCCGCGCTGGAGCGGTGACACCAATTTTATGCCGATCCTTTCCGGCACGCGCACCCTCTCAGAAGGGTTGCGCGCGCTTTATGACAAATTGATGGAAGCGCAAACAAAGATCGAAGAGTCCCGCAGTGGCGGGACGCCGCACGCATGAACGGCTGGGTCGATGCGCCCCCAGCAAGGAAAGGATTGGGGTGTTTCGCCCGGGGCTGTCTGATCCTCGTTGTTTTTGCGATCGTGCTCGCGATCGCTTGTTTTGCTGGCATGTATTGGGGTTTTCAGCGGCACTCCGCAATACTGCATGGCACTTATTGGCTGGCGAAAACGCATTCGATCGCCGAAGCGCCTGCGCCTGTTCCTGAGTTCAACGCTTCGGACGATCAAATTCAAGCGGTCCATGAGCGGTGTCAGGATTTCGAACAAAAAGCGCGCGCGGGTCAGCCAGCTCAACTCGAGCTGACGGCGGATGACATTAACGCTTTGATCGTCACTAATCGGAAAGCGCGCAGCAAAGCTTTTGTCTCCATCGAGGAGAATCGCTTGCGTCTCCAGGCGAGTATTCCGCTTGGAGAACTTATCGGCAGATCGGGCTATTATTTTAACGGCGACGTCGCGGTCGAATTAAAAGGCGCGGAATCGCTGGAGAATCCGCAGCTGAACCGGATCGTTGTGAACGGCGAGCGGGTGCCGAGCGATCTTTTAAGTTGGAAATATCGTTCCAAGCCATTGCGCGACTATCTGGCTGATTACCGGAACAGTTATGATATCGGTACGATTGAAATTCGGGACGGCAAATTGATTCTGCGATCGCGCACCGAGTAAGAGAATTCCAAACCAGCCACAGATGAACACAGACTCGCACAGATAAGAGATGCTCGAATTCGAACCTCAGGACGAAACTCCATTTCTACACAAGGGAGGTCACGGAAGCAATTATTGGATCCGCTTTTGAGGTCCTACTCAATTGCGGGCGGTACGAGGTCGAATACAAACGGTCTCCTTTTCTGAATCTGTGTTTCATCTGTGTTCATCTGTGGCTGAAGCAGCCTGCCGGGTGCGTGTTAGCCGACAGGCAAGATGCCCGTCGGCCCCACAGCCAGGATGACTATGCTCCATTCCGCGGCGATTAATGCGGCTGCATTATTTCGCGCACAAAGACGTTGAGCTGTCCGTCTTCCTGTTTGCGCACTTCGGTAATTTCGTACGGCCGCATCTCATCCCGGCTTACCTCCGTGCCTTGGTGCGGAGGCACGTAGCCGGCTGGAAATTCGACAATGATACGCGTAGATGAGCCTCCGCCGAAGTGAAGCACTTTGTCCGTTAGCTTTGTGCGCGGGCGTAACACGGCGCGATTGGCATCGGAAAAATTCACGACGAATTGTCCCTTCAAATAAACGCGCTCACCTGCAAGCCCGCGCTCGGCGACATCTCGCAGATCGCTTGTTCCGACAAGGCGGCCGAGCGGCATTTTGCCCGGTGGAAATGTCTTCCAACTGCCGCCACCCGCGTTTGAGGCCAGAGCTACGTTGGAAGTATCGGCGGGAACGGGCTTGGCAGGCAGAACTGGCACTGGCGTTGCGGTTGGAACAGACAAAGCCTGGGCTACGGGTTCGGTCCCGGCTCCGGAAGTTTTCGGAGTTTGCGCCGATGTAACAGCAGCAACGTTTGGCGGCGTGGGCGCTGACGCGACTGTGATCGGTGTCGCGGTTGGCGCACTTGGTTTCTGAGCAACAACCGGCTGCGCAGGAGTCGATGCGGGCGGTGGAGATTCGAGCTTCTGCTTCTTCGACTTTTTGCCTTTTGGCATTGGCGTTGGCTTGGCGAGCTTTTCATTCTTTGCCATAACAGGCGGCATCGCTGGTGTACCAACAGGCCTGGCTTGTTCGACGCGCACTAGTTCGTTCTGGGGTGGAGGCGTCGCGCTGGGGCTCAGGCCGGCTATAGGAACCGGGCCACCCTGGGCTATTGCGGCCTTTTGCCGGTACTCTGTAATGCGCTGCTCAATTGCGGTGCGTTCGTGTGCTTTAAATAACGGCCAGCCCGCAGTCAGGTTGAGAGTAATTGGTGGTTCCAGGCGGAAAGTCCCCAGGCCACGTGTGACTGTATAACTTCCGTAAAGCAAAGGGACAGCCGTAACCATAATGCGGCCATCGACCAATCGCTCTGCATGAATTACTGCAGAAATGTCATGTGTGCGTTCCAGTTTGATTTCCAACCCGACGTTAAGCGTCTGTTTCATTAACGGCAACGCTTCGGGGTTCGCCGGGTAGAGATGTTCCATAACCAGCTCACCGTTATCGACTGCATTCGTCAGGGCCACCATGCCCGAGGTAAACACATCGCCAGGGCCGAGCTGCCGCGCTGCTACTATGGTATATCTGCCAATAACATATGGCACCAGGCCGCGCACCTGCTGATAATTTCGGATGTAATTGCGCACCAGTTCAGCGTTGGTCCTAGCCAGCTCAGCGGCGCCCATTCCCACGTAGCGATCGTAGAGCTGTTGTGGATTTAAAAATTCGCCCGCCGGCGCAGCAGTCAACTCGAAGCGCTTTGGCGGCTCAATCTTGTGCAGCCGTTGTAAGATCCGGTAGCTGTCAGGACGCTCCGGTTGATCGAAAATATAAAAACTGCCCAGCCACGCGGCCAAAGCGAAGCCGGTCAAAAGCAGAATCGCAACCGTCCAGGCAAAATAATTGATGCGTCGCCGTGGACGGGCATATGGCTCGTCGTATGGAGAAATACCATAGTCCATCAGACTAGCGCGAGAAGGTTTCTCGGGTTCAAGCTGATTGGGTCGTTTCGAACGAGGAGCCGCATCCGCAGGTGCGCGATGCGTTTGGATTAACAATCTGAAAACCGGTGCCGGTTAAACCACTGCGAAAATCCAGGGTCGCGCCACGCAGATAGGAAATACTTTCGGCGTCGACAAAAAATTGCATCCCATTGCGCTCCACCACTTCGTCGCCGTCTTTTCGTTCATCGAGCGTCATCTCATAATGCAGACCTGAACAGCCGCCTTTCGCAACCTGCACGCGCAGGCCCTTTCGCGAATGTTCCTCTCGCGCCGGAAGCAAAACCTGGAGCTGTCGAACAGCGTTCTCCGTGACATTAATCATTGGACTAGAAAATACGGCTGCGGCGTATCCAAGTCAAAAGCGTTACGGCAACGTCTGCGCGCGGTTGTAGCCACGGCGCTGTGTCGCCGTGCGGGTGACTACGCGCTGAGCGCCTCGACACAGCGAGGCGGCTACAAGAACGTTGAAACAGATGCATGACGTCTGCAGATTTTTGCTGTTTTTCTTCGCAATCAGCCATCTGGAACGTTCTGCATTTTGCAAGCGGGACGCATGCACTACCTTGTTCACAAAATGAGCCGGATTCGATTGTTGCCAGAGACGGTGGCCAGCCAGGTGGCGGCCGGCGAAGTGGTGGAACGCCCGGCTTCAGTGGTAAAGGAACTAATCGAAAACAGCATTGACGCCGCCGCCCGTAAAATCGACATCATGATTCGTCGCGGAGGAATTTCGCTGGTTCGCGTGATCGATGACGGCTGCGGCATGGATCGCGATGACGCACTGCTTTCGCTGGAGCGGCATGCCACCAGCAAGATTCGGTCGGCTGCTGATCTTCAAGCTGTTGCTACGCTGGGATTTCGGGGCGAAGCCTTGCCAAGCATCGCGAGCGTGTCGCGATTTCGCCTGACCACACGTGAGGGTGGCGCGGTCGCTGGCACCGAAATCATCGTCAATGGCGGTAAGCTCGACGTCGTGCGCGACGGCGGTGAAGCTCCCGGAACCCAAGTCGAAGTACGCTCGCTGTTTTACAACCTGCCCGCGCGCCGAAAATTTCTTCGTTCCGAAAACACGGAAGGTCGCAACATCGAACATCAAATTCATTTACAGGCCATCGGCCATCCTCAGATCGGCTTTTCCTTGATGCGAGACGAGCGCTTGTTATTTCAGTTACCGGCGTCGGCAACACTCGGTGATCGAATCCGGGATTTGTATGGTATTGAGTTACTGCAGCGGTTGGTTGAGGTAAACGACACCACTTCGCGGAAAATTCGAATTGGTGGATTTATCGGGCAGGCGGGGCTGAGCCGGCAAACGCGGACGCAACAGCTTATTTTTGTAAATGGTCGCGCGATTGAAAGCGGCCTCATTACTGGCGCCATCCGCGAAGGCTATCATACCGCGCTCATGAAAGGACAGTATCCAGTTACGTTCGTTTTCCTCGAGCTCGATCCGGCGGCGGTGGATGTAAATGTTCACCCGGCAAAACGTGAAGTGCGTTTTCGCGATCCGACTGAAGTGCGGGAAGCGATCGTTGACTGCATTCAAGAAACATTGGAGCGCGGCCGGGTGGCGTGGCAGGAAAAATTCCGCGCACCAGTGACTGGGCAAACTGCTGTTCCCGGAAAAGCGGCTGCTGACCTGAGATTGCGACCCGAGGTATCTGCTACCGAGGAGTCACATCGCGAGTTACCACATCTTGGTCCTGCGCCTGGCAACCATGTTACAGCCGGAGTCGGTTTGTCTCCCGTAGCTCCAGCAAAGGCGGATGACCCCGGCCGCGCTATTAAACCTCATGAAGCTCCACCTCCTAGCTCAATCAAACGCGATGGTAATCAGCAACAATTCCAGATCATCGGTGTGCTAGGCAGGCTTTATGTCTTGATGGAAAACGCGGATGGACTTGTTCTCGTTGATCAGCACGCGGCGCATGAACGCATTCTCTTCGAAGAATTGCGGCGGAGAATGGAAGAGCAGGGAGTTCCAGCGCAAAAGCTGCTGTTGCCGCAGACTTTCGAGCTACCGCCGCGCGACGCAGATTGGATCGAGCGCAACATATCGATCCTGCAAAAAATGGGAATCGGAATTGAGAGTTTCGGGCCAGGTACATTCAAGATCGACAGTCTCCCGAGTTTTTTGAATGTCTCAGATCCGGCGCAGTTCATGCGCAAAGTGATTGATGATCTAAAGAGCGCTGGCAACAGCGCCTCAGCGATGCGGTTGGGTGAAGAGATGATCGCCAAGAGCGTTTGCCGGCACGCTGTCAAAGCCAATGATCCGCTGCGTTTTCTGGAAGTGGAGAAACTGATTCGCGATTTGCTCGATTGCGATCTGCCTTTCTGTTGTCCGCATGGACGGCCAACCATGATCCAGATTTCAAACGCAGAACTGGAAAAGAAATTCGGCCGCAAAGTCTGATGATATTTAGGCGTGACCGCCGGGCGCGACATCGAGGTCAATTACTACTCGTGACCGGATGTTATGGAATCTGGGCTACTTGGGGCCTAGGTCTGCTCACCTCGAGCTGATCACTCACTTTTTCGATTTTTGCCTCTTGCTCTTCCAATCGGTCGTTTACTGCCTCGAGCGCAACTTCCAATTGCTGCACTTTGCGCTGCTCTTCGAGGAACGCCTGATGCTCCCTGAGGAACTCATTGAGCAACATCGTGTTTACCGCTTCATAGCGGACGGTGTAGATGTCGCCCCTGGCGTCATGGGTCACCAGATCGGGGTTCGCCTTCGCCACCTCCTCGGCCACGACGCCGAACTGCGGGATGCCCGTTCTTATCCAGCTCGGGCTTGTAATGGAAGGTAACGGGACGCAGGGTCGGGAGCGCCTCACTGGCACCGCCCATGTCGGCAATGTCCGTCTTCAACCGGCGCACGGAGAGAAGCACGCGTAGCTTGCCATCATTGTCCACGTAACAAGTGCTTCCACCCGCATCACTGTCTGAAGCGCGCTTGCCATTTGGGACGCCAGTTCTAGTTTGGCGCGGTGAAAAAGATCGAGGCAATCATCAAGCCCTTTAAAACAGAACCGGTGAAAGAAGCACTGATGGCAGCAGGGGTGGAAGGAATGACTGTTAGTGAAGTAAAAGGGTTTGGCCGCCAGAAAGGGCACAGCGAAATTTATCGCGGCACTGAGTACACAGTGGATTTCCTTCCGAAAACAAAATTCGAGATGGTTGTTGGTGACGATCGCGCGCAGCGGACCGTGGAAGCAATTTTGAGAGCGGCAAAGACTGGAAAGATTGGCGATGGAAAGATCTTCGTCACCCAAGTGGAAGAGGCGGTGCGCATCCGCACGGGTGAACGAGGAATGGAGGCGCTGTGAGGCAGAAGTCAGAGATTAGATGTCAGACGTGAGACTAGCGGATTCACTGTTTGGCGCCTAATAACCAAACAACATGCCAGAATATTTTTTATCGATCTTTCTCGGAATCGTCGAAGGAGTGACTGAATTTCTTCCAGTAAGTTCCACCGCGCATTTGCGTATCTGCGAAGCGCTCCTGCATATCGATCTTCATGACGGGTTTTGGAAAATGTACACGGTCGTCATCCAGCTTGGAGCGATCCTGGCATTGCCAGTGTATTTTCGTGAGCGCATCCTGACGTTTCTTCGCACCTTTCCCAAAGGCGAACGCGGCAATCGCACCATCTTTACGCATCCGTTGAGCCTGACGTTCATTGCGTTTCTCGTCACAGCCATCCCGGCGTGGGCCTTAACCAAGCAGATCGGCAAGAACTTGGAAAATCTCTGGGTAATGGCCCTGGCGCTTCTCATTGGCGGAATTATTATGTGGATCGTCGACGCAGTTTTCACGCGGCCGCGCACCATACACATGGAGGAAATGACCTTGCCGCAGGCGGTCTGGATTGGCGCAGCACAAATTCTTTCCGCTATTTTTCCCGGCACTTCCCGCTCGATGTCCACCATTGCCGCAGGGCAAGTCGCTGGCATGTCGCGTCCGGTTGCGCTTGAATTTTCGTTTTTTCTGTCTATGCCGACGATGTTCGTAGCGACTGGCTACGATTTTGTGAAAACGGTGCTGCCGCGTCATCACGAGCAAAATATTGCGCCGCTGACCATGAACGCCCATGAATGGATCGTGCTCGCAATCGGATTTGTAGTTTCATTTTTCGTGGCGCTGGCAGTTGTCGCCTGGTTCATGAATTGGGTGCGGTCACGAGGATTTGTGCCGTTTGCTCTTTACCGGATTGTGCTCGGCATTGGATTATTAGTCCTGTTAATGCGCGGGATGATGTGATCGAATATCAATGGAAACGAACGTCATCCTTCCCGATCTGCAAAGTGCGGTTCTTTGCGAAGATGTCCGCTGCGAAATCAACGGTATGCAAACGCTGGTAGGCGTGCTCAGCGTGATCCCGGCGCCGGCGCTGCCAATTAATTATGTCCGTCTCTGCATCTGGACGCGCTGGTGCAGCGGGACGGGAAAATTTCGCCAAAAATCTCGCATCGTCGGCGTGGACGAACAGCAGGTCATCGCGCAGGCGGAAGTGGAGTTCGTGCTGAAGGAGATGGAAGGCCACGCAACCAATGTCCACTATTTTGGCGGCGTACAATTTCAGCAATACGGACTGCATCACGTCGAGATCTATCTGGAAACCGAATTGCAGCTGCGCTTTCCGTTACCGGTGATCCAGATCAAGCGCCCAACCGCTTAAGCTCAGGTCAAATCGATAGTCAGTCTCCGACGGACGAAAGCAGCACAAGTGTCCCGCTTGCGAAATTCCCGCAAGAAGAAATCGCGGCGCTCCGTTGCATTAAGAGCTTGCCAATGACTCCGAATTTGGTTATCAAGGCGCTTCATGGTGAAGGGGCTTGCCACGGCGCTGCTCTGCGGCTTTGTCATTGCCGTGCAGATACGCGCGCAGGAAGTGGTCGTTGCTCGTGAAACAAAGCCAGAGGCTCCAAAGCAAGCGGCGCCGACTTCTGAGCGGGCGGAGCGGGAATCCAGGGCGCCGGCAGAATCCACACCTCGGGTTCGCGAAAAGAAGTCGGCTTCCGCGGCGCCTACGGTCGAGCAAATGCGAATGGCGGGAGCGCTTGCTGCGGAGCGGCTAACGAAGGGGACAATTCAGCAACCCAGCATGTCGGACGCGTCCAGCCCGCCTCGCGAGCGTGGGAGTGAGCGGACTCCGAATGTATCCGGCACGGTTAAGCCGGTAGAAACTCGCGCCGAAAAGACTAGCGCATCGCGCGAGTCGAAATCGCGAAGCACAAAATCGGAAGAGGTCGCTCCGGTTCGACCTACGATGATGGAATCCGGAAGGGAGGAGCGACCAACACCTTCTCCTACGAAAGCCGAGAGCCGCGGCGAGCAAAGTCCTGCGCCGCAGTCAGCCAACCAATCGCGCCGAAAACAAGGAACAATTCTGTCCAGGCTGTTGAGCAGGCCGCCACGCGAAGAGGACACGAGTGTTCCCTAGATTCGCCGTCCGGCAACGGAGACTTTACCGGCACGAATAGGCGCAGGTTTTGCTGCCTCCAAGAGCGTTCTGGGTTAAAATTGCTGTGGATGGGCTTCGAGTTCGTATTCTTTCGCTAGCTGGCGACTCATGTGGATGGTAGGGACGCTGCGCCGCGGCGTCCGGACAGCGCAGCGCGCTGTCCCTACCAATTTCAAGACGATGAGAATGAGTACGAGTGGTCCAGGACGCGAAATGTCTTGCACGCAGACCCGGCCAACATATTATTCGTGGGCAAGTCCCGACTGTGTCCTGCCGGATGCATCGGGAAAATTTTTTGCCCATTTCTGATTGCAATGGCGAATACGATTTTAATTGGTGCGCAGTGGGGCGACGAGGGCAAGGGCAAGATCATCGACGTGCTCACTGCCCGGGCTGATATTGTTGTGCGCAGCCAGGGCGGCAATAACGCCGGGCACACTGTCATCTATCGCGGCGTCAAATATGTGCTGCATCTGATTCCGTCTGGAATCCTCCGGCGCAGCAAAATTTGCGTGATTGGAAACGGCGTGGTCATCGACCCGGTAGCGTTGGTCGCCGAGATCGATGGTTTGCGCAAATTAGGAATCACAATCGGCAAGAATTTGCTCATTAGTGATTGCGCCCACTTGGTCCTGCCTTATCACCGCATGCTGGACGAGCAGCGCGAATTGCGTCAAGGCCGGGCCAGAATTGGAACTACCAAACGCGGGATCGGTCCGGCGTATGGAGATAAGGCAGCCCGCACAGGCCTGCGCATGTCCGATTTGATGCAGCCGATTGTGTTTTCAAAAAAGTTGCAGGCCAAGGTGATCGAGAACAACAGAATCCTCCAGGCGCTAGGCGCGAAGCCCGTCAGCTTTCGGGAGGTCAGTGAGAGCTATCTCGCGGCTGGAGAAAAATTGCGCCCATTCGTTGGCAACACCGTGATGTATCTCCATCGGGCCATTGAGCGCGGCAAAGAGATTCTTTTTGAAGGAGCACAGGGGACTTTCCTCGACATCGACCATGGCACCTATCCCTATGTGACTTCGTCTAACACAACGGCGGGCGGCGCATGCACAGGCACTGGTGTGCCGCCTCATCGGATGGACCGCGTCGTGGGTGTTATGAAGGCATATACCACACGTGTGGGCGAGGGAGCATTACCTAGCGAAGACCTGCAGTTGACGGAAATGCTTCACAACCTGGGCCGCGAATTTGGCGCGACAACCGGGCGCAAACGTCGCTGCGGCTGGTTCGACGCCGTGGCAACACGTTACGCGAGAATGATCAACGGAATCGACGAGCTCACCATCACCAATCTCGATGGGCTTGATCATGTCGATCCCATTCGAATTTGTGTTGCTTATCGGCTAAACGGGAAACGTTTGGATGTTCCACCGTGCGATGCAAGCCAGTTGGCTAATTGCGAACCACTCTATGAAGAAGTGCGCGGCTGGAACACATCTACCCATTCTGCGCGAACATTTTCGCAACTTCCTTCGGCCGCAAGGAAGTACGTCAGATACATTTCCGGATTAACCGGAGCAAAATTGTCCATGATTAGCGTCGGGCCGGCACGCGGTGAGACAATCACCTTGTAGCCATGCCTCCGAACGTGAAAAGCGTTCCGCGTCACATCGCGATTATCATGGATGGCAACGGCCGGTGGGCGAAGGCGCGCGGCCTGCCGCGTATCAAGGGTCACGAAGCTGGCGCCCAGGCTGTTCGCGAATGTGTGGAAGGGTGTGGCGAATTAAAGGTGGAATATCTCACCCTTTACGCTTTCTCCGCTGAAAACTGGCAGCGTCCCAAGAGTGAGGTCTTCGCGCTGATGCGGCTGCTTGAAAAATTTTTGAAAGAGAAAACGCCGGAAATGATCGAGAAAAATGTGCGTCTTCAGGCGATTGGGCGGTTGACCGATCTGCCGGAGGGTTCGCAGGCGCAACTCCATAAGACGATAGAGCAAACTGCCGGCAACACCGGTCTCACTCTCATCCTTGCCCTAAGCTACGGCGGTCGCCTCGAAATCATCGACGGCATCAAAAGTTTGCTTCGCGCGATTGAGCTGGGTCACATCGACAAGGCAATGATCGATGTGGAGATGTTTAGCAAACATCTTTACACGCGGTATTATCCCGATCCAGACCTCCTTATTCGTACTTCGGGCGAAATGCGTCTGTCGAACTTTCTGCTTTGGCAAACTTCTTACACCGAAATGTACGTCACGCCAAAGCTCTGGCCCGAGTTCACGAAGAAAGACCTCTTTGCCGCCGTGGAAGAATTCGGGCGTCGCCAACGCCGCTACGGAGTAGTGTTGTAGCTAGTTTGTTTCCTCGCGAAAGCCTTCGAACCTAGCTCATCGGTAACTGCTGGTGTCCATAAAAGCTGTCCTCGACAGGCCGCAAGGTGCGTCACTATTCTTCAGATCAGAGACGAAAGTTATATGAGATTTGAAAACCAGGTTGCGATTGTTACCGGAGCGGGGCGGGGGATAGGAGCCGCTACCGCGTTGCGGCTCGCAGATGAAGGCGCGCAGGTGGCGTGCGTCAGCCGGACGGAAGCAAACGCGAAAAGGATCGCGGACCAGATAAACGCAACCCGCGCGGACGCAGCGAGGCCCTACGCGGTTGACGTCGCGGACCATTCAGCCGTGCAAAAAGTCGGCGCTCGGATTCTCGGTGACTTTGGCAGGGCCGACATCCTGGTTAATAACGCTGGTATTACGCGCGATGGGCTTGCGATGCGGATGTCATTGGAAGACTGGGATGCGGTTATCAACACAAACTTGCGCGGCCCGTTTAGTTTTACCCAGTCGATTATTCGCGTGATGACCAAGCAACGCAGCGGTCGCATCATTAATATCAGCTCGGTGATCGGACTGATGGGCAATGCCGGGCAGACAAATTACGCTGCCAGCAAAGCAGGCTTGATCGGTTTTACCAAGTCGCTCGCCCGCGAGCTGGCGAGCCGCAACATCACTGTGAACGCCGTGGCGCCAGGATTCATTACGACGGACATGACCGCTGGGCTTTCGAATGAAATCAAAAATACAATTCAGTCCAAAATTCCGCTGGGCAAAACGGGCACGCCCGAAGACATCGCGAGCGCCGTGGCATTCCTCGCATCCGCGGAGGCTGGTTACATCACCGGCCAGGTGTTGTGCGTCGATGGCGGTATCGTGATGTAAGGTAGCGCGACCGTCCATGTTGCATTGGGAGACTCGCAAGCGAGGCGCGGGGGCTATGCTTCGGGCGCTTCGAAGAGCCAAGCGGCTACAGAAGCCAAACAATCAAGCGCGCAGCATGATGGTAATTCGACCATCGGCCAAGAGAACATTGCCGGCTGAAACACGGCACTCATAAACTATATTGACGCCGTCTCCGAACAAGCGACTCGCGCAAATCTGGAGCGGCGAATCGATGTCATCCAGTCGCGTCGCATGCAAACGCGCACCTCGTAACGCGGCCAGGTACCCGGGTGGCGCCGTTGTGCCTGCTGAGCGGGCGCGCAGTCCGCCGTGAACTGCCGCAGCTTGCGCCCCGTATTCGAAAGCATGCAACGCGGATAATCGTCCGTCACGACGCAAAGGATTAGTAGGATCACGATGCGTGTTAGTAACACAAACAACCGATCGATCATCCCACTGAGTTACCTCATCCAACAGGCACATCAGACCAGAGTGTGGGATAAGCGTGCGAATTTCGTGCTTGTTAACCGGGACGTTGTTACTCGAAGTCATCAAAGTCACCTTATGAATATTCTCCGAGGCGGCCTTTAATCCCAAAATGGATAGAAGTTAAACCAGTTGTAAGGCGCTAGGCGCGCGTAATGCTCCAGCCGCTCCACGTAACGCTGCACCCAAAGCTGGATGTCCTCCGCGCGACGATCGCGATCCAAAATGATCTCATCGGCAAAGTGTTCGAAGTGAATTTCGTAGTGGTTACTGCCGCGATAGAGACCAAAAAACAAGATAACCGGACAATGAGTCATGGCAGCAAGCAGCATCGGGCCAGTTGGGAACGCAGCCGGCGCGCCTAGAAATTGACATTGTGTTGTCTTGTCGCCGCCCGAGACGCGGTCGCCCAATATGCCGACAAAGAACCCCGCATCCAAACTTTCCTTGACTCTCAGCAATGTATCCGGCCGATCCGGCGCGATTACCGTGCCAGCGATCTTCGGGTTCAGCGCATCAAGAAAGCGCGTAATATTTTGGTTGTGGATAGTGTCCATCAACACCTTTAGCGGAAAGCTTCGCTGCATCACTCCCAAGGCGCGCAACACCTCGAAGCTGCCTAAATGCGAGCCGAGAAGGACGCAGCCTTTGCTGCTTTCGACTTGCCGGTCCAGGATCTGCTTTCCATGAAGCGTCACGTCAAAGCGCTCGAACTCACCGCGCAGCAGGTAAAGGCGATCCAAAATCGTCGCGGCAAAACAGTGAAGATGGCGGAAGAGATGCCACCAATGAGGTGCATTGCCGCGCATGTGATTCAAGTATTCGTAGGACGTTCGACGCGCCGCGTGTGCCGTGATTACGAAATAGAATGTGATCGGGTACAGCAGAAGTCTTGCTGCCCAACGCCCCATGTGCACCGCGATCCAGGCGATTACCCGCAGTGAAGAGGCTGTGCCGCGCTCCGGCAAGGCCGTCCAACGATCCGCCTGTAAGGCCTTAGTCCAAAGAGCTTCAGGAGTCACTTGTACGTAGGGTGTTTTGCCCGCATATCGCGCCGGTGAAAAAATGCGGATAGACCTCGCGAATGTGATTGATGTCGGGGGCAACTTCAGCGTGCCCGAAGCCTGCGCGTGTAAATGCACGGCACCAGTGATTTGCAGTCATGAAGCCCGGATTTGGACGAATTTCAGGATCTGTCTGGACGCCGGTAAAGCTCTCCAGAATCTGAAACATCAGTTCCGGATAGATCGGTTGATTGACGTAGGGGCGCAGGCATTCACCGATTACCAGCCAGCCGTCGTTTGCGAGAGCCGAGCGCGCCTCATTCAAGCTGAACAAAAGGTCCTTTGAGATATGCATTACGTTGACTGCATAGACGAGATCGAACTGTCCCGGAGCGATGCCTTGAGTGTTCCATGGTAAATCGAGATCCAACCCGGCCCATTCCAGTGCCAAATTGGGATATTGCTTCGCCAGTTTACGCTGGCCGGATCGCCGGAAGAACGCGTTCGGTTCGGTAACGAGATAGCGTTCTATTCGTGGCAAGAGCCCGCGTTCATCAAACAAGCGCAGCAAGATTTCGCTGGCGCTGCCGGTACCGGCGCCAAGTTCCAAAATCCTGATCGTGCGCCGAGTGGAAAGGCGATCAGCGGCTGGTACCGCACCCACCCAGTTGTTCACTGCGTAAGTCAAATTGTCGTTATGAAAATAATTCAGCCACAGCGGTATTCCTTGCGGTCCGAACAGATTTTGATCGCCGCCCTGCTCGCCGCTGGCCACGGCTGGATAGAGGCTTGCCGCGTGATCCAACAAATCCAAAGTCGCGGCGTTGCCGGGATCAATACTCAGACCGGTTGCGCGCAAGCGTTTGAGATCGGCCTGCGACGGCGCGTGTCGCAGATGATAAGAGCGGGTATCGCCATCGGTTCGTGCCTCCGTACAACCGGTCTCGACCAGACGGTCCAAAATCCAACCTAAAGCGAACTTGAAACGCGGCTGAAAAGAAAGCAGCTGACAAAACTCATCGGCTGATCGCCACTCGCCGAGGTGATCAACCAGATTCAACCGGCGCGACAGATCGACGGCGAGTTCGACGCTGTAACGCTCCATCAGTTCAATGCTCTGATATAAGCGTTCACTGAAGACGGAGGGTGGATAGTCCTCGAGCCACTGCGCCAGGCGCGGATCGCTCGGCCGGGTTTCAAACGTATCCGCGTCAAACAATGGCGCGTTCACGAAGTCATCTTGTCCGGCCACAGACTTCAAGTCGACCTTCAACTATTACCCGGTCTTCGATGCGACAGCAAAAACGAACTTCACCCATTGCGTCTTTATCCGCCGTAAGACAGATGGTAAATGGCTGCTCAGGCTTCAATGGCACTAGAAACTTAACGGCGCGTATGGCGGTAAGCCGGCACTCTTTGCGCCACTCGACCAATGCCGCGAGAATTTCATCGAGGATCAATACGCCCGGTACGAGAGGCGCGCCGGGAAAATGCCCTGGCAAGCAGGGATGATCTGCCCTGATGGCGCGGCGAACTTCAAAATTCATGCGTTCTCCATACCGCTGACGCTAGGTCGATACAAGCCGTTGCGCGCGGTCGTTTCGAGCGCGATCCCCATTGGTCAATAAACCGAATCGTTCGCAATAAGCTGTAAATGCTCCGGCGCCTTCTGAGGCATCAAAACCGAACTGAGCTGGATCATATCGGTGATTGCCGCGTTGTTCCCGCGGTTGGTTCGCCAGGATGATATGCATTCGCTGCTCTGCTTCTCGCGATAATATCCAGTCGAAGTGTTCATAGATACGCCGGATCGCGCTCATAGGATCCCTCTGAATCTCGGTATAATGTATGTCGCATGTGCGTTCGGCAGGGAGACGATCTCGCTCGCGCAAAAAGATTATCACCGTTGCTGACCAATATCGCCATGCTTCGCGGCCGATGTCGCGAAGATCGATATCGTCACTAAAAACGCTGCGCAGGATCGCAATCAAACTTGAGACCGATGTGATTGCCTCGAGCGGGTCGCGATGCACTTGCACGAAACGCGCGTCGGAATAGACCGATAACAACGCCGGCGCTGCGGACATATGGGCCGGCGCTTTCAGTATCCAACGCCGCGCGCTGCGGCGCTGTTGCAAATGCTGCAGGAAACGGCGGTGATATGCGTAAACAGCCTCCAGATTCTGGTTCAAAAACCACCGGCGATACGATGGAACATTATACATGGTGTCGAACTGGTCGCTCAGAAACGTCGGGCTCATAAGCGAGACACATTCCTGGGGCATCTCTGGCCCGAGTGCGTGCACATTTTCGAACATCGGCGCCAGCCAGCGTAATGATGAAAGATTTCTCGTCGCGCGCCGAATCCTTTGTCGTTCGTTCTGGTTCGTCGGCGGCGATGGAGTCATCACTTCCCATGTAAGCGGCGCGCGATGTTGCGTATCAGCCGCGAGCAAAATGTGCAACAAAGTAGTGCCGCTGCGCGGCAAGCCGACGATGAAGAGCGGCTCGCGAATTTCTTGGCACGCAGTCTCAGGATATAATTGTCGATCTTTCTCCATCGCTAATCGATTGCAAAGCGTGCGCAGGACATCCATGCGCAGAGCGATTTTTCCCACAAGGTTAAGACGCGCCTCGCGTTGGCACGATTCGAGTAAACGCGAAAGCGGCTCAAAAAATTCACCACCGCCAAAATCGTCAAGACGGCACCGCCGTTTTGCGATAGCAATTAATTTCGTGGCAGAGCTCGGCGCGGACCCGAGCCAGGCACCGTATTTATTTAGAGCGCGGATCGGCAACGGTGGACGCGTTTGCTCAAACGTGGTCGGTGGCATGCGGAAAGGATGTTGCTGCTTTTCGCCGTCGCGAATCAAGTCCTAAGCGAGGCAGGCCTGTTTGCGGAGCTCGCGCAATCGTTCCATCATTCTTGTATGCAAACCGAGAAAGCCACATTCGGGGCGGGCTGTTTTTGGAGCGTGGAAGAAACTTTCCGCAATTTGAAGGGCGTTTTGTCCACAGCGGTCGGCTATGCCGGCGGAACAAAAGATAATCCGACGTATGAAGATGTATGCACGGACAATACTGGCCACGCCGAGGTGGTGGAAGTGGAATTCGACCCGTCGCAGATCCCGTACGACGAACTTTTGGACGTTTTCTGGGCGAATCACAACCCGACGACCTTGAACCGGCAGGGTCCCGATGTTGGAACCCAATATCGATCGGTCATTTTCTATCATTCATCCGAACAAAAATCCGTGGCGGAATCGTCCAGGAAAAAAATCGACGTGAGCGGGCGTTTTCGCCGGCCAGTTGTAACGCAGATTGAACCCGCGCCAAGGTTCTGGCGCGCCGAAGAATATCATCAGCGTTATCTGCAAAAGCGCGGACAATCACATTGTGCGATCTGATGTTTTGGATTGCGCCGCTTGCTTAGAGATGGTTTCAAAAGTCGGCTTGGCTTTCGTGTCGTGCTCCTGCTCGTGATCGGCTCTTGAAAAGAATTTAGATCATGATCAGGAGGACGAAAAGAGGGAACAAGCATGCTTATGGATCGTGAAATCATTCGCACGAAAAACTTTGTGGCCGATGCGGCAAACTTCATTGTCGATCTGGCGCATAAATCGTCACGCGAGCGCGACGAATTCCGGATTGCGCTCTCAGGCGGGAACACGCCGGCGCCGGTTTACACTCGGCTTGCAGCGAGCGCGCGTGATCTGCCTTGGGAGCTGACGCGAATCACATTTGGAGACGAGCGTTGCGTGCCGCCGGATGACCCAGAAAGCAACTTCAGGATGGCTCGGGAAACTCTTCTGGCGCCTGCAGCGGTCCCTGAAAAATCGATTTTGCGTATGCGCGGCGAAATCGATCCGCAAATCGCGGCGCAGGAATACCAAGATCAACTCGACCATATGGCAGCCCAGCGCGGTGAACCAATTTACCGCCACGACCTCATCCTGCTGGGTCTGGGGGATGATGGTCATACCGCATCGTTGTTTCCCGGGACCACCGCGTTGGACGAGACCATACGGCGCGTGGTAGCGAATTTCGTTCCCAAGTTGAATGCGTGGCGATTGACATTCACTCTTCCGTTCATCAATCGTGCGCGCCGAATTTGTTTTCTGGTGGATGCGAGGAAAAAGCTCGGCATAATCGAGCGGGTCCTCGAAGGTGATCCGCAATTCCCCGCGTCACGAGTGAACCCGAGCGACGGAGAGCTGACATGGATTATCGGAGAATAGTGGCACAGCCATTCTGGCTGTGGGGACGACGGAAGTCTGCCTGTCGTTTCAGCATTCGGCAGGCGAGACGTCCGCCGGCCCCACAGACTGGGAAGCCTGTGCTACGATTGGGCACACTGCCGGCTGAGATCGACATCGTGTGCACGGTCATCATCACAGGATCAGCGGGATTAATTGGTTCGGAAACGGTACAGACATTCGCCAGGGCCGGCGCCGCCGTGATGGGGATCGACAACGACATGCGCGCAGAATTTTTCGACGCGAGGAGGCCTCGCACTCCAAAGCACTTTGAGTGCGACGCGTCCTCGCGTCGCTTTGAGAAGGCCGCTCTTGCCGCCTCGCTCAAAGAGCTTAACGCTTCAACGCCTAACGAGCTTAATACTCCTCGCCCTCATCTTCTCTCGGCGGCACGATGCGATCGTCAACTGCGTAGGCATGAAGCATCACCGCGATGAGGTAAAAGAAAAAGAGACCAATCCCGAATCCCGCGGACGCGATGGCGGCCAGAAGCACGAAAATCCCAACGGGAACAGCGCCAGCCATCCACAAAAAGCCCGCCAGTCTGTGCCCTTTGTAAATATGCCCCAAACCGGGAATCACACTTAATATAACCGCCACTGCATCACTCGCTTTGCCTTCCGCAGTTTCAGTCGTGCCGCGAGTCCAGTCGCATCGGTCACAGCGTTCCGCGTCCTTCGGCAAGAGATGCCCGCAGTATGGGCAGGGCATTGTATCCCCCGCGCTCGGTTCGGGCCGAGTGGCTGGTGCGTCCGTGTACTCCACGCTCATTGCAATCATTAAAAGTCACAAGGCGCGCGGAATTCGTCAAGCAAACTTGCAGTTGGCCGCAGTGCCACCGTTCGATAGAATCGGCCATTAACGCTTGAAACGCGCGCTTCTTCTTTTCCTTGGATTCTCGGCGCAAGCTTTTAGCGCGGGGTTGGATCCTTATGCTCACCTGGTTGTTAATGACTCAACCGCAACGCCGCGCAACGGAGTCCGCGTGACTTATCTCGGCACAAGCGGCTACCAATTTGAATCCAACGGTCACGCGCTGCTTGTCGATCCTTATTTCTCGCGCGTGAATCTTTTGAGCGTTGCGCTTGGTTCGCGCATTCAACCAGACGTCGCTCGCATTGCTGAGGGAATGCGACATCTCGCGCCCAAGACGGACGCGATCCTGGTGACCCACGGACACTTCGATCATTTGCTCGATGTTCCAATTGTAATATCGAAAACGCAGGCTCCTCTTATTGCTTCGGCTTCTGCCATCGCTCTTGCGAAACGTGCGGGCGCATCATCCGGCGAAGCCGTGTCAGCTGGAGATGTGCGACTCATTGGGCCATGGAAAATTCGCGTGTTACCCGCCACCCATGATCGGCTTTTCTGCAAGGTGCCATTTGATCAACATGACGTACGCGGCCCCAGCCCGCCGCAACGTCCAGCCGATTGGATTTGCGGCGAACCGCTTGCGTTTCTCATCGAAATTGATGGGCAGCGCATTTACATCGATTCTGGTGGAACCACTGCACACTTGCCGCCCGATGAGCAGGTCGACCTTGCAATTCTAGGTATGGCACTGCCGGATTCCCGCCTGCGGTTGCCCGGCGCGCTCGAACGTTTGAAGCCGCGCTATATTTTGCCGAGTCACCAGGACAATTTTTTTCAGCCATTGGACGCTGGATTTCAATTTGGGCCGCTTACGGATTTCCCACGGGTGCGACGCGATTGCGAACGAGAGAACCGTGGCCAGTTGATTCTGCTAGACTATTTTCGGCCATGGACGTTGCCGAGAAAATAACTCCGGCGCGCGAACGGTACGCTTTGCTGCTCACAGCGCTCGCGCCGGTGATTCCGCAAATTCTCGGGAGCGCGTTCAACATTTGGTACAACACGACAGTCATTCATCCGTTGCTCACTTCTCCTGCGCTAGAGCAGCGTTTCTTCGAGACGGTCGTAGTTTACAATAGCGTCGTTTACCCGATCGGGGTCTTTTTGTGGCTCAGACGAATTTTCTCGTTTCGCGATCTGTTTCATCGTCTCCGCGCCGGACCGGCAACCGATTCTGCGTCACTCATCCAGGCGCGCCGGCGATTGATTCACCTGCCGTGGTTTGCCGCGGCGATTTGCGGTGTTGCCTGGTTTTCATGCATTCCCGTCTTTCTCGGCGCGCTTGTTCAACTTCAACATCCGCTTGATGCGCGATTGCTCTGGCATTTGCCGATCTCATTTTGCGTCTCCGGCTTCATTGCGATTACACACACATTTTTTCTGGTTGAACTCGCAAGTCATTGGGGATTGTTTCCCGTTTTTTTTCGCAACGCGCGCGCCGATCTCACGCCGAACATCTTCACGCTTTCCCTGCGCGGCCACGGAATCATGTGGGCGGTTTCCGCTTCGATCTGCCCGATCGCGTCGCTCCTGCTTCTGATGTTTGCGCCGCGGTCTCCGGTTATGAATGCGGAATGGTTCGCCGTTTTCGTAGGAGTCGTCGGTATAACGTTCGGGATTTTCACCGCGCTGATGCTCAGCTGGCTCGTTGCCAAGCCGATTGATCAAATGCGCGCCGCAGCGGATGCCGTTTCGCGTGGCAACTGGGACGTCGATGTCAACGTGACGCGCGCGGACGAACTTGGGCAGTTGCTGGGCGAATTCGACCACATGATCCGCCAATTGAAAGACAAAGAGAAATTGCGGCAAACGTTCGGTTTGCACGTAGGCAGACGCGCAGCCGAACAAATTCTGGCGCGCGATCCGGGATTAAGCGGCGTCGAAGAGGAGATCACCGTCATGTTTGTGGATATGCGTTCATGGACCGCGCGGACTCGCGCTTCTACGCCGGAAGAAGTCGTCGAAGTGATGAACGACCCGGGACGCAGTTGCGGCTGGCCGTGAGATTCTATCAGCTGTGGCAAAGTTAAATGTCGATCTTGGTAAGAAAGATCACGCGCCGATCCAAATTGGGATTGGGATTCATTCCGGCCCGGCGATTGTCGGTAGCATCGGCTCACCGCAAAGGCTCGAGTTTACCGCTATTGGCGATACTGTGAACATTGCCTCGCGCGTGGAAGGATTAACAAAGACAATCGGCAAATCGTTGCTTCTTACAGCGGCTGTAGAGGAGCGTTCGCGCGATTCATTCGACTTCGAAGAGTTGCCGCCGCAGGAAGTGCGCGGCGTCGATGGGCGATTATCGATCTTCGCCGTGCGCTGCGAAGGTTAGCTCATGGGCTCGCTGTCCGATATTGTTCGTTACACCGACCGTTTTTTGCGTATCCCCGAGGTGGGCGATTGGGACAACGCGCTCAATGGTCTGCAGATCGAAAATTCCGGCCGCGTCACGCTCATCGGCGCCGCAGTCGATGTTTCGATGCGCGCTTTGACAGAGGCTGCAAAGAAGAATGTCGATCTCTTGATTGTACACCATGGATTGTTCTGGCCGGGTTTGCGACCGGTGACGCACTCGCTGCGCCGGCAACTGCAAATTGCGTTTGAAAATGATATCGCGCTTTACAGCGCGCACCTCCCTTTGGACATCCATCCGAAAGTCGGCAACAACGCAGAACTCGCCGCCGCACTCGGACTGAAACGGACGCAGCCATTTTTGGAAGAAAAAGGCCAGCCGATTGGGCTAAAAGCGCGCGTCCCGTTGCCGCGTAGCGAGCTCGTTCGTAAGTTACGGAGAGCACTGCATGGCCCGCTAAAGATTTTCAATTTCGGTCCGAAGCAAACTCGCATGATCGGCATTGTGACCGGTGGCGCCGGCTCGGAAATTTACCGGGTCGCGCAGGAAAACATCGACACCTTTATCACCGGTGAAGCCCCGCACTGGGCCGCCGTTGCCGCTGAAGAACTCGGCATGAATCTTCTGCTCGGCGGGCATTACGCCACGGAAACTTTTGGGGTAAACGCGCTGGCTGCGCATTTGTCCAAACGGTTTCATGTTCCATGCACATTCATCGATTGCCCAACCGGAATGTGACGTGTGCGCCCGCAGCGCGATGTGTTCGGTGCGCTGGACTCCTATTTACCGTTATCGCGATAGTGCCGATGTCGATCTTTGGCGCAGCAAAGCACGTTCAGCCGGTGCAATTACCCGGATACAAGGCTGTGCCGGTGCACTACGGTCCTCTGAACAAAATGATAATGTCCGTCAACATCAATGGGCAGCCCGCAAATTTGCTGGTCGATACCGGCGCAAACCAAATCATACTGAACGCGAGCGCGGCCGAGTCGTTTGGCGTAAAACCATCACAACGCGGGCTGCGCTACATCCGGTTTACCGAAATCAACGGCCAGCTATTGCCCGTCGGTTTTGTGGGGAGTCTCACAGCGGGGAACATGAATTTTGGCAGCAGCCCCGTAACGCTGCGTAACTCAAACCAGTCGGACGCGCGGAATAGTGGCATTGATGGTGTTCTTGGTCTTGACATTCTCACCCGCCACAAAGCGGTCATTAATTGTCGAACTAAATTTATATTCTTTAGGGTCGATGGATCACGACCACTTCAACTTGGTTCCGTTGCTTTGGCAGAAAAGTTTACGAAGGTGCCTCTACGGCGAGAGGAAACTGGCGCCTTGACCGTGCCCTGTTCGATTCACGGCCAACCCGCTCGCCTGCTCGTTGACACAGGGGCCTTTGTTACCACTTTCAACGAAGCTTTTGTCAATTCGCTTGGAATCGCCTTGCAACCAACAAGGGCTTCTGCGCGTTTTACCAACAGTATGCGACGAAAAATTAGTGCCGGCCAGATTAACGATTTCAGAGTTAGTGATTTCAAAGTGCCACCCGCAAAATTTGGCGCGGTTGTGCTGCCTGAGTTCACACTGCGGCAGGGTAACACGAGGATTAGTGGTATCCTGGGGATGGATACGCTCTACATCTGTCATGCCATTATCGATCTCGGCAGTATGAATCTCTTTTTGAAATAGTCAGCAGGGACGGTCGTACCGCGTCTTTCTTCGCGAAGTTTTTTCTTTCCCAAACTCGCAGACGCTGTTCTTTGTTCGCCGATGATTGCGCACGAGGATCGGCGAAGAAGCACGCGCGCGGCGGGAATCGTGGGCATGGCGATTCTGTCGAGTCGCGTGCTCGGTTTGATTCGCGAAATGGTGTTTGCCGGTTTGTTTGGCGCGGGAAGAAATCTCGATGCGTTCCTGATGGCATTTCGGCTGCCGAATTTACTGCGTGATCTGTTCGCCGAAGGGGCGCTTTCCACGGCGTTCATCACGACGTTTTCAAAGAAGATCGCGGTTGATGGCGACGAATCGGCGTGGCGACTGGCGAACAAGGTTGCGACGCTCACGGCAGTCTTCATGAGCGCAGTGACGCTGCTTGGCATCGTGTTCGCCCCGCAGCTGGTCGATCTCTTAACGTGGGGGAGTTGGTCACCGGACAAGACGGCGCTGACCATTTCGCTTACGCGAATCATGTGGCCGTTCATGTTCCTCGTGTCGCTTGCAGCGCTGGTGATGGGAATGCTGAACGCGAAGCACGTCTTCGGCCCGCCGGCAATGGCGTCTAGTTATTTTAATCTCGGCTCGATTATCGGCGGCGTGGCAATCGGCTGGTGGCTCGATCCGCATTTCGGCGCGCGTTCCCTGATAGGCTTGGCAATCGGGACGCTTATCGGTGGGGCATGGCAATTGATTGGGCAGTTCCCTTCTCTATCGCGCGTGGGCTACAAGTACCGCGCCGATTTTCAATGGCGCGATGAAGGCGTGCGCACCGTGCTCACTTTGATGGGACCTGCTGTGATTGCCGCCAGCGCTGTGCAGGTGAATGTGCTCATCAACAGCGGATTTGCAGCGAGCCTCGGCAATGGCCCGGTGAGTTGGCTAAACATTGCGTTTCGCCTGATGCAGTTGCCGCTAGGAATTTTCGGTGTCGCGATCGGCACAGTTACCCTTCCGTTGGTATCGAAAAGCGCAGCAGTTGGAAACATGGATGAGTTTCGCGCGATCCTCTCTCGCGGAATACGGCTCGCATTTTTGCTTACCATTCCGTCAGCGATCGGGCTGGCGATGCTTGCGTCGCCGATTATCAGCGTGATCTACCAGCACGGGCGATTCACTGCCGAAATGACGCGCGAGACTGCCGGCGCACTGCAATTTTACGCCGTCGGGCTCGTTTCCTATGCGGTATTGAGAGTACTAACGCCGGCGTTTTACGCGATCGGCCAACGCAACACACCAATGATCGTCAGTTTTCTCGCCGTCGGCGCGAATCTTTTTCTGAACTGGCTTTTTACATTTCGGCTTGGATGGGGACATCGCGGCCTGGCGTTTTCGACAAGCCTCGTCGCGACGATCAACTTTCTCTTGCTGTATGCGCTAATGCGACGTCACACGCGCAGGCTGGAAACGCGTCAGATGCTAATTGGTCTCGGAAAAATTTGCCTGGCTGGTACGCTATTGGCCGCGGTTTGCTGGGCCGCGAATTACTGGTGGCTCGATCAATGGGCGCGCCTGCGATTTGTCCCAAGGTTGAGCGCGCTGTTTGCTGCGATCGCGTTTGGTGCGACAGCGTTTTTTGGCTGCGCTTTTTTGCTGCGCGTGGGCGAAGTGCAAGACATTGTCGATCTTTTTCGGCGAAGACTAAGGTAGGGGCGGTTTACCGAACCGTCCGCCCCGGGCATCGACACGCGCGGGCGGGCGATTGAGGTCAATCGCCCTATCTCAAGGCTTGATCGAGATCTTCGATTAGATCGTCGGCATTCTCAAGGCCGATCGACAATCGTAGGAGGCCCTCGGGTGAAGTTGTTCCGGCGCCCTCAATCGATGCTCGATGCTCGATCAAGCTTTCCACGCCGCCCAGGCTGGTTGCGCGAATAAAGATTTTCGTCTTCGCCGCGACCGACATCGCCATGTCACGGCCATCTTTGACTTCGAAGGATAGCATTCCGCCGAACAATGACATCTGACGCTGGGCGATTTCGTGTCCAGGATTGGAAGACAGCCCAGGATAATGCACCCGGTCCACCTTTTGATGTTGAGCCAGAAAGTCTGCGACTTTCATGGCATTCTCCGAATGCGCGCGCATCCGCCAGGGAAGGGTGCGCATTCCGCGAAGAATCAGCCAGCAATCGAAAGGTGAGGGGACAGCGCCACCCTCGTATTGAATGCTGTGAATGCGTTGAAAGAACTCGTTCTCGTTCTTGGCAACGATAATTCCGCCCAGGACGTCGCAGTGTCCGCCGAAATATTTGGTGGTCGAATGCAGAATCAAATCCGCCCCCAGATCGAATGGCCGTTGCAGCACCGGCGCCCAGGTGTTGTCGCAAACGCAAATCGCGCCCGCGTCATGAACGATTCGCGCCACGGCCGCGATATCGACAATTTTTAGCAGCGGATTTGAGGGCGTTTCCATCCAGGCCAGCTTCGTTTTTCCTCGGAGAGCTTTTTTTACTGCGGCGAGGTTACTCATATCGATGCAGTCGGCTTGAAGCCCCCAGCGCAGGAAAATTTCACGGAGCAAACGCGTTGTTCCGTAGTAGGCGTCAACATGTGCCAGAATATGATCACCCGGCGCGAGAGCCTGAAAAACGGCCATGGTCGCGCCGGTTCCAGAAGCGAACGCAGCCGCGGCGGCGCCACCTTCCAATGCGCTTATGCCTTGCTCGAGGGCTTGGCGGTTCGGATTGTTGTTGCGCGCGTACATGAATCCGCGCGAATAAGTTCCCTCGATGTCGCGTTCGAAGGTGGTGGAAAGATAAATCGGCGACGAAACCGCTCCGGTTGTCGGATCTACTGTGTGACCTGCGTGGACAGCCAAAGTTTCAATTTTCATTTGAACTGAGGTTATCGAACTTCATTCGCGATTGTCGATCTTGTGTATTTTTGGAGTGCGCCATCTCGGTGCTTTCAATGCAGCCGTAATCCAAAGGTTTCGATTTGACGCCGCCACGGGCGCAGCGGAAATAGCAAACTTGCCTATTCGGGCAATATTCAAAAGCGCACGCTCATGACGATTTATGACGACGACATGTTCAAGATGGCCTGCGACCAGTTTCGGGTCATCGCCGATTACTTAAGCATCGATAAGAACCATCGTGAACGCCTGATATATCCCAAACGCGCGATTGCTGTCACGCTGCCTGTGCACATGGATGATGGCAGCACGAGAACTTTTCAGGGATACCGCGTTCAGCATCATTTGACGCTCGGTCCGACCAAGGGCGGGACACGCTTCGCTCCATCATTGTCGATGGGTGAGACAGCAGCGCTGGCCATGTGGATGAGCTGGAAATGTGCCCTGTCGAATTTGCCATACGGCGGAGCGAAAGGCGGGGTTGCCGTTGATCCGGCGAAATTATCACGGACCGAGCTCGAGGCGGTTTCGCGCCGCTACATGCAGGAGATGATTCCGTTTGTGGGACCGCACACAGACATCATGGGTCCCGATATGGGGACAAACGAACAGGTGATGGCGTGGTTCATGGATACCTATTCAGTTCATCAGGGGTACGCTGTGAGTGAAATTGTCACCGGAAAACCGGTGGCCATCGGCGGAACCGAAGGACGCCGTGAGGCGACTGGGCGTGGGGTGGTTTACCTGATCGAGCGCGCCCTGAATATGCTGAAAATGAATCCGGAAAAATGCACAGCTATCGTGCAGGGGTTCGGCAACGTTGGCTCAGTGGCAGCCCTCTCGCTCGCTTACAAGAGCGGCGTCAACGTCGTTGGCATTAGCGACGCGCATGCCGCGATATACAATCCAAAAGGAATAGATATCAAGGCCGCTGAGCAGCA